>Ga0307377_10000102_pt1 | contig 121753 bp, 113 predicted proteins | sample TR3MG_FD_202535 | JGI IMG/M metagenome (GOLD analysis project Ga0307377, IMG submission 202535) | Soil microbial communities from Risofladan, Vaasa, Finland - TR-3 | ecosystem: Environmental > Terrestrial > Soil > Coastal area > Acid sulfate soil | place: Finland: Risofladan, Vaasa...
CGGATTCGAGTCATTCGACCGCTCCCAGTACCACCCCAACCAGATCAACATACTGGTCGGCAAGGACTCCCAATTCCTGTATGCACTTACACATGTGACGATCAGGCGCAAGGGCCGCATGAGCAAGACCCAGAAGGCAAGCCGCAGGCGGCTCGAGGAGCTCTGGCGCGCACCCCGTGCAGGCATCCGTACGTCCTTCGCACGCCTCCTGACCACCATCGATCCGCTCTGGGACCGGACCAGGCTGCCGGATCTCCAGCTGTGGACCGACGAGCACCGCGACTACCCTGCTGCCATCATGGACACGGGGCCCCTGCTCATGGCGATGCATGACGGGTCGCTGCGGCATATGACGTGGCCGTCGACCGCGCCACGCACCGTGCTCAACCCCCTGTTCGCCGTCAACTACTATGACCGGGAGCTCCGCAAGGATCTGGCGGCGTTCCGGCGCGAGAGCACCTGCTTCACCCGCAACGTTGCCAACGGGCTGTCTCGGTTCGCCTGCCACATGGCGTACCACAACTACCAGAAGCCATACCGGGTCGAATCGGTACAGACCGACGCTTCCGTGCACGCGGAGAAGGCTGGGATCGACCCCAAGGCGATCAGGGCACAGCTTGCCAGGCTGTACACCGACCGGCCGTTCATCAGCCAGCACAAGCCAAGTGACGAGGCCGCAAGGATTTGGCTCAAGCGGGCTGCCACCCCGCTCAAGAAGAAGCCCGACCGTCTACCCGCGTATGCCGGGAGGGGGTGGATGCAAGGTTCGACTAACTAACCTTACTTTACCAGCGCCTTCATGACCGGGATATCATAGCGTAGGCCTATTCCTATCGAGCCAAGGAGCTCGGTTGCCTCTCCTGGGCGCCATATCCAGATATTGTCATTAGCCAGAACGCCTGTTATGTTTCCTGGGTCCTGCAATTCCAGCGCGTTGAAGGCGACGCTGGCGCTCAGGTTGACGAAGGCCAGGAAGTCGCCGAATCGCCTGGAGGCCTGCACGTTCAGCGCCAGCTTCTTTTCCAGGATGGAATAGTCGAAGAGCTTGGTGCCTGGCGCTGGATAATTGGTAAATTCATGCCAGGAGTTCGTTGGCGATTTTGGCCCGGAGAGCACGAATTCCAGATCGGATACGAAATGGATCCCATGCCACGAGCCATCATAGTCAAGCCTGAAGGCGATGTTGTTCTCGCCATTGTAGTAACCCAGCATCAGGTCTTCTATCGATATCGATCTGAGGGTTCCATCGGCCATAGGAAACCTGGTATCAGGATAATAGGTGTATGAGTATTCATAGTCCTCGCCGGATGTATCCCGCGTCCTGCTGAAGACGTACTTTGTGGCCAGCGCATGGTGTAACGCGAATGTGCCATAATCTGTCTTTATCTTGCTGCCTAATGAATATGCGGCCTTCCATGGGTGATCGGAGCTGTCAAAGAGACCGAAGATGCTCACATCGTCAATGAATGCCTGCGCATCGAGATAGGTGGCTTCTGTCGGTTTCCAGTCCCAGAAGAATCCCATCACGTCATTCTCGTTGACGCCGGTCGACCATGGCCTGCCTGCGGTGCCATTGACATACTGTATCAGGTAATTGGGCATGGGGCTGACAAAGTACTCGAGGTCGAATGAGCGGCCGACATAGACGGCTGCGTCCTGAAACCCGAAGCGCATGGTGCCCACTTTAATGCCGTAGGTCTTGAGTTCCGCGCCCCGATCCGGGAAGCCATCCGGAAATGCGAGCGTGACTACGGCGGAATTGCTGTTCAGCTGAATCCAGCGCGTCTCGTAGAACGCAAAGTCATTTTCATAGCGGAAGTTCGCTATGAGCGCAGGGTTGCGCCTGGACGAGATGAACAGGCTGTATGGCGAGTCTATGACGTCGTGGTGTTCCAACCGCCCAACCTGCAGTTCCATTTCTTGAGTCCTGAAGATCATGCCACCCTGATTCATCAGGAAGTAGCTGTTGAACAGCGTGCCTCCAGGAATATTGGCTATATCCGGCGAGTACTTGTCGTCCTGATGGAACGAAGTAGCGGCGATGAAGGCAAAATGCTCCGACATATAGCTAAAGTCGATGAATTCGCGCGATGTAACCTGTCCGGAGAGCGTTCCTTCAAAGCCACCCGCAAGGTTGAAGCTCTGGGATTGTGTCGGTTGCATGATGTCAGGGGCAAACGAATAGTCCTGTGCCCAGAGCGCTGACAGTGCCATGGCGCAGACTGTCACCATCCAGTATTTCTTGTATATCATGCGTGTCCTTTGTCCAGTAACGGTATGCCAGTATTGAATATATCTCCAATCTTGCACAACCCCATCCCGTACAACTTCCCTTTGACACAATTCCAGACTTCGTATATTATTACAGCGTTGGAAACGAATCGTGCTTTCGAGGACCGTGAATCTGTTGGATTCTTGCCGAATTAATAACGTGCTAATCTCCGCACCCCTTCCGGCGAATCTCGCATCCCAGCGTAGCTCAATTTCTGGCCTCCTTTCCCGACTCCGTTCCACGAATATCTCAATCCCCGGCATAGATCCGGGAAAAGGACTCTTTCATGGCTAAGAAACTCTACGTCGGCAACCTCAGCTACGGCACCTCCGAAGACGGCCTCCGCGCCGCTTTCGGCCAGTACGGAGAAGTGCAGTCGGTCAACATCGTTATCGATCGCGATTCCGGCCGCTCCAAGGGCTTTGGCTTCGTTGAAATGTCAGATGACAACGCCGCGATGGCCGCGATCACCGGCATGAATGGCCGCGAGCTTGATGGCCGCTCACTTCGTGTCAACGAAGCCAACGAGCGCCCGCCCCGCCGCGACTATGGCAACCGCTGGTAGGACAGACCGGGCTACAGAGTAGTCCGCGATACGTCAGACTTGCAGACCCGTCCCCGACCATGTGTCGAGGGCGGGTTTTTTTATGCGCCGATCGATCCGGTGTGCGCCCTGCCCCGATCGCCTGTGGCTTCCTTCCTTCCTTGACAAGTGCTTGGCCAGCCGTCAATACTTGCATCCATGGATCTTCTACCGATCGTCGTGGTCATCATCATTCTGGCGCTCATCGTGCTTATCGGCGGGTCGGTGCTGTCGGGCGGCAAGAGCGTCAAGACCAAGAAGGGCAAGAGGATCAAGGCCAAGGATCACGCGCAGATCCTGAAGGAAGCCAACCGCCGTCTGGCGCAGAATCCAAAGGATCCCGACGCCCTGCAGGCACTGGGCGAGGTGTATTACGCGGAGCAGTCATGGGACAAGGCCTTCAAGGCCTACGAGGTGCTGCTCGATGTGTCCGCAGGGAATCCCGATCTGGACGAGTTCGAGATAAACAAACGCTACGGTCTTTCGGCGCTCAAGCTGGGTCGTCTTGATGAGGCCTACAAGGGGCTGGTGCTGGCCCACGCGGCAAAGCAGGAAGACTTCGAGACCAATTACAATCTGGGCTATCTGGAATTCCAGAAGCGGCAATACGAGAAGGCCATATTCCATCTGCGACTGGCAAGCAAGCAGAACGCCGAGCACGCGATGACCCTGCGCTATCTGGGGCACGCGCTCTTCAAGGTCAAGAATTACAAGGAAGCGCTGTCAAACCTGAAGCGCGCCGTTGACCTGCAGCCGGACGACAAGGAGAGTCTCTTTGCGATGGGCGAGAGCTTCCACGAGATAGGACAGGAGGACCAGGCTCTGCGCATCTTTACGCATCTGCGCACCGATCCGGCTCTGGGGCCGAGCGCCGCCCTGTTTGCCGGCACGATCCACTTGAACCAGCGGCAGTTCCAGAAGGCCGCGCTTGACTTTGAGCTTGGGCTGCGGCATCCGGACATAAAGGTCGAGGTGCTGGTAGAGATCAAGTATCGGCTGGCCGCCGCCTATCTCAAGGAGCAGGAGATATCCAAGGCGGTGGAGCTGCTCAACGAGATTCAGCAGATATACCCTAACTACAAGGATGTGCCCGCCCAGCTGGCTCGATACAAGGAAATAAACTCAAGCAGAAACCTGCAGGTGTACCTGTTGTCGGCCACCAGCGACTTCATAACGCTGTGCCGCAAGATGACGATGTCGTTCTTTCCCAAGGCCAGCATCAAGATCACCGACATATCAGTGCAGAAGAACGATTGGGCCGACATTCTGGCCGAGGTGGAGACAAGCCGGTGGTCGGACGTGGTCCTGTTCAGGATGATCAGGTCGACTGGCACCATCGGGGAGCTGGTGCTGCGGGACTTCCATGCGCGCATCAAGGACCTGAAGGCCGGCAAGGGGTACTGCATAAGCGCGGGCGTATTCTCCGACGAGGCCAAGAAGTTCGTTGAGGCCCGTCTGATCGACCTGCTCGAAAAAGAGAAGCTGATGAAGTTGCTCAATGCCATCGATTCGAACCAGCGGCGGGGTCTGTCTATAGACGAATAATATCGCTCGTTGACTCGGGCGGCGGCTCGGGGTAGCATGGCTCCATGTTCGAACCATCGGTGTACAAGGCCAGGCGCGACGCTCTCGTCGCCAGGATGGCCGATCGCGGAGTCCGGCAGGGGCTCGCGCTGTTCCTGGGCAACCGGGAGAGTCCGGTCAACTATCCAGACAACGCCTATCCTTTCAGGCAGGATTCAAGCTTCCTCTATTGCTTCGGGCTGGCAGAACCCGATCTTGCCGCCACGCTGGATCTGTCCACCGGGCGTGCCACGCTGTACGCTGACGAGCTGTCCATGGACGACCTCGTCTGGACAGGCCCCAGGCCAACCGCAGCGGAGCTTGCGGCCTTGGGCGGCATTGACTCGGTAGGTCCGCGCGCGGCTCTTGCCGACGATGTGGCGGGCCGGCGGAACGGCGGCGAGCTTCTGTTTCTGCCGCCATACCGGGCCGAAATCAAGATTGAGCTGGCCGCCATGCTCCACATCGCACCAGATACTGTGTCATCCGCCGCGTCTGTCGCGTTGATACGTTCAGTGATAGCACTGCGCGAGATCAAGGAGCCACGCGAGGTGGCCCGCATCGAGCTGGCAGTCAATACGACCGTCGATATGCACCGGGCTGTGATTCACGCGGCGCGGGCCGGCATGCCGGAGTCGGCACTTATGGCCGAGGCGTACCGGGTGGCGTATTCGAATGGCTTGCCGTCGTTTCCCGCTATAGCGACGACCAAGGGCGCCATACTGCACAACCATGGCTACTCCGGCACGCTGGCCGATAGCGGTCTATTCCTGCTCGACGCTGGCGCCGAGACTCCTGACGGTTATGCCGGAGACTTGACCAGCACCTTTCCCATAAGCGGCCGCTACGACTCCAGGCAGGCCTCGATATACCAGCTTGTCCTGGACGCGGGCGCGATGGGCTCGTCGATGCTGAAGCCGGGGTTGCCATACCGGGATGTGCACTTCGCGGCGGCACGGGTGCTGGCGAGCGGGCTCAAAGATCTGGGCATCATGCATGGCGATGTCGATGAGGCTGTCGCGGCAGGCGCGCACGCGTGCTTCTTCCCTCACGGATTAGGGCACCAGATGGGGCTCGATGTGCACGACATGGAGGGCCTCGGGGAATTGCTGGTCGGCTACGAAGGTGAGCCGCGCAGTACGCAGTTCGGCCTCAAGAGCCTGCGTATGGCCAAGCCGCTGCGTGCCGGCATGGTTATGACGGTGGAGCCGGGCCTGTACTTCATACCGGGCCTGATTGCCGCGTGGAAGGCCGAGCACCGGCACGAAGCGTACATCGACTGGGCGGAGGCCGAGCGCTGGATCGATTTTGGCGGCGTGCGCAACGAGGAAGACTGGTTGATAACGGAGTCCGGCGCCCGCAGGCTGGGCAAGAGCTTTGACAAGTCCATACCAGCGATGGAAGGGTACAGGACTTGAGAGCGTAAGGAATGTACTGAAATTTGTAAACGACTACAGGGATCGATATATTGGCCTATGGATGGAGGATCGAAATGAGTGACAGCGTTCTCTCCAGCAAATTTCAGATAGTCATTCCCAAAGAAGTCCGTGAAAGGGCTGGCATCAAGCCTGGTGATGTATTCGATGTGGCATATCTTGACGGCACAATCAGCCTGGTTCGGGTGCCATCGATCGACGAGTTGTTTGGAATGGAACCTGGAATCGATACGAGGGTGGAGCGTGAAGAGGATCGAGTTCTTTGATAGTGCTCGATTCTTCATGCTGGCTGGAAATCATCGGAGGAACCGAAAAGGGCAAGCCTCTTCTTGAATATGCCAGGGATATCGGAAGCCTGATTGTGCCAACTATTACGCTCTACGAGGTATTCAAACGTGTAGCATTATTTGATGGAACCCAAGCCGCGCTCAGGGCCATCTCTCTGATGAAACGTGGCAAGCAGGTTGAACTGGATGACTCGCTTGCGATCGAGTCTGCAAGACTCAGCATTCTGCACAAGCTACCTATGGCCGATGCAATCATATATGCCACGGCGCTGCACACTGGATCCAGCCTGTACACCTTTGATGCTCATTTCAAGGGGCTGGACGGGGTCGAGTATCTCCAGTAGGCAAGCTATGTAGCCTGTCTTGACAGCTCTGTGTAGACGGCGTCGGCGAGGCCGAAGCCGGCTGACTTGGACATGGTCTTGGAGTACTCATCGTAGAGCATGTCGCTGAATATGTCCTCGGTCTGGCCGCCATCGATCAGGCCGCTCTTGTCCACGGTGGCGCGCATCTCCTTGAGCATCATGTTGACGAATATCGACTCAAACTCGCTGCACTGCTGGTACAGCTTGCTCTGGCGGTCTATGGGGGCGGCGCGGCCGTGGGTCGCACCTGCGCCAAGGCTCGTGGCGCCCAGTCCCTGGGCGCGGGCTGGCGCGGCGTACGGAACCTGCAAGGGTCGGTTCTGGTAGGCAAGGGTGGCGGCGTCTATGGTCATGTTCCGTTACCTCTTGAGGTTGGTGGCGGTACCCAGCATGTTGTCGCTGGTCTGGATAGCCTTGGAATTGAACTCGTAGGCACGCTGGGCTACGATCATGTTGACCATTTCGCGCACCACGGAGACGTTGGACATTTCAAGGAACTTGTGGATGGTCTTGCCCATGCCATCGAAGCCTGGCCTTCCCGGTATGGGATCGCCCGAGGCGTTTGAAAGCTTGAACAGGTTCTCGCCGACTGACGTGAGCCCCACGGGGTTTGGAAAGCGGTACAGTTCCAGTCGTCCCACGTCGACGGGGTCATCCTGTCCAGGCACCTTGACCGAAACGCGGCCATCCTGGCTGATGGACAGGGTCTCCGGTATGAAATTCTGCGGCAACACCACTTCCGGCATCAGCTTGTAGCCGTTGGACGTTACGAACTGGCCGTTGGAATCGATCTTGAACGAGCCGTCGCGGCTGTAGGCGTACGTGCCGTCGTACATCATCACGCGAAAGAAGCCGTCGCCCATGATGGCGATGTCGGTGTTGTTTTCGGTGTTCTGCAGGTTGCCCTGGGTAAACTCATGCTGCGTCGCGGCGAGCTTTACGCCATGGCCCATCTGGATGGGCACCGGCACGACGGTATCCTCTGTCGCCGGGGTGCCCGCCACGCGTATGGTCTGGTATATGAGGTCCTCGAAATCGGCGCGCATCTTCTTGAAGCCCGACGTGTTAACGTTGGCCAGGTTGTTCGATATGGTGTCCATGCTGGCCTGCTGGCCAATCATGCCGCTTGCCGCCGTCCATAAGCTTCGTACCATTGGTTACCCCTATACCTTCGCTACTTCGTTGATCAGTTTGCCCAGGCTCGCGTCCTCGGTCTGGATCGTCTTCTGGTTGGCCTCGTAGGCGCGGTTCACTTCTATCATCCGCACCATCTCCATGACAGGGTTTACGTTTGACGCCTCGGTAAAGCCCTGCAGCACGGTCGGGCGATCCTTGCCTTGCAGCTTCAGGGCCGGGCCCGATTCCTGGGTGTCTTTCCAGAGGCTTGAACCCTGCTTGGCTATGTATCGAACCGTCTCGAAGTCCACCAGCTTCAGGGTATCGAGCAGCACCGGCTGGCTCCACTCGTTCTGTTCCCTGCCAACGAGTTGCTCGGGATTGTCCTGATACTTGGCGTTTATCCAGACGCGGCCGCTCTTGTCTATCTGAAAGTTGTTGGCCTTGACCTTGATGGGGCCGTTCTCGCCGAGCACCGGGTAGCCTTCCTTTGTCTCAAGGTAGCCTTCCTTGCCCAGGACAAACGACCCGTTGCGGGTAAAACGCTCGCCATAGGGTGTGTCGACGCACATGAAACCCTTGCCGTCGAGGGCCACATCAAAGTCACTTTCGCTGTTCTTCAGGGAGCCCTGTTCCTGCTCGGTAAAGACCTCATTGGATTCAACGCCGGTACCCAGCTTGCCTATCATGGGGGCCATGTCGCCCGAGCCCATCGGATGCAGGTAGACGCCATCGTCGTCCATGCGGCGCAACAGCAACTGCGCGAACGCCTTGCTGACCGTCACGTCGCGCTTGTAGCCATCGGTGTCGATGTTGGCCAGATTGTTGGCAATCGTATCGAGTCTGACCTGCTGGGCGGACATGCCGCTGGCGCCTGTATACCATCCCCTGATCATCCACAATCCTCCATCCGCTCTTCTATCTAGGTATCGGCGCGGAATGCCCGGGGGTTTAGATGGTGACGAGGCCTCCTGAGTCAATTTCCTTAAGGAAGATGCGCTCGTACCTGCCTGAGTGGGGTAGCGAGCTTATTGAGGGCGCGTGCGTAGTCATAAAGAAGAACATCACGTCACTCATGTCGTCCTGCGATTCGACCAGGGCATAGCGGTAGTAAATCTGGTCCTCGTGGTCGACCAGAACCGCGTGGCGGCGCTCGTCCTTCTCCGTCTCGGGGTCGGTGGCGACGCGCAGTGTGGCCCGGAGGCCGCCAAAGTACGAGCGGGCAAGCATATACAGGTTGAGCTTGCCGTGATCGTCCTTGTAGTACAGCTCTGCCACGCCGCCCATCGCGGGTACCGAGCCATTGATTGTGTACTTGTCGGCCTTGACTATGGGCGACCATCGAACGGTATAGAAGGCGTCGCCATTCTTGACTGACTTGCTTATTTCGTAGAGCACTCCCCGACGGTACCACAAAAGAGCGCGGGCGACCAGCTTGCCATCCAGGGCGGGGCCTCTGTACATTCGTTGTAAATAAGTATAAACCTGTACCTAATCAGCCCGCGGGCCATTTCGGGTGTACAGATTCTGATGCGAGGTTCGCGAGCGCCTACGAAAAGAGATGCGATCGTGCGAGAAGTCGTTGAACGAGTTCTAGGTGCTGAAGATCAAGCCAAAGTGCGTATCGACGCGGCACGCCAACAAGCCGCAACCATAAAATCCCAGGCAGATGACCAGTCCGCGACTATCGTAGCCGCCGCGCGGGAGCAGTCCGTGGCCTCCGCCCGGGCCGCTCTGGATGTGGCGCGTACCGAATCCCGGGCCGCCCTGGATAAGGCACTTGCCCAGGATGTGGCCACGGGCGCCTCGTTCACCAAGACGCTGGGTTCGGCGACCGATGCCGTCGTGGAGTCGATCGTTGCCCTTATCAGCGGGACATCCATCGTGGGAAATTAGCAGCCATGCGCGACGCATTGACCACCTACGGGTTCTTGAGCGCCAAGCTCAAGTCAAGAATAAGCAAGACCATGCCTCCTGAAGCGATAGACCGGCTGGTCAAGGCCAAATCGCTTCCGGAGGCTGTTCAGTTTTTAAAGGGTACGGTCTACGCTCCGATAGAGGAATCCTTCTCGAAGACCGGTGATCTGCGCGCCGGCGAGGCCCTCATAAACGCCCGCGAGCTTGAGCTGTATACCGGACTGTTTCGCCTCCTCAAGGAGCCGGAACTCGGCTTTATACGGGCTCTTTCGCTGCGCTTCGAGGTTGACAAGGTCAAGAACGCGGCGCGGCTATGGTTCGAGTCACGCGTGCGCGGCCGCACTATCGATGGTCGGTCAGGCTACATCTATCGACAGACCATAGCCAACGCCTTCGATGTCGACGCGGTGATCAATGCTCCCGACGCGGACGGTCTTGTGCTGGCGCTTGAAGGCACGCCCTACGCCGTGATAGCGCGGGAGCATATGCCCGCCGTGGTATCCGGGCGTTCGATTTTTCCATTCGAGATGGCGCTTGATCGCTTCTATTACGACCAGATATTCGCGGCGGCTTCGAGACTGCGGGCGCGTGACCGCGTCGTCGCCGAGCGGGTGCTGGGCATCGACGTGGACATGCAGAATGTGTCCTGGCTGGTCCGCTTCAAGGGATTCTACCACCTGTCGGCCGACAAGGCGCTGAGTTATCTGATACCGCGCGGGCGGGCGATAGACGCCGCGTCTGTCGCCGGCATGTACGGCGATGATCGTTCCGGGACAGCGGCAGCCGGATCGCTGGGCTTCGAGCTGCTGGCCAGGAAGTATGGCGGCTTTGGCGCGCTTTTGGGCAAGGGTGGCGACGCCTCGGCGCGGCTGCAGCTTATGGAGAGTGCGCTTCGGCAGATAACGCTCGCGGAGGCAGGCCGCAGCCTTGCTGGCTATCCGTTCTCCATCGGGGTCGTCCTGGCTTACTTTGCCCGCGAGCGTGAGGAATTGCGCACCGTGATGACCATACTGAACGCGAAGAACTACTCGCTCTCAGAGGAAAGGATACGGAACGCGCTATGATGTTCACCTCGCCCATGAGATTGCTCGCCGCCGTCGCGCTCGATACCGATTCCGATGCCGTGGCCAAGGAGTTGCTGCGGCTTGGCACGCTGGACATGGTGTCCATCAAGGAGCTGTCAGGCGAATGGAAATCCAGGCTTGGACAGGCCGAGCCCAGGGTGAATCTGGCCAGGCTGGGCGAGCTGCGCAAGCGGGTTGAAGGCTTCATGGCCATGTCGGTGCCCCCGATACCGCGGCCCGTGCTCGGTGAAGCCGCCGCGCAGTCGGCTGCGACTGTGGATCTTGACGCGGTGGAAAAGAGCCTGGAGGCGATCGCGGCCGATGTCAGTGGCCTGCGCGAACGTCAGAAGACACTGCAGGACGAGATTCTCAGGCTGGAAGAGATAGGCCGGCAGATCGGTTCCTTTGATGACCTCAAGGCGGGAGCGGCCGCGTCTTCAACCTATTCATTCCTGTCGATCAAGGCAGGCATTATGCCGACAGAGCGTGTAGAAGAGCTGTCCTCCGCGCTTGAAGGTATGCCGTCGGTGGTGATGCCGTCGGCCGAGAGGTCGGCTGGCACGAGCGGCGTGGTGCTGGTGTTCCTCAAGAAGGATACTGCCAGGGTGGAACCCATCCTGGAACGGCTCGGCTGGGAGGACGCCCGTCTTCCAGAGTCGGCCAGCAAGGGCGGCAAGGAAGAAGCGCTCAAGGAAATCGATACAAAGATTGAAGGTTTCCGCGGCAAGCAGTTGGCAGCCTCCGCGGAACTCAATGATTATCTGGCCCACAAGGGTGACGGGCTGGCCGAGCTGTGGTCGTCGCTACGGGTTGAGGAGCTGGTGGCCAGGGTCCGCTCGTCATTCTCAAGGACAAGCCGCACAGTGCTCTTCTCCGGCTGGATTCCGGAAGACAAGGTCGCCGCCGTTGAGTCGGGCATAAGGAAGGCCGCGGCCGGTGGGTGCAGCATCGAGTGGATCAAGCCGGGCACCGGAGAAGCGAGCGCGATGCCGGTGCCGGTGGAGATGGACAACCCCGAGGTCCTGAAGCCGTTCGAGGGCCTCGTGCGCAATTACGCCGTGCCCGAATACGGCAGTGTCGATCCGACGCCCTTCGTCGCGGTGGCCTACCTGATGATGTTCGGTCTGATGTTTGGCGACGTTGGGCACGGCCTGGTTGTCGGGCTGGTCGGGCTGGCGGGGACGATCATGGCCAGGAAGACAGGCAAGCCCGATGGGCTGTTCAGGCTGATCATGTATTGCGGCGGCGCGGCCATCGTGGCTGGCGCTCTGTTCGGTTCCTACTTTGGCATGGAGCTGTTGCCGCCGCTGTGGTTCAACTACCACGCTGTGGTCAATGGCGAAGGTGGAACCGGGGCAATCCAGTCGATATACGACATCCTGGGCATAACGATACGCTTCGGCATGATCGTGATGGGCGTGGGGCTGGTGATCAACTGGGTAAACCTGATACGCAAGCGTGCCTGGTTGCCTCTGCTGCTGGACAAGGCCGGGCTCATAGGCGGCTGGCTCTATGGAGCCGGCGGCTGGGTAGCGTTCTACTTCGTGGCGCACGACTACAAGGGCCTGCCGCCTTCGTCGTTGCTGGTGCCGCTCCTGGGCATCCCCACGGTGGTCCTGGCCTTCAAGGGCCCAATCGAGTTTGTCGTCCATGGTGGACACGATGGCAAGCATTTCAAGCCGGGCATGATCATGGACTTCTTCATGGAATGGATTGTCGAGGTGCTGGAGATTTACAGTGGATACCTCGCCAACACGCTGTCGTTCATGCGAGTGGCCGGACTGGGCATAGCGCATGTGAGCCTGATGACGGCGTTCTTCCAGATTGCCAGGATGGTCTCCCCGAATACGCTGCTGTCTCCCGCGGCCCTGGCCATACTGCTTCTGGGCAATGTGCTCGTCATAGCGCTTGAGGGGTTGTCGGCGGGCATTCAATCGCTCCGTCTCAACTATTATGAGTTCTTCTCGAAGTATTTTAACGGTACCGGCAAAGCGTACCGTCCAATTTCTTTGAACAGCAAAGAATAAGCAAGGAGTGTCGAGTATGGTGGACGCCAGGAAATTTCTCATGGGCAGGATCGGGACGAGTCTGATCGTCATGGTGGCGCTGATGGTCATCTTTGGGGCTGTTACGACACAGGGTGCATCGGCCCAGGCCGCGACGGCTGGCACGGTAGCGACGATTACCACCGCGCAGGCCGATGTGCAGAAGTATGGTCTGATAGCGGCGGCTATTGCCTTTGGTTTTGGTGCGCTTGGCGCCGGCTTTGCAATAGCCAATGTAGGCGCGGCGGCGATGGGCGCGATCGGCGAGAAGCCTGAGATAGCCAGCCAGGCGCTGATATTCATAGCGCTCGCCGAAGGTCTCGTGGTGTTCGGATTCATCACCGCGCTGATGATACTTGGAAAAATCTAGGACTCCGTGAAGTATTTTGTCATTGGTGACGAGGATACCGTTCTTGGATTTGGCATGGTAGGCGTAGGCGGCACCGTCGCGACGACCGTGGCCGAAGCGCAAGCGGCATTCGACGCGGCCATGGCCGACAGGGACATTGGCATTCTGGTCATCACCGAGCGTTCGGCCGAGCTGATACGGCCACGCGTCGATCGGTTGTTGTTCTCCGATGACTTTCCGCTGATTGTGGAGATACCGGACAGGCGTGGCCGCATGCCAGGCAGGCCAACGATACGCGAGACGGTCAACTCCGCCATTGGAATCAAGCTGGGCTAGGAACCGTTGTTCCGGCCGTGAGGATCGTACTGTATGGATGAGACCCAGAAGAATGCCGGAACCGGTGCCCACGCCGAGGCTCTTGTCGATGGCATACTGGCCGATGCTGATGCCGAGGCCGCGCGCATAACGGCAGAGGCGCAGGCGTATGCCGCCGCGTCGATTGCGCGGGCGGAAGAACAGGCCAAGACCATACTGCGTGAGTCCGCGGCCAAGGCGGATGCGCAGGTTGCCGCCATCAAGGCCGACGCCGAGGCCAAGATAGCGATAGAGCGCCGCAAGCGTGTTCTGCGCATGCAGGAGAACATGGCGCGCGATGTGGTTGAGCGGGTGGCAAGAAAGCTGTCCGCGATGGTCGGTACGCCTGACTACCGGAATATCCTGAGGGGCTGGATAGCCGAGGCGGCTGTGGGCCTGTCGACGGCCACGGCATCGGTAAACGCATCGATGGATGAGCTCGGGCTCATAGACGATACGCTCCTGCGCGCCGCGGAGGCCGACGTGCTTGCCGCCACGGGCAAGGCGACGAGCCTGCGCCTTCTGAAGGGCGATCCATCGATCGGGCAGGGCGTATATCTGCTGGCGGATGGCGGCAAGCTGGCCTATGACAACAGGGTGGCGACGCGGCTTGAGAGAAGACGTACTGAGATCAGGAAGCTAATCTACAAGGCTCTCTTTGACGAGAGCAAGCGCGCGTAGCGCGGCGACGAGGCATACATGGACGAACGGATACTGGGACAGGTCAAGCGGGTCAATGGCCCGGTCATCGAGGCGATGGGCATTACCAACGCCCGAATGCTCGAGCTCGTCAAGGTGGGCGAGTACGGGCTGATCGGTGAGATCATCAAGCTGTCGGGCGACCGCGCGACGATACAGGTCTACGAGGACACGACCGGTGTCGCTCCGCTTGACACCATCTATGGTACCGGTTTGCCGCTGTCCCTGGAGCTGGGGCCAGGACTGATAGGTACCATCTATGATGGCATCCAGAGACCGCTGGAAACGCTTCTGGCCCTGTCGGGCCGCTTCATAGAGCGTGGCGTGGCGGCCGAATCGCTTGATCGTGACAAGTTGTGGTCATTCAAGCCCCTGCTCAAGGCTGGCGACACGCTGACCCCCGGTGCCGTGATGGGCACGGTCCAGGAGACATCGAGGATTGAGCATCGAGTATGCGTGCCGCCCGATGTATCGGGCACGCTGGTATCGATTGTGACAGCGGGTGAGTACCATGTGCAGGACGCCATCGCGGTGGTATCCACTCCTTCGGGTGAGCGAACGCTGACTATGATGCAGCGCTGGCCGATACGCAATCCGCGGCCGATCCTCAGCCGCAGGCCTCTGTCCATACCGCTTATCACCGGACAGCGCGTCATCGATACGCTGTTCCCGCTGGCCAAGGGCGGTACGGTAGCCATACCCGGCGGATTCGGGACCGGCAAGACCATGACCCAGCACGCTATTGCCAAGTGGTGCGACGCCGACATCATCATCTACATAGGCTGCGGAGAGCGCGGCAACGAGATGACCGACGTCCTCAACGAGTTTCCCAAGCTTATCGACCCGAGGACCGGCAAGAGCCTGATGGAGCGGACTATCCTGATAGCCAATACATCGAACATGCCAGTCTCGGCGCGCGAGGCGAGTGTGTACACCGGCGTTACACTGGCGGAGTATTACCGCGACCAGGGCTACCATGTCGCGGTTATGGCCGATTCCACGTCGCGCTGGGCGGAGGCTCTGCGCGAGCTGTCAGGCCGCATGGAAGAGATGCCGGCCGAGGAAGGCTTCCCCGCATACCTGCCGACCCGAATAGCCGAGTTCTACGAGCGAGCCGGCTATGTGGACACCTTGTCCGGGGCCGAGGGCTCGGTAACGATAATCGGCGCGGTCAGCCCGCCCGGTGGCGACTTCTCGGAGCCTGTTACGCAGCATACCAAGCGCTTCGTGCGCTGCTTCTGGGGGCTGGACCGGCAGCTCGCCAACGCCCGGCACTACCCGGCCATATCCTGGCTGGACAGCTACAGCGAGTACCTCGACGATGTCAAACCCTGGTGGGAGGAACGGGTTGGCCCGACCTGGGCAACCGAACGCGAAGAGATCATGGAGCTTCTACACAAGGAAGTGCGGCTCCTGCAGGTGGTCAAGCTGGTGGGGCCCGACGCCCTGCCGGACAGCCAGCGCTTCGTTATTGAAGTGTGTTCGCTGTTCAAGAACGCCTTCCTGCAGCAGAGCGCCTTCGATGATATCGACCGCTATTCAACCATAGAGAAGCAGCTGAAGATGCTGACCATAATCATGACGTACTGGAGGCGCGGCCAGGCCGCCATCAAGCGCGGAGTTACCCTGGTCAAGCTCAAGCACCTGAAGGCTGTGCAGGAGATAGTCAAGATGAAGTTCACGGTGCCCAATGAGTCCATAGACGAGTTTGACAAGATACTCGCCCGGCTCGAGCGCGGCATCGATCAGCTGGAGGCCGTCTATGCTTGACGCGATGACTCGAGACGAGACCCGACGCTCACTGATGTCGGGCAGGGAGTACATCGGCGCCTCGCGTATCGACGGGCCGCTGGTATTCGTGCGCAACACGCACCCGGTGGGCTACCGGGAGCTAGTGGAGATAGTCGACGCCGAGGGCAAGACCAGGCTTGGCATGGTGCTGGACACCAGCGATGATGTTGTCGTGGTCCAGGTGTTCGAGGGCACCGACGGCCTGACGATGCCCGATACCAGGACCCGCTTCCGTGGCATGCCTTTGACCATAGGCGTCAGCGACAAGATGCTTGGCCGGGTCTTTGACGGACTGGGGCGGCCAATCGATGGCGGCCCGTCGCCGCTGGCGGATCTTGAGCTGGATGTAAATGGTCGGCCAATCAACCCGACAGCGCGCGAATACCCGCGCGACTTCATACAGACCGGCATCTCCGTCATCGATGGCATGAACACGCTGATACGCGGCCAGAAGCTGCCTATCTTCTCGGGCAACGGCCTGCCGCACAACGAGCTCGCGGCGCAGATAGCCAGGCAGGCCAAGCTGCGCGGCGGCTCCACCGACTTTGCCGTAGTCTTTGCCGCGATGGGCGTCAAGCATGACGTGGCCCGCTTCTTTACCAAGTCGTTCGAGGAGACCGGCACGCTTGACAACGTGGCGCTGTTCCTGTCGCTGGCCGACGCGCCATCGATAGAGCGCATCATTACGCCGCGCACCGCGCTGACCCTTGCCGAGCACCTGGCCTACGAGAAGGGCCTGCATGTCCTGGTCGTTATGACAGACATGTCCAACTACTGCGAATCGTTGCGCGAGATTTCAACGCTGCGCGGCGAGATTCCATCGCGCAAGGGCTATCCGGGCTACCTGTACTCCGACCTGGCCGAGTTGTACGAGCGCTCGGGCATGATTAAGGGCGTCAAGGGTTCCATTACCCAGCTGCCCATCCTGACGATGCCGAACGACGACATATCGCACCCGATACCCGATCTGTCAGGCTACATCACCGAGGGCCAGATTGTCTTTGAGCGCGAGATGTACGGCCGCGGCATATATCCGCCGGTTGCGGGCCTGCCTTCTCTGTCGCGGCTGATGAAGGACGGTATAGGCGCTGGTATGACCCGGGAGGATCACCCGCACTTGGCCAGCCAGCTCTTTGCCGCGTACAGCTACGTCAAGGATGTGCGCAACCTGGCGTCGGTGATAGGCGAGGAAGAACTGACTCCGCTTGACCACCAGTACATGGAATTTGGCGAGTATTTCGAGCGCAAGTTCGTCAGCCAGCGCAAGGACGAGGACCGGACCATAGAGCAGACGCTCGACCTTGGCTGGGAAGCCTTGCGTTTGCTGCCCGCAGACGAATTGCACCGCGTCACCGACGAGGAACTGAATACGTACTACCACGGAGATGGAACGAAGTGAGGGCAATAGCGCCGACCAAGACCAACCTGCTCAAACTCAAGGACGAACTGAAGTTTGCCCAGATGGGTCACGAGTTGCTCGACCAGAAGCGCAACATACTCGTGGTGGAGCTGTTGACCCTGGTTGATCAGGCTGTCGAATACGAAGGCAAGGTAGACGCGGCGCTCGGCGTTGCGTACTCCAGGCTGGAGGATTCGGTGCTTGCGATGGGCAAGCTCAAGGTCGGGGCTCTGTCCAGCGCCATCAATGTCGAGTCTTCTATCAAGCTCAAGCAGCGACGCGTTATGGGTGTGGCTCTGCCCATGGTGGAGACATCGTTCGACGAGGCAGGCCCGTATTACAGCCCGATGGATACCAGCGCGGCGATAGACGGAGCGGTGGAATCCTTCCGCGACGCCCTGGGGCTACTGGGCCGGATGGCTGAACTCAAGGTATCGATAGTCAGACTGGCCAGCGAAGTTCGCAAGACTATACGAAAAGTCAACGCGCTCGAAAAAATAGCTATTCCGGAACTGGAAGAATCGTTGCATTATATTCAGAATAGACTTGAAGAGAGCGAGCGCGACATGTTCGTTCTCATGAAGATGGTCAAGGATAGACTGTCGAAAAGAGAACCGGAGGTACCGCAAACATGACGAGGCCGATACGCAAGATCATGGTCTACGTCGACGGTTCGGAGCAGTCGATAACCGCGGCCCAGTATGCTATCGTACTGGCCAGGGCACTCGACGCCGAACTGTACGCGCTCTATGTGGTGGACACGAGGGCCCTGAACGAGCTGGTTAAATCCCGCATTTTCCTGGAATCAGAACAGGAAGAGTACAAAAGGGATCTCGAGGGCGACGCGACGCGCTACCTGAACCACGTCCGGGAACTGGCGCGACGCAAGGGTGTGCCGGTGACGGTTGATAAATCGAGTGGCGCCGTGCACGTCGAAATCAAGGCCAAGGCCGCCGAACTCGGGGTGGATCTGCTGGTTATCGGTGAGCTTTCACAGATACGCAGCCGGCGCGATGAACTGTACAACGAAACGGAGCGCGCGATGCGCACCGTCCCCTGCCCGGTGCTTATAGCCAAGGGTGAAGACAGGATATGGGACCTCTACGAGGCCCTGGAATAAGGAGCGGCTATGGCGCTGATCGACATTATAGAAGAATCTGTTGTGAGGGTTCCCCTCAAGGCCACCGGCAAGAATGAGGTTATCCGGGAACTGGTCGATACGCTTGCCAAGGCGGGCAAGATAATAGACGCCGAAACCGCGTACCAGGCGGTACTGGACCGCGAAGCCAAAGGCAGTACCGGGCTGGAAGAAGGCATCGCCGTCCCGCATGGCAAGACTATCGCCGCCAGGGAACTGACCATCGCGATAGGCATATCGCCTGATGGCATAGCCTTCGACTCGATGGATGGCAAGCAGACCACGTTGTTCTTCCTGTTGCTGGCGCCGCCCGACAAGGCCGGACCGCACATCGAGGCGCTGGCCGAGATCGCGCGCATGTCCCGATCCAAGGCCTTCTGTTCCGCGCTGGCCGCGTGCAGAAGCCCTGTCGAGGTGGTTCGCATGCTCAAGGATGAGTGATTATGGCTTGACCCTCGAGCCGCTGGCGTCCGATAATGGACTTCCATGAAGAAGCTTATCTTCGTGACCGGCGGCGTCTGTTCTTCCCTCGGGAAAGGCATAACCGCCTCGTCCATTGGCAGCCTCCTTGAGGCTCGCGGGCTGTGTGTCCGCATGATGAAGATCGACCCCTACCTGAACGTAGACGCGGGTACGATGAACCCCTATCAGCATGGTGAAGTGTATGTGACCGACGACGGGGCCGAGACTGACCTCGATCTTGGCAATTACGCACGCTTTACCAATGCTCCGATATCCAAGGCCAACTCGGTTACGACCGGGCAGGTCTATCGGGAAGTGATAAACAAGGAACGCGAAGGCCGCTTCCTCGGCAAGACCGTCCAGGTGGTGCCTCACATCACCGACGAGATCAAGGCCCGTATCGTGGCCGTGGGCAAGGATCCCGATGTCGATGTAACGATAGTCGAGATCGGCGGTACGGTGGGCGATATGGAAAGCGTGCCGTTCCTCGAGGCCGCCCGCCAGCTTATCCACGAGTATGGCAGGCAGGATGCCTCCAGCGTGCACGTGACGCTGGTGCCCGAGGTAACAGGCGGCGAGCTCAAGACCAAGCCGACGCAGCATTCTGTCAAGGAACTGCAGGAAGTCGGCATCCAGCCGGACGTGCTGGTCTGCCGCTCGGTCAAGGGCCTGGATGAATCGCTGCGGCGCAAGCTGGCGGCCTTTACCAACGTCGAGTACGAGGGCGTGATATCGGCGCGCGACGCCCAGACCATCTACGAGATGCCGCTCGTGTTCCACGATCAGGGCCTGGACCAGTTCCTGCTCAAGAAGATGAACGTGGAAAGCCGCCACGCCGACCTCAAGGCCTGGAAAGAGGTCGTGCGCAAGATAGTGGAGCCAAAGCGCCGTGTGCGCATCGGCGTTGTAGGCAAGTACATGGAGTTGCACGACGCGTACAAGTCGGTCTGGGAGGCCCTGTCCCACGGCGGCATAGCCAACGACGCCGGCGTTGATATAGTCGGCATCGACTCCAGCCAGTTCGAGGCTGAAGGCGCGGATCCAGGCACGGTGTTGCATGATGTGGACGGCATCCTGGTGCCCGGCGGCTTTGGCCAGCGCGGCATCAATGGCATGGTCGAGGCCGCCAGGTGGGCCCGCGAACACAAGATGCCATATTTCGGCCTGTGCCTGGGCATGCAGATCATGACGATAGAATGGGCCAGGAACAAGCTTGGCTGGGCGGACGCTGATTCCTCCGAGTTCAACCAGGACGCGGGGCACGCTGTCGTCAGCCTGCTCGAGGATCAGGTGGATGTAAAGAATTTTGGTGGCACGATGCGGCTGGGACGTAACGACACGGTGTTCAAGGACGGTTCCAAACCGGCCCTGGCGTATGGTACCACGAGGGTCTCCGAACGGCATCGCCACCGTTATGAGTTTTCCAATATATACCGGACCGATTTTGAGAATTCAGGCATGATCATCGCTGGTATGACACCCGATGGGGAACTCGTGGAGACGCTGGAATGGCCCGATCATCCATGGGGCATTGGCGTGCAATACCATCCCGAATTCAAATCCAGGCCCATCGCCCCGCATCCGCTGTTCGCGGCTTTCATCAAGGCTTCGATAGCGTATGGATCGGCCAAGGCGGACAAGAAGACACGTGTATAGCAGGGGCACGACAGCATGATCTACGCCAGGGCACGCATCATCGGCATGGCCATCTGGGCCATCGCCGGCTGTGCGTCCTTGGCGTGCAGCCTGGATTACGGTACTGGCCTGTCAAACGAACTGGGAGAGGGCGTGCCTGACATGGTGGTGACCGGCTTCTCGCATACCATCGTTGAGAATGGATCGCCGCGCTTCAGGATAGAGGCCGACCGTGGTGAATCGTACCAGGCGCTTGCCATGATGAAGCTGGAAAGCGTCCGGTTTACCGAGTATGCGGCTGATGGAAGCGGCGCCGTCGCGGCTGAGGGACATGCCGATTCCGCCGTGTTCCATACCGACACGGAAAGCGCCGAACTGTCTGGCTCTGTCAGCTTCAGGTCGGCTCACGAAGGCGTGACGGTGACATCGGGCTACCTTGCATGGAACGGACAGACCAGGGTGCTCGAGAGCCGAGCCGAGACGGTCACCGAGCTTGAAAAAGATGACGGGTCGGGCCTGTCGGGTTCTGGGTTCAGCGCCGACGCGGCCAGGCGAACCTTTGCCTTCCGCAACAGGGCAACAGGTCAGTATGTCGTGCCCGAGGCCGCGCCGTGAAAAGGCTTGTTGCCATCGGTGTGATGCTTGCCATGCTGACAATGGCGGCCCTGGCCGACGATTTCTCGTTCTCCGCCGACTCCATGACAGGTGCGATGACGAAGGGCCGGGAGCGGGCCGTGCTGGTCGGCAACGCGTTGGTGGTGTCCGGTGCCATGCGCATCAGCGCGGACAGGATAGAGCTCTATGGCGACGATTTCCGCTTTGCGGAATGCCAAGGGCATGTAGCGGTTATTGATGAGGAGCGCGGCCTGCGATTGTCGACTGAGCGGCTCGTTTATGACAGGCGGGACAAGGTGTCAAAGATGACGGGTGCCTCCGTAATGGAAGACAGCTCCAACAAGGTCGTCATCAAGGCCGACTATATAGAAAATGATGACCTGAGGAAGATAGCCATTGTCCAGGTCAACGTCCGCATCCTCAAGGAGAAGCTCTCTTGCCACGCCGAGTTTGCCCGCTACGACCGCGCGGCAAGGACGCTGGAGCTGAGCGGCTCGCCTACTGTCACGCGCGATGCCGACCACTATAGGGCAGCTGTCATACTGGTCAACCTTGATACCGAAGACATAGACCTGGTCGGGTCAGTCTCCGGGACGGTGGCCGCGGGGGCCACCCCGGAACCGGCCACAACGCCGGAGGCGCCGAAAGCAGCCGAAGCGCCCGCAGAGGCACCGAGCCCATGAGCAATATAGAACCCACGCACGCCGATATGCATACGCTTGAAACAAGGGCGCTGCGCAAACGTTTCGGCCGCAAGATCGCCGTCAGCAGCGTCAGCTTCTCGATGCGTACCGGGGAGATTACCGGGCTGCTCGGTCCCAATGGCGCTGGCAAGACGACCGTCTTCTATATGATCGTCGGATTCCTCTCGGTTGATGGCGGCTCGGTCTCCCTTGACCAGCATGAGCTGTCCGGCATGCCGATGTACCGCCGTGCGCGGCTCGGCATAGCGTACCTGCCACAGGAGCCATCGGTCTTCCGCAAGATGACCGTGGAGCAGAATGTGCGCGCCATCCTGGAGACACGGCCCGAGCTCGACGCGCGCTCGCGCCAGGACGAGCTTGATCGCCTGCTTGAGGAATTCGGCGTATCATCGGTACGCAGGCAGTTTGCCTATACCTTGTCGGGAGGCGAGCGTCGCCGGACGGAGATAGCGCGGGCGCTGGCCATCGAGCCAAAGTTCCTGCTGCTTGATGAACCGTTCGCCGGTATCGATCCAATCGCGGTTCATGAGATCAAGGGCATAGTCAAAAGGCTCGCCGCGCAGGGCATCGGCGTCCTCATAACCGACCATAACGTTCGCGATACGCTGGAGATAACGCACGAGGCGCACATCATCAACAAGGGTGAGATTCTTGTCTCGGGAAACCGCGACGCCATACTTGAATCGGAGCTGGCAAGACAGATATACTTGGGCGAGACGTTCCGCATGTAGATTTCCTCGAGTTCCGGTACTCCTCCCGGTTCTTTTTCGCGTCAAACTTGACGGCGCGATACTGGTGTGCTACATTCAACCTACCCATACGGGCTCCTTCATCACTAATCCCAACGGAAGACAGATGCGATACTTCGACACTCATGCCCACATCGGGCTTATTTACGATGACCCCATCGAGCAACTGCTCGCGTGCCAGCAAGCCAAACAGTCTGGCGTGGCCAGGCTCATCAGCATAAGCAACAGTCTCATCGATTTCTTCCAGGTCTACGATAACCTGAAGACGGCGGATCATGTTTTTTTCGCCGCGGGAGTATCGCCGTCGGAGGTCGCCTCGCCGGGACGTGACTGGCAGGCCAAGCTGGAAGAAGCGCTCAAGCTGGCCCATGTGGTGGCTGTCGGAGAGATAGGTCTCGATTATTTTCACCGCTATGGCGACAAGGACAGCCAGATCGAGCTGTTCATCGATCAGCTCGACGTAGCAGCTCGCCACGACCTGCCCGTCGTGATACACAATCGCGAGGCCGGCAAGGACGTCCTCGATGTGTTGCACGATCGCCTGCCCCCGGCCGGCGGTGTGCTGCACTGCTACTCCGAGAACGCCGAATATGCCATCAGGGCCTTGGACCAGAACCTGTACTTCTCGTTTGCGGGCAATTTGACCTACAGAAATGCCAAGAATCTGCACGAGACAGTGCGCGTCCTGCCGCTGGATCGAATTCTGGTGGAATCCGAGGCTCCGTTCATGGTGCCATCGAAGTATCGAGGCAAGCGCAACAAGCCCGAGTATCTGCCGGCCACGGTCGACGATCTTGCCATGCTCCTCGATTTGCCGGTGGAAGAAGTCGCCGAGGCGACCTACCAGAACGCGTGCAGGTTGTTCCGCATCCCGGCCTAGGCTCGAATCGCGGCGTATCCACACTGTATGAACCTCCACCAGCCGGTGCGCGTCGGAACGTATACGACGCGCGGCAATCTCTTTCTAGCCCCAGTCGCCGGATACTCCGACGCGGCCTTTAGATCAGTCTGCGCCGACGCGGGCTGTGACCTCGCGTTTACCGAGATGGTCAGCTCCGAGGCGCTGACGCGCGGCCATCTCAAGACCGAAGTGCTGTTGGCTCGCGAGGACAACGAGCCAGAGTATGCCGTGCAGCTCTTTGGGGCCAACCCGGACGTGATGGCGCAAGCGGCCAGGATAGTGGCCGATCGATGGAAACCCGCCATCATAGACATCAACTGTGGTTGCCCTGTGCCCAAGATAGTAAAGACCGGGGCCGGCTCGGCCTTGATGCGCAATCCTGAACGTATCGGGCAAATTGTGGCGGCCATAACCGCTGCGGTGGCGACGCCGGTCACCGTGAAGATCAGGCTAGGCTGGGATAGCGATTCCATCAACTACCTGGAGGCGGCGGAGCTGGCGGTTCGCGGCGGAGCGGCAGCGGTGACGTTGCACGCCCGGACGCGGGAGCAGGGATACGCTGGAACCGCGGATCGATCGGCGTTCCATACGCTGGCCGCGGCTCTCGATGTGCCGGTGTTCGCGTCAGGCGACTTGTTTTCGGCCGGTGCGGCCGTGGAAATCCTGTCAGGCGGCAGTGAAGGCGCGCGCGTGGCGGGGGTGATGTTTGCGCGAGGAGCGATGGGCGATCCGTTCATCTTTGCCAAGGCGCGCGCGGCCCTCCTTGGAGAGCCGGAACCACATATTGCGGTGGCCGACAGAATCGCCGCGGCCCGAAAGCATCTGGCCATATCGGTTCGCAGCTATGGCGAGCATGTCGCCTGTGTCGAGTTCAGGAAACAGGCTTGTTCCTGGCTCAAGGGAACGCCAGGAGGAGCCGAATTGCGCCGACTCGCGGTATCGTGCACCAGCTTGACCGAGTATCAGGGGTTCTTCGAGGCATGGGAACACGCCAGCGAGTGACCGCTTAGTAGGAACTTCGCTTCTTGAGCCAATCCTGGATCCTGGTTTCAAGCGCCTTGTTGATGTCTGAAGGCGGATTGGGGCCTGTTGCCTCCAGCAGGAAGGGCAGTACGATGGAGCGCTTGATATCCGTCCATGCGGCGGGTACGACCGAGGGAGCCTTGAGATAGTGCTCTGGCGGCATCTTGCCGAGCAACGATGGGTAGAAGAGCGGGTACAGCTTCTCGTTGACTGCCTTGATGGCCGAAAACCCTCCGGCGATGCCGAACGAAGATTCCATCGATCGATAGCGTCGCGCGTCATCCAGCAATGCCCGCTGGGTATCCTCGCGATAGAACCATTTCAGGAATGCCTCGGCGGCCTGTTTGCCCTTGCCATCGCGCCGGATTCCGGCAAAGATGACAGCCTCGTCTACCAGAACCGAGCCATCCTTGGCCACCCATCTGAAGGCGAGCCCGGAGCGCCTCTCCTCCGATACCACAAAGAACTCGGATGAATCCATCGATGAATATCCAATTCGACCTTCCTCGACGGAACGGTAGCCTGGCAGATACAGGTACTTGAACTGGAACTCGTCTTCCTTGGCCGCCGAGTTGTTGGTCCGGACTGACCAGCCACGCACGTATTCGATACCCGCCTCCAGTCCAGCGCGGTTCCACTTGAGGGGTGATCCTTCCTTGAAATCGGCTCCGAACAAGGCCATGACTGAATACAGGAAGTCTGGATACCATCGCGGGCTGAAACCCATATTGGTGTACGATGTCTTGCCCGACTTGTTGAGCGCTGCGCTTTTCTCTTCCAGCTCGGCAAGATTGAGCACGAATCCATCACTCATTGACTGGTCAAGAGTCTTGTCAAAGACGAGCAGCGGCAGGTTGAAGGATACCGGCAGCAAGAGCTGGCGCCCCTCGCTGCTACCAAGCTCGAGCAGCCCTGGGTAGAAGGCCTGCTGGTTAATAACCAGCTCGGAAAAAAGCTGATCCAGGGCCTGAAAGCTCGATCGCGCAGGTGAGCTCTTCAGATATCGGCCTATGTACAGGGCGGGTTTCGATGAGCGATCGTCCATGTGATCGGCGATATCCTTGTCATAGGATACATTGATTCGGTAACGCGTCTGGGTTGCGTTGAAGGCGGCAGCATACAATGCCATCTGCGGCACATCGGTTTTCATCTCCGCGACGGTCGCTTCTAAGAGGCCGCATGATGTCATCATTCCGGCGGCGACAAGCCCCACAGCCAGCAGTGTGCATCGAATCTTGGGCAGGTTCGTCATGGGCAAAGAGTAGCTGAAAGCGGGAGCTTGCTCAAGTCAGGATCTGATTCCGTATAGCTACGATTGAACAAAACTTGTATAATGCAATCATGCAGATCAAGACGCCCGAGGTCTATTCGCTCATCGAAGCGATTGGGCATCACTACAAGACTAATATTTCCAACCGCTTTACGCGGGGCGCCCTGTCGATGCTCGTGCTCGACAATGCCACATGGGGTCAGATAGAGGAACTTACCGAGAAATCGGACAACTATCGATACCAAGGCTATCATCTGGACGAGCTCTATGGCCTGATTCTGGCGATGGCGCGTTTCATTTCCGCGGCGCGGAAACAGGCCGCGCCGGCCATGCGTTACGGAAGTGTGGACAAGCTGTCGTCCAAGGATCGCGTGCTACGCGATATGGTTGTCAATAATTTCAGCTCCAACCTGAATATACTTGCTGACTCGGTCAACAAGCTGTATATAAAGGTAGTCGAACTGGACAAGGAAGACGCGGCGGGCCGCCAGCCCACCTATGCCCGGTTCCCGGAGCTGAACGAGCTAGGTCGGTACCTGGTCGGTTGAGACAACGCAGTCTTGACATTGATGGCTTGTTTATCTACTATTCGGTGCCATTAGTTGGAGCGGTGTCCGAGCGGTTTAAGGAGGCGGTCTTGAAAACCGTTGTACCGAAAGGTACCGGGGGTTCGAATCCCCCCTGCTCCGTAAGACGCTATCGAAGACCGTGCCAGGCATTGTTTGTGTGCAAGTATTGAGAAGCCGTTGAGGTAGGGGATTCGAACCGAACCCCTCGCCGACCAGCGGGAGGAAGAGGCGCCACGGACGGCGTCGGAAGAGGGGTGAGGCGGGTTTCTGAAGCGAGCACGAAGCGAGCGAGGAAACCGAATCCCCCCTGCTCCGTAGGACATCCGCGAGGACGCTCTCGATAGTTGGTTGACAGGGTATTTTGGAGAGGTGCGAGAGTGGCCGAATCGGGCTCCCTGCTAAGGAGTTGTGCCTCTCAAGGGCACCGGGGGTTCGAATCCCCCCCTCTCCGTTTCTGTAAGATGTAGCCGGGATTTCTGAACGGTTACCGAATTATGTTTGATCAGGTCTTTTTTATGAGGTTATAGCTCAGCTGGATAGAGCGTCAGATTGCGGATCTGAAGGTCGGAGGTTCGAATCCTCTTAGCCTCAAGTTCTTTGGAGAGATGCGAGAGTGGTTGAATCGGACGGTCTCGAAAACCGCTGAACCCGTAAGGGTTCCGGGGGTTCGAATCCCCCTCTCTCCGTAGTGTAGATAACGGAGACCGAGCGGTTCATGGCCTTGCTGTTGTATAAGGGGGGATTCGAACCGAGTCCCCGCCGAGCGGAGCGAGGAAGAGCCGGCAGGATGCCGGCGAAAGGGGACGAGGCGGGTTTTCAGCGAGGACACGATGTCCGAGATGAAAACCGAATCCCCCTCTCTCCGTAGTGTAGATAACGGAGACCGAGCGGTTCATTGCTCTGCCGTAGTAGAGGGTCTGATCCGGGTTTCCTTATCAGAAGTTTGTAAAGAAGCCGCCAGTATGGGCGGTTTTTTTACGGCGATGATGGTATATCGTTTCTTTGGAGAGATGTCCGAGTGGTTTAAGGTCCACGCTTGGAAAGCGTGCGTGCTCACAAGGCACCGGGGGTTCGAATCCCCCTCTCTCCGTTGTAGTTACAAGCTACGGCTTGGCTGGTCATAAGCGGACGCAATCGTTACCGTTGAGAGAGGGGGATTCGAACCGAGTCCCCGCCGAGCGGAGCGAGGAAGAGCCGGCATGATGCCGGCGGAAGGGGACGAGGCGGGTTTCTGAAGCGAGCAGGACGCGAGCGAAGAAACCGAATCCCCCTCTCTCCGTTGTAGTTACGAGCTACGGCTTGGCTGGTCATATGCGGACGCAATCGTTACCGTTGAGAGAGGGGGATTCGAACCGAGTCCCCGCCGAGCGGAGCGAGGAAGAGCCGGCAGGTGCGGTCCGGGACTCGAAGGACCGCAGGGGTACGGGGGCTTGCCCCCGTCCTGACAAGCGGCGCAAGGGGACGAGGCGGGTTTCTGAAGCGAGCAGGAGGCGAGCGAGGAAACCGAATCCCCCTCTCTCCGTTGCATGAAGAGCGGTCGTTTTTTTATGCCTTCGAGCGCTGGTAGCCAGGCCCTATGCTAGCGCCCGCCGCCCAAATCCGCCAGGTCCGGAAGGAAGCAACGGTAAGCGGATGGACGTTGTGCCATAGCAAGCCTGGCTACGAACGCTTGAGGGCATTTTTGTCGTCGTCTTGCCTACGGTAGACCTGCGTGCTATCCTTCCCACCATGCCTTACGAGATAACAGCAACGCGCAAGAGACCTCAGACCTTTGGCGATCTGGCCGGACAGGATTTTGTGTCGGCCACCTTGCGCGCGTCCATAGCGAGCGGCAGAATAGCGCACGCCTATCTGTTCTCTGGTCCGCGGGGATGTGGCAAGACGAGCACCGCGCGCATTCTTGCCCGATCGCTGAACTGCGAGGGCGGACCAAGCGCGGAGCCGTGTGGCGTCTGCGACTCATGCACATCCATTGCTCGCGGTTCATCGCTCGATGTGATCGAGATTGATGGCGCGTCCAACACCTCTGTCGAAAATGTACGGCAGATCAAGGATGAAGTGCTGTTCCCACCCAACGCTTCCAAGTACAAGATCTATATCATCGATGAGGTGCACATGTTGTCGAACAGCGCCTTCAACGCGTTGCTCAAGACAATAGAAGAGCCACCTCCCTATATAGTATTCATCTTTGCCACCACCGAGCTACACAAGGTTCCCGCTACCATAAAGAGCCGATGCCAGCAGTTCAACTTCAGGCTGATTGCGCTCGATGTTATCATCGACAGATTGCGTGAGGCCGCGACTGACCTGAAGATTCAGGCGGATGACGCCGCCCTGATGTGGATAGCCCGCGAGGCGACAGGCTCTCTGCGGGATGCCTACACGCTTTTTGACCAGGTAGCAGCCTTTTCCGATGGGCAGATCACCGAAGCGAAGATTCGCGACAAGCTGGGCCTTGTTGGTGTCGAGCGCATGGGAACGATACTGACGCTCTGCGCTCTCGGCAACAGACTGGCTGCCCTGGAGTTGCTCGATTCCATCTTGGCATCAGGCGTATCGGTAGAGCAGTTTGCCCAGGACGCGGTGTCATATACGAGGTCACTGCTGTTCCTGGCCAGCGGGGTCAAGAAGGAAAGCCTCCTGGGAGCTCCGAGATCCTCGTTCCCGCAGGAGCTTGTCGCCGCTCTGGACGCCGTACGGCTCGAGCGGATGCTGGCGAGCCTTTTTGACCTGTATCGTGACATGCGCTACAGCGTCAATCCGCGCTGGGAGCTTGAACTCGCTGTCTCGAGGCTCTGCGCCATTCGTGATTACATACCCCAGACTGAGCTGGCCAGAACAATACAGGCGATGAAGGCGGCCCTCGCAGAAGGCCGGGCGCCGGGGGCAATAGCCATCGGTGCTTCTTTGGTTGGTGGCGAAGCAAGGCAACCGCTGGCGGTCGAGAGAAAACCGGAAGCCTCGGCGACAGAGCCTGTTGTGACAGCCGGGACTGGGTCGGGTCCTGTTGTGGTGGAGGAGCATGGCATCGATCTGGTAGCATTGAAAGCCGCGGTGCATGGCTCGATCGGCAAAAGCCGTGTTGTTCTGTCCACCTGTATCGAACGGTCAGGAGCATGGTCGATCGATGGAGACAGACTGGTCATTCCGTGCGCCAATGGCTATGACGCAGGAGCGGTGCTGGCGGATGCGCCACTGCTTGCCAAGAAGGCTCTGGAGATTACCGGAAGACCCCTGCGCGTTGTTCCGCAAGCGGCCGAAACGGCGCCCATACAGGCCTCCCCCCGTAGTGACGATGATGACGCCGAACCCGATGACGGGGAACCAGGGCCGGCCGACCCGGTGGCCATAGTGGAGCGCGTCTTCAGGGGGAAGCGTGTTGGTCAGGTGAAGGCCGCACAACCGCGGGACGATGAATCAGTAATGGGAGTACACGATGGATCTGAATGATGTCATGAAGATGCTCAAGGATCCCGCGGCGTTGCAGCGCCAGGCGATCGAGGCGCAGGCACGGATGGCGGCGATTAGCGTGGTGGGATCCGCCGGCGGTGGCATGGTCAAGCTGACGCTAAGTGGAACGATGGATCTGCTGGCCATAGAGATAGCACCGGAAGTGATAGACCCTAAGGATCCTGGAATGCTGCAGGATCTGATCAAGGCTGCCCACAATGACGCGGCATACAAGATCAAGGATGCCTTGCAGGCCGATGTTGCCAGGAACCTGGGGTCTCTGCCGGGGTTTGGCACATGAAGGCTCTTGAAGAGCTCGTAGGCATTCTTGCCCGGCTTCCCGGAATAGGCAGGAAGAGCGCCTCGAGGATAGCATTCCATATACTGAAGGCCGATGATCAATATGTCGCGCTGCTGACCGAGAAGATCGGCGCGCTCAAGGAGCATGTCAGGTTCTGCTCGATCTGTGGAGCCTATACCGAGGATGACCCCTGTCCCGTCTGCTCTTCGCCAGCGCGGGACAAGACGCTGATATGCGTTGTCGAGCAGGCCCAGGATGTATTGACGATAGAGGCGTCGCGCGAATACCGCGGCGTCTATCACGTGCTGGGAGCGCTGATATCACCGCTCGACGGGGTCGGTCCGGAAGCTCTGAGGCTTGATCGGCTGCTGGCTCGCGTGCATGAGCAAGGGGCTCAGGAAGTTGTGCTGGCTACCAATCCCACGGTGGAAGGCGACACAACGGCCTTGTACGTCAAGAAGGTGCTTGAAGGAACCGGTGTCCGCGTCACGCGGCTGGCGACGGGCATCCCGGTCGGCGGCGATCTGGAGTATGCAGACAGGCTGACGCTCGCCCGCTCGTTCAGGGGACGCGTCGCACTGTAGCGGTTCTGCTCAGGCGCCTATTTTTCGGTAGCAGGCTTCGATGATGTCATCGAGCGATTCCATGGACACGCCGAGTTCGCCGATCCTGGTCTTGTATTCGGATGAGGTCCAATCCATGTACGTGTTGGCATAATTCCGTTCCATGAATTCGTAGACTATGTTCTCCGCGCGGTTTATATCGTCGCCGGGAATCCCGGGCTTGGCCCTATGGTGCATGAGAGCCGTGTGTATGTGCGAGCGGACCGACGCGAGGAACAATTCCTTGTATACATCGTAGGCGCGACCGGAAAGTCGCTTGATCTTGTCGCTGATCGATCCCGTGGGCTGCAGTCGTGGCATAGGGGTCTGCGGCCTGGGCTCCTTGTGGATCGGCGACGGTGACACGGTGGCACGCCTGAGGCGGGGCTTCTCGGCGGGCATCGACGATGGCTCCGCCTGAATCGGCGCGGGCTTTGGGGTCGTTCTCTTTCTGGATCGCGGCTGTCTGGCCTCTTGCTTGGCAACCGTGGGCGAAGGTGCATACAGGTTTGCCTTGAGTCGTCGCCATGCCATCTGCATATACAGATCACCCTGCACGGTATACGAGTACCGCGTTGCCAGCGTCGTGGCGACCATGGTCAGGATATCATCATCGGAGTACTTGCGGTGCCTTCCAGTCTTGATCGCCTTGAAGACATCGTAGTGTCTGGTTTCGTATTTTCTGGAATAGAGCCATATGATGCGCTCGAAGGCCGGGTCATCGATGCGAAGCCAATACTTGTAGCAGTATGCCAGGACGATATCTTCGTCACGGTCGAATCCTTGTGCAATCTCGATTCGGCGCACATCGGCTTGGTCAAATTCGATGCGGGAAAGATCGAAGAAGTTCTTCTTCTGCGTTTCGCGATTTTCTGTTCGCCTTGATTCTTCCGTGGCCAGGCTGGCCGCGATGAAGTCCGCGGGGGTGTCATCATCGACGACGGCCTGGTCGTAGAACTCGCTTAACAGGAATCCGACCCGCTCGGCTTCAAGCTTCCTGTGGTCAAGCATCCTGGCATATTCGGCATAGGACCAAGCCATGGCTCGTGCGGACTCCGTGTCATCGGGCAACAGTCGAGCGATACGCTCCACCGCCTTGAGTACGGCGTAGGTATCACGCATGGGGGTACTTGTCAGAGGAGAGACCAACGCGTCGATATTGTTCCTGATACGGTCGACGATTTCATCGGCGCGTTCCATCAGTATGCCATGCAGAAAATCCCCGAAGGCCGGGGCATGGGTTCTGTATAATTTAAGCAGGATCACCCGCTTGGCGTCATCCGGATATCGTGGACGCAAACGGGTATTGTATATCGCAAGAGCATCGAGCATTCTGCCCGACGCGCGCAACTCGAAGTAGCGTTCAATATCCGGATCTCCGCCGTAGCGTAGATCGGGGAAGACGCGCTCGAGTATCAACTCGCGAACGTCGCGGGGCCGTTCTTCCATAGCCCGGGCATTATACGCGCCGGTACCCCAGCATTCAAGCGGTCGGGAAATCAAGACGAAGCGAAAAAAGGAGGAGCCGCCCCCTCTGAGGGCGGCTCCCGTCACGTCCGCGCGGCGACGGCCTACTGGAGCAGCTGCAAAACTTGCTGTGTCTGCTGGTTGGCCTGGGCGAGCATGGCGTTACCGGCCTGAGCCAAGATCTTGTTCTTGGTGTATTCCACCATCTGGCTGGCCATGTCGACGTCACGTATGCGGCTCTCGGCGGCCTGGAGGTTCTCCGCGCCGATGTCTATGCCGCGTACCGCGTGCTCGAGCCTGTTCTGATAGGCTCCCAGGTCAGCACGTTGCTTGTTGACCTGCTTGAGGGCGGCGTCGAGTGTTCCTATGGACCTGTTGGAGCTGTCTGGACTGCCCAGCGACAGGATTGAATCGTCTCCGACATTCTTGACGCCCAGACCCTTGGCGGTCATCGTGCCGATATAGACACGCTCCCGCTGATCCATGTTGGCGCCGATGTGGAACCACATCGAACCGGTGACGATATTCTCGCCGCCTTCGCGGGCAAAACGACCGGTAAGGACGTTCATGCCGTTGAATTGGGCGTGGCTCGCGATACGATCGATTTCATCGACGAGCTGGGAGACTTCCACCTGAATCTGCATGCGGTCTTCCGAGGTATAGATACCGTTGGACGACTGCACAGCAAGCTCGCGAAGGCGCTGGATGATGTCCTGCGTCTCCTGGAGGTAGCCTTCTGTACTCTGGATGAACGAGATGCCGTTTGCGGCGTTCTTCGAAGCCTGATTCAAGCCACGAATCTGCGAACGCATCTTCTCTGATACCGCGAGTCCCGAAGCATCGTCACCAGCGCGATTGATGCGCATGCCTGACGAAAGCTTCTCCATATTTTTCTCGACGCTACCGTTCGTAACACCGAGAGAGCGATTGGCGAACATCGCAGTGAGGTTGTGATTGATTATCATAACCATATCTCCTTTCCTTAGAAGCAACGGCCTCAAGGCCGTTCCGGCATCCTTGCCGAATTACACGTGACGACTTCTCCGGTACGCTACTCCGGGCCGCGCCCGTGAACGTGAACCGATCAGAACCGGGGAGAAAGGGTGCTCGACGATCGCGCGTTCGGCTTTGCACCCATTCCTCGACGGTCCTACACTAATAGCTATCGGCTTTGGACTTTAAGTCTTTAGTCTTTTTGTGGCGTCTCGAATGTCGCGGACAGCGGCATCCTTGCTGTCGGGATTGCGGTGTGTTACACTGAATTTACGCGACGGATGGATTGTGGAGGATGTGCATGACGGTGCGGGGAATCGTGGATGTGCTGGAGGGTTCGCTGGTAACCGGTGAGCAGCTGCTGGATCTGGACATAGACTCGGCCTGCGGTGCTGACCTCATGAGCGATGTGATGGCTTTCGTCAAGGAGAATGTCGTGCTCCTGACGGGCCTTGTCAATCCTCAGTCCATCCGGACTGCCGACCTGATGGACATCAAGGTGATTGTCTTTGTGCGTGGCAAGTTGTTGCCCGCCGACATGGTGGCGGAGGCGGAAAGCAACGGCATGGCCATCATCACCACGAAGTACTCCATGTTCCTGGCCTGCGGCCGGCTCTACGAGGCCGGGATACGGGCAGGTGGTACGCGCTCCGCCGGCATATGCTGATCGATGTGTGGTTCCAGGAGCTGTTCCCGTACGAAACTATAGAGCAGTGCATAGCCGCTTTTTATCTTGCGTCTGAATAACTGTTGCAACTTCTTGTCCATCTCCGTCCGCGTGTCGAATCCATAGATCTTCTCTGTCTCCTGGCCATTGCCGACACGCCAGGCAATGGTCAAGGCAAAGCGCGCCGTCAAGAGTGGCTGCCTGTCGTGCATGGTGTAGTAGCGAAGCGAGCCTCTGGCTCCTGGTTTGTACAGCGTCATGATCATCGGTCAAGAATATCGACAGAATTCGGTCCTGGCTCAAGCCCAGGCCACCGTGACTGCAGCTTGTGCAAAACTTGTGGACTCAATGAATAATTTGACAAAATCGTACTTCGCGATTATATTCTATCTCTGCCTCTTTGAGCCTTTCTTTTGAAAAGACATGAAATGCTTTGCGTTTCTTTGATAAGAGCGCAAAGCCGACACTGGGAGTGTTTCACCCTTGAATAAACGGGATTTTCCGCGAATACATTTCTACGATCAGGACTTCGTCGACATCTACGACCGCACGTGGGCATGGATAGCGGATTACTGGACCAATTCCGGTACCGAAAGCGGCATAGGTGGAGGCAAGTTCTTTTTCTATCCGCAGGAGCGCAGGCTGGATCAGCTTGAGCAATCGTTTGCGTCGTTCTTTCTTGTCTACTCAAATCGAATTTACTCGGCTACAAACGGCCTCGACGCGCTCTACTCCAAACAGGAAGAAAACGGGGCAATCCGCTGGATGTACGATATTGATTCGGGCGCTCCGGTGTTCACCAAGGAAAATCCTGAAGGCGTGAGTCTGCCGCTGTTTGCCTGGTCTGAGTACAACATCTACCATAAGGGCGCCAACAAGAAGCGTGTCAAAGAGGTCATGCCCGTCCTGCAACGTTATTACGCCTGGCTCGAGGCTACATTCAAGCGACCCAATGGCCTGTTCGAGGTCCCTGTCGAGGCGACAGGAATGGCCAACTCGCCCCGTGACGGTTCCATCTACCATGTAGACTTCAATGCCGCGATGGCTGTCAACGCGCTTTACATGTCCGCCCTGGGTGATATCCTGAACGACAAGGATATCAGTTTTCAGTACAAGCGCAATTATTTCTCGTTGAAGACCAGAATAAACAACTTCATGTGGAACGCCGATGATGGGTTCTACTACGATGTCGATGCCGGCGAGCGCCAGGTCAGGATCAAGACGATCGGTGGATTCTGGCCCCTGCTTGCGGAGATTCCCAATGAGGAACGCGCCGAGGCGATGATCGCCCATCTGACTAACCCGGCCACCTTTGGCACGGAGAACCCTTTTCCGTCGCTGGCTGTTGACTGTGAGCTGTATGACAAGCGCGGCATGGGCTACAACGGCGCCGTGCTGCCGCAATTTACCTATATGGTCATAAAGGGGCTGGAGAAGTACAACCAGTGGGAGCTTGCGCGTGATTGCGCCATCAGGCATCTGTACTTCACGCTTGACTCGGCGCATCAGAACGGCGAGCATCGCCAGACGCTCTGGGAGGCGTATCAGCCGCAGAATGAGGGCAAGGCGGTCTGGCCGGACAGGCCTGACTGGCCACGGGCCCAGTATCTGGGCTTTGCCGGTCTGGCTACCGTCGCGCTGATGATAGAGAACATCGTCGGGCTTTCTGTGTCGCTGCCACGGAAGACGGTTGACTGGATTATACCGAACCTTGAGATCATGGGCATCGAGAACCTCAGCCTGAAGCGAAATATGGTGACCATACTGTCGAACAAGAGCGGTCGCGGCTGGGAAATTCATATGGAATCAGAGAAGCTGTACTACTTTACGATTCATGTGATAGGCAAGAAGAAGAAGACTCTGCCCATACCTTCAGGCAAGTGTTCGATGCTTATAGACAAGATATAGCATCCGACGCAGCGTCAGAAACAAGGCCGTTTCGGTTGCACCGGAACGGCCTTTCGTTTTCAGTCGGAAGCGCGCACGGCCAGCGAACCCATCATCACAAAGCCGGATATCTCCACCCAACTTCGGGCGCCACCGGTTTTTTGCCTTACCTCCCTGCCGGCCTTGCTGTCGCCCATGAACGCGAACACGTTGAGGTGCACGGGCAGGTCGACAGGCACAATGATTTTGGTGTCGCCCATGAGCGTGAATACCTCTATCCTTATGGGTCCCGTCGGCAGGTCAACGTCGCGGAGGTCGAGCTTTGTCGAGCCCATCACGGTGAAGGACGAGACGCGGTCGCTTGAGAGCCAGTTGCCTGTCATGGTGCGGTCGCTCATGATGCAGGCGGTCATGACCGGAACCGCGCCGACTATTGAATTGTCGATTGCCCGCCCGGAGCTGACTGCACGCCGCTGCGGATTGACTGGGCGTTCCGTCGTTATCGGCACATCGAAAGCGATCCTCTCAAGTTCGTCGATGTTGTTGGCGGCGCTCACGGCCGAGGCGCAGCGTTCGTATTCGTCCATCGTGATGGTGTCCGCCGCGAAGGCGTCGGTCAATCTGTCGATGACGAACTGTCGTTCCGCCTCGAGGCTGTGCCGCTGGCCAGCCGGTTGCTCACCATTGTAAGCTTTCATTGGTTCCTCCCTCGTTGGCATCGTTGCGGACCCTAAACGGCGTCCATCGCCCCCAGCACATCAGGCACGGGAGCATCGATCCATAAAGCATAATATCACCAAAAATGATCCTGCCGGCTATGCTCTTTTTCAAGGAACCGGCCGGAACATGAGCTTTCGCGTTGCCGGAATCTGGGGTATGCTCGATGTTTGACTGTACAAAGGAGGAGAAATCCATGGACAAGGCGACAATCAGAATTCGTATGGGCGCCCACGATGCACACTATGGTGGCGAGCTTGTGGATGGCGCCAAGATGCTGCAGCTGTTTGGAGATGTGGCCACCGAGTTGCTGATTCGGAATGACGGTGACGAGGGGCTGTTTGCCGGATATGAGAAGGTGGAATTTCTGGCGCCGGTGTTCGCGGGAGATTACATCGAGGCTTCGGGCGAGATAATCCACATCGGCAATTCATCCAGGAAGATGACGTTCGAAGCCAGAAAAGTCATAGCCCCGCGCAAGGATATCAATGACTCGGCGGCTGATGTGCTCGCGGAGCCTATCGTTGTCTGCCGCGCTGTGGGAACCTGCGTCGTTCCCAAGGACAAGCAGCGCAAGCGCTGAGAGATGGGGGTGTACCGTGACGTATAATAATTTTATTGTCGAGATGGAGGACGGGGTTGCTCTTGTCAGGATAAATCGGCCGGAGGCGCTCAACGCGCTGACGACGGGGCTTCTTCTGGAGCTGGATACTGTCCTCGATGCGGTGGAATCTTCGGATGCTTCCGTCATGATCGTAACCGGGGAGGGCAAGGCCTTCGTGGCTGGAGCCGATATTGCCGAGATGAAGAACCTTGGCGTGGAAGCGGCCAGAGACTTCGGAGCGCTTGGCTCCAGGATATTCAGGCGCCTCGAGCAGTTCAAGGTACCGGTGATCGCGGCCGTGAACGGCTATGCGCTGGGCGGCGGCTGTGAGCTGGCGATGGCCTGCGATATCCGCATAGCCAGCGACAAGGCAAAGTTTGGTCAGCCCGAGGTTGGTCTGGGCATAATACCAGGTTTCGCAGGAACGCAGAGACTGCCGCGGCTGGTTGGCGTGTCCAAGGCAAAGGAATTGATCTTTACGGGCGAAGTATTGCCTGCCAGTGAAGCCTTGGCGATTGGCTTGGTCTCAAAGGTCGTGGCACCGGAGACGCTGTTGCCAACCTGCAGGGAGCTGGCTGTCAGGATCCGGAAGAATGCTCCGCTGGCAGTGCGGTACGCGAAGGCCGCCATCGATGGCGGGCTCGATTCGACAGTGGAGACTGGCATGGCGCTGGAGCGGGATCTGTTCGGGCTCTGCTTCGCAACCTCCGACCAGCAGGAAGGCATGGCTGCCCTCCTCGAGAAGCGTGCGCCAATCTTTTCGGGCAAGTAATCTCAAGAGTTCTATCACGGGAAGGAGTGTCTATGAAGGTTATGGTACTTGGTGCCGGCACGATGGGCTCCGGCATAGCTCAGGCGTTTGCGCAATCCGGGTATGATGTAATCGTTCGCGATATCGAGCAGGCCTTTGTTGAAAAGGGATTGACTACCATCTCAAAGAGTCTTGATCGTGTCGTCTCCAAGGGAGGAATGACCGACGCAGAACGTTCCGCGGCACTATCCAGGATCACTGGCACAACCGATGTCGGACTGGCCGCTGGCGTGGATCTGGTCGTCGAGGCGGCCGTCGAGAATATGGCAATCAAGAAGAAGGTGTTTGCCGAGCTGGATGGGATCTGTAAATCCGAAGCCATCCTCGCCACCAATACATCGTCGCTGTCGATCACCGAGATCGCCGCGGCAACCAAGCGCCCCGACAAGGTGATAGGCATGCACTTCTTCAATCCGGTGCCGATGATGAAACTGGTCGAGGTGATCAAGGGTCTGGCGACATCTGATGAGACCAGGAAGACCATAGTCGACCTGTGTGGAACGCTCGGAAAGAGCGCCGTCGAGGTCAATGAGGCTCCGGGCTTCGTCGTCAACCGGATACTGATACCGATGATCAATGAGGCGATAGGGATTCTGGCCGATGGCGTGGCCAGCGCAGAAGACATCGACAACGCGATGAAGCTCGGTGCCAATCACCCGATCGGGCCGCTGGCACTCGCGGATCTAATCGGCAACGATGTCAACCTTGCGATCATGGAAGTGCTGTATACCGAATTCGGTGATTCCAAGTACCGACCGCATCCGCTGTTGCGCAAGATGGTCCGTGCCGGACTCCTTGGCAGGAAGTCAGGCAAGGGATTTTTCGACTATTCGAAGTAGCAAGGTAGCGGCCGGCCCCTGGCCCATTGGGGTCGGCTCTATCTCCAGACCGCCCAGACGAAGAGACTTGAGGCAAGCGTCGTCAGTATGGTGAACGGGCCCGCTACCCTGAGCCAGTCGCCGAACTTGATGACGGTGCCACGCTTCTTGAGCATGCCCACCGCGACCACGTTGGCCGAGGCGCCGAATGGCGTCAGGTTGCCGCCCAGGCAAGAACCGATCAGAAGGCCGAACATGTAGAGCTCCGGCTTGAGTCCGAGGCCGGCAGCCAATTGCGCCGCCACCGGAAGCATCACGATGATGTAGGGCACGTTGTCTATGAACCCTGACAGAATCACCGAGACCGCGATGATGACGATGTATCCCGCCGCAACGCTGTTGCCTATCACCTGGGCAAGTGCACGCGACAGGTCCTCCAGGAGACCTGTTTCCGCGATAGCGCCTACAACGACGAATATGCCGATCAGAAACAATATGGTCTCCCAGTCCAGGCCCTTGATCAGGCGCAAGGCCTCGGCGTGTGGTTCCTTCATGACCAGGCGATACCAGAGCATCCCGATCACGCCCAGCGCGAAGACATACCCGCCGGACAGTATGGAGAAACCCTCGAACATGAACGATATCGTGGCGAGTCCAAGTACCAGCGCGATGAGCAACACGGTGGGGAACCAGGTTTTTACACGTTCCTCGGGCAGGTCTATCGCGGTCCGCTCCATCTTGCGATAGAAGAAGTAGAAGAATGCCGCGCCGACAATCATGCCGATCTGCACCGCAAAGAAGACCGAAAGCCTGCCATCCTTGAAGAAGAAATCGTTGAACGAATAGCCTGCAAAGCCGGCGAATATCATCGATGGCGGGTCTCCAACCAGTGTCGCGGTGCCCTGGAGATTGGACATCACGGCAAGGCCCATCATGAAGTAGCGGGCATCCACCTTCATCTTGTCGCTCAGGGCAAGCGCTATGGGCGCCATCACCAGCACCGTAGCCACATTCTCAACGAAGGCGGACAACAGGCCTGTCATGATCAGGATGAACACCACGGCCCAGCCCAGGTTCGGAGCCTTGTCCACGATATGGTCAGCGAGGTGCGATGGTACGCGCGAATAGATGAAGAGGTCTGCTATGACCAGGCTGCCGACATAGATGAGCAGGACATTCCAGTTGATCAGTGTGCCAAAGACCATGGCCGGAGACACGACCCCAAGCGCGGTGATGACGGCCGCTGTCGCGAGCGTGAACCAGGCTTTCTTGTGCGGAAAGGCCATGACCAAGCAATACATGACGACCGCTAGTCCCAAAACTATGAATTTCATCTGTCAAGAATATGCGCGTGCGGGAACGCAGGTCAAGTGGAACGGGAGAATCGAGCATCGCACCTTGCCTTCGGCCGGAATCAATCCGTACACTACAAGCCATGAACATATCATTGGAGTCAATTGAAGCCCGGCGATCGGTACGATCGTTTTCCGGCGCGAGTCTCGGTGGTTCTGACCGCAAGAGCCTGGAGACAGCGATCGCGCATGCTGGTCCATGTCCCTTTGGCAATGCACCGCGTTTCAAGATAGTAGAGCCCGGCTCGCGCGAGGAATCGGCCTCGGGCAAGATTGGAACCTATGGCATCATTCAGAATGCCACGAGTTTTATAGTGGGAGCGATTGCGCCAGGGCTATACGCGTTTGCCGATTATGGCTATGCGCTGGAAGGCATAGCGCTCTGGGCGGTTGGAGCCGGGCTGGGAACCTGCTGGCTCGGCGGAACCTTTGATCGCTCGGGTGTGGCGAAGTCGATGAACCTTGGGTCTGGCGAGGTTGTGCCCGCGATCATGCCCATCGGCGAGCCTGCCGAGCGACGCTCTTTTATCGATACCACGATGCGCGTGCTCGCCGGCTCCGGAAACAGAAAGCCCTGGAGCACTCTGTTCTTCGATGGATCATTCGAATTGCCACTTGTCGAAGCGGAAGCAGGCCCGTGGGCGCGAGTGCTCGAGGCTGTTCGCCTTGGTCCATCGGCGTCGAACAAGCAGCCGTGGCGTATCGTGCGTACCGGGTCGGCGGGTTCTGTGGAGTTCCACCTGTTCATGGATGAGGATCGACTGTACAACAACGCCATGAGCGGCATACGAATCCAGGAGATAGACATAGGCATCGCGATGCGGCACTTCGAGGCTGCCGCCCTGGCTCTGGGCTTGCCTGGCTCATGGAACAGGCTGCAGACCGCGCCAGTCTCCTATGACACGCCGCTGCTTTACTATTGCAGCTGGTCGGTTTGACGGTAACGGAATGGCGCTGGAACACAAATTTGCCGGCGCCGGAGGCCCTCGCTATATTCAAGCCATGCGGAACGGAACTTGATCCGCACCATCACCGATATCGACAAGGAGCACTACCATGCTTTCAAAGAAGATTGTAGACAGGATTAACCTTCAGATCAACCGCGAGATGTTCTCCGCGTACCTGTATATGGCCATGTCGGCCAGGCTGAGCGAGCAGGGATACAAAGGTGTCGCCACCTGGATGATGACCCAGTATCACGAAGAGATGTTCCACGCGATGAAGCTGTATTCATATCTGCTGGAAAATGCCGCAACGCCCAAGATGGAAAAGATCGAGGCGCCCGAGGTAAAGGCCAAGACCATCAAGGAGCTATTCGAGGCCACACTCGAGCACGAGAAGTTCATTACCGCGTCGATACGCGAGCTTCTTGAACTGGCTCTGGCCGAGAAGGATTATGCCACCGAGGGTCTGGTCCGCTGGTATGTAGGTGAGCAGGTAGAGGAAGAGAAGAACGCGATGGACATACTGCAGACCATTGACCTGATGGGCGATGGCAAGCAAGGATTGTTCATGCTGAACATCGAGCTTGGCAAGCGCAAGCCATCGATCGCCCTTGACTTTACCGGTCTGCTCTGAGACCCTGTGACCGAGCGAAGATGATAGACAGCCGCTCCGGCAGGGGCGGCTGTTTTCGATAGCGATGGAGGCCGACCGATGTGCGATACGTTCTATCTGCCAACACCAGAGGTTCGATTCCTGGGCAAGAATTCGGACAGAAACGCCGCCGAAGCACAGTCGCTCCGAATCGTACCGAATCGCGCTCCCGGCGACTCCGTTCGCATCGGCAGCCGCACCCTCGACCTGCGCGACGCTGGCCACTCGCTGGCCATATCGTGCCCTACGTGGATGGCTGGCGCGGAGATGGGCGTCAACGGGGCCGGCGTCGCGATTGGCAACGAGGCGGTATTCAGCCGCTTCAAAGCGGCGCCGGATGGCATACTTGGAATGGAGTTCCTGCGGGCCGCCCTGATGTCTGCCTCGAGCGCGGAGGAGGCTTTGGCCTGCCTGGTCGATCTGACCGAACGTTATGACCAGGGCGGCAATGGCGCGTACAAGGGCAAGCTCATCTACAACAATACATACCTTATTGCCGGTCCCGATGGCGCCTATGTACTTGAGACAGCGGGCAAGCGCTGGGCCTGGAAGCGTGCCGAAGGGCCTGCGGCGATATCCAATGCCTATTCGCTGACCGACGACTACAAGCGCGTCGACGCGGCAACCCGCAAGGCGATAGCGGTCGTCAATGAACGGATGGCCTGTCTCGACGAGGCGGACGCGGGGCGTATTTCTGACAAGGGTTCCTGGAAAGACTATGTGCAGGAGCGATTCTACTCCAGGTTCAGCGCAGGCGAAACCCGCAGGCGCGCGGTAGCCGCGCTGCTCGAGCCCGCGGCCGAGGCGGGCAGTCGAGCCGCGGCGCTGGAGGTGCTCAGGGCCCACGCCGTATCCGACCCTCGGCTGCCCGGTAGGCTCAGGAACGTCTGCAGCCATGACGGCGACATCATGGGCAATCCCACTACCGCCTCCATGCTGCTCGAGTACCCCGCTGCCTCGGCGCGGCATGGCGGCAAGGCTGTGCTCTGGTTTACCGGAGCCTCGTATGCCTGCGCCAACCTGTTCAAGCCAATCCTGCTGTCTGGTGGCACCTTTATCCCGCTGTGGACCGCTTATGACTACGCCGAGGGCTCCGAGGGTGGAAAGGCGTATTGGATCGCGCGCCGCGCGGCAACCAGGCGCGTATGGCGCAACCCGCGGGCGGCCGAAGAGCTATCGGCCGAGCTTGTAGAAGCCCAGCAGACAATTTTCGACCTGGTTGATGCAGTCCCTGCAGCAGCATCGAAGGCTCTGATCGCCGACGCCATGGCCCAAATCGATTCGGTCGTTTCATCATGGGACTCCAGGACCATATAGTCGCGCTTGGACTCGATTTCAGCCACGTTCGATCGAGTCGCAGCCATTGAATGCGGCAAACGCCGATAGCTCTCCCTCGAATGCCTCCTGAAAGCCGGATGGAGGGTCGACGGGCAGGCTGGAGTGTTTGATGATGAGGACGCCGGCTTTCCTGTCAGCCTTGCAGTCGACCAGGCCTACCGGCTTGCCGTGCCACAGCACCGGCAGCGCAAAGTAGCCAAAGCGGCGCTTGGTCTCAGGCACATAGCATTCAAGTGTGTACTGGAAATCCAGGATTCGCGCAGCGCGTTTGCGGTCTATGATGTAGGTGTCGAATGGAGAAATGATGCGCACCGGACGGGTCTCGGTCTGATCCAGGTCAGCCGACGCGAGACCAAGGGCTTCCGAATCTATCCAGAAACGACGCCTATCCTCGCCAGCAATGCTCGCCGTGGACAGGAATCCGGCCTCCACCGCCCTTTCGATGGCTGGCCTAATTCCGTCCAACCCGTCCTTGCGCATGTAGGCAACGTCAGCCTCTGCAAACACGCCGTGTGCCAGGGCCGCACGCCGCACATACCAGTCCGCCTGCTCGTCATTGGTCGGGAAACGGGTGTCCAATCCCGGAGGCAGCACCCGTTCTGCAATATCATACAGCTTCTGGAATCCAGGCCTCGAGACGACCAGCAGAACCCCGGCCATGAACAGATACTCCAGCGCTGCCTTGGCCGGTTTCCAGTCCCACCATGGACCACGCGGGCCATCGCCCCCGAAATCGCTTGACTTGAGCGGGCCTTCCGCCCGGATACGCTCGAGTACTGCCGCGACCACCGTCGGGTCGGTCGGGAACCACTGGTGCCCGGTTTCGGCAACACGCTTCATTCTGGGCAGGCAGTAGCGGTAGTCATCGATTGGAAGATATGCCGCGGCATGCGCCCAGTATTCAAAGGCGCGGCGGGGCACGGTTTCCAGGAGCGGCAGAATCTCCGGCCGATAGGCTCTATCGCGGCTCCAGAACGCGTGATGATGAGCCCGCTCAACAACCGATATCGTGTCTATCTGCACATGGCCGATGCGACCAAGGTGAGCGGCGGCGGTATCGATCGGGCTGGTTGCGGCATCCATCGCGGCTCCGCGTTCGGCACCGGAGCGGTACTGGCAACCATAGGCGACGCGTATCGCTTCATCCTGGCTCAATGATACGGCCGCGCCTTGATGGGCCGTCTTCATAATCTATCTGGACTTCGCGATGAGGCGACAGCGGCGGTGAAGATTTCGGCATCGCCAGGCGAGAAGAACACCAGCCAGACCGCCAGAGGAAGCGCGTTGGACATGAGCCACGCGGTGATCGTGTCGAAGGCGATGATGGCCGCAGCCTGTTTTGGATAGCCGTATACTCCCGTGGATATGGCTGGAAAGGCTACGCGGTGCCAACCATGCTCGCTTGCGACCGAGAGTGATTCGCGGTAGGCTGAGGCGAGTAGAGCAGACTCGGCACGCGTCGTGTCGCTTGATCCACCGCTCCATACAGGGCCAACGGTGTGGATGATGCCTTTGACCGAGAGGCTGCCAGCGCCGGTGCCAACGGCCTTGCCCGTTGGCAGACCATCCCGCAAGGATGTGGCCCTGAGCGCCTGACACTCGGCCAGCAACCCGGGGCCGGCTGCCCGGTGGATAGCTCCATCGACGCCTCCACCACCAAGCAGCGTGGAATTGGCGGCATTGACTATCGCGTCACCATCGAAGTGCGTGATGTCGCCCACCGCGATCACGAGGCGCCCTAGATGATACGTATGTACCGTTTCCATACCGTCCAGTATAGCACGGTGCACGTTCCCGGACATGCTGGCATCCCGGGCAGAAGTGCTGTATCGTCAGGGTAGGAGCCGAAAGGATGGTGCCGTGCACTGGGATGGGACAGGTCTGCCGTTCATAGAACCCGGAGATGACTTTGGCGAATGCGCGACGGTGCTCGCGGATTCGTATGTGGATGAGTTTACCCTGTTTCCACGAATCGAACCGGATTCGATCGAGGCAGCGGCTATCGCCGGCTTCATGCCGATGGCAGCGCGGGTAGAGACGCCGCTTGGGCCACTGGCTATCCTCATTCCCAAGCTGCATCTCAGGCGCTGTCTACTCGATCCCCGGCTGACCCACATTACCAGAACGGCTCGCCGCGAATCATCCCGGTATGCCTTTGGCATGAATACCGCCTTCCATGAAGTGACGGATGCTTGCCTGGAGGTCCACGGTGATGAATGGCTTTTGCCCGAGCTGGTCGACGCCTTCTGCCGCCTGCATGGAGAACGCGCGTCGCGTCGCGTCGCCTTTCTTTCCGCGGAACTGTGGCGTGGCGATGGCGCAGACCGGGCTCTTGTCGCGGGCGAGATAGGCTACCTTGTCGGCAGCTCGTACGCGAGCCTCTCTGGCTTCTCACGCGTATCAGGCGCGGGCACGGTGCAGCTGGCCGCGCTCGGGTCACTGTTGGCTGCGAAGGGCATTCGGGTTTGGGATCTTGGCATGCCGATGGAATACAAGCTGTCCTTGGGCGGCCGCGAGTTGGCGCGGTCCAGATTCCTGCCACTCCTGAGGCGAGCATACACGGCCAGCGCCGATCCGGCACGTGCCGCGCTGGTGCCTGCCTCGATGCCCGTCAATGCCAGGGGCGTCATCGATAGCTAGAAAGCCAGCCCGGTCTTGCCGCCCATGCGGCGCGCGACACTCTCCGCACAGGATTTCTGCTGATACATGCGGCGGTCCGCCGTCGCCAGCATCTCTTCGAGGTCGGGATGCACGGGCCCGGATGATCCTGTCGATCCTATGCTGGCGGACAGCGTCACAAGGTACGATCCGCTGGTGAATGTCGCCGAGCCGATGACAGCCCGGATCTTCTCCGCCGCTGTCGCCGCGCCGGCCTCGTCGCATTCCGGGAACACGAACGCGAACTCGTCGCCCCCAATCCGGCAGACGGCGTCACAGGAGCGCAATGTGTCGGCGCACAGCCGGGCCGCGAGTCGCAATGCTTCGTCACCCGCATGGTGGCCAAGGCGGTCATTGATATCCTTGAACTTGTTCATGTCCATGATGGCAAAGCCTATCGGCCTGGCATGGCGTCTGGCGCGCTCGAGTTCCACCGCGGCCAGTTCAAAGAAGCGCCTGCGGTTGGGCAGACCCGTCAGCTCATCGGTCGAGGCGAGCTCTTCGAGTCTGTCCTGCAGGTACTTGCTTTCTGTAATGTCTATCAAAGTATAGACTTGGCCAATCAGCCGCCCGTTTCTGCCGGTGATCTCCGATCGTCTTATCTCCAGAAAGCGGTTGGTTCCATCGTCACGGCTGATCGTCAGTACCGGGTTCGATGCCGTGGCTTCGGATGCCGTGCGGAATTCCGGATGGGCTGATAGTATTGCCTGCAATGTGTCGCCGCCCGTATCAATCGCCAGCGCTGGAAAAAGCTCCCGTGCCGCGGCATTGCTGTCGATCACGGCACCATTTTCGGCGACGACAAAGGCGGCGTCGCGCATCTGCTCGAATACCAGGTCGCGCGCGAGCGGGTGAATGTTGAATAGATGATGCTTGAAGAAACTGGCCGAGCTAAGCGCCACAGAGAAGGCAAACGCGATTGGAGCCGCGTCGATGCCCGCCGGCGTCCACCCGGCCAGATAGATTATGTTTCCGGCTATGGGTATCGCGAAGGCCGCGAGCAGGTAGGCGGCCTGAACCTTGCGCTCGGTCCTGTCGCCCAGGAAGGTCCGGATGAATTCGAGCAGTCCATAGCCGAATATCGCATAGATGTACAGCAGGTTGACCCAGTACCATGGCCCCTTTGAGAAGCCCAGTATCGAGAGCCCCGAGACTCGGCTGATGTGTGGCGCGATGTAGAGCCACTCGTGGTGGCTGACCGTCAGCGCGAGGACCGATGTAATAGACGGTATCAGCGTGACGAGGGCAATGAACCACGGTGATGGCCGTTCCGAGCCGACAAAGTCGCGGATCACGAAGAACATCGTGACAGCGATGCCGCTTATGCCAAGGTACTCGAAGCCGATGCAGAAGAGCACCCCCTGCAGCGTCGGTTGCAGTATCTCGGCGGCGTAGAACGCGGTATAGAACGCTGCCGAAAAGCATAGTGTTCCAAGCGCGTAGAATCGCTGCTTTGTTCTGGCGCGCACGAAGGCGGCGACTCCCAGAAAGAGACACAGGATTACTGAAGCGGCGAGCGCCGCGAGGATCGCCGATTTCATCGATGACCACGCCTTCTTTGCATCAATCCAGCATACGACCACCGGACCCGCAACGCAAGGGTCGCGCTCAGAACCGGTATGTGAACCTGCCGCTGATGGAGCTTGTCCCGGAATTGGAGAACTCGGCCTTTCTGAATCCATACAGCACGGCCTGGTCTATGTCCCCATAGCCTGAACTCTCCTCGAGGTGGACGTCCTCCAGCGTCGGCTTGCCGCTTGGCCCCGGAGCCGAGACCTTGAATAGAATGCCTATCGCGCGCAGATGCTTGCCATTCTTGTAATCAGCCGTCTTGACGTCGTAGCCCGCATCCTCCAGCATCGTCCACAGCTCCGGTCTCGCATCAAATTCAGGCTGCCTGAGACGCTTGAGTTGCCAGGTACCATCGGACTTCTGCTCGTAATGAGTCTCGAAAACGGCTCGGCGCTTGTCGGCGGTTCCCGGAAGGCCGGCCAGGTCCGGTATGGCAACATACAAGGATGCCGGCAGTTCGAACGGCACCGGCAGGTAGAGCCAGATCGGCACGTACAGGCTGCGCCCGACGATGCCGGAGCCCGAATTAATGGTCATGTCGTAGGAGTTGCCACTCTCCGAGCCTTTGAGCACCACTGTCGGAGGAGCCGGTTGCGGGATGGCTATCGGTGTCGTCGGCTGCTGTGCCGTCGGTGCGGCTGGTTGCGTCGGCTTGCTTGACAGCGTCGGCTTCTCGGCCGGTTTGGGCACAGGCGTGGGAGCCGCCGCGGCCGCCGCTTGTGGTGTTGGCTGGACTACCGGCTGAGGTGCCTGGGCTGCAGTGGTAGCCGACTGTGGCTCCGCGACAGGCTTGGCGACTTCCGCACCGGTCGGCGAACCGAGCCTGACTATCACAGGTCCCGAATAATCAGAGATTTCCTTGATGCTCAGCGCGGAGAACAGCATCAGCACCAGCATGACGACCAGGTATATCCCGAGCGCCGCGGACCAGGAGATTGCCTGGCGCTTGCGTTGCCGGGAGCGTATCCATTCGTCGCGCGTGGTCGTCATGGTACTTCCTTGCCGGCCTGCGGAGGTCGCGTGGACAGCCCCACCGAGTCGATGCCGTTTCTCCTGAGCGCGTCGAGCAGCGTCACGACCAGTTGATACGGCGCTTCGGCTCCTGCCTCAAGCACGGCCTGGACATCGGCTATCGAGCGCCCTTCCAGCTCCGACTTGATCACCGCTTCGGCTCCGGCAGCCGTCGTCCTGGTCTTGTTGACGTAGACCTCGTCGTCTGACACGGCGACGACGGACAGTTCGGTTATCGTGATGGCGGTCGCGGTGCCAGAATCCGGGAGCCTCAGCTGGATGCCTGGCGCTGTCTTGAAGGTGCTTGAAATCATGAAGAAGATGACCAGCTGGAACACGACGTCGATAAGCGGTGTCAGATCGACATTGATGTGTGGCTTGAGCCTTCGTTCTATGGTCATGCGTCGGTACCCGAGGAGCGGCGCTTGCCGGCGTTGATCATCAGGATGAGCGCCGTTACCTGATTCTCCATCTTGAGGAGTATAAGGTTAACCTTGTTTACGAGGAAATTGTAGAATATGACGGCGGGCACCGCCACGACTATGCCTCCGACAGTTGTTATCAACGCTTCCGATACGCCTTTGGCCAGTATTGAAGGATCCGCCACCGAACCGAATCTGCCAAGAACGCCAAAGGCCTTCATGGTTCCGGTCACCGTACCCAGCAGCCCCAGAAGTGGCGCGATGTGCGCTATGGTACCGAGCGCGGAGACATTGCGTTCAAGCCTCGGCACTTCCTGCGCGGCGGCATCTTTCAGCACTTCTTTCTGGGCGCTCTCCGGGTAGGATCGATACTCGATGCCCACCTTGATCAGTGCGGACAGCGGCGACTCATTGTTGTCACAGATGGACAGGGCTTCCTCGTAATGGCCCTTCTCAACGGAAGCCTTGACCCGCTGGAAGAGCTTGTCCTCATCCACCTTGATGCTTCTGAAATACAGGAACCGCTCGATTACTATTGCGAGTCCCACCAACGACAAGGCCATGATAACCCAAAGGACTGGCCCACCCTTAACGACAAAATCAAGCATGCATACCTCCAGATAAGCCTTCTACTCCATACTAACGCGTATGAAAACGTCCGTGAAGGGAAAAGACGCGAATTCCGCAAAAAAACCCGGCATGGGCCGGGTCATCCTCGTCGCGATCACGAACTCAACCATGCTCCTTGTATGCGCGGGCAAGCGCCGCGACATCCAGGATCAGGGCAACGCCTCCATCTGCGAGCACCGCGGCCCCGGAGACTCCAACAGCGTATCTGGCAATCTCGCCGATGGGCTTGATAACGGTCTGGTACCCGCCCAGCACCTGATCAAAGCCTATGGCCAGCCTTGAGTCAAAGACGCTTACTATCACCACCTCCTCGCGGTCGGGTGGTGTCTCATCTTCGCCAAACAGGTCGCGTGAAGAGACATAGGGTATGAACTCCTTGCCGCGCTGTATCAGGCGCTCCGGATCCTTCTGCCGCACGCGCTCGAAGCACGAATCAACCGACGAGAGTGGAATGACGAACATGCGGGTACCCGAGCGCACCAGGAAGCCGTCTATGATCGCCAGCGTCAGCGGGATGTCCAGGCTGAACTCGGTGCCCTTGCCCAATTGCGACTTCACGGTTATCGCGCCGCCAAGCTGGTCTATGGCGGTCTTGACGACATCGAGGCCAACACCCCTGCCTGAAACGCTGGACACAACATCTGCCGTCGAAAAGCCCGGCTTGAATATCAGCATATCAATCTCGTCGTCCGAGGGCCGCGAGTCAGCAGGGACTATGCCGCGATCGATCGCCTTCTTGAGGATTTTGTCACGGTTCAGGCCATGGCCATCGTCGCTGACAGAGATGCGTACGAAGGCTCCGGCGTGCTGCGCCTTGAGCGTGATGGTACCGCATCGGGGCTTGCCATCGCGCTCGCGGTCGGCTGCTGATTCCAGCCCGTGATCGGCGGCATTCCTGACAAGGTGTACCAGGGGATCGTTGAGTACCTCGATAACTGACTTGTCTATCTCGGTGTCTCCGCCTTCCAGCCGCAGTTCCATCTCCCTGCCGAGATTCTTGGAAAGATCCCTGACGAGCCGCTTGAACTTGGCAAACAGGGAGTCCACCGGAATAAGCCTGAGCTCCATCGAAGTAGCGCGCAGTTCGCCGGCGAGTCGCTTAACATAGTCGCTGATGCCGTGAAGGTGGCGGTCGTTCGAATCCTTGACAGTTTGCGACAGTTGGGCCTGGACAGTGACCAGTTCGCCGACCAGATTCAGGAGGCCATCCAGTTTGTCTGATCTAATACGAATTGTCTTGCGCTCTGACTCTTCTCGGGCAGCCTGCACTATGGTCCTGGCGTGCTGTTGTTCAAACAAGGCATCTTCGACGACCGCGGGTGGGGTGCCCAGGTCGTTGATCAGGATTTCGCCGATGGGCCGCTGCCGGGACAGGGCTGCCTCTATCGACGCACCAGGCAACTGGCGCCTGGACAGAATGTCTCCCAGTCGCCTGACCTCATCTCCTTCCAGAATCTCGTCCTGGCTTATTTCATCGATGGTGACGCCGGAAGTGCCTTCTTCGAAAATGAATATGTCCTTTACCGTTCCCGCGGGCATCGATGTCGTCAGCAACACATCCCACGACAGATAGCATGCCTCAGGGTCAAGCTCGGAAAGCGGAGGCACAGAGGCACATTCGCACCGCACACTCGCCTCGCCAAGGTCGCGTAGCTCCCTGATGAGCGACTCGGGTTTGACGCCACGGCGATAGGCATCGGCTGATGGTTTGTACCTGATCCTGAACGTGCGGAAGTCTGGCGAGGGGAATGTCTCTATGCTCTTGGGTATTGTGATGATGGGGCGCTCGGCCTCTGGAAGGCGGCTCTTGCCGGCGAGTGCCGCGAGTGTCGCCACGAGGTCTTCCTGCTCTTCCGTCGAGGCCGTCTCGGGAGCGTCGAGCAGTGCTCGTATGTGATCACGAGAGCGCAGGACAGCGTCGGCCAGCTCCGGAGTCGATGGCATGGACGATGACCTGAAATGATCAAGAGCCGCCTCCACCTCATGTGCGAAGCTGCCAACCGCCTCGAATCCGAACATTGACGCCGAACCCTTGATCGAATGCAAAGCCCTGAAGGCCGCGTTCATCGCCTCGACATCGGTCGGATTTTTCTCCAGGTTCAGCAGCTGGTCTTCCAGCCCATCCAGGAGCTCGTGCGCTTCGTCCAGGAATGTCTCTATGAGCTTGTCATTCATGCCGCGCCTCCATGCATACCTGGTTTCGCCACGCTTCTTGTAACGGTGCAGGAGGAGCCCGCATCGCTGCTTGTCAGCGCATGCAGAAAGGCTCCTTCATCCTTGCCCTTGAGGCTCATTTGTATTCCCCGGCTGACCGCCTCGTTCCGCAGCGCGACGAGCAACTGCGCCAGGGATGAGTCGGCATGCTGCACCTGACTCGCGTCCATGATGATGCTCGAGCCAGGCGTTGCTCGTTTCAGGGCCGCGAGGCATTCCACACGGATAGCCGCCATGGTGGACACCGAAGCATGCTGGGGCAGGGTAATGATGGTATCAGGCACGGTAGGCCTCCTGCGAATTGCCAAACAGCGTGTCTTTTGAGGCCAATTCCTGCAGGTTGATGATCGAGTGCCTGATGGATCCGACGAAGCAGAAGCCCTCGAAGAACCTGGACGCATCTGCCGGCAGGAAATTTGGAACAGGCGAGACATCCGCATCTTCCAGGTTGATGACCTTGCCTATCCTGTCCGCCTGAATCCCGATAAATGGCAGCAATGTTCCATTGTCCACTTCGAATATCACGATGCCACCCTCTTCGCCATCCTCGACGGCTATGGTTTCCGTGGTCGCGTCGTCAACCTTGGTGCGACGCAATGTCTCCCGGGGATCAAAGACCGGTACGACATTGCCTCGAACGTTGGTAAGGCCGGTCACGAGGCTGGAGCCGCTGGGCAAAGGCGTTATCGACTGCGGATCGAGCACCGAATTGACATATTCGACGCGGACTCCGTACCGGCGATCATCAAGCTCAAACGTCAGGTACTGGCGCATAGACACCTCCGGTCCTCAATATTCAATAAATTCATCATCATCGCTCGCACCGTCACGCTTGGCATCACGTATCGTGATGCCCGTTGCCGGCTTCTTGACCGTAACCCCGGTGCTACTGACGGTAGTCCTGGTTGGCGTGGGCTTGGGAGCCGCCGATGGCGCGCGCGCGACTCTTGGCGCTTGCGCTTCATGGCGGGCCTCAAGCTTGAAGAACGCGACCGCCTGCTTGAGCTTGTCGGCCTGGGCGGCCAGCTCTTCAGTGGTACCGGCGACCATAGCCGCCTGCCCCGCAATCTCCTCGCTGGTCGCGCTGAACTCCTCGGATATCGAAGCGTTCTGCTGTATCACCGTATCCAGTTGCGCTATCGCCTTGTTGATCTGCTGAGCACCGGTGTCCTGCTCACGGCTGGCCAGGCTTATCTCCTGCACCAGCTCCGCCGTCTTCTGGATGTCAGGCACCATGCTCTGCAGCATGGCACCTGCCTTCTCCGCCACGTCGACGCTCTGCTTTGACAGCGCCGATATCTCGCCTGCCGCTATCTTGCTGCGCTCAGCCAGTTTGCCCACCTCGCTGGCGACCACCGCGAATCCCTTGCCGTGCTCCCCGGCACGCGCCGCCTCGATGCTGGCGTTCAGGGACAGCATGTTGGTGCTCCTGGCAATCTCCTCGATGATGGCTATCTTCTCAGCGATCTGGCGCATCGCGACAACGGTCTCGCGGACGGCGGCAAGGCCTTCCTTGGCATCGCCTGCGGCCTTGGCCGAAATCTTCTCGGTCTGGTATGAGTTGTCGGCGTTCTGCCTGATGTTGGCGCTCATCTGTTCGACGCTGGCCGAGACTTCCTCGGCGCTGGCGGCCTGCTCGGTGGCGCCCTGCGACAGCTGCTGGCTGGAGTCAGCAATGCCCGAAATGCCTGTGGCCATCTGCTGGGCAGCCACCGACAGTTCATTGGCTCCGGATGACACTGAATCGCTGGCCCCCTGTACTTCTGCGACTACATCACGCAAGCGGTTGATCGTCGCGGTCAAGGAGGCATACAACGACCCGACCTCATCGCGCCGATGGCGCATCGTCTCGTGGTTGCGGATATCCAGATCGCCCGCGGCCAATCTTGTCGCCGTGCGATTCATGGCCATGATCGGGTTGGCGTACTGCCGGGTAATGAGCACGACGGATACCAGCGCGGCGACAAGGGTAAACAGGGCGGAAAATGCTATAGACCAGCCGCTCAGCTTCTGGAATGAAGGTACGAAATCGGCGACCGGCGCCGTCAAAACGATGGAATAGCCTGATTGCAGTATAGGAGAATCGGCCAGGACCGTCAGACCATTCTTGCCATCAATCCAGGATCTCAGCCCAGCACTTGCTTTGACGATAGCCGCGGTTGCTGGCACCAGATCAGCCAGTCTTTTTCCTGTGGAGGCATCATCGGAAGAGATTACGATCATGCCATTCTGATCCACGAGATGAAGCCTGCTGTGTTGACTTGGTGCCGCATCCTTGAAGTCCTTGACTACCTTGTCTATAGCCAGCGCGATGCCCGCCACGCCGATAGGTTTGCCTTTCGACAGCACTTGAGCATTGAACCAGAGCATCGTGGTGCCAAGTGATTCATTGTAGTCGAGGTTAAGACTCAATTCCTTTTTGGAGGCCAGCACGTCGAAGAACCAGGCGTCATCTGATTTGGCTTTGGAGAGCGTACCTACCAGCTGGTCTTTGACATAGAAGGAACCTGTGCCTTGACTGGCAATGAAGGTCGACGCGAATCCTTCCCGGCCAGCGTATTCTGTCGCCATTCTGAGCACATTCTGGCCGATTCCGCGGTTCGTCTCATTTCCGGATAGCCATTCGATTACGAATGGATTCCTGGAGAGGGCCAGCGAGACTTCCCAGCCACGAGCAATTTCAGTCTGAATTCCAGACTTGGCCGAGCCAAGGACATCTGGAACGGAATCATAGAAGCTATCACTTATATATGAACGAGCTGGTATGATGCCAACCAGCAGCGACACGGTGACGCCTATGATCAGTATGGTGATGATCAGCAATGAAAACGCGGTTCTCAATTTCATGAGTGCCTCCTGTGCCGCAGTCTATGTGCTATTAAATAAGCATGCAATGGTGCACTCCTTGTCTCGATCGATCAGCATTCAACCTGATCGTACCGCGCAATCCCCTTTTGCCAAAATCCCGCTGCATTCGCCTAATACTCTATGAAGTCATCATCGGCGGTGCCGGAAACGGTTGCCGGTCTCTTCAGTGTCATCGCGGTCGATGGACGTTTTACGCGTACACCTGTCGCTTCGACTCGCGCGTTGCCCTGCTGCGCCGGTCTGGCAGTCGATGGCGTGGAGCCTTGAGCCGGTGCCTTGGTGCCAGGCTCCAGCTTGAAGAACGCGACCGCCTGCTTGAGCTTGTCGGCCTGGGCGGCCAGCTCTTCGGTGGTACCGGCGACCATAGCCGCCCGCCCCGCAATCTCCTCGCTGGTCGCGCTGAACTCCTCGGATATCGAAGCGTTCTGCTGTATCACCGTATCCAGTTGCGCTATCGCCTTGTTGATCTGCTGGGCCCCGGTGTCCTGTTCCCGGCTGGCCAGGCTTATCTCCTGCACCAGCTCCGCCGTCTTCTGGATGTCAGGCACCATGCTCTGCAGCATGGCCCCGGCCTTCTCCGCCACGTCGACGCTCTGCTTTGACAGCGCCGATATCTCGCCTGCCGCTATTTTGCTGCGCTCAGCCAGTTTGCCCACCTCGCTGGCGACCACCGCGAATCCCTTGCCGTGCTCCCCGGCACGCGCCGCCTCGATGCTGGCGTTCAGGGACAGCATGTTGGTGCTCCTGGCAATCTCCTCGATGATGGCTATCTTCTCAGCGATCTGGCGCATCGCGACAACGGTCTCGCGGACGGCGGCAAGGCCTTCCTTGGCATCGCCTGCGGCCTTGGCCGAAATCTTCTCGGTCTGGTATGAGTTGTCGGCGTTCTGCCTGATGTTGGCGCTCATCTGTTCGACGCTGGCGGAGACTTCCTCGGCACTGGCGGCCTGCTCGGTGGCGCCCTGCGACAGCTGCTGGCTGGAGTCAGCAATGCCCGAAATGCCTGCGGCCATCTGCTGGGCCGCCACCGACATCTCATTGGCTCCGGAGGAAACCTGGGACGCGGTCATCTGGACCTCGGAAACCACTTCCACCAGCTTCTCGATTGTCTTGTACAGTGAAGAAGCGAGCGTCCCAATCTCGTCCCCCCGAGCAGCGACCCGTCGATCCAGCGCCACCTTGAGGTTGCCCGCGGCCAGACCGAGGGCCACGGCATTCATCACGAGTATGGGCTTCGTGAATGAGGAAGCGACGAACACGACAATGATGCCGCCCAGTATCAGCGCGGCCAGCCCAACGATCATCAACATGGCTATGAATGCGTACAACGAGCCGTAGACGTCAGCCAGCGGCCCCTCGGAGACGAGTATCCAGCCTGTGCGGCCCATCGTGCGAGCCGCGCAGTATGAATGGCCACCCTTGTCCAGGACAAACGCAAAGTCCTGGGATTTTAGCTGTGTCTGGAGATCCTGCCGCCCCTTTGACTCGAAGTAATTCTTGGCGAGCACATCCTTCTCGTTTTCCGCGGTGATGAAGAGGCCCGCGCCATCGAGCAGGTACGATCGTCCGTTCTTCGTGAGTTTGAGCGCTTTGGTTGTCGTTTCAACGGTCGTCAAGAGGACGTCCAGGCCTGCGACGCCCAGTGTCACACCCTTCTTGTCATCCACCCTGCCGGAAACCGTAACGACGAGCTTTCCTGTATTGCTGTCGACATAGGGTGGAGTCAGGACGACATTCTTCGTGGCCATCGAGGCGATGAACCAACCACGCGTCGACTGTTCCCATCCAGCTGGCGGCTTCCAGCCACCTGATTCGATGAAGGCACCGCCGTCGCTGTTCTTTCTGACTGTGCCAAAATAAATGGATAGAATGTCTGGATTATCCTGGACGCCAGCAAGAAAGGATTGCCGCAGTTCTTCATATCCGCCCGAGCGGCCCGCCGTCTCGATACGCAGCGTCTTGATATTCTGCGCCAGGAGCGCATACCACGAGTCGATAGTCATCGCCGCCGCGTCTATCTTGGCTGCGCTGCTCTCCTTGAGTTGGGAATCAAGTCGATTCGAATAGCTTGAGAATACAGTAATCGCGACTATGACAATGACACCGGCAATCAGCGCTATGAGGAGTAGTGCCAATTTGGCCTTGATGGACATCTTGCTCTGCATGCTCCAATCCTCCTTGTGTCTTGCTCGATATGGCTAGTATTCTATAAAGTCCTCATCATCGACACCGGAACCCTGTGATGGCTGCTTCAATGTGATCGCGGTCGTGGAATTCTTTACCCGCACTCCGGTCGTGTCTCGCCGCGCAAGCGGAATTCGTGGCTTGGGCTTCGGCTGTTCAGCCGCGGGGGGTGTCGATTGCGCGCTTGAGGAATTAGTATCAAGCTTGAAGAACGCGACCGCCTGCTTGAGCTTGTCGGCCTGGGCGGCCAGCTCTTCGGTGGTACCGGCGACCATAGCCGCCTGCCCCGCAATCTCCTCGCTGGTCGCGCTGAACTCCTCGGATATCGAAGCGTTCTGCTGTATCACCGTATCCAGTTGCGCTATCGCCTTGTTGATCTGCTGGGCCCCGGTGTCCTGCTCACGGCTGGCCAGGCTTATCTCCTGCACCAGCTCCGCCGTTTTCTGGATGTCAGGCACCATGCTCTGCAGCATGGCCCCTGCCTTCTCCGCCACGTCGACGCTCTGCTTTGACAGCGCCGATATCTCGCCTGCCGCTATCTTGCTGCGCTCAGCCAGTTTGCCCACCTCGCTGGCGACCACCGCGAATCCCTTGCCGTGCTCCCCGGCACGCGCCGCCTCGATGCTGGCGTTCAGGGACAGCATGTTGGTGCTCCTGGCAATCTCCTCGATGATGGCTATCTTCTCAGCGATCTGGCGCATCGCGACAACGGTCTCGCGGACGGCGGCAAGGCCTTCCTTGGCATCGCCTGCGGCCTTGGCCGAAATCTTCTCGGTCTGGTATGAGTTGTCGGCGTTCTGCTTGATGTTGGCGCTCATCTGTTCGACGCTGGCCGAGACTTCCTCGGCGCTGGCGGCCTGCTCGGTGGCGCCCTGCGACAGCTGCTGGCTGGAAGCCGCTATACCTGAAATGCCTGTGGCCATCTGTTGGGCCGCCGATGACAGCTCGGTGGCACCATCAAGAACGAGCACGCTCGTTTCCTGCACTTCCCGCATCACATGGGCCAGATTGGCTACAGTCACCGACATGGCACGAGCAAGATCACCGGACTCATCTCGTGAACGGGTCCATCGCTCCGCGACGGTGATGGTTGTATCGCCTTGAGCCAGTGCGTTGGAAATGTTGACGCACTCACGCAACGGCCGCGTTATTCCCTTGGTCAGCAGCACCGATGCGATCACGGTCAAAGCGATGGCCAGCCCTGCAAGAGCGATGAGGCTGATCGTGGCGAGCGCCGTGAATTTTTCGGTTGTAGTCTTGAGTGTTCCCGCGTTGTTCATCACCAGCTCTTCAAGCTGGTTTATCTTTTCGCGCATGGCATCGAAGGCGCCACCCGCTGAACCGAGCGCCAGTGCCCTGGCACTGGCCGATACTGCCGGGTTCTTGTCGACGGCTCCTTCCATCACCCGCTTTGCGAGTTCCAGCCATGTCTGTCTGGCTGCGAGATATTCATCGTACAGACGCTTCTCGTCGGCTGTCGAAGCAAGCGCGGCAAACCCTGCCATGCGCTTCTCAGCCTGTCCGAGGTTTTCCTGCCATATATCATTCCAGGTCTTGTTCAGGCTTGCGGCAGGGCCTATCAGCAATTGTGTGCGTTCAGCTTCTATGAGCTGATAGTAGTCACGATCCGCCTGTTCAAGAAAATCCATGGCGGGCAAGATCGTCTGGACCACGGTTGTAAGATTCTTTGTCGTCGAGCCCAGGAGCATGATGCTGAAAACAGTAATGGCCAACAGGAGAATCACGATTGCGATAAATCCCAGCGCCAGACGCATGCCAATCTTCATATAGGCCTCCATACCAAAGTCTATTGTTTATAGATCCAGTACGCAATGGAAACCAGGCATTTTGGACCGTCACGCCATCTCGGCAGGGATCCTCCTAGGCGGGCGGCAAGGCGATGGGTCGCGCATCTCCATTCGATTCAGCGCTTTCCAGCTTGAAGAACGCGATGCGATCACGCAGCTGTTCCGCCTGCTCGGCGAGTCGGGCCGAGGTGTCGGCGACCATGGCGGCCTGTCCGGCCATCTCCTCGCTGGTCGCGCTGAACTCCTCGGATATCGACGCGTTCTGCTGTATCACCGTATCCAGCTGCGCAATGGCCTTGTTTATCTGCTGCGCCCCGGTGTCCTGCTCGCGGCTGGCCAGGCTTATCTCCTGCACCAGCTCCGCCGTCTTCTGGATGTCAGGCACCATGCTCTGCAGCATCGCTCCGGCCTTCTCCGCCACGTCGACGCTTTGCCTGGACAATGTCGATATCTCGCCGGCCGCTATCTTGCTGCGTTCCGCGAGCTTGCCCACCTCGCTGGCGACCACCGCAAAGCCCTTGCCGTGTTCGCCGGCCCGCGCCGCCTCGATGCTCGCGTTCAGTGACAGCATGTTTGTCGATCGAGCAATCATCCTCGATGATCGCTATCTTCTCGGCAATCTGCCGCATCGCTACGACCGTCTCGCGGACGGCGGCCAGGCCTTCCTTGGCGTCGCCTGCGGCTTTGGCTGAAATCTTCTCGGTCTGGAATGAGTTGTCGGCGTTCTGCCTGATGTTCGCGCTCATCTCTTCCACGCTGGCGGAGACTTCCTCGGCGCTGGCGGCCTGCTCGGTGGCGCCCTGCGACAGCTGCTGGCTGGAGTCCGCAATGCCCGAAATGCCTGTGGCCATCTGCTTCGAAGCCTCGGACAATTCGGACGACCCTGCGAGTATGTTGTCGCCTTTGGGCGTGTCCGCCCAGAAGTAGTTGTCACCATGGTAGCGTAGGTCGCGCAGCAGGTTCCTGGCCAGGTCGAGCGCATCCTTCTTTGAAAGCGCGCCTGAATCCCTGAGCCTGGCCAGACGCTCCAGCATCGAGACCGCTGTCTCGACCTCGCTCTTTATTTGTTGGTCATAATCGTCGCGCAGGGTGGTTTCGAGCGCGACCACCTGATCGTTGATGGACGTTCTGAGGATTGCTATGAAGACACCGGAAAGCGCCAGCGCCACTATCAGCGTCGACGCGGCTGCCAGGAGGACTATCTTTGCCCGAATCGACCTCATGATTGCTGTTCCTTCTGCACCGGGGCATATCAGACACTGAGTCTAGTCCCCCAGACCCGCTCGTCAAGCCTGCGATCAGTTGAGCAGGTCCCGGTCCTCGGCATATTCCTCGCCACGCACCTCCCGGAATAGCCTGACCAGTGCGCCTACGCTCGAGGCCGACTTCCGTTCGCCACAGAGGTCGGCGACGATGCCGCCGTCATGCATCATGATCAGGCGGTCACCATCGGCAAGCGCCCTGCGCATGTCATGGGTGACCATCAGGGCCGTCAGCCCGAACTCCCTGATGAAGCGCCGCGTCAGTTCCATAACTATGTCAGCATTGCGCGGGTCGAGCGCCGCGGTGTGCTCGTCCAGAAGGAGGACTGCCGGTCTGGTCATGGCGGCCATAAGCAGGGCGAGCGCCTGGCGCTGCCCGCCGGAAAGGCGCGACACATTCTCGTCGGTGCGACTTTCGAGCCCCATGCCAAGCTCAGCCAGGCGCTCGGCGAGGAGGCGCCTGAGTGACGCAGGCTTGGCCGGCAGCAGGCGGCGCGGCCCCTTGCGGCTGGCAAGCGCCAGATTGTCAAGCACGGTCATCTCCGGCGCGGTGCCCGCGGTCGGGTCCTGCCTGACGCGGCCAACCGTTCTGGCGCGGCGATACTCGGGGTCACGCGAGCAATCCCTGCCATCGAGCACGATGCTGCCGGTCGCCACGGGTACGGTACCGGCAATCGCGTTGAGCAACGTTGTCTTGCCCGCGCCGTTGGAGCCAATCACCGATATCCACTGTCCCTTGGGCACGGACAGGGACAGGTTCGACAGAGCGGCCCGCTCGTCGGAAGTACCCGCGTTGAAGATGACGGTCAGATCCTGTATGTCGATCATCGCTCGTCTCCGTGCCGTGCCGAGGCGCCGTTATGAATTGCCGCCGCGAGTCCGCGTCGGGCCGATCCTGTTGTCCTGAGTCGTCCTGCCGCTACCGCGCCGACGACAAGCAACGCCGTCACCATCCGCAGGTCGTTAGGGCCCATGCCTATGACGTAGCCGTAGCGGCGTCCGAGGAACATGATGGTCCTGAAGCCAATTGATCCGATGACGACGCGTATCAGCTGGATTCCTATGCGGTTGCTGCGGAACAGGAACTCGCCGATCATCACGCTGGCCAGTCCCGCCGCGACGACGCCCGAGCCGAAGTTGACGTCGGCAAAGCCCTGATACGATGCGGCCAGCCCGCCTGACAGACCGCAGAGGGCTCCCGACAGCGCGACTCCGGCCGTCCGCAGCGTCCTGGGGTTGGTGCCCGACGCGACGACGACCGCCTCGTTGTCTCCCAAGGCGCCCATCGCTATGCCGGCCTCGGTGGAGAAAAAGAGCGCCAGGAACCCGATGACGATGGCCGCCACGATGCCAAAGAACAGCGCCGTTGACCACTCGCCGGCCGCGGGCATGAGGCCGTACGCGGCGTCCATGACCGGATTGCTGGCTATCAGCGGCATGTTCGCCTTGCCACCCATGACGCGCAGGTTGACCGACCACATGCCGGTCATCACGACGATGCCGGCGAGCAGTGATGGCACCCGAAGCGCGGCATAGATGCCGCCGGTCGCCGCTCCGGCCAGCCCGCCGGCCGCAAAGCCGCCGAGCATGGCGACCAATGGGTTGGCTCCGGCCGATATCAGCGCGGCCGCAGTCGCTGCCCCCAGCGGGAACGAGCCTTCGGCTGTCAGATCCGGAAAGTCCAGGATCCTGAATGATATGAATATGCCAAGCGCCAGGATGCCATAGACGAAGCCTTCGACGAGTATGGCCTCGATCACTTGGCTCTCCGCTCGATTGCTCCATTGCGTATGACGACCGTAGCCTTGGCTATGAGGTCAGCCGACGGCGTCAGTCCGAGTCTGGCGGCTATGTCGAGGTTGAGTACAAGACTCTTCTCGGCGGGCGCGTTGGGAAAGTATGTTGGCATCGAACCCGGTTTCTCGCCCTTCAGAATGCGGGCCACCATGCGCCCGGTCGCTCGACCCATCTGGTAGTAGTCAAAGCCAAGAGCCGCCAGCACGGGCACCGTCTCGGCGCTTGTGGGATCGGCGGTGACGAGTGGCAGGTGTTTCTGCAGGCAGACCTCGGCGACCGCGTTGACGGCGGAGAAAACGGTGTTGTCGTTGCCGAGGTACAGCCCGTCTATCCTGTCGGCTATCGACTGAATCGCCTGCCGTACCTCGGAAGAGTTGGCCACCGTCGATTCTACAAGCGTTATGCCGTGCCCTGAGCAGTATGACCTGACGAGCTCGGCCAGTTTGACCGAGTTGGCTTCGCCGGCGTTGTAGACATGGCCCAGCCGTTTGATCGGCTTCAGGGCGACGAGCAGGTCGAGCTGGGCCGCGACCGGCGTCATGTCCGATGTTCCGGTGACATTCTTGCCTCCGCCCTGGTATGACGACACAAGGCCGGCGGCGACAGGATCGGTGACGGCGCTGAATACCACAGGGATGTCCTTGATGGCGCTTGCCAGCGCCTGCGCCGTCGGTGTCGCGATGCCGACGGCGACGCTAACCTTGTCCGACTTGAACTTGCGCGCTATCTGTGCCGCTGTCGCCATGTCGGCGTTGGCGTTCTGCAGGTCAAAGCGTACGCCTGGCACAGTCGCGGTGAGCTCGTCGACTATGCCGCGTTCTATGTCATCGAGGGCCGGGTGCGATACGAACTTGGCTATGCCGATTGGTATGTCCTTGACCGCCGAGACTGTCAGTACGCCGATTCCTAATGCGAGCGAGGCGGTGGCGAGAACGGCGAGTGTGGCGCGCGCGACGTGCGATGAACGGTTCATGAGTGATCCTCCATTGGTGCCAAATGTTTCTACGAGTAGTAACCGACAGGGTCACAATACACGAGCATTGCGTGGGCGTCAAGGAGGAATATGACCTCCGTACTCAAATACGAGGTGATGAATCGAGGTTGTCGTTTCAATAAATGAAGTTCAGTCTTGTTGAATTTGATGTTTCTTCTAAAATGACATTTTATGTGGTGACTTTCTGGGTGTCTTGATGGTATAGTGCATCTGTGGAGAAGTACAACGTATGAATGATGAAGCAGGTTTGGTAGTCAGCAACCTTGGCGAGATGTCCAGGGCGCTCGCGGCTACCGATGATCCGGAACTCATACAGGAGTTTCTGTACAGTCTGTTCACCAAGGCCGAGGCGGATGAAATCGCCAAGCGCTGGGCTCTGGTCAAGCGGATCGGTGAAGGTATGCCCCAGCGGGCTATCGCGGCGGAGCTTGGCCTTTCACTGTGCAAGATCACCCGTGGCTCGCGCGAACTCAAGAAAGAGGGCTCGGCTTTCAAGCGCATGCTTGCTATCGCGGGCTACGAATTTGTGGAGAAGAAGCGCAAAGGCACCCGGTAGCCTGCGCGCCCAGGTGCCTCTGTTACAAGGATGCGGGATCAGCTCTCGATTGTCACACTCGTGATCACGACATCGGCTGTTGGCACGTTCTGATGCGGGTACCGGCTTCCAGTCTCAACCTTCGCTATCGCGTCTATGGTATCCATGCCGGTCGTAACCTTGCCAAAGGCGCAATAACCCCAGCCCGACGTATCCTTTGACTTGAAGTTCAGGGATTTGTTGTCTACCAGGTTGATGAAGAACTGACAGGTTGCGCTGTGCGGGTCGGAGGTTCTGGCCATCGATATGGTGCCGCGATCGTTCTTCACGCCGGTGTCCGCCTCGTTCTTGATAGCTGCCTTGGTATCCTTCTCCTTGAGTCCGGGAAGCATTCCGCCACCCTGCACCATGAAGCCGGGAATGACACGGTGGAATATCGTGTCGTCATAGAAGCCGTCCTTCGCATACGCTACGAAGTTAGCAACGGTGGCGGGGCTCTTGTCCTCGTACAGCTCAATGGCAAAATCGCCGAGCGTTGTCTTGAATGATGCTATGGGATTGGGCATCAGTATACTCCTTTCCATGGTACCCGGCATCGAGCGGCACTGTGCCGTTTCCTGCCGGGGCGCGTGAGCTTACCCTGATCCGGGCAAGTGCCACAAGTCTGTGTACCCGCTTGCGGGCCTTGCGCTTTACATATCCGGCTACACGCTCGTACAATGGGAATCATGAACGGAGGATGCCATGACGAAGGTGCTGTCCCTGGGCGGTTCTATTGTAGCTCCTGATGCTCCCGACGCCGCCTACATCAAGGAATTCGCGGCGGTCGCGCGGTCGTGGCTCGCCATGGACCAGAACCGGCGATTGATACTGGTCGTCGGCGGCGGCGGGCCAGCTCGAGCCTGGCAGAAGGCCTATCGTGATGCCGTCGATGCGCCGGATGCCGACGCGCAGGACTGGATAGGCATCATGGCCACCAGGCTGAACGCCCAGCTGGTCAGGAGCCTGTTTCTGGATCTATGCCCGCACGACGTGGTGACCGATCCAACCGGCGTATCGGTATTCGGCGGCAGGGTTCTGGTTGCCTCGGGCTGGAAGCCAGGATTTTCTACCGACTTTGACGCGGTTGTCCTGGCCGAGCGGTTCCAGGCCGATGTTGTCGTCAACCTGTCGAACATAGCCAAGGTCTATACGGCCGACCCCCGCGTCGACGCCAGCGCCAGGCCCATAGACGCGATGTCGTGGAAGGATTTCCGGGCCATGGTAGGTGACGAGTGGACACCTGGCAAGAACGTGCCATTCGATCCTATAGCGTCGAAACGGGCGGAAGAGCTGGGCCTGCGTGTCGTGTGCGCAGCCGGCAAGGACCTGGCAAACCTCAGGTTGGTGCTCGACGGACAGACCTTCGTCGGAACGACGATAGGCGGCTGACCGGCCGCATCAGCGGGCCTGTATCTTGTCCAGAAGCGCCCGGTATCGAGCAATGTACGATTCCTTGCCGAGGCTGGTCGCAAGGTCGACCAGTACGGCCAGGCACCGCTCGCCGTCGGGTTCGCGGTTGAGCGACAGCCAGACGCCGAACGCGCGGCGGTACAGGTTGAACGCCAGCTCGTCGTGCCCGGCCTTGTGGTTCAGCTGTGCCAGCGCCTCGAGGTCGGCGCCTATACCAGGGGCGTTTTCCGCCGCCTTGTCCGACGCCAGCGCCTTTCCTGCCCAGACCAGCGCGCCGGCAAGGTCTCCGCGCGCGTTCGCCACCGATGCCAGTACATATCGATCCGAAGCCAGCTCCCTCTGGCGCCGCGCCCGTTCGTTCAGCGAGGCCGACTTGCCCAGGAAAGCTTCAGCGGCCGCATAGTCTCCCCGCGCCATCGCGACGACGCCGCGATTGTGGGCGACGAGGGCGACCACTGCCTCATTGCCCACAGCGAGTGCCTCCGCCTCCGCGAACAGCGTGTCGGCCGACTCCTTGTCGCTACCGGCGTACCGCAGTTCTCCGAGGTTGGAAAGGCAGAGCGCTATCAGTGCGGTTTTGCCGAATGCGCGCGCGTCTTCCAGCGCGTCGCCCAGCTCCCGCTCCGCGTCGTTGAACTGCCGCAGCGCCAGGTACACGCGCCCAAGTGAGCTCCTGGCCACAATAGAGCCCTCGATATTGTCGACCGACAGATTCGATGTCAGAGCCTCGCCATAGTACTGCAGCGCCGAGGCGTATTGCCCGGCCGCCAGGAAACCGTCGGCAAGCCTCGAGTATTCGGCGGCTTCGTTCTTGGTGGCGACGACCTCGCCCGGGCGCTTTGGCATGCTCGAGCACGCCGACACCATGGCGATCGCGACAAAGACGAAGCACCACCGCATGAGACGCCGGATGGTGAAGGCTGAGCGGCCCCGGCCGGCGCGCGTGCCAAACAAGATCCCGATCATTGAAAGGTTCCTTCCCGCATGCTCTGGTACTGCGTCTCCTGCTGGATGCGCTCGGGTATGCCACCGCGTATCAGCGGATTGTTCTTGACTCCCTGGAGCACATCCTGGGCTTGCTGGATCGCCGTTCTGGTCTCGTTGAGCACGGCGGCTATCTTGGGCATTTCGCCGTTCAGCCCGGTTACTATGGATTGCAGGCTCTTGATGCTGGTATCGATCTCCGAGACGATGCTCATCGTCCGCTTGTACAATTCGTTGTTGTCGTCCAGGAACGTCTTGATGGAGCCCTTGGCGTCGAGCAATTTCGGTATGAGACCGGTCGGATCACGTATCGAATCGGTGGTGGCGACAAGGTTTCCGCTGATCGTGTCGACCTGCGTCAGCAGAGCCGACACCTGGTCCAGGAGGCCTGCCGTTCTGGCCTTGACGTCGGCCACGATCGCGTCGACGTTCTTCATCGTCTCGGGCAGGGCCGCGGCCGCGCTGCTGGCATCGGTGACTATATTGCCAAGCGGCCCGGTACTCTGCCCGGCAAGCGCCCTGTTCACTTCTGTCAGCGTCCTGTTGACCGTTACCACGGTCTTGTTGATGTTCTCGATCAGCGGGTTGACGTTGGCCAGGAGGCGCGTGATCGTATCGTCCTTCGGTGGAATGTCGACGAGTCCCTGGTCGATCAGCGCCTTGCCTTCTTCAGAATCGGCGGTGGGTATCAGTGAGCCCTCGGCGATCTGGGCCTCGCCACGGCCAGGATGGAACAGCAACTGCGAGCCCAGCCCGATTGGCGATACGGTGAGTTCCAGGATGGAGTATTCCTTGACCTTGTCGTAGAACGTGTCGTAGATGTGGAACTTTGCGTCGACGGCGTTCGACGCATTCAACGTCAGCTTGTCGATCTTGCCTATGGTAAAGCCCTTCATGATTATGGCCGTGCCCGGCGGAACGCCCGCCGCGGATGAAAACGTGGTGACGAATCGATAGTCCTTGGCGAACCAGCGCTGGTTCGCGCCGATGAGCACGACTATGACCACGAAGAAGGCAAGCGCCACCAGTATGAACGCGCCAACGATCTGGTCCGCGAACTTGATCTTGAATTTCATACATCACCCCGTTGCGACATTTCAGAACCCATATCCTCAGGCACTGACTTGGTCCGGCTGCCCCGGGCCTTGAGCCTGGACAGCGAGGCGCTGAGCGCCGACTCCGCCCTGGCCACGGTTTCTTCGTATGGCCCGAATATCGACATCACTCCGCCTTTGATCACGCCTATCATATCGGCAAAACGGTACGCCAGTTCAGAGTTGTTGGCGACGACGATAACGGTGCGGCCCTGCTTTCTCAGGTCGTCGAACAGGGCAAACACGCGCTCCACGGCATCCTCGTCCAGGTTCGACGTAGGATCATCCATGAATATAAGCGACGGTTCGTGAATCACCGCCCTGGCTATCGACACCAGTTTCTGTTCTCCTGAAGACAGCTCGGCCGGACGCATTGCCATGCCTTCATCGTAGCCGAGCCTCTTGAGGAGCAACCTGACCGCCTCCGCCACGTCACTCTCTCCCATCCACGGCTTGTGGACGCGCAGGGGCATCGAAACGTTGTTCAGTATGCTTGTGTTGGCCCACAACGCGGCGTCCTGGAACACGAAGCCGGTCGTGGCCCGCATCGCCGACTCGTCCTTGCGGCTGAACTGGGCCATGTCGGCGCCGCGGAACAGAACCGAGCCTGAGTCTGGTACAGCCAGACCAGCGGCCACCTTGAGCATGGTACTCTTGCCCGATCCCGCCACCCCCATGATGACGCTGAAGGCCTTTTCAGGGAACGACACGCTGGCTCCCGATAGTATCTCGTAGCCGCCGGAAGAGGCGGCCACGTCCCTGAGTTCGATCGCCGGCATTGCTGTATCAGGCATATTGCATCAGGGTGACGAGGACGTCGGCTATGATTATCATGATGAAGCTCTGACCCACCGCCCTGATGCCGGCGACCGGGATTTCTGTGCTGGCGCGGTTGACGGAAAAGCCCTGGTATGTGGCGACGACCGATACGATGACGCCGAACACCAGCGCCTTGGACAGACCCGACGCCACATCGCCGACGGTCAGGGTGGATAGCAGCGTTCCGAGATATTCGGCGACAGGCGTGGGTTTGATGACCTGCACCACGATGAACGATCCAAGCAAGCCAAATATGTTGAAGTATATGGTAAGCACCAGCATCGAAACAACGACACCGATGAATCGCGGTACGACCAGGTATGATATCGGGTTGAGCCCGACTGACAGGTATGCTTCAATCTCGTGGTTGACAACCATGGTGCCAAGCTCGGTGGCGATAGCGGTACCGGAGCGCGCCGTGATGACGAAGGCCGTCAGCAGTGGGCCGAGTTCCCTCGTTATCACGATGATCAGAATCGTGTACATCAACTGGCTCTGTCCGAATTGCGGCAGCAGGCTGGAGCCTATGACGTTGATCGCGCCGCCAATCGCTATCGCCATCACCGCGTTGACGGCGAGCGCCTCGTATCCGGTAAACAGGATCTGCTTTATCAGCACATCGTACCCGACCTGGCTCTTGCGGAAGAATCGCCCCGTTTCCTTGAGCACGTTGAAGAAAAACCCCAACCCGTAGAGCAGCGAGGCGAATTTGAGTTTGGCGGAGCGACCTATCTCTGCGATCATTGAGCGGTACCTTGCTTCGAGTATCGGCGCATCACGGCCTGCTTGCAACCGGGCAGCGTCATTTGTGAATGAATAGCGAGCCAGGCTCGGCTCTTGCCAGGACAACTCTATGGATTGCGCCGATGTCCCTGGTCAGGATGCGCGTACCCAGAGCCGCGATTCGATTGTGGCGCAGAGCTGGCCCCGATGGATCACGGAGCCACGAGCTCCACGATGGCGGCACGATGCCGAACGGCACGATGGCCTTGATGATTGCCCGGTACAGGTCGTTGAGTCTCGCGAAACGGTACCATTCGGGTCCACCGCGGACCAGCTCCAGGTCGGAGGTAAAGCCACCGTCATAGGCAAAACGGAATAGGTCGCTCTCCATGGCGGCCCATAGTGCCGTCACAAGTGACGAGCCGGTCGAGGTTGCCCGGTCAAGCGAATCACCCAGCGATTCGAACGGGTCGTACCGTTGGTGACCAAAGGCGTAGGGCTTGAGCGTTTCATCAAAGACGGCCAACGCGGTATCACCAGACAGATCGAGCCGGGCGTGTCCGGACATGCCGTCCGGGGCCAGATCCGCGAGCGGTATCGAGGCAGTGACCCTCCCCGTCGGGCCGCCCGATGATGGACCGGAATACTCGACGATGCACAGGACAGGACGATCCACAGAGGACTCGACGGTCCCAAGCGAAAGGCTTCCGTGCCGGAGTATCAATGCTCGTGATCCAGGCTGTGGTGTCAGATGTCGATCCTTGCATGTAGCTGGTTGCAGTCTGCGTGCGATCGGACCGGTTTGTCAATGAAGAAGATAGGCGTCGCAATGGCGTCGCACGCCGGAACACCTTGACCGCCCGGGCCGTCGCGCCTAGGATCGCAGGCAAATGAGAATATTTCATCTTGCAGATCTGCATCTGGGCAAGACCCTCCATGAACACGATTTGATGGAAGATCAGCGCCATGCCCTGAATGCCATAGTCGACGCGGCCCGGACAGAACGGCCGGCCTGTTGCCTGATAGCGGGCGACGTCTTTGACAGGGCCGTGCCGCCAGCCGACGCGGTGACGCTGCTGGGCACATTCGTCTCCAGACTCAAGGAAATCGATCCAGCGATGACCGTGGCGATCATCCCAGGCAACCACGATTCGGCCGCACGGCTGGCGTTTCTGGCACCGATACTGACCGGCGTGGGCGTTCATGTCGCGTCGGATCCAGCAACCTGCGACGTGCCGGTGATCATCGAGCACGGGGGTGAGCGCGCGCGGCTGTGGCTGTTGCCTTTTCTGAACCCCGGATCGTTCGAGACTGAACCGGCACCACGAGCGGCCGTCGCACAAGGTTCGCTGTTCGATGAACAGCCCGCCTTGTTGCGCTCGCAGGCGGACATGTTCGCGGAGGCGATGCGCCGCATCGAGGCCTCGAAAGGACCGATGCGGACCTCCGATGACACCGCGGATATCCTCCTCTGTCACGCCTTTGCCGCCGGTGGCTTGCCCAGCGAGTCAGAGCGCGCGTTTCTTGGCACCGCTGAACTCGTCGACGGCAGTGCATTCAATTGCTTCGATTACGCGGCGCTTGGCCACCTCCATCGACCGCAGTCGGTGGGCCAGATGGGGCGGTACCCAGGTTCACCGTTGGCCTACAGCTTCTCCGAGGCCGGCGGAGAGCGAGGCTTCCTGTCTGTCGAGGTCAGGCGCGGATCGATGTTGCCCGAGTTCCGCCCCATTGTTCCTCTCCATCGCATGATCAGGATAGAAGGCAGTTACGATGAAGTACTGAACAACCCGGACTTCTCGCGCTATGCGGATGACTACGTGGAGGCCGTCCTCGCCGACGCGAACGCGGTCCTGAATCCTGTCGATGCCATCAGGAAGCGCTTCCCCTGGCTCCTGTCGCTCCGTCAGGCCGCCTTCGAGCGCGACGATACCAGCGTACCCGGAGCGAATACCATCGCGCGCACGACGACCTCCGCGGTGGAGGACTTTGCCGCCTTCTACCGCGAGCTGCGCGGCGCCGACCCCGACTCCGAAGAGGCGGCCCTGTTTGCCGAGCTGTACACGGAGGCCGACAGTGAGGCTCGTTAGACTTGCCATGAGGAATATCGGGCCGTACGTCGGCGATACCGTCATCGATTTTTCATCGCTGGGCGATGTCTTCCTGATATGTGGCAAGACTGGGTCGGGCAAGACAACCATATTCGATGCGATCACCTATGCGCTGTATGGATCGGCGCGCTCGGCGCGGGACGTGGTCTCCCAGTATGCCGGATCAGACGACGAGGTGATGGTCGATCTGGAGTTCCTGGTTGGCAGACAGCGCTGGCGCATCGTCAGGAAGCCTGCGAGAACCGTGCCCAAAAAACGGGGACCCGGAACCACCGAGCGGCCTTCCGAGGTGTCGTTGTCGAAGTACGGTGCACATGGCTGGTCGTCAATGACGGACAAGGCCGGCGAGGTCGAGGCATCGATAACGCGGGTGATCGGACTGTCGGCCACCGAGTTCACGAAGATAGTGCTTCTGCCTCAGGGAGAATTCCAGCAGTTTCTGGAGATGAACACCGGCGAGCGCACGACCATACTTGAGAAATTGTTCCCGGTCGCATCTCATGCAGCCGTCATGCAACTGGCCAGGGACCATGCCCGAGAGGCGGAGGCACTGGCCAGGGATCTGGACGCGCGGATAGGAACCAGCGAAGGCGCGCTTGGCGAGGCGCCCGAGCGCCTGCTCGAGGATGCGTGCACACGGTGCATGGCTGCACGAAACGAAGAGGCGTCGGCACTCGCGGCGCTTGACGCGGCAAAGGCACTCGCCAATGCCGCCAGACAGGCGGAGCGCGCATGGGCCGAATATGACGCGGCCGCAAACGAGCGCGATGCATTGGCACGGACTGCCGCGCAGGCTACCTCGGAGGCGCTCCGCACGGCGCGCGCGGAGGCGGCCGTCGGCGCACAGGCGCCGCTTGAGGCCGCGCGCGCCGCCCGGTCAGCGCTGGCCGAGTCGGAGCGCGCCCTTGCCGCGGCCAGTGAACGCCTGGCCGCGTGCGACCGGAAGGCGGCAGAGATCGCCGACACCACGAGCCGGCTGGCTGACATGGGCACGCAACTCGAGGCCATGGATCGCGAGGCCGGGCTTCTGGGTGGGCAGGCTATCTTCTGGGACAGGCTGGCCGCGGCGGAGCATCGTGCGGCCGTCGCGAATGCGCGCCTGACCGAGCTTGAGGCGACCCGCGCCGCAGCTATGGACAATGTGACCGTAGCCTCTGGAAGGCTGGCCGGACTGCAGGCTGCCGCCGCCGATCAGGAACAGCTTGAAGCGGCCAGAGCCGCGGCCGATGGATCGGTCCGGGAAGCCAGAGAGTCGTTGCGGCTCGGACAGGAGCATGAGCGCTACGAGCTGGAAGTCGGGGCTCTTCGGCAGCGCCTGGAACTGGAGCGTGTTGGGCTTGAGACCGCGCGTGCGACCCGGATCCGCGCGCTCGCGGAACTGGCGGAAGCCGAGGCGGCCGTCGAGGCGCTTCGCGACGAGCGCGCAGCCATTCGCCTGTCCCATCGGCTTGTGCCGGGCCAGCCATGCCCGGTTTGCGGATCGGTGGATCATCCGGGGATGAATGCAAGGGCAGCAATGAGCGATGAGCCCGGCGACCTATCCGATACCGGTACGGCCCTGGACGCCGCGCTATCCCGGTCACGGGACGCTGTCCGCGCAGCGGAACGCGATGAGGCCGCTGGACAGGCCCGCCATGGCGAAGTCGAACACGCCTTGTCGGCACGTGTCGCGGCCGCGCCATCGCGACAAGACGGGCTTGCCGTCGCCGTGGCGGCTGAACGGCTTGGATCCGCACAGTCGTTGCTGGCAGAAGCCGAGGAGGCGCTGCGCCGCGAGGCTGCACGGGGCAGGGCGGTTGATATCGCCAGAAACGAGCTCGATGGACTGCAGTCCGCTGTCGCGATCGCGGTCAGCGAGCTTGGGGCCGTGCGGGTGGAAGCCTCCGCGGCTACTGCCGCAGCGGCAGAGGCCCGAAATGGATGCGGTGACGCTGACCCGCGCGCCCGCCTGGCCGAACTACAGGCCAGGCGGGCGGAGCAGTCGAGCGAGAGGGCCAGGCTTGAGGCTCTGGGGCTCGCATGGCAGCGCGAGCGAGCCGAGGCGCTGACTCGGCTCGCAGAGGCCCAGTCGCGCCTCGCGCCGGCCCATGATGCCAATGAAGAAGCGGCGCTTCAGTGCAGAGCTGCCTTGCTCTCCGCCGGTTTCGATGATGAGGATGCCTGGGAGGCCGCACGGATGGCTCCAGCGGATCTGGAATCGGCCCGGGAATCGGTCAGGGAGCGGGCCGCGCTCGAGGCGGCGTCCGGGGCTCGGTGGGCCGCCGCGCTCCGTGCCGTCGATGGACTTGCCAGACCCGATGCGGCGGGCACGGAGTCGGCGCTTGCCGCCGCTCAGGCCGCCTATGCCGCTGCCAGAACCGGGGTCGACGAGGCGGTTCGCGCGGAGCGGGAAGTTCGCGCCGGCCTGGACGAGCTGGCGCGCTTGCGTTTGGAACGCCAGAACCTGCGCGTCCGGGGCGATAGGCTGGTCGCCATGGCACGCCTCCTGAATGGTGAAACCGATGGCCGGCACCTGTCGTTCAAGAACTATGTGCTGGCTTCATACTTTGCCCTTGTCGTGGAGCGCGCCTCGGTACGCCTGCGCGAGATGTCCGATGGGCGGTACGACATGCGTGTCGCGGAGGGGCGCGCGGCAGGCAGGGGGCATGTGGGCCTCGACCTGTCGGTGCTGGACGCGTACACCGGTGTGGCGCGCCCAGCCTCGAGCCTCTCAGGTGGCGAAAAGTTCCTGGCGTCGATATCCCTGGCCCTGGGTCTGTCAGAGGTGATTGTGTCCCGGGCCGGGGGCATATCGCTCGACTCGATATTCATCGATGAAGGCTTTGGCTCGCTCGACGAGGAAACGCTTGACCGCGCGATGATTGCCCTGGACAGGGTCCGCGGCGAGCGCGTCATAGGCATCGTTTCTCACGTTGCCGAATTGCGCGACCGCGTACCCGCCCGCATCGAGGTGGCCAAGTCGACCAGGGGCTCTACACTCAGGGTCGTCTCATAGTGCCGCAGCGGTCATGTCGCCCGTTATGGTCGCGTCGAGCAAGGTGCCTAGTTCCGCGTCGGTGAAGGCGCGCGGGCTCCTGGCACGCATACGGTAGGTCAGCGCGTCGGCAAGGAGCCCGGGGGCATCCTTGGGGCCGATGCCGACGCCGGATAGGCTGGTCGCTATGCCGAGATCCTTCTTGATGGCGACGACAGCCTCGACGAGTGCCCTGGCTCCCTTTTCAGCTGAGCTGCCCGCCGGGCAGGCGCCAAAGGCGACAGCCAGATCGCACATTCTGGCGGCGGTGTCGCGGGCCAGGGCGGTAAGCACGTATGGCAGGATGATGGCGTTGGCATCGCCGTGCGCCACGCCATGCTTTGCGCCGACAGGGTGGGCGAATCCATGGACCATCCCGAGTCCTGTCTGCGAGAATGCCATTCCAGCGGTCGAGCTGGCCATGGCCATGGCCGACCGGGCGCCGATGTCGTTGCCGTTCAGGTACGCCGAGCGCAGGTTCTTGCCAATAAGCTCGACGACGCGGAGGTTGATCGCGTCGGCCAGCGGGTTAGCCGCAAGCGACAGATACGATTCAACCGCGTGGGTCAGCGCGTCCATGCCGGTGGCTGCCGTAACGCGCTGCGGCATCGACACATGGTTCTCCGGATCGATGATGGCCAGCCGTGGGAAGAACGACTCTGTGGTGTAGCCCAGCTTGCGTCCGGTCGCCCGGTCGGTGGTGACGGCGGCCGAACTCATCTCGGTGCCGGTGCCTGCGGTTGTCGGGACTGCTATGATCGGGAGCGCCGGAATGGTCGGCATGGCGCGGCCATAGGAGAACTCCAGCATGGGTACATTGTTCGCGGCAGACAGCGCGGCGCTCTTGGCGCAGTCTATGGGGCTGCCGCCGCCGTAGGCTACGACCGCTCCGTGGCCAGCCGTCCGTATGGCCTTGGCGGCATCGGCCACCTGCTCTGCGCTGGGGTCGGGTGTGACCGAATCGTATATGGTGTAGGCGACGCCGGCCGCTGAAAGGCTCGTGGAGAGCGCCGAGAATCCGGCAGATTTGCGGGTGGAGCCAGAACCGCTGACCAGCAAGACGCTCTTGATGCCCATGTCGGCGATCTGCTGGCCGGCGGTCTTGGTCAACCCGACGCCAAAGGCTACCCTGGTCGGGCAATAGAACTTGAAGGGGGCTATCGTATTACTCATCGGTACCTCGCTGGGCTTCCGTCGGCCGGGAGTTCAGCGAGGTCTGTCGCGACCCAGGCTAGAAGTCCCAGTCTCCGGACGAGCCAAAGAAATCATCACCCGAGCCCATGCCCGGCAACCCGGCTCCCCCGGCGTTCCTGAGTTCATACAGTTTTTCGGCGTAGCGGAACAGGAACATGCGCTTCTCGAGCAACGGCGCGTCGGACCGTACCTTGCGGATGAAATCACCCGCGGTATAGCCAGGGCGGAGCTCCGAGCGTTCAAGCGTCGTGCCCATCACCAGGGAGTCAAGCTGGTTTATTCTATAGTAGATCCGCTCGAATATGAAGAGCACCTTGCGTGTTGCCAGGATGTCGCCCGATATCGCCTTCTTTTCCTTGAGCGTGGTCGGGTCGTTTGACGACGGCTGAAGGCCCATCGAGTCTTCCTTGATCCACTTGGACAGGACTTCGCTGCGCTGCAGCGGGTCGAATGCCGTCGCAAACTGGGCATACAGGGCGGTATAGCGCTTCTCGTAGTCGGCAAGCGCCCGCACCGCGTTGCCCCGGAAGGCCTCGATTTCGTCGGTCAGCCAGCGCTTCTCGAATTGTTCCGCGGATGAAATGGCGACGGGTATCAGGTTCAGACGAGCAGAGCCTTTCTTCTCGGCGGCGCTGCCAGCTGGAACGCCTATCGGGTCACCACCATCGGAACAGGCGACCTCGCCGTTGGTGCAGACCACCAGGATCGAGCCATTGACCGAAGATGCTATGGTAAACTCAGTGCCACGGACACCCATGACAACCGAGTCTGTCGTAACCTGGAGCGTCGGGTTGCCCGACATCTTGGCCAGTTTGGAGCCGATCTGCCCGGCTATCAGATCGATCGTGCTCCTGGGGCCGGCGGTGTCTGGCTTGAGCCTGATGTATGCGACTGACTTGGCCTTGATGGTCAACGTCCCGCGCATGCCGGTGCTCTTGTCCAGAGCAATTACGACCAGTCCATCTGAGGCCGTCTTGATCATGTCGTCGGGCAGGATCGAGTCGCCTATATTGGCCTGCCCCAGTTGTTTCCCCGAGCGGACGATGACTGAATTGCCCTCGACATAATCAATCGAGCCAAAGGGGATAGGCGCCAGAGCAAATGCCTGGATCACCGCGAATATCATGCAGAGTGCAAGCATGGGCTTTTTCATTGCAGAGCTCCTTACGAAGCAGTGTAACGCGTTATGCGCGCGAATTCGAGGCCATTGCGTGATTGGATTGTTCTGTATGATACCTAATTGCACGAAAATAACTTTTATAAAATGTTGTTGCCTGATGAAATATTGTGTCGTATAATCGCCACGTGATTCAAACGAGCCAAACTACACTGGATACAGCCCGGGCCATTCTGGGAACATCGCTCGATCGCGGCATCGCCGATGGCGTATTTCCCGGAGGAACGGCCGCCTGCCGCTCGGATGCGGGTTCTGTCGTCGCCGCGCGCGGCCACCTGTCATGGCCGCACCTGGATGCCTCGACAGGCAAGGTTACCGCGGAAACGGTATACGATCTGGCATCGCTGACCAAGATCATCGGCACCCTGCCGCTCGTGCTGCTCTCGATACAGGAAGGCAGGCTCGGGCTTGATGACCGCGCTGACCGTTTTCTGCCTGAACTGTCCGGTGGCGCCGGTCGGCACTGGAACGGCTCGCTATCGATACGCACGCTGCTCGCGCACCGCTCGGGGCTGCCTGCGTGGAGGCCATATTTCGTACGTCTGCGAGGCAAGGCCGAATATCTGTCGGCCATAGCCGATGAGACGCCTTCATACGCGCCCGGAACGGCGGTGGAATACAGCGACCTTGGCTTCATGATGCTGGGCTGGATTGTAGAGCGGGTCTGGGATGAGGCGCTCGATGCCCTGGCGCGGCGTCTGGTGTTCTTGCCGCTGGGGATGAGCGCTACCGCTTATGGGGCTACGGCGCCATCGAGCCTGGTAGCTCCGACGGAGATGGGCAACATGCATGAACGCGGCATGGCGCTCGCGTATGCCGAAGGTCGGCCTGTCGTGGGCGGCCATGGCTCATCCTACACGATTACTGTGGATGAGATCGATCGATTCGAGTGGCGCACCGACACGATCAGGGGTGCGGTGCACGATTCCAACGCTTGGTACGGTCTTGGAGGCATAAGCGGGCACGCTGGTCTGTTTTCCACGATAGGCGACTTGATCAGGTACTTGTCTTTCTGGGATGACGACGGCCCGCTCGCGCCACATATCAGAGCGGCCGCGTTTACCCAGCAGACACCGCACGGCTCGGTGTCGCGAGGACTAGGCTGGATACTGTCGGACGATGGCAGCGCTACCCATACGGGTTTCACCGGTACATCGCTGCGTTACCATCCCCGGACCGGCATCGCGACGGTGACGCTGACAAACCGTGTGCATCCACATGTCGTCGATGGTATAGCCGCGTGGAGGACCGGCCTCGCCGCGGAACTCTCGGCGTTGCGCTGACAGAATTGGATGATGGCATTTCCGGAGCATGGTCCGACGCGGATCCGCCCCGCACGTTATATGGCAATGAGGAGGAATGTATGAAGAAACGCTTTCTGGTGATCGCGGTGCTCCTGGCACTGGCCGCAACGCTTACGTTCGGGCAGGCTCCCAAGAGGGGCGGCATACTGAACATGACGCCCGCCAAGCAGGGTGCCCTGGTCCAGAATTTCAATCCGTTCAGCCCGGCGTCGCTTGAGACATCGGTGGGCTGCTTCTATGAGACGCTCATATACTTCAACATGGTCAACGGTTCCGCCGATCCATGGCTGGCCGAGAGCTGGGCGTGGTCGAAGGATCTGAAGACCATCACCTTCACCATAAGGTCGGGCGTCAAGTACAACGATGGTTCCCCGATGACCGTCGACGATGTTGTCTATTCAGCATTGCTTGGAAAGGACAACAAGGCGCTGGACCTGTCCGGCCTCTGGTCCGAGGGATTGCAGACTGTCACCGCGACTGGCAACAAGGTCAGCTTCACCTTCGCCGACGTCAATGTGACGACGCTGGAAAAATTCGGGTCGCTCATCGTCGTACCCAAATCAATATGGTCAAAGGTTGATGATCCCCTGACGTGGACAGGAAACCTGAACCCGGTGTCGACCGGCCCGTTCATGCTCGAAGCCGGCTCGTTCAACGAGCAGTCGTACAAGCTCGTGCGGAACCCCTACTACTGGCAGAAGGGCAAGGACGGCAAGCCGCTGCCCTACATCGATGGTATCCAGTTCGTGACCACCACGAACGAGCAGGTCGGATTCAAGCTGATGGCCGGCGAGTATGACTGGGCCGCCTATTCGCTGCCCAGCATAGAAGACTATGTGAAGGCTGATCCCCAGCACAACAAATACTGGTTCCCCGAGGGCAACCTCGTATTCCTGTACATGAACAATCTCAAGGCGCCGTTTGACAATGTAGAAGTCCGCAAGGCCATAGCCGCCGCTATTTCACAGCGTGACATAACCCGCAAGATGTCGCCGAGCCCGGTGCCGGCAACGATGAGCGGCGTCAAGTCGACATTCTCCGACATTGCCAAGACGGCGATGGCCAAGTACGACATCAAGCGCGATGTGAACAAGGCGAAGAAGGTCCTGGCGTCCCAAGGGTACAAGCTGAACGCCAAGGGTCTGTACGAGAAGGCCGGCAAGGCCCTCTCGTTCAACCTGTATGTTCCGACCGGCTGGACCGACTGGGTCGGCGCGGCGGAGACGGTTGCCGCGCAGCTCAAGGACATCGGCATCGAGGCGATAATCACCCAGGCCGCCTGGCCAGATCCGTATCAGTTTGCCCTCGAGAAGGGTGACTGGGACATGGCCATCAGCTTTATCACGGTGGGTTCGACGCCGCACACCGAGTTTACCCGATGGGTGCACTCGAGCCGGTTCGCGCCGCTGGGCGAGAAGGCGTTGACGTTCAGCAACATGCGTTACAAGAATGCGGTCATCGACAAGAACCTGGACGCATACCGCTCCGAGCCCAATCCTGCCAAGCAGAAGCAGTACATGGCGGCGGTCGTCGAGCAGTTCATGAAAGACACACCGTGCGTGCCTCTGTTCTTCAATCCGACCTGGTTCATATACAACACCAGGAATTTCGTCGGCTGGCCCAGCCCCGAAGATCCGTACGCCTGGCCAATCGTGACCGGCATGCAGAAGACCCCGATACTGCTTCGACTGCAGAAGCGCTAGCGAAAACAGCAATCAAACTGGAGCCGCCCTTCCTGTAACGGGAAGGGCGGCATGGAGACCGACTGCCTTGAAATACTTCCTGAGAAAACTGGGGATGCTTGTCTTTACCCTGTTCATATCCGTGTCCCTGAATTTCTTCTTGCCGCGGCTCATGCCAGGCGACCCGGCGAGGGCGCTGCTGGACAAGATGGAAAACCTGCAGCCGGAGCAGCTGGACACCATCAGGGCGGCCTTCGGGCTGGACACCAGTGATTCAGTCTTGGTCCAATATGGCCACTACCTGCGCAATACGATAAGCGGCAATCTGGGCATATCGTTCTCCCGCTTCCCGACGCCGGTCAGCGAGGTGATGCGCGTGGCGGTGCCTTGGTCGGTCGGTCTGATGGGACTCTGCACTATCATCAGTTTCATGCTGGGCACGATCATAGGCATAGCGGCCGCCTGGAGGCGCGAGACCAAACTGGCATCGCTGACTGTAGGATTCTTTTCGTTTGTCAGGAGCTTTCCGTATTTCTGGCTGGGACTGGTCTTCATATATTTCTTCGCGTTCAAGCTGCGCCTGTTTCCGATCGGGGGAGCCTATGCCGTTGGCACGCCGCGCGGCACGCTCGCGTGGTGGCTGTCGGTGGTGCGCTATGGAACCCTGCCTGCCCTGACAATCATAATAAGCTCGCTTGGCGCATGGATACTGACGATGCGCAACAACATGATCAACGTGCTGGCGGAAGATTATATAACAGTAGCCTTGGCCAAGGGTCTGCCCATCCAGCGCATCAAATCACTCTATGCGGCCAAGAACGCCATACTGCCATCGGTGACCGGATTCGCGATGTCGCTGGGTTTCGTCATTGGCGGCGGGCTCGTCACCGAGATGGTGTTTGGCTACCCGGGCATAGGCTTCATGCTGTACCAAGCTGTCAATGGCAAGGACTACCCGTTGATGCAGGCGATATTCCTGTTCATAGCCGTGGCTGTGCTTATTGCCAACTTCCTGGCGGATATCGCGGTGATGTTGCTTGATCCGCGTGTCCGGGACGGTGCCAAATGATAAAGGACTTCTTCAAGACGCTCATCTCAAACAGGAAGTCGCTGGTCGGTCTGTGCATACTGGGCGCATTCATCCTGGTCGCGATATTCGCGCCGCTGCTGGCTCCGTATCCGCCCAAGATCGACAGGCTGGAGACAATAGTCAACACCGTGGATCCGGCGCTTGACGAGGAGTTGATCTCAGAGGAATATCCCAGTGACAGCCAGGATGTACTGACATACCGCTCGACCGTAACGCGCGAGTACGTCAAGACGATTGACTATTTTCCGCTCCGGGCAAGGCCCAGTTCCGCTCATCCGCTTGGCACCAATCACGCCGGCAACGACCTGTTGAGCCAGGTGATATGGGGCACCCGAATATCGCTGACCATCGGACTGGCCACCGGCCTGTTCGTAACAATATTGTCACTGACCCTTGCGCTGCTGTCCGGCTACCTGGGCGGTGTCGTCGACGACGTGATTACCTTCCTGACCAATGTGATGCTGGTGATACCTGGATTGCCGCTGATGATAGTGATAGCCGCGTATGTCACGATGAAAGGCGTCATGCCTATCGTGCTGATACTCGGGCTCACGGGCTGGCCCTGGCCGACCCGCCTCCTGCGGTCCCAGGTGCTGACCCTCAAGAGCCGCGACTTTGTGCGCGTGTCCAGATCGCTTGGCGAGCGGACATTGTTCGTGGTGTTCCGCGAGATACTGCCAAATATGATATCGATAGCGATGGCTGAATTCTTCGCGGCGAGCATGGCGGCCATCCTCGGAGAGGCGACGCTTGAATTCATAGGCCTTGGAAATGTGACCGTGGTCAGCTGGGGCACCATACTGTTCTGGGCCCAGGCCAACGGCGCATTGCTCGCTGGCTCATGGTGGTGGTTCCTGCCACCGGGAATTTGCATTGCGCTCGTCGGGACGTCGTTCGTGCTCATTAATTTCGCGATCGACGAAATATCGAACCCGCGATTGCGGAAGAGGTAGGTCGATGAGCGAAACGATGCTTGAGGTGAAGGATCTGCGGGCGGGCTACGGCACCGTCAAGGGATTCGTTCGCGCGGTTGATGGCGTCTCGTTTACGCTGGGCCGGGGAGATTTCCTGGGCATTGCAGGCGAATCGGGGTGCGGAAAGTCCACGCTAGCCTACGCGATAATGCGGCTGTTGCGCGACAATGCCAGGATCGAGTCGGGGTCGATACGGTTCAAGGACAAGGACTTCGCGTCTATGGCCATGGCCGAAGTCGAGCCGCATCGATGGGCAGACATGGCGATGGTGTTTCAGTCGGCCATGAACGCCCTCAATCCGGTGCTTTCAATCGGCGAGCAGCTGACCGACGCCGTACACGCGCATCGGAACGTAAGCCAGGCCGACGCGGAGGCGATGGCCGTCGACATGCTCAGGCTGGTCGACATCAACGCCGACAGGCTCGGAAGCTATCCGCACCAGCTGTCTGGCGGCATGAAGCAGCGCGTGATGATAGCGATGGCGCTAATCCTGAAACCTGAATTGCTCATCATGGACGAGCCGACGACGGCGCTCGATGTCGTCGTCCAGCGTTCTATCATCGAGAAGATAGAGGACCTGCGCCGGCAGCTCGGATTTTCCGTAATATTCATAACCCATGATCTGTCACTGCTTGTCGAGATTTCAGACGCGCTGGCGATCATGTACGCCGGCAGGATTGTCGAGTACGGCGCCGCGGGCGACCTGTTCTCCGATCCACGGCATCCATACACAAAAGGGCTGATGAACTCGTTCCCGTCGCTGTCGGGACCGATTGTACGCATGGGCGGAATCGAGGGGCGCGCTCCCGACCTGCTGTCGCCGCCCCCCGGTTGCAGATTCTGGCCGCGCTGCCCCTACGCTACCGACCAGTGCAAGAGCGGTGACGGCCCGGCCCTGCGCGAAGTCGGCGCGGGTCGATCGTGCGCGTGCGTGCTCGAAGGGAGTCTGCGATGAGCCCAAAGGCCCTTGAACTGAACGGCGTCGTCAAGCATTTTCCGCTGCGGTCGCTGGCAAACTTCGGCAAGTCAGTGCACGCGATGGACGATGTCAGCTTTTCGCTCGAGGCCGGCGAGTCGCTGGCGCTCGTGGGAGAATCAGGCTCAGGTAAGACAACCACGGCAAGCGTCATAGCGCGGCTGTACGAGCGCGACTCCGGAACACTGATGGTCGATGGCGAGCCGGCCATGCCTTTTCACGGCCGGGCAGAGTCGCTGCGCTACAAGAAAAAGGTACAGCTGATATTCCAGGATCCATTCGGAAGCCTGAATCCGACGCACACCATACGGAGCATTCTTGAGCGGCCGTTCCTTATTCATGGGTTGGCCAACGGCAAGGCCGACCTCGACGCGCGGCTGCACGACATCCTGGAACAAGTGGGCCTGTCGCCGGCCGACGAGTATCTGCGGCGATTTCCGCATGAGCTGTCCGGCGGTCAGCGGCAGCGCGTCAACATCGCGCGTACCTTCGCCGTCGAGCCGAGCATCGTGCTCGCAGACGAACCGACCAGCATGCTCGATGTGTCGATACGCATGGGCGTGATGAACATGATGCTCGACCTCAAAGACAGGAAGGGCGTATCGTATCTGTACATAACTCATGATCTGGCCGGAGCGCGCTACATGTGCGGCACCATAGCGGTGATGTACGCCGGCATGATCATGGAAACGGGGCCCACCGATGTGGTCATATCGGGCGCCTTGCATCCCTATGTGCAGTTGCTCAAGTCGGCATCGCCGGCTCCGGAGGCAGGCCTTTCCAGGGCCAGGCTCGCGGCGAGTGGCGAAATACCGTCACTGATCGATCCGCCATTGGGATGCCGTTTCCACCCGCGCTGCCCATACGCCACGCCTGTCTGCAAGGAGGCCGTGCCAGAACTTCGCGATCTTGGCGGAGGCCACAAGGTGCGGTGCATTCTGCCCTGAAGACAGATCGCGGATCCGCGCGGGAAGGTCAGACTGGGTCCACCTCTTCAGGAATATCGCTACACGAGTCTATCTTGAAGGCATCGACGCCCTGTAGCACCGCCAGAATCTGCCGCTCGTTCAGCTCCGCCAGCCCGGACGTGGCGGCGACGGCCCGCTCTATTTCCGCGGTGCCCTTGCCAATATCGTCGTTTGCCGACACGGTGGCCTCGGCGACCGACTTGAGTGTTGCTATCTGCTCCAGGATCTGACCATTGCCCAGTGTCATCTCCTGGGCGCCGTCGTTGACTTGCTTGGTGATCGATACGAGTCGAGCCAGGCCTTCGAGTACGCGCGATCCTCCAGAACTCTGTTCCGCCGTACTGCTCCTGATCTCGGCGACGATCCGTCCAACATCGTTCGCCTGCACAAGTACCGTGCCAAAGGAGCCGCTCACCGCGGCCGCGGCGTCCTTTACCTTGGCTATGGATTCCGCGACCCTGGAGAGGTCCTTTGATATGTCGGTGGCCTGCGACGCGCTGCGCTCGGCCAGCTTGCGTATCTCGTCCGCGACCACGGCAAAGCCGCTGCCGGCGCTTCCCGCGTGGGCGGCTTCTATCGCGGCATTCATCGCGAGCAGGTTCGTATGTTTGGCCACGTCCGCTATGGTCATGGCAGCGGCCGCGAGGCCCTCGGAGTAGCGCGTTATCTCCAGCACAGCGCCATCCATGTCGCCAAGGACCGCGGAGCCATCAGTGGAAGAAGCGAGCAGCGAGTCGGTCGCCTTGCCGGCTGAGTCAGTGTTCGCCGCGATGCTCTTGACGTTGGCTATCATCTGCTCGACGAGTGACGATGACTCGCCAATCACTGCGCCCTGGTCGCCAATCATAGTGAACAGTGAATCGACGGTGCGCGCCAGTTGCTCGATCGCGGCGGCCACTGCCTCCACGGCCTCCGATTGTCTTGAGAGCCCTCCACGGGAAGTGTCCACGGCCGCGTCGATGCCGGTGACCGAATTCGACATGCGGTGCATCTGCGCGGCAAGTTCCTCGCCCTGTTCGCGAAGCGACAGCACACGCTGGCGCACGGTGCCGACTATCGTGTTGAGCGAGGCGGTGAGGTCGTTGGCTGCCGTGGCAATCGAGCCGATCTCGTCCCTGCCCGTTGCCTCTATCCGTTCAGTACAATCGCCCTGTGCCATGCGCCGCAGGCTCTTGATCAGTGCCGCCAGCGATGTGGTCATCGACAGTGACAGCGCCGATGAGGCGGCCAGGATTATGAGCGCCGCCATCAGGTTCACGAGCAACAGAATGCGCCTGCTCGCCGATGCCTCCTTTGTCGCCAGGGCGTAGCTTTCGTCCTGTTTTGCCCGCTCCGCGGTTTCTATGACGTCCAGATTGCGTTCGACGCTTTCATATTGGCTGACCGTCTCGTTGAGCGCTGCCTTGACGTCGGCTGCGGCCGCTGTCGCGGCGTCCTTTACATGCGCGGCCGATTGTACATAGGCCTGCAACTCCGTGATTATGGCGCCATCGCTGGAGAGCGATGCCAGCGCGTTGATGGCCTGGGTCAGCTTGGTCTGCGAATCCTCCAGCCAGAAGACCCTGGAGCTGATTTCACTCGCTCCGTCCACTGACATGGCCGCGTTGGCGAGCAGGAGCACTCGTGCGTTGAACATCGCCATCCTGGAGCGTACGTCGGAAACGGCGCGGTAGGTCTTCATCTGCACGACCTGAATGGACTCGAGCGCGCTGCCCAGAGATCGGAGGCCTCTGTCGGCCGTGACGAAGGTAGCCGCGAACGCCGCCAGAAAAATCACCGTCAAGGCCAGGAACTTGAAGAATACAGGAATGTTTCCCAGGAACAAGCGCTTCATTACCATTTCCTCCGCGAGGTCCGATGACATCGTTGTACCTCGTATACGATACACCGGAATGGCCACAAACAAAACATCTTTGTTTCGATAGACAAGAACGGTCGCGGTAGCGCGCCGGAGCCCTTGACCGCTTATCCAAAAGAGGCGATACCTGAGACATGAGAGTCAATACACTGATGGTCGCGGCTTTGGCCGCAGGCGTGTCTGTTTCCCTGTTCTCGTGTTCTCGCGTGGAAAAGCAATCTGGCGGGGCTGCCTCGCCCGAAGCTTCCGCAAACCGGCAGGCACGACCTGTCGTAGTGGCATTCGTGCAAGGCGTTGTCACTGTCAATGGCTCGTCGGTAGAACCAGGCGATGAGATAGGACGCACCTTTACCGTGCAGACCGAACAGGGCGGACGGCTTGATATTGTGTTTGACGAGCGCAACGCCCTGAGCGTCGGCCAGAACGCCTTTGCGCAGATCGACCTGACGAGTATATCACCGCAGATACGCCTGGAACGGGGCGGCCTTGCCTCGGTGTTGAGGAAGCTGGAAAAGCTGGCCGGCCAGGATTCCTTCAACATATCCACTGCTCAGGCGGTTCTGGGGGTCCGTGGCACATCGTTCTGCGTCTGGGCCGATGCGGCTTCCACCTATGTCTGCGCCTGCAACGGGGTGGTTCACACGGTTGACGCCAAAGGCAACAACGAGGAGACACTCGCCTCGGCCCATCATGTGGCTCGGCTCTACTCGTCATTGAACGGCGCCATCTCGGTGGAGGCCGCAGGCCTGCTGCACCACGACGACGAGAGCGTACAATCGGTCGCTTCGCGCATAGGCTACACCATCGACTGGACGAAGATAGACGATTAGGCTGGACACGGCCGCGGTATGGCGCTTGTGATTCTTCCCCTCGCCATTCCAATCTACATCCATTCCAACTAAACATCTTGAAACTATTATATTAAAACAATACTATATTGAAATCAATTGTTGCCCAAGGAAGGTTCCTCAATGCGTTCGCTCATCAAGAATTTCGCTCCCAGTTGGCCATCGGTGGTGATGGGTACGGGCATAATCCCTATTGCGCTGTTGTTCATGGAGCCTCTGGTGCCCGCCACCAAGCCGCTTGGCATCGGATTCTTCATCCTTACTGCGGTTCTGTTCGCCATCATCCTGGTGCTCTCGATAGCCAGGCTGTTGTTCGCGCGCGAGGATCTCATGCAGGACATGCGGCACCCTGTAGCGGGCAACTTCTTCCCGACGCTTCCCATAGCGGCGATGATACTGGCGATTGACTTCATGCAGATCGGCACCAGGATGTTTGCTCCGGGTACGGCGCACGAGGTGGCGCTGGTGCTGTTCTTCCTGGGAACAGTCGGCATCTACATCTTGGGACTTTCCGCCGCCGCCATCATGTTTGGCAGCCACGACGTCAAGCCGGCGCACGCGACGTTTGGCTGGTTCATTCCACCGGTATCGCAGCTCATCGTGCCTGTCGTAGGGTTGGATCTGTCGCTGGTGTACGCCGGCACTGCCCTGTCATCGGCCCTCTTCATCATATCGATGGCGAGCCTCGGCATAGGCTTGATGCTCTTTGTCTTTGTAGGGCCAAATGTCTACCACCGCTACCTCTACCATGAGCTGCCGACGTCAAAGATGGCCCCGACGGTGATGATTGGCCTGGCCCCGACCGCTATTCTGACCATCATCCTGGTCAAGCTGGCGGGACTCGCCATCGCTCCTGGCTCGCCATGGATCGCTCCCGCATTCCCGGCAACCGCCCGAATCCTTACGGTTGTAGGATGGGGCTTCTCCGTGTGGTGGTTCGCGCTCGCGACCATTCTTGTCGCCAGACACTTCAAGACGGCGGCCATGGACTTTGCGCTCAGCTGGTGGGCGTTGTCATTCCCGGTCGGCGCTCTCGCGGTCGCCACGGGCGCCCTGAACAAGCTGTATCGCCTGCCGTTTTTTGCATGGGCAGAGGGGAGCCTGACGCTCGTTCTGCTGGCCATTTGGCTGTTCGTCATGTACGGAACTGTCCGCATCGTGGCCAACGGAAGCGCCTTCGAAAAGCGCGATTAGAGCTGTTCTGGCCGAGCGGGGTTGTCCGGCTGCTTCAGTCGGCTCCCGCTCCACCGGACGACTCGGTGTCTTGCCAGGTTTCGGCAAATCGAACCAGGTCCGGCCAGAAGTCGGAAAAGTCATGTCTGATGGGCTGGTCCAGTTCGGCCATGATGACGATGCTCGAGGCCAGATCGACCGACCCGCTCATGTACCGGGACAGGCCGGCAAGCGTCCGCTCGATGCCATCACTGCGCGCCCATGCCGTGAACCAGGACATGCGCACAATCCATGGATAAGCCTGGGCAAGGCTCGGGCTATGCAGCGCCCTGGTCTGTCCCAGCGACTCATAGTAGGTCATGCTGAACGCTTCCAGATCCAGTCCGCACAACGGCTCTCCCCATGTTTTCCACTCGGAAGCCAGCGCATGGTCCCAGAATATGTCGGCAAGGATGCCCGCTGTGAAGCGTGGAGCGCCGGCTTCGGCTATCGCCTTCCTGCACCGGACAAACGCGGGGTGGCTGTCGGTAAAGGCATCGATGTCCCGATGTTGCCGAATGCCCATCTGTATGCCAGCAGGGTAGTCTGCCAGTCTTTGTCCGGTAAAGAAGTCAGCCATCACCGCGCCGGTGCGCTCCTGACCTTCAGTGTCCAGAAGGGTATGGTAGGCGAGGATGGCATGGGCAAGCAGGTTCATCGCAGCGCCGTCTTCCTGTCCAGACCGAGCCTCTTCATCCTGCTCTGCAGTGTGCTTGGCTTGAGCCCAAGCGCCTCTGCGGCGCCACCGTGACCGTATATTTTGCCATGTACTCGCTCGAGCGTCGCCATGATGTGCTGGCGCTCGATCTCTTCGAGCGTGACGGGGCTGTCGCCGCAACCCTCATGACACGCTGGACCCTTGGGACACGGAGCCGGCCTGCCCTTGGCCCAATCGCCAGCGCGGATCTCGGCGGCGCCAATTGTGCCACCGCGCGCGAGGATGGCCGCGCGCTCGATGGCGTTGCGCAGTTCCCTGACATTGCCGGGCCATGGGGACGATTCAAGAATGCGTATCGCGCTTGCGTCAAAGGCGAGATTGTCCCAGCCTGGACGCGCGCGCAGCTTGGATGCAAACAGCTCGGCGAGGATCAGTGCATCTCCGGGGCGTTCGCGGAGCGGCGGCATCCTGATGGGAAAGACAGCGACCCGATAGAACAGGTCTTCGCGGAAGCGCCCCGCATCCACCGCGGCGCCGAGGTCTTCATGGGTCGCCGCTATGACGCGGACGTCGACCTGGACAGGCGCTTCACCTCCGACCCGCTCGAAGCTGCCCTCCTGCAGGACCCTGAGCAACTTGGGCTGGATCTCGAGGGGGAGGTCTCCTATCTCGTCGAGGAAGAGCGTTCCGCCGTCGGCCAGCTCGAAGCGACCCCGGCGCAACGAGCGCGCATCGGTAAACGAACCCTTTTCGTGCCCAAACAGCTCGCTCTCCGCCAGCGATGCCGGCATGGCCGAGCAGTTAAGCGCGACAAAGGGTCCGGAAGCGCGGCGCGACAGGCGGTGAACCGCCCTGGCGGCTTCCTCTTTTCCGGTGCCTGTCTCGCCAAGCAGCAATACCGGTGATTCGGTGGCTGCTACCAGCTTGATGGAGTCGAGGGCTGAGAGCCAGGCCGGTGATGTTCCCGCGAGGTCATGGAAGATTTCCGATTCACGCGACAGCAGCATGTTGCGCTCGGCTATCAGCAGGCTATTCGTGGTCTGCAAGGATCGCGAAGCCTCCGATTGCACGAGAGCGACCGCCACGAGCCGGGATATGACGCCTACGAAGCGCAGTATCTGTTCCGAGAAGACTCCGCATTGGCGGTGGTCGAGGGTCAGAAGGCCTATGGTGGTGTCATCGATGACAAGCGGCGCTGCCAGGCACGAGTGCCCTGTTGGCAACTCCAGTATCTCGGCATAGGTGTCGATGTAGTCGTCATCCGTCAGAAAGAGGCGGGGTTTTCCGGTCGCCAGCAGGGCGGCGAGGTCGGTTCGCTTCGCCAGCGATATGGAATAGCCTGCCAGCCGGGGACTCGCGAGTGGACCCTTCATGGTTCTGACCATAAGGCGATCGTCGGCAGAGAAGCCCAGTACCACGGCAAGCTCGTAGTCTATGAGCTCCCGCAGCGAATCGAGAACGGTCTCCATCGTCCGCTCGGGCGTCAGCATGGCTTCCATGCCTGGACGCAACCACCGCCAGCGCATCCGATCAGACACCGAAATATCGTTGTTCAACGCCATATGGGTACAGTATCGCCGAAATGTCGGTGAATGACAAGCAGCTTTTGTGATAAGGCTTATTAATTATATATGGTATAAATACATAGTGATTATTCTTATCGTGGCATGCTTCCTGCAATATGTTTAGTAACGGCACGGATTCATCGGGGAAGAAAAACGCCCGCGTCAATCCGTGCCAAACGACATACATACAAGGAGAACTACATGGACACACTCAGCGAAACTACGATTACCCCCATGCCACGCATCGGCGACAAGGCGCCTGCCTTCAAGGCCGTTACCACCCAAGGTGAAATCGAATTCCCCACGTTGTTTGAAGGCCATTGGGTCATACTGTTCAGCCACCCTGCCGATTTTACCCCGGTCTGCACATCGGAGTTCATGACCTTCGCGACGCTGGAGCAGAAGTTCGAAGAGCTTGACTGCAAGCTCGTCGGGCTTTCGATCGATGGGCTGTACAGCCACATTGCCTGGCTCAGGACAATCAAGGACAAGATCGACTACAAGGGCATGAAGAATGTCGAGGTAAAGTTCCCGCTCATCGAAGACATCACGATGGAAGTTGCCAGGAAGTATGGCATGATCCAGCCTGGAGAGTCCGCCACCAAGGCGGTGCGCGCTGTCTTTGTAATCGATCCCAAGGGAGTGATCAGGACGATCATCTACTATCCGCTCAGCCTTGGCAGGAACTTTGACGAATTGCTGCGCGTGGTCCAGGCACTGAAGACCGCCGATGCGTTCTCCATAGCCACGCCGGCTGATTGGCGACCCGGTGACGATGTCATCGTTCCGACCGCTGGCTCCTGCGGCGTCGCAAAGGAGCGCATGGAAGGCAAGGTCGAAGGCGTGACATGCCACGACTGGTTCTTCTGCACCAGGAAGCTTGACAAGGAGAAGGTTCTGGCCGCCATCAAGAAGAAGGTATGACAATACGGGGCTGCTGAATTAGGCAGCCCTCAACCTCTTGACAAATACCACCACAGCAACAAGCATCTTCAGTGTTCGGCGTTGCCGAAGAATCAAAGTGCAATGAACCGCTTGCAGTTCGCAGAGAACGATAGTGCAGTGGTCCATTGGATCGACTCATGGAGGATTCATGAAAAAGTTTCTGGTGATGGTAGCAGCGCTGCTGGTGCTGTCAGTTGCCGGCGTGGCTGCTCAAGAGGTGATCGCCAAGCCGACGGCGAGCGGCGAGGACCTGTTCAAGCCGGGCAATTTCTCGGTGCAGGCTGGCTTGGGTTCTGCGTTCTTCTTTGGCTATATCGACGTTTATGGCGGAGCCGACCTGGGCTTGGGCAGCTTTCTGCTGGGCGAGACTCTTCCATTCACCTATGGCGCCGCGGCACGCATCAGCTACTGGGGTTGGAGCAATGATGTCTATTCCAGCTATTCCTATAGCGACATTGGCATAGCAGCTCTTGGAACCGTCCATTTCAGCTGGAAGCATGTATTCCCCGACGTCGCGTGGCTTGAAAAGCTTGAGTCATATGTCGGCCTCGGCCTCGGTGCCTATATTTATACGGATACCTACTACACCGCTGACAACGGCTTCAGGTTCGGCTTCGCGAGTGTGGAAGGCAACAACTATTACCTGACGCCCAACATCGCCATCAACTTCGAGGGCGGCTACTACGGATATGGCTCTTCAGGCCGGCTTGGCCTGCTCTTCAAACTCTGATCTCCTGAATCAGACCAGGAAGTGGTACGGCCCGCTCTCCAGCGATGGAGTGCGGGCCGCTTCTTACAGATGTTTTTTTACCACTTCGACCAGTTCGGGCAGGTCCATGCCGATGTCCTTGAGGTGCTCCGGGGTGGGTATGCCGTCCTTTGTCCAGCCGCGACGCTTGAAGACGGCGTCGGTCAGCTGGTCATACTGCCTCAGGCGGAATTCGCGCGTGATGCGCAGCCTCTCCGCCACAGATTTTCCGGCAGGATCGATACCGATCTTCTCCTTCATCTGTTTGTCGTAGCGTTCCTCGCGGGCAAGATACTCGTCTTCGAGGACGGGACCCATGGCGCGGTAGGCCGGGTAGTCGTCTACCCGGTGACCCTTGCCCTGCCTGATGTTGAACACCCGCTGGAAGTTATACACGCGCTCGGATTGGCGGATCAGTCCATCCCAGTCAAGTTTCTCGCCGGTGATCGCGGTGTACAGCTCGTGGTAGTTGTGCACATGTTCGGGCACCTTGTTGGATTCAGGCCACTTGCTGTTGTCCGCGGGCTCCACGTCGTTCCATGGCAACTTGCACAGACCCTGGAGGCCGAACCAGGTGCGGAACATCGGAAAGTAGTGGAGCGCCTCGGCTTTGTCCTCGAATGTCGGGATCTTGTTGTTGACCATGTCCATGAATATCAACCAGGCCTCGTCGTGCTGAGGACCCTTGTTGGTCAGGTAGTAGCCGCCCTGCTGTGCCAGCGATTCCTTTGATATGTACTCGCTCTGCTCGAGGCCCTTGCCGTGAAGGGCTATGTCCTTCATGAACTGCGCATCCGCCTTGTATTCTTTGGTGAAGTACCCGGCGAGGAACTTGACGCCCTTGCCCGCCAGCACGCCGAAGCGTTTGCCATCGGCCATGTCATGGAGTATCTGCGCCGCGCCTTGCCAGTTGCCCCAGGAGAGGTCGATGCCGTCGGTACGCTCAAGGTCAAGCACGCCGTGTTCCCAGCATTCCATCAGGAAGCTGGTCATCGTGCCGAAGCTGATGGTGTCGATGCCATAGGTATCGCAGTAGAAGTTCAATTCCAGTATGCCGTGTGGATCATAGACGTAGAGATTGGGGCCGCAGCCAGCGGCGGTCTCGTATTCGGGGCCGTCGACGCAGACTTTCTGTCCCTTGTACGGGCCGGTCTCGAGCTGGAAATGGTCAACCGCATGGGCGCAGGCCATGGTGCAACCAAACCAGCAGCCATCAGGCAGGCCCTGGCTGAACAGCTTCTCCCAGACCCAGCTGGCTATCTCGGGGCCGCGGGGGTCCTGGCCGTACTTGTGGTTCTTTGTGGGCAGAAGGTCGTAGTCGTTCATCAGCTCCATCAGATGCGCTGTGCCCTGTTTGCGCATCTTGCACTGCTTGTTGTCGTTTACGATTATCTCGCGGTGCAGTTTCAGGCCGAGGCGCTGGACTGCCGCGGGATCGGCGGCGTCGTTGGTGTTCTGGGTTACGCCCTTGAAGCGGACGACCAGTGCGCGGATCTTCTTGTCGCGGAGCACCATGCCTATGCCACCGCGGCCGGCCTGCTTGACGCGGATGCCGGCCCGGCGCTTGTCATAGAGGCTAAAGTTCAAGAGGCCCATCGGTGAGTGGTCGGCGCCGCGGCCGGCTGATATCACCGAGATGGCCTGGAGTTCCGCCGGGTCGGTTGAGGCTCCGCCACCGGCGAAGGCGTGGGTCAGCTCCTCCGCGAGGAGGTGGGTATCCTGCTGGAGGCCGTCCGGGGCGTCATAGAAGCGCACGTAGCCCTCGATGTTGTCGATGAACACGATTGTCTCGCGCTCGGCCTTGCCTTGGACTTCGAGGGCGTCCCAGCCGCCAAACTTGAGGTATGGTCCGAAGTAGCCGCCGACGTTTGAGTCTATCGGTACGCCGGTCATCGGCGAGAGGCTGACCACGAGGCTCTTGCCCGAACCGGGGTAGTTGGTATTGCCGCAGACCGGTCCCATGGCGATGACTATCTCGTTCTCCGGGTCGTTCCACTGGGTTGAAGGCTTGGTACCATCCCAGAGTAGCCTGAGTCCGAAGCCCTTGCCGCCCACGAACTTGGCCTTCATCTCCTCCGATACCGGCTTTTCGCGCATCGTGTGCGTTCCGACGTCGACGTGCATGGTGCGCATCGCGTAGCCGCGGTGTATCGGCTTCTTCTCGAAGCGGGTCTCCGACAGGAGCTTGAACTCCTTCATGTCGAATTCGCTGCTCATTTTGCACCTTCTTCGTCTCGCCTTGCCGCGGCCGCCACCTCGAACGGGAACCTTGATGCCGGGCTGTCTTCCTTCTCGGCTATTTCAAGTGCGCCCTTGGGGCATGCCTTGACGCATATGCCGCAGGCGACGCACTTGAACGGCACAGGCTCGGCAGGGAAATAGCGCATCGCGCCTATCGGGCAGACGGCGACGCAGGCCAGGCAGCCGACGCACAGTCGCTTGTCTATCATGACGACGCCCTGCTTGTTGACCGTTATTGCCTGAACCGGACATTCGGCCACGCACAACCGGCACTCCTGGTCGCAGGCTACCAGATGGTACCGTCCACCGCCAAGGCCCAGAACCTGAATCCTGGATTTGGCTGGATTGTCCTCTTTGGCGTAGGCGAGCGAGCATGCTGTCGCGCAACTCATGCACCCGACGCATTTCTGGTCGTCCATCTTGAGATACTTGATCACGGTAGTTGACCTCCTTTTTAAGTCTCTTATCGTGAATGTCTGAGGGAGTTATGGGTTCATTGACGCACTAACTGATATATCACACGAGCCCATGACCCAGTATACGGTCTTTTGGGCAGGTCCGCAATGCACATCGATAAGGCCGCATTACAGATTTGCCTGTCAGCGGGGAATCCCGACTGCCACGCCGGTGCCGCCCCCGCTGGCGGGCTGGTAACGAATCGAGCCATGCAACTGGGCGACAAGGCCTTCAATCAATTGCCCGCCGATGCCGGCGCCATTCTGGGTAGCTTCCGAGGCCTGCTCCATGCCGACGCCATCGTCTGTCACGGTCAGCGTCCAGCCAAAGATGTCGCGCGCGAACGATACCGTAATGGTGCCGTTTTCCTTGCCCGCAAACGCGTGCTTGAGCGCGTTGGTCACGAGCTCGTTGACTATGAGACCGCATGGAATGGCCTTTTCGACTGACAATGTCGAGCCGTCTTCCACATGCACGACGACATTGGTTCTGCATGAACCACGATCCCATCCCCACCTGAGCGAGTCGCATATCTTTTCCAGGTACGTGCCCATGCCCAATTCAATAAATGAACCTGTCTGGTATACTTCCTCATGAACCAGTGCCATGGCCTGGATGCGGTTCTGGCATTGCTCGAACGCCGACCGCGCGCGCTCGTCTTCCAGCGAGCCCGATTGGATGGAGAGTATGCTTGAGACAATCTGCAGGTTGTTCTTGACCCGGTGGTGCACTTCCTTGAGCAATACGTCCTTTTCGTCAAGGCTGGCTTGCAGTGAAGCGAAACTCTCATCCAGCCTGATCTTCATAGCCAGGAACGACCGCGACAGCCGGCCCAGTTCGTTGTTCCTGAGGGCAAAGGTGCTGAGCTTCGCTGGAATGGCGTGTCCCGGTTCAAGGTTGTCGACAGTATCGGCCAGGGCGTGCATGGGCCTCGTCACATAGTCCACGACGTACCAGCCAACCGTGAACATCAGGACTACCGACAGGGCAAGCAGTATGAAGTTGCGGACATCGGCTGATAGCAGCGCGGAGTTGTAGGCCTGTTCCCGTACCGCGGTGATGATGCGCCAGTCCTGGCTTGAGCCTGGCGAGAACGGCGTCACGGTGCCCAGATACTGCATGCCGTCATGGTTGAACGAGAACCGGGTGAGCCCGCTGGCCAGGGTCGAAGCCGAAGACGCGGACTGCCATGCCTGGGCGATCAGCTGGTCATCATGGTTTGACGCGATGGCGCGGTTGCCGCTCGAGTCGACGATTGATCCAGCCGACGTAGCGATCAGCCGACCATCTCCGTCGGTAACAAACAGGATACCCATGTTGGACTCGTCGGTGGCGGCCAGAAAGTCTGAAAGCATCCCGAGGGTAATCGTGGCGCTTGTCACGCCGACCAGCGCGCCATGACTATAGACGGGAGCGGCCGCTGCTATTGCCGGGTCCGCATTGGAGTACAGTGAATATGGCGCGCTCCATGACAGGCTCTGGGCTTGTATGGCCGTCTGGTACCACGGCCGCTGCCGCGGATCGTAACTGGCCGCCGTGCCGCTTGGCGCGCCGAACGAACCATCCCCCAGCACCGGCTTGAATATCAGCGCCCCGCCCGTCGCTACGCCGGATGAACCGACACGAAATTTGCCTCCAGGCTGGCGCTGGGCCTCGAAATACTCGCCATCCGCGGTGCCCACGGCGAGGATGGCTATGGCCGGGTTGGCCTTGAGGTGCTCCATGAACATGCTCTGCAAATTGGCGGAGGTCACCTGCGCAGGCTGCAGGGTGCCCAGGAAAGCGGCGTCGGCACCTGCCGCAAGCGCGGCGACTTCGAACTGTCTGGTTATCTCTTCATTGATGCGCTTGGTCGACGAGCCAAGTATGGATGTCACCGCGTCCCTCAGGGCCGCCCGTGAGCCATTGATGTACATCAGCCACGACAGCCCGAAGACAAGCATGATGATGACCATGAACGGCAGAATGATGACGCGCTTGAATCCACTTGTCGGGGAGCGTTTGCGATGAGGTGGGAGTACATGTTTACCTGTAATTTTCATTGGCCGATTATACGCCCTGATGACGGAATTGGGCAAAGCTAAATTCACTTTGTTGCATCATGCCTGATTTGTTGGCTATATTGTTGGTATGAACCTCATTATCAATGGCATTGCCGAAGAGTTGCCAACCACGGACGCGACCGTCGCGGGTGTTCTCGCCGCAAAGCGCTGGTCGTTTCCGCTGATAATCGTAAAGGTCAATGGATTTCCGGTACGCAGGGATGCGTGGGCGCAGACTGCCGTGTTCGATGGTGATGTGGTGGAAGCCGCGCACCTGATGTCCGGTGGCTGAGAAAAGGAACGCAGATGCGACAGATTGCCGCTACAAGGCTTGGCAGGACTCAATGCGAACAGGCTATGCGCGATGGGGAGTTTGGCGATGATGTCATCAAGGCCGGCCCGCGGGTGCTCGTCGTACTTACGCAGAGCTGGTGTCCCCAATGGGAAATGATGCTGCCATGGCTCGATGACGCGGCCCGCGAGGCGGGTGCCATGGCATTCTATCTGGAATACGACCAGGAGTCGTTCTTTGAACCATTCATGGCCTGGAAAGAGGATGTGCTGGGCAACAGGAGCGTACCGTACCTGCGCTATTACCGCGACGGAGTCCTGGTCGCCCAGACCAACTACGTTTCCAGGAGCGCTCTCGTCGCCTCGATGAACAGGATTCCGCGCGAGGGCACCTGAGTGGCATGCGGCTTCCTGTCAGGCGCCCAGTGTCTTTTCCGTCAGCTCAATCAGCAGCGGTACGAGCTGTTTCTTGCGTGACAGCACATCCTTGAGTTCGAAGGTCCGTTCGTCGAGCCTGGGAAAACGCACCAACGATAGAAACTCCTTGTCACCCTCGACGAACAACACGCTGGACAGCTCTGTGATGTCGGTGACCATCAACGCGCTGAAGTAGTGGTTGCCCGCCGACCGGAGCGCCATCAACTCGGCGCTGACCTCGGCCGCCCGTTCCAGTATCTCCTGCGGCGAGTGCACCTCGACCTGGCTTACCGTGAAGGATTTGCCGGCGGCGCTGTATTCCTTCATGTCCAGGCGGACAATCTCCGCAACCGGCTTCTTGCCAACGAGGCTGGCGGAACTCATGATGTCCCGGCCAAATTCATCTATCTCCAGGTCGGCTATGTTGGCCAGGTACTCGGCTGCCTCCCGGTCGGCCTCGGTGACGGTGGATGACTTGAGTATCAGCGTGTCCGACAGGATGCCGGCGAGCAACAGCGATGCGATCGGTTTTGGTATCGGCACCTTGGCGTCGCGGTACATCGACGCGATGATCGTGCTGGTCGAACCTACAACGCGGTTTATGAAGGTGATCGGGTACCTGGTGCTGAATGCGCCGAGCCTGTGGTGATCGATGACCTCGAGTATCCGGTAGTGCTCGGCGCCTTCGACGGCCTGGCCGAGTTCGTTGTGGTCGACCAGTATCAGCGATATGTTCGGCTCGCGTATCAGGTCGCCCTCGTCGAAGAGCCCTATGACGCGGCCTTCAGCGTCGAGCACCGGCACCGACCTGCTCGGTGATGCCGAAATTGCCTCGCGGGCACGCCGCAGTGTCTCGTCCTTGCGAACCGGCGTTATCGACTCGTCGCCCATCGTCTCCACCGGAGTGGAATAGATGACGAGGAGGCTGGTACTCGACGTGTCATAGGGCGACGCGAGCACGGTAACGCCATTTGCCTCTGCCAGTTCCTTGAGGCTGCGGTCGAGCAGAGCGCCGTTGGTGATGATGACGGCCCTGACCTTCGACTCTATAGCGTAGCGCTGAACGTCCACCCGATCTCCCACGATGATGATGACCGAGTCTTTGGCTTCGGCGTCGAGATGGCGCTTGAAGCTGTCCGTTTCCAGGGCCGCGACCAGAACGCGGGCCTTGAATTGCTCCTCGGGCTTGAAGATGCATATCGGCTGGGCCTTGATCGTAGCCTGCAAGCGGGAGACGCTTGTCGGTATCACCGCCTTCTTGTGCGGGTTTATCTTCTTCAGGATGTTCTGCGCAAACGAGCTGTAGTGCAGCATCGCACGGTAGCGGCCGTCGCCGTCGACAATGGGCAAAGCCTTCTGCCCGCTCCGGTTCATCGTAGCCAGCGCGTCCCACAGCGGAGTTCCTCGGTCGACGACCTCGGCCTGGGTTCCCATGTAGTACTCGACCTTGGGCACGAGGTCCGGTATGAAGGTCGGGAATGGCACGTTGAAGCGCTCGAATACATACTCGGCCTGGGGGCTCATCTTGCCGGCTCTGGCGGCAACGCAGCGCTTGAGACCGAGTTCGCGCTTGAGGTGGGCGTACGCGGCGGCCGAAACGACCGAATCGGTATCGGGGTTCTTGTGTCCTATCACGTAGACAGTGTCATTCATGGTCCTGAGTGTATCCTTGCCGGCGCCAGATCGTCAAACCGGGGTTGGATAGCGCTGGCAGGATCGGTATGCTGGCGGATTATGATCAAGCTGTACGCATTTCTTGGCAATCACGGACGGGAATACGCCGGGAACCGGCACAATGTCGCCTGGCTCTTTCTGGAATCACTGCCGCAGTTTGCTGCGCTGGCCTGGAAGCACGGATTCAAGGGGCGATGGGCCCAGCTCGATACAGACGCCGGCCGTGTCTGGTTCATCGCGCCCGAGACCTTCATGAATCTGTCCGGTGACAGCGTCGCCGAGATCGCGCGCTTCTACAAGGTTGAGCCCGCCGAGATCCTGGTGGTGCATGATGAGCTGGAACTGGGCTTTGGTTTCTTCGGATTCAAGAAGGGCGGCGGGCTTGGCGGACACAACGGCCTCAGGTCGATGAAGGAGCGCCTGGGCACTCCCGATTTCATGCGACTGCGCTTTGGCATAGGGCGGCCCAACCATGATGACATCGCCGGATACGTGCTTTCGGACTTCTCCGGTGACGAGCGCGAGAAGCTGGCGTGTTCCGTCTTTCCACGCGCGCAGACTGCCCTGCAGCTCTGTATGCAACGCGGCTTTGGCGAGGCGCTTGGCCTGTATGCCAAGTCAAACGCACTCGCCTGATGTCGTCTACTGTATCAATTTTTTGAGCAGCTTGTCGTCCTTCTTCCAGTCAGGCACGACGCGGACCTTTATCGACAGCCTGACGGGATAATCGAATATCTGAGCCAGGTCATGCTCCGCCTCCTCGCGTATCTGGCGAATCATGGCGCCGCCCTTGCCTATCAGGATGCCCTTCTGGGTCTCTCGCTCGACTATCAGGTCGCCTTCGTACACCAGGGTTCCGTCGTCAAGCATGTGGTGCGCCGTGTATTCCACGTAGACCGCGTGCGGGACCTCGTTGCGGGTATGCAGGAAGACCTTCTCGCGTATTGTCTCCGAGATGCGGAATACCGGTTCCTGATCGGTGTAATACTCGGCCGGGTAATACGCGGGGCCGGGTGGGGCAATCTGGGCGAGCATGGCGGCCAGCGCCTCGACGCCGGTGCCCTGCGATGCCGAAATATCGTAGATGCGAGCGCCGGACAGCCGCTCGGCCAGGAAGAGCCGCGTCCTCGTTATGTCGGAGTCGTGCGCGTCTATCTTGTTGATGGCTATCAGGGTCTTGCCGAGGAATGGCAGGACTTTCTCGGCTATCGCTTCTTCTTCCGCTCCGGGAGCCCTGGCGGAATCGATGACATAGAGCACAAGATCTGCGTCAGAGAGGGCGTGGACCGCGAGGTCGCGCAGCCTGCGGTTTATCATTTTTTCGGAATCATGCAGACCCGGCGTATCCAGGAACACGAGCTGGTAGTCTTCTCCCGTCTTGATGCCGCGCACGGTATTCCTGGTGGTCTGCGGTACGGGTGAGACTATGGCGACCTTCTGGCCGCACATTGTGTTGACCAGGGTCGATTTACCCGCTGATGGTCTTCCTACGACCGCCACGAAGGCGGACCTGTGAGTATCGGGCATATGGGGCCCTCCTTTATGCCGCTATTACACGCGGCGTATCGATCGTGGATATTCCAGACCGGTGAACAGCGAAAATTGCGCCTCCGCCTGGGCGTGCAACATGCCCATCCCATTGGAGACTCTGCAGCCCGCGTTCTTCGCCCTGCGCATCACCGGCGTCTGGGGCGGATTGTATATCATTTCGTACAGAGCTTCTTTTCCGGAGAATTCGTACCACTCAAGCGGATCACCAGGCTCGCCGCCTTCGAGCCCGAGCGGCGTCGCCTGGACTATCAGGTCGTTGTAGCGCTCAATCATCTCGGAAGCCCGTTCAGTCAGGCCTGACCACTCAAAGCCGTATACTTCGGCCAGATGTTTTGCCTTTGACATGGAGCGGTTTATTATGCAGACACGGGCTCCCAGCGAACTAAGGGCATAGGCGGCAGCCTTTGCTCCGCCTCCCGCTCCGATGATGGTTGCCTTGATTCCGGCCAGACTCTCCATGCCAAGGAAGGCGCGCAGAGCGGCGGAAAAACCATGGGCGTCCGTATTGTAGCCTACAAGCTCCGAACCTCGGCGTATGACTGTGTTGCACGCGCCTATGGCATCGACCTCGGGCGATCGCTGTGACAGGAACGGTAGAATCTCTTCCTTGAACGGCACGGTAACCGAGAATGCCCTCAGGTCGATGCGCCTGGCCAAGGACACGAACGCTTCCACATCGTCTGCCGGAAAAGGCAGGTACAGCGACTCGAGTCCGAGCGCTGAAAAGCCGGCATTGTGGATTTCAGGCGAAAGGGAATGAATGACCGAGGGTCCACCCAGGATGCCGTACAGATCCCAATCGGCCTTGTAGTCCCTCGCGCGATAGATGGAGAGCAGGCGTTCCGGTTCAAGCTGCCCCGGCGCCGCTGGTTCTATGCCTTCGCCTGATGCGCTTGCGTAGACGAGCATGCTACCCAGGCGCTCCGCCAGAACGCGGGTGCAAAAGCCGTATTCTCCCATCGCCACGACGACGCGCTGTGACTTGCCGTCGCTGCCCTCGAACAGCCTGAACATGGACTCGACATCGCCCAGCCCCGTCGCGCGCACCGCGAGCTTCGGTATCTCGTGCGGGCGGGCGGATAGGTTCCGCCAGACGCTGTCTATATCGGCTGGTATGCCTTGCATGCAGTGTTTCGATCTGATGATGCGCGTGCCGAAGGTGCGGGCCGCCTCCTGGATCGACGGAATATCGAAATCATACTCTATGTCGATGTATGAGAAATTCTTGCGCGGATCAGAATCGGCAAATGCCAAGCCGCGCGCGAATATGACGAGCCTGACACCCTCGCCCAGGTCGAACTGGCCGCCATCCGATCTTCGCCTGACCGTCAGGATGCTGGGCAGACCCGCCTTCTCCGGAAAGGCGCGCACATGGAACAGTTCGCCCGGCTCCAGATAGTCGGCACGGAGCTCGACCATGTCCACCTTGTCGCGGTATAGTTCGAGGGCCGCTAGATCCTGGGCTATCGTAGAGCCCGTCAGGCACAGACAGATTTTTGCCATGACCCTTCCTAAAAATCGGCCCGATAGATATACAACTCGCGTATTGTGCCGGAATCATCGATGATACCCCGGAGGCGTTCCGGCCAGGCCGCGCCGGGCAACACCCATTCGTAGCCGTTCGCGGTGGTCGAGGCCGGTGACCCTAGCGCTGCCATGATTCGCTCAGTTGTCGCGCCGATACTGAAACCCAATACCGGCCGGGCGAATGGCTCGGCGAGCCTCACCTGCCAGACATGGTCCATGAACAGGAATACCGAAAATCCGCTACCGTAGTCAAAGACGACGTCATCCTGCCAGGCCTCGGCGCCTCGGACAGCGAAGACTCGCGCTGGCGCTCCGAAGCGGGCCAAAACCTGCGCCGGACTTAACCCCAGGAGGGTGGCTGGATCATCGGGGACGAGCTGTTCTATGGTCGCCGCGGAGCCGGTGGAGGGTTGTCCCGCAACGGCGCTTGTCGCGAGTACCGCGCATGTCATGGCAAGGACAAAAAGGCGTTTCATCGTCATGTACTGTACTGGAGCGCGGCGGTACCGCGCAAGTCCGCGAAAGCCGTCGCGACCACCGCCGTACTCGCTGCCAAAACGGGCTTGAGGAAAGCCATCGCTTTCGATTACAGTGCAGGACAAGGAGTCACATGTGCCATCTCATTCGATACTCCCGGAAGCTCGTCGCGCCGCCATTGCGGCCGCGTTCGACGAAGCTCTCGCCGAAGTGCGCGCCGCGGGCGATGTAGCCCTGCTTCAGGAATGCCGCGCCATTTTTCGCCGGCGGGTGCCGCTTAATTTGAGGGCTTATGTAGCCGCCGCACTGGTTCTGAAGAACACGGGTTCAGGGCGAACTCTGCCTCGCAAGGGCGACCGTCAGAACGAGCGCCAGAAGGATCGCCAGAGCGACCACCAGAACGAATCGACCAAGGACCGCGGCGGCAGGAATGCCAAGCGGGAGGTCCCTGTCCGCGAAGCAAGCGCATCACAACGCACTGAACAAGCAGCGCGGCAACCTGAGGTCCGCGAGGTTCGCGAGAACCGCTATCGTGGCGAGGGTGTCACCCTGTTTGTCAGCGCCGGCAGACGTCAGCGATTCTACGCCCGCATAGCCATCAAGGTGTTGCTGGAGATTCCGGGCGTGACCGATGCAGCCATTGGCGACATCAGGACCATGGACAACTACAGCTTCATCGTAGTCGATCCGGACGTAGAAGAGTTGGTCATCGCGGCGCTCAACGGCTATGACTTCAAGGGCCGCACACTGGCTGTCAACCGCGCCCGCAAGAAGGGCGAGGCAGAGCCGCTTTCGGACGCTCCGGAAGGTATCGATGCCGCAGATGCCGGGGTTCAGGATGAGGCTGACCTCGACTCCGATGATGAAAGCGGATCTACAGAAGACGTCTGAGCAGCGCCGCGGTCAACCAGGCGTTGACGGCCAGCGCGCCAGCGAATGAGGCGATGCTGGCCGCCGTCGCCATCCTGGCTCGCCGGCTCCAGGTCCGCGCGTCAGGCAGGTTGTCCAGGGTCTCCAGATCCCGCCTTGCCCTGCAGAAGCGTGCCTGTCGCCAGAAGCGCCGGTATGCGAAAAAGCCCGTCACCCCAGGTGGCAGCAGGGGGAGTATCGGAGCGAACGCGAGCGTCAGGGTCAACGCCGTGATCAGCGAAGGCATGGTGCCTTGTGTCCTGCCCGGAAATACCATCATCACGATGACGCTCATCACCATTACTCCCAAAGCGAGTGATATTTGTGTTACGGGATTCCAATACTCGTTCAGGTGGCGGCCGGCCCTGATGGCGCGCCTGACGACGTGGCTGTCGTCACCATCATGCAGCACGACCAGTAGCGATCCGCCTTCCGCCGGTGCTATGACGATGCGGCCGTTCCGGAGCGACACATCGCCAGCGATGAAGGCGCGCGCACCCGAGCCCAACGCGGGCAGGCCGCTCCAGCGTCGGCGCTCTATATGGTCATCGCCGGCTCGCCCTGTCAGCAGATAAACCCACGCGCCACGCATGTCGACGACGCAGGTCGCGTTATCGCATCTGAGCCAGAGCTCGTGGTCGCCACCCATCGCCTCTATGTCGCCCTGAATGCATCGCCAGCGGGGACCGCCGGCATCGCTGACCGGCATCACGTCGTCCAGGCCCTGCGTCTGCGACGCCACGGCCACTGCCGTGCGGAAATCCCGCCATTGCTTGCGCACCGCAAAGGCGCCAACCACCGGGAGTATCGCGTAGAAGATGAGAGCCGACACCAGTGCGAGATAGACGGGAAGGAACATCGTTTGGCTCTCCGCTTGTCACCGGCGACTCTGGCCGGTACTATGGCCAGGCATGATACATCGACTGAGTGTAGGCCCCATCGGGGAAAACGTCTATATTGCCGAGCAATCCTCAGGTCCCTTGGTCGTATTCGATCCCGGTGACGAGCCAGACCGAGTGCTCGCGGAGACGCTGGCAATTCTGGATACAAGCGGCGCGCCAGGCGTGCTTGTAGCGGCGACACACGGGCATCTTGATCATGTGTCGGCGTGGTCCGCACTCGTTGACGGTCTTCGCACCCACGGGATAGCGGTGCGTACATACGCTCCCGAGGGTGACCGCGGCTACTTTGGCTCACGCGCCATGGCCACCAACAAGCGCATCTTTGCCGACATCAACGCGCAGTCATACTTTGCCAAACACTGGATACCGGTGCCCGAGGCCGACGAGTACTTTGGCGACGGGTTCCTGCTGCCGGGGACAGGCATCCAGGTGATTCATACTCCGGGGCATACGCCCGGTTCGTCATGTTTTATAGTCGATGGAGGTTCCGCGATCATCGCGGGTGATACCCTGTTCGAGAGTGGACGCGGCCGGACCGACGCATTCGATGCCGACGAGTCGGCCATCATGAGGTCCATACGCGAGCGGCTCTGTGCACTGCCTGACGCCGTCCGTGTCTGGCCAGGGCACGGTGAACCGACCACCATCGGGCGCGAGAAGCGTCTGTACCTGTAATATGCCGGAGGTCTCACAATGAAGTCTTCACGGGTCGCGATGTTCGCGATCGCTATCGCGATATTAGCCGCGGCCTGTTCCGCTGGCCCGGCCGACCGTACTGATCTGGTGCTCGGAACGGTGTGTTCCGTCAGGATACTGGACGGCGGCTCGCAGGCGGCGCTTGACGCGTCGTTTGCCAGGCTACGGCAGATCGAGGCCGAAATGAGCGCCAATACCGCTGGTACCGTGATCGCGGCCATCAATGCAAGCGCAGGCAAGGAGCCGGTCCCCGCGCCAGCCGATGTCCGATATGTCACCGGCAAGGCGCTTCAGTATGCCAGTCTCTCACATGGAGTCTTTGATCCCACCATCGGCCCTATCGTGAAGTTGTGGAACATAGGCATGGATGGCGAGCGCATACCGGCGCCCGAAGAGATCCGTGCCGCGCTCCCGCTCGTCGATTATACGGCCGTCAAGATTGATGATGCCGCCGGCACGATATTCCTGCCGCGGGCCGGCATGCGGCTTGATCTGGGCGCCATAGCCAAGGGGTATGCCGCCGACGAAGTAGCGCGCATCCTTAAAGAAAAGCGCGTCAAGGCCGCGGTCATCGATCTCGGTGGCAATATCGAGGTGTTTGGCAAGAAACCTGACGGCTCGAAATGGCGCGTCGGCATCCAGAATCCGTTTGACGATCGTGGCGCCTACATTGGAGTGGCGACACTGCCCGGTGGATCAACGGTCGTGACGAGCGGTGTGTACGAGCGCTTCTTCATAGGTCCAGACGGGACACGGTACCACCATATCCTGGATACGCACACAGGCTCGCCGGTGCGCAATGGCCTCGTATCGGTCACGGTCATAAGCAGCTCGTCGATTGATGCGGATGGCATGTCGACAACGCTGTTCGCTTTAGGCCTGAAGGCCGGCATGGCGCTGGTCGAGACCATGCCCCACGTCGAGGCTGTCTTCATTGACGAGGACAAGCATGTGTACATGAGCAGTGGCGTGCCATCGATATTCAGACTGGACGACCAGGCGTTCACCTTGACCGCATTGCCACAGTAGTATCAGCGCGGCTGGATGCTGCCGGCCATGGGTGACAGCTCCTGTTCCCTGATCACCTGGGCGGCCAGCTCTACGGCGTCGATGATCTGCTGGTAGCCCGTGCACCGGCACAGGTTGCCACGCAGGGCCTTGCGTATGTCATCCCTGCTGGGCTTGGGCTCGCGCAACAGCAGCGCGTACGAGCTCATCACCATGCCCGGGGTGCAGAACCCGCACTGAATGGCGCCGGCGTCTATGAAGGCCTTCTGGATGGGGTGCATATCGCCTGAGGGACTTTCCATACCCTCGATGGTGATGATCGATGTGCCGATCGCCTTCTTGACCGGGGTCTTGCATGCTCGCACCGCCGTATCGTTCATCACGATGGTGCATGATCCGCACAACCCCTTCTCGCAGCCGTTCTTGGTGCCGGTCAGAAAGCGGCGCTCGCGGAGGTAGGTGAGCATGCTCAGTTCAAGCTCGTCGTCCCTGACCTCGAATACGGTTCCGTTTATGGTGATTGAGTTCACGCGAGATCCTCCGGGCGAATCTGTATGGGAAGCTTTGTGTATCTGACGCCAGTGGCGTTGTATATGGCGTTGGCTATCGCCGGCGCTATCAGCTCCAGCGCTGGTTCCCCGATGCCCTTGGCGCCGGTCAGCGAATTGGGGTCATGGTTCTCTATGATGATGCCGGTCATCGGGGGCAGGTCGGTTGTTCGGGGAATCTTGTACGTATCGAAGTTGAGGCATGGCGTCTTGCCGCCGTCGCGAATGAAGTCCTCCATCAGCGCCATGCCGATACCCTGGGTCATACCGCCGTATATCTGCCCCAGGAGCAGCGCGCGGTTGATGGCCTTGCCAATGTCATGCCCGGCCACAATGTTGAGGAGGCGCACCTTGCCGGTCTTCTTGTCGACGGCCAGCTCTACCGCCTGGCACGAATAGACATAGGTAAAGTATGCGTCGCCCTGGCCAGTCGTATCATCCCAACTGACCGGCGGAGCCTGGAATGTTCCAAACGAATATGGGGTAATCCGTTGCAGGAAGAGCTCGCGCATCGCCTCTTCCCATGTCAGCGAGTACTCATAGTTCAGGCCCCATATCTTGTCGTCATGGAACGTAACGTCCTGCGGTTTGCAGCGCAGGCGTTCCGCGAGATGGTTGGACAGCAGTGTGCGGTACTGCCTGGCCGCCACGACCACCGCTGATCCGCCCATCACCGTGCCCCTGGTCGCGACGGTGGTGCCCGAGTCTGGAATGGCGCTGGTCGAGGAACGGCGGTAGCGTATGCGCTTGAGGTCGGTTCCGAGCTCGTCGGCCAGGATCAGCGTCATCGCGGATTCAGAACCCTGGCCATTCTCGTGAATGCCCGTCTCTAGAAGAATCGAGCCGTCGTACTGGCCGTTGATTATGCACGAACAGAAGTCCATGCCCTCCGCGCCGAGGCTCGAACCGCGGTAGCTGACAGCGAGGCCAATGCCGTACAACTCGTCGGTATCGGACTTGCCAAAGGAGCACAGTTCGTATTTCTTGCGGAAGCCTATTTCATGGACGACGCGGTTCATCACGTCTTCGAGGCTGACGGTGTGGCCCGATAATTTCTGACCGGTCACTGTAATTGAATCCTGCTTGACCATGTTTATGCGTCGCATGCCCAGCGGATGAATCTTCAATTTGTGCGCGGCGATGTCCATGATCTGCTCCACAGCGAAATTCACCTGGGGCGAGCCAAAGCCGCGCATGGCGCCAGAAAAGATGTTGTTGGTGGCAACGCCATACACATCGGCATGGATGTTGTCGACAACGTACGGGCCGAAACACTGAGCCGTCGAGCGCCAGGTTACCCAGGGCGTCACCGACAGGTAGGGCCCTGAATCGGCATGCATCGTCGCCCTGACCGCCAGTACCTTGCCTTCGCTGGTGACGCCGACCTTGTACCGGAGCCGGTATGGGTGACGCTTGTATGTCTCGCGGAAACTCCACTCCCGGTCGTACCGAAGCTTGACCGGCCTGCCGGTCAGCCTGGCGGCGAGCGCCGCCCGGGCACATACGGCCGCCGCATTGTCATCCTTGCCGCCAAAGCCGCCGCCCACGGAAATCGTGTAGACCTCGACGTTTGACAGGGGCTCGCCCAGCAGGGCCGCGACAAAGCGGCGCGTGCTGAACGGATGCTGCATGCTGCCGTATATCTCCACGACGCCATCGGCCCTGGGCACACAGACCGCGGCCTCTGGCTCCATATAGGCGTGCTCTATCGCCTGGGTCTGGAACTCCTCTTCCAGCACCAGCTCGCAGCCTGCGAAGAGTGGCTCGGGATCGCCATGCCGCAGGCGATGGTGCGTGACGATGTTTGAGTCGCCATAGGACGGCACGACAGGCGCGCCGGGGGAGAGCGCCTCATCGATGCTCAGCACCGGCTTGAGCGGTGTCGCGGTAATCCTGACAAGCGCAGCGGCAACCGTGGCGGCCTCGCGGGTATCGGCGACAACGATGGCGCATACATCACCCCACGACCGCACGCGATCGGATGCGATGATCGGATAGTCCTTTTCGATCTGGCCAAACATCGCGGCTCCGGGTACGTCCGCCGCGGTGATGACACGCACGCATCCTGGATACGCGAGCGCTTCACGCGGGTCGATGCGCAGGTCCTTGGCGGAGACGTAATCCGCGTAGACGGGAACGGCGTGGAGCATGCCTGAGAATGAGACGTCGTCGGCATAGGTGGCCCTGCCTGTTACCTTGGCGCGAGCATCGTTCCTGAAGGGGGTGTCAGATCGCATGTAGCCTACTCCTTGCCCTGTCGGGCTTCAGCCAATTTAAGCCTGATAAAGACCCATGGAGCACCCAATGACACCCATGCGCCCACGAGGCCATACCTGAGGAATCGGATCAGCGCGTAGTTCTGACCATCGGCCTCCGGTGAAAGCAGCTTGCCGCCCATATATATCAGGGCCATCCCCGCGATGCCAAGGGCAAGCCGTACCGCCTTGCGGGCAAGGGAGCCTGACGAGGCGTTGAAGTGCACTCTTTCAAAGAGAACCACCGCCCCAAGCGCCGTGCCAAAGAACACGCCCGACATGCTGGTATCCCGCATGTTCAGCGCGTTCATGCCCAGGGCCAGCACGGCGATCAGGACTACGCGCACCCTGACATTCCAGGCTGCAACGATGCGTTCGGCGCGGGTACCCAGTATGAGCCAGGCCAGTGCGAATCCCCAGCCGAGCACCAGTCCGGCTATCACATCGGTCGGGAAATGCACGCCCAGATAGATGCGCGAGAATCCGATGGCCAGCGGCAGCACGATGGCCAGTACCAGCCCCCAGGGTCTGCGCAGCCGTGGCGCGAGCAGGCCCCAGAACGTCGATGAGCCCTGGGAGTGACCGGAAGGGAGGCCATAGCTTGTTTCCGATGACATGCCCACCGATGGATCCAGTTGGTATGGCCGAGGCTGGGCAAAGGCAAATTTGAGCCAGGAGTTGGTAAAGCTCGACGCGATGAACACCAGACCGAAGCGCGTCGCGTAGCGCTCGTCAACGCACCAGAACATGATTGGCAGGAATATGAGGTAGAAGTATTCTGATCCCATCAGGCTCAGTAGCTTCATGAGTATCGTCAGTCCGGGACTGGCGATGGTCTGCACCGATCGAATGATTTCTAGACCCCACCCAAGAACGCTTTCCATCGTACCCCCCTAGCATGAAACCTGAGGCAACAGTGGCTTGCCATCAGCCAGCATTTGCCGGAATTCCAGTTCGGGCACCGGTCTGGAGAAGAGATAGCCCTGGAACTGATCGCAGAATATGGTATCCAGAAACCGCATCTGGTCGATTTTTTCTATGCCCTCGGCCACGACAGTAAAGCTGAGCGTATGTGCCAGGTCGACAATGGCGGAGGCAATGATCGCCGCGCGCCTGTCCGAAGGCAGCGGGTCTATGAATGACTTGTCCATCTTGACCGTGTCTACCGGGTAGTCCTTGAGCTTCGAGAACGATGAGTAGCCGGTGCCAAAGTCATCGATCGATATGCTTGCGCCAAGCTCCCTGATCTGCAGCAGCTTGCGTATGCTCTCGTGCTCGTTGGTCATGATGCCGCTCTCGGTTATCTCGAACTCCAGGCGCCGTGGGTCCACTCCAGTAGAGCGTATGATCGATGCGATGTCATCGACCAGGGATTCGTGGCCGAACTGCCGTGGCGACAGGTTTATCGATATCGGAACTTCAGGCAGACCCAGTGCGCTCCACGACGCGGCCACCTGGCAGGTCTTGAGAATGACCATGGAACCGATGCGGTCGATATTGCCGCTCTGCTCGGCAACGTTGATGAAGGCGGATGGATCCTTGATGCTGCCGTCGGCCAGGCGCCAACGCACCAGAGCCTCGGCTCCGACTATGAATCCGGCACGGTCGACCTTGGGCTGGAAGAATGGCTCGAACCGCTGTTCGTCTATGGCCATGCCCAGATCGGTCTCAACGCGCTGGCGCTCAAGCAACTCGCTGTTCAGCTTGGCGTCAAACAGCCGGTATCGGTCACGGCCCGCTTCCTTGGCCATGTAGAGGGCGGTTTCCGCATTGCGGACTATCTCCGCGGAGTCCTTGCCGTCATTGGGATAGAAGGCTACTCCCATCGACACGGAGAGCCTTACTTCCTGGCCCAGGCCAATGCGGAATGGCTCGACGAAGGCTGATCGAGCCTTGGCGATGATTTCCTTTATGTGGTCCTGCGACTTTATCTCCGGGAAAAGAGCGAAAAATTTATCACCGCGATACCGGGAGATGATATCGTCATTTCTGAACGCGTTACGGAGCGCGTCAGCCGTCGATTTGAGCACCTCGTCTCCGGTTCTGGTGCCATACATGTCATTGATAGCCTTGAACCGGTCGAGACCAAGAGCCATAACACCGAACACCCTGCCGCGGTTGTTGGCTATGGTGATGTTGCTGGCCACGTCGCGCAGGAATGATTCGCGGTTGGGCAGGCTGGTCAGAGGATCATAATACTCATAGAAAAGCGCTCGTTCCTCGGCCTTTCGCTGGCGGGTCATGTCCCGCAGCGTCATGATGATGCCGCCGATATCCGGATTCCGCAGGTAGTTTGAGGCGGCGGCCTCTATCGGAACATCGATTCCGTCTGCCCGCCGGATTGAGAAGCTGGCGGCAAAGGTCGGATGCTCCGCGACCAGATTGGACGAGAACATCGCCCGTTGTTCGCTCGCGTATCCGTCGCTCAGGAACGAAAAGAAATCGCTTCCCTCGATCTGCTCCGGCGGATAGCCCAGAAGTGGCCTGGTGCTGGGTCCGCAGAACCTGACACGTCCGTCTGACTCCAGTATCAGCACCACATCGGACGCGTGTTCGACGAGTCCGCGGAACAGCGCCTCGTACCGCCTGGCAGCCGCCCGCTCGACGCGCGCTCTTGGCGTTTCGGGCTCCATTGGAACCAGTTCCGCGAGGCTGACAGTATCGTTAGGCGATTCGGCGACGGCATTCGCTTTGCGGCCTTTGAGGAGCCTGCGCGCGCCGTGGAGAATCGCGCCCGCGGCGCGGGCGGTCCTACCATGCATGCGACCAGTGTAACCGGCAGAACACGGCACGGCAAGCCGATAGTGATCGGCACCTTGGCTTTTTGCCTTGACGAGCCATTCCGGCGCGTAGTACAAACAATGCTGCCCCATAACGCGCCGGCATGGTGAAATGGCATACACGGCAGACTCAAAATCTGCTGCTCGCAAGGGCGTGAGGGTTCGAGCCCCTCTGCCGGCACTATTCTTGGATAAGGAGGAGCCCATGGATACTGTTATGTCCTGGAGAACCGACACCGTTGGAGATTCCACGGCGAGGGCTCTCAAAAAGAACGGTTTCGACGCTGTCTACGTCAAGACGGGCGCCGAGGCGCTTGCCCTCATCGCAAAGCACTTCAAGAAGGGTATGACTGTCGGTTTTGGCGGATCGATGACCGTCAGGGGACTTGGCGTGCAGGACAGCGCCAAGGCCGCTGGCTGCGAACTGCTCGACCATAACGCCCCTGGATTGACCCCGGAAGTCAAGACTTCCATCCTGAAGCGCCAGCTTACCAGCGACCTCTTTGTATCGGGATCCAACGCCGTCACGCTCGAGGGCGAGATAGTCAATGTCGACGGCACGGGCAACCGCGTCGCGGCTCTGAGCTTCGGACCGACCAAGACCGTCGTTGTTGTCGGCATCAACAAGATAGTCCGTGACCTCGACGAGGCCTTTGCCCACATCGAGTCCTGGGCCGCGCCGATGAACAACAAGCGCCTGGACAAGCCAAATCCGTGCGTCAAGGCCGGAGTCTGCATGGACTGTGATGGCGACACGAGACTCTGCCGTGTCTACCAGATCCTGCGCAAGCGCCCGAGCGGCACAGACTTTACGGTCATCGTCATTGGAGAAGAGCTGGGATTCTAGGAATATGCCGGAGCCTGCCTTTGGCGGCGGGCTCCGGATTAACATTAATCCAGCAACCTGCCTGCCGTCGTATCGGTGACCAGGCGCCTGTTGGCGCCGAGCTTGAGCACCGGCACGTCATCGTACCGCCCCGCGTTGTTCCAGAACAGCAATCCCTCATTGAGCGAATCGCGGACTCCGTCGACCTCGAGTGCCACATATGCGGGCGAGTAGTACTCCCTGTCATAGCGGACGTTCAGGTAGAACGCCTGCACGTATGGCCGCACCACTATGCGCTTCCTGCTGATGTAAGAGCTGCGCATCGTTCCGATATAGTAGATGCGGTACGGTCGCCTGACCGCGGGGTCAAAGCCCATGAAGCCCTGTTCAAAGTGCGATGGATAGAACATAGGGCAGATCGCGTCCACATAGCGCGACAGCATTTCCACGTCCTGTCCGGTGCGCACCCCTGATCGATACCAGCCATTGGCGCCATAGATGTCTATGCTGATGGGAGCCGCGATGTTGGCCCTGGCGTACGACAGGAACGACATAAGGGCGCTTTCCATGTCCATGCCGGCATCCTTCCAGCGGAACCTGGCATCGCCGAGGTTGGTGCCGTCAGTCGGGAAGCGTATATAGTCGAACTGCACCTCATCGAAGCCGCGGGATATTATCTCGCGAGCTATGGCCACGTTATATTCCCAGACCTTTTCGCAATATGGATCCACCCAGTATTCACCATAGTACTTTCGCTCGGTCACGCTGGTTGTGGCCGGCGCAGCGGTCGAAGGTGGCGCGCCATCCGGCACCGGCAGCGGAACATCCTTCGTCTCCAGTTCGTAGCCGCGCCACGGGATATTCTCCTTGCCATCCCAGACCGCGTACACGCCCCCGGAATATTCATGCAGCCGCTGATCCTTGAATACCACGATCCGGGCGATCAGGTACCGGCCCTTTGCCTTCATTTCCTTGACGAAGGCTTCTACGTCCAGCGGGTTGACCGTCTTGCCGATCGCCTTGATCAGCGGGTCCTTGGGCTCAAAACGCAACCTTCCAAAGTCATCCTTCAGGTCGAGTACCACGGTATCGAGGCCACGGTCCGTCATCAACGCGTCATACTTGGCGCGGCTCTGGGCGCCGTTCATGAAACCGGTTTGCAGGTACAGGCCATGGCGTCCGTCCGCCACGGCACGGTATGGCTTGTCGCTCTTGAACGACGCCAGCCACAGCTCACTCAAGTTCAGCGCTGGAGAACCGGCCGCACCGGGCATGAAGATGGCTTCTATCTGCGATGGCACGAGCGCGGCGGCCTTAAGCACCAGGGCGGTCTCGGCGCTCGCCGTTGAAGCAGTGCCTCGCTTGACATCGGCACGCATCACAGCTCCATCAGTCACGTAGAGCAGACCATCGGCACGCGGAGCGAGCGAATCGAATGAAGCGAACTCAGCCGCTTCCTTGTATACTACGGCAAATGATCGCGTGGCAAAATCATACCGGTAGATGCGCGGCAGGAATGAGTTCGCCGCCCACACGAGCGGGCCATCCGGGCCGGCTTCGACGACGATGTCGGATACCTCGTCGGCGCTGCCTGCTGGATCGCTCTTGCCAAGGTCTCCGCCGATTTCGTGCCAGCCGCCCGCGCCGTTCCGGACAAAGGGACCCTTGATCGCGTGCGAGACAAAAACCAGCAACTCGGGCTTGCTTGTCACGGCGACAGCCTTGAGGCCTGGCTGCGGCGCTGGCGACGGTATCGCCTGCCAGCTTAGCCCCCCATCCCGCGTCAGAAAGACCTGGTCTTTGGTGCAGGTGACCAGTGTCGACGCGTCGTACGGGTCGACCTCGAGATCCTTGAGTTCCTGTACTTCCCTGGTAAAACCCTTGACACCACCGATGAAGGTCTTGATCATCTTGATTGGCAGGCCCGCGTTGCGTTCCTCGAATGACACAAGGTCTCGACTGAACAGGATACCCCGGCTGGTCAGGAAGGCGAACGCGTCTGGCAGGCGCACTATCTTGCGCACTTCGACATCGGGCAACACGCGGCTGACCCTGGACGGATCATCGAGGCGGTACAGTCCATCGGCAGCGCCTACAAGCGACTGGGCGTTGGCGACACTCGAAGTGGCATATATGGTTAGAATGATACCAATGATACGGGACAATGACAGGCGCATGGGGAATTCTCCTGGCTGGATACTACCGAGAAAGGGCTCTGCATGGATAGGCTAAGAGCTTATCGATCGCCAGGCTTGTTGTTGCCGTTGCCTTCGTTGCTGCCAGTGCCGGAGAGCCGCTGGCCATGACGATAGTGTGAGAGGAGTTCGGTAGCGTCACGCTGGATGCGCTCGGCGATATCGTCCGCGTATTCCGTTGTTCCTGGAGCAATGGTGGCAACGGTCGGATAGATCAGCCAGTAGGGCTGGACGCCAAGCGCCTCGGCCAGCTTGATGAAATTCCCTTCGGCCGGATACTTCCTGCCCGTCTCGATCTCGGCTAGAAAGACCTTTGAAATGCCCGCCGCCTCGGCAAGCTGATCCTGCGTCATGCCTCGTTCGGCTCTGAGCGCCTTGAGGTTCCTGGACAGCAGGTCGTGCAATTGTTTCACCGTCATGGCAATCTGTACACGATGCTAGACGGCTCGAGTCGCATTGACAATTCGCCAAAGGCATATAAAAGTATGCTAATAGCATAATGAAAACACAGGAATCGCAATCAAGCCCGCACCGTACCATCATATTCAATGCCATAGGCTTGTTGACCGATGCAGAAGCGGCGCAGACACTCGTCACGCTTGGCGTGCGGCTTGTGGTGTACGGGCCCGCTGGAGCGAAGCGATCCGGGCGGTCCGGCAGCTGGCTGGCATGTGGGCTGCGCAGTGATGGTGTAGTCGAGCTGTGGCCTGCTACCACGGTCAGCGGCTGGCTTCCTGCCGAGCTGGCGGGTTCTGGCATCCCCTATCGCGTTGTCCGATGAGAAATCGAGGGCCTGACCCTTACGGCACTATCCTTGGGCGGTTCTCCGCGCCTATGCGGAGCACCGCGGTGACGACTGACTCGTCCGCCAGCCTGCGCCGCTTGAGGTCGGTCGCGAAGCTGCCCATCGAGAAGTGGTTGAAGCCATAGAGGTCCGACACCAGGTTGCGCTGGCTGTTATCGCGACCCTCATAAGCCTCTGTCAGCGCTCGCTGCCACGGTTCGAATATGCCGCCGGGGCGTATTTCCGACAGGCCCATCACCCAGACGCGCGCGCCAAAGATCTCCTGCATGGCGGGCACCATCGACGCCATGAAGCGCTGGCTCTCTTCCAGGATGGCGCGCGCTTCGGGATATATGATTGCCAGCCTGCGCAGCTGCACTGTCTTGGGTGTGTGCACCGGTGTCTTGTTTATGATGGCGACATGCCGTCTGAAGTCGACGCCTAGCTCGCGGGCAAAGAAACGCTCCGCCACCAGACCGGAACGGCCTACCAGGTATCGGTTCATGCCGGCTTCCTGCTCGCGCTTGCCTGGGTTGTCGGCGACCACAATCCACTCGATGTCACTCTCCGCGGTTATGTCGTCAAGAGCCCGGTTGTAGACAATAGGTGTTTCAAGTGTGTACGCGGCCTCGCCGCGCTCGCGCGCCAGTTGCCGCTGGGCATCGGCAAGGCCAGGCAGGGCGGTGCTCCACGCGGACACCCGCGTCCGGAACTCATCGCGAAGGCCCACGAAGCGCTGGAAGGCGGTCTGTTTCATGCGCGCAGTATAGTGGCTGCCGCGATGAATGGCCAAGCAGTAACAAGGCCGGTTGCTGACCTGCCGCTAAAACCATGGTACGATCGTTGCGCTACGCCAGCCTTGGCGTGCAACAAGGAGGCTCTCGTGAACCAGATGGAACAATACGCCAGGCTGCTCATCCAGGTTGGCATCAACTTGCAAAGAAATCAGACGCTCGTCATCAGTTGCCCTATAGAATGCGCCGAGTTTGGCCGTGTGGCCCAGATCGAGGCGTACAAGGCGGGTGCGCGTGAAGTCGTGATGCGTTGGATCGACGAGCAATCGACCCATATAGGCTATCTGATGGCGAACGACGAGACCTTTGACGAATTTCCCGCGTGGGGCAAGGTCTTCTTCAATGATTACACCGATGTCGACGCGGCCTTCCTCAGCATCATGGCCTCCGATCCGGAGCTGATGAAGGATGTGGACCCGAAGCGCATAAGCAGGCAGAACAAGGTGCGCAACACGGCGCTGGAGCATTACCGCACGCGACAGATGAGCAATAAAAACGTCTGGTGCGTCGCCTCGGTACCAACCGCGGCCTGGGCCAGGAAGGTGTTCCCCGGCAAGCCGGAGGCGGAAGCCATCGCCGCCTTGTGGGCCGCCATATACAAGACCGTGCGCGTCGATCAGGCCGATCCGGTCAAGGCCTGGCGATCGCACCAGGCCGCACTCAACGAGCGGCTGGCCTTCTTGAGGAGCAACGCCTTTGCCAGTCTGCGCTACCGCAACAGCCTGGGAACCGACCTGACCATAGCCTTGCCCCAGGGGCATCAGTGGTATGGCGGCGGTGACGAGTGCCCGCAGGGCTATGCCTTTGTGGCCAACATGCCAACCGAGGAAGTCTTTACGATGCCACACCGGACAGGAGCCAACGGCAAAGTGGTCAGCTCGATGCCGCTCAACTACAACGGCAATCTGATAGATGGGTTCTGGTTCCAGTTCAAGGATGGGCTCGTTGTCGATTTTGGCGCCAGGAAGGGTGCCGAGACCCTGAAGGAGCTGCTCGACACTGACGAAGGCGCCAGGCGGCTTGGTGAGGTGGCTCTGGTGCCACACGATTCGCCGATATCCAATCTGGGCATACTGTTCTACAACACGCTGTTCGATGAGAACGCCTCTTGTCACTTTGCCCTTGGCAAGGCGTACCCGACCTGCATCGATGGAGGGTCGGATATGAGCAAGGAACGGCTACTGGCGGCCGGAGCCAATGATTCGCTGGTGCATGTGGACTTCATGGTGGGCAGCGCCGATCTGGAGATAACCGGCACAAAGCCTGACGGGACCGAAGTGGCGGTATTCAGGAAGGGGAATTTTGTCCGGCCGTAGCCCTTCCGTTTCGTTCCGTGCTAGGATGATACACACATGTACACCAAGGACCAGCGATGTCCAGAACAATAGTATTTGTCAATCAGAAGGGCGGCGTTGGCAAGACGACGTCGGTCATCAACCTCGGAGCCTACCTCGCGCGCGCCGGCAAACGCGTGCTGCTTATCGATTTTGACCCGCAGGCCAACCTGACCAGCGGCGTTGGCGGCCCCCGGAAGGCCAAGGGCGCCTACGAGGTGATATCCGGCGCGGTCGGCATGCGTGACATCATAAAGCCAACCGCTGTCGATGGGCTGTTTCTGGCTCCGTCGTCCATAGACCTTTCCGGGGCCACGGTGGAGCTGGTCGACAAGCCAGGCCGCGACAACTACCTCAAGAACGCGCTGGCTCCGGTCAAGGACGAGTACGACTTCGTGTTGATAGACTGCCCGCCATCGCTTGGCGTGCTGACGCTGAACGGGCTGTCGGCGGCCGATGAGGTGCTGATACCGCTGCAATGCGAGTACTTCGCGCTGGAAGGGCTGTCGCTTATACTGCAGACCATACAGCTGGTGCAGAAGGGCATGAACCCGCGCCTCAAGATCACCGGCATACTGTTTACGATGTACGACTCCAGAACCAGGCTGGCCCAGGACGTGGTCCAGCAGGTTTCGGGCTATTTTGGCGACAAGGTGTTTGCCACGATCATACCCCGCAACGTCAGGCTCTCCGAGGCGCCATCGCATGGCGTGCCGATATGCCTGTACGACCCTTCGTGCATAGGCGCGAAGAGCTATGAGAAGCTCGCTGCCGAGGTGCTGGCCCGTGGCTAAGTATGGTCTGGGCAAGGGCCTTGAGGCACTGCTTCCAGGTACGCCCGCCGATGAACCGCCGGCCGGCGCCGGTCTTGTTTCGGTGCCTGTCGCCCGGATTGTGCCCAACGCCGATCAGCCCCGCAAGCGCTTCGACGACACTTCCATATCCGAGCTGGCGGAATCGATAAAGCGCCATGGCATAATCCAGCCGCTGGTCGTCGAACAGGATGGCACGGGTGGTTACCGCATCATCGCGGGCGAGCGCAGGTGGCGCGCCGCGACCCTGGCCGGCCTTTCCGAGGTGCCGGCGATTGTAAAGGAATTCGGCCGCGAGAAACGGCTGGAGGTCGCGCTGGTCGAGAACGTCCAGCGCGAGGACCTTAACCCGATCGACGAGGCAGAGGCGTATCGTCAGCTTATGGAAGCGACCGGACTGACGCAGGATCAGGTTGCCGAGCGCGTTGGCAAGAGCCGCCCCGCCGTCGCAAACGCGTTGCGCCTCCTTGGGCTGCCGATTGACGCGATGGAGGCACTCCGCTCCGGGGGCATCAGCGCGGGCCATGCCCGGGCGATCCTGTCGGCGGTCAACCCGGCGGACCGTCAGATCATACTACGCCGCGCGATGGACGAAGGCATCTCGGTCCGCGAGGCCGAGTCGCTTGCCACAGCGTGCAACAAAGGCGGCAGGGCCGCTCCGAAGCCGGCGCGGCAGCATCAGCCCACGAGGCTCGATCCCGACGTCGCGACCATCGAGCAGAGCCTTATTGGCCGACTCGGCACCAAGGTCGCCATCAAGGGCGACGCGTCTCACGGCACCATCACGATCGAGTATTTCTCTATGGACGACCTGGACCGTGTCTATGGCATAATCGCAGGTGACGGTAGGTAGCCATGCGTTTCGCGTTGTCTGGTATCGCTGCCGCGGCGATAGCACTGCTCACGTTCGGCCAGCCAGTCATGGCCGCTCCCATCGCCACCACCCGGGAAACGCTCACCGCTGAATACCTGTACGGCGTGCCCGCCGGTCTCGATATGTCGGCGCTGGTCGACAAGCCCAGACTGCTGGGCACTACACACCAGCTTTTTCAGGATGAGACGACAGGGGAGCGTCGCCTGACAGGCTATGCCGAAGCGGTGGCCGTCTACGACATGCCGCTGGAGAGCCTTGTCGCCGTCGCTTGCGATTTTGCCTCGTATCCTTCTTTCGTTCCACGCATACTCGAGGCGACAGTACAGGGACGAGATGGCCCTGTCTGGCGCGTGCGCTACAACGTAGGCATACGATTCCTGGGCGTTGAAGTCGCCTATCGATCCATATTCGATTCGACAATCGAACATCTCGACGACGGCGCCGTAGGCGTACGGGCATGGCAGGTGCAGAGCCTCGACGGCGGTCTGTATGAAAGCTACAACTCATTTTATTTCGCGCCTGTAACGGTCAATGGCAAGACCATGTGTTTCGTGCGGTACTTTAATCGCCCAGGCATCAGGCGACCTGGTTTTGGACTACTGCAGGTGCTGGACCTGTTCACTCCGCCCGAATCCAGGGCACAGGTGGCGGCCATCGCGAACGAGGCCAGACGACGCGCTCCCCGGTAGTACAAACCATCGCGCTCGTATAGTATGCGGTACCGGTATGGAACACTACGACGTAGCCATCATCGGCACCGGCCCTGCCGGCCTCGGCGCGGCTTTCGCGCTCCTTGAATCCCGTCCACACACTACCATAGCGCTCATCGATCGCAACGAGTTCTCGTCTGGCGGTTTGCGCAACGACTGCAAGATGAACTTCAGCTGGCCCGTGGGCTTTCCACAGGATGACTGGGACAAGGCCCAGGCGGAGCGCTATCTGGCGCGCGTCGAAGCCTTCCTCAAGCCGACCATCCTGGAGCGCAACGGCGTGGCCAGGTATGCCCACCGCGCGGAGCGGCTCGGAGCGCGCCTCCTCGAGATACGGCAGGCGCACCTGGGTACCGACGGCGGCCTGGCCCTGATCAAGCGTCTGGTCGCTGATCTGACTGAGCGCGGTGTCGAGTTGTCGCTGGGCGAGCAGGCGCTGGCTGTCGACGCTTCCACTGGCATCATGACGACAGACCGTCGGGAGCTATCGTTCGATGCGGCGCTTGTCGCGCCTGGCAGGGCCGGATTTGCATTTCTGCAGGATGTGATGCGATCGAATGGCGTACCCTTTGTGGACAATGTCGTCGACGTGGGAATACGCGTCGAGCTGCTGGAAGAACGCTACCCAATCGTCAAAGATTACTATGATCCCAAGTTCCTGTTTCCCAAAAAAGTCCGCAGCTTCTGCACAAACTCCCGCGCGGCCCATGTTGTGCAGGAGAAGTATGAGGATGAAAGCGGCGTCTGGTACAGCGTGAATGGCCATGCGTGGTCGGCGGACAGACCGGCCAACGGACTGGCCAACTTCGCGATGCTCAAGACCATTAGCCTGACCGAGCCTCTAGCAAGCGGGCAGGCCTATGCGCGAGCGCTTGGAACCCAGGCCATGCTGCTCGGCGGCGGACATCCCATCATGCAACGCATCGGCGACTTCAGGCTGGGGCGTCGGTCGACACGCCAGGGCTTTACCGGCGACCTCTACGATTTTGCGCCGACACTGGCCTCGTGCACGCCCGGTGACCTGGGCCTTGCGGTGCCGGCCAAGGTGATGCGCGCCTTGTGGAACGCGCTAAAATCGCTGGACACGATTGTCCCAGGGGTACTGCATCCGAGCACCATCCTGTACTACCCTGAGATCAAGACCTACGCCAACAAGCCCGTATTTCGGGATCCCGTTTCATTCCGGGCCGCACCCAGGCTGTACCTCGCCGGAGACGGAGCCGGAACCAGCCGCGGTATCACATCCGCCTGGGCCTCGGGCATGCGCGTGGCCGATGGCATACTCGATGAACTGGTCCGCTTGAATCGATAAAAAAAGCTGTAAATGAACATAAATGATCAAGTGAATCCTTGACGGTCCGGGTACAAAAAAGCTACTGTTTAGCCATACACGCATAGACGAACAACGAGCCGTAGCAAGCGGTTCATCGTTATCCCCTGACACCCGAGGAGACCCTATGAGCATCATCGAATATGTAGAGGCGCGCGAGATTCTCGATTCACGCGGCAACCCGACGATCGAGGTCGACGTAGTCCTGGAAGATGGCACGCTTGGTCGCGCCGCGGTTCCGAGCGGCGCCAGCACAGGCGAGTACGAGGCGGTCGAGCTTCGCGATGGCGACAAGAAGCGCTATCTGGGCAAGGGCGTGCTCAAGGCCGTGGAGAATGTCAACAACATCATAGCCGGTGAGATATGCGGCCTCGATTGCACAGAGCAGGTCGACATCGACCGCACAATGATCGATCTCGACGGTACCGAGAACAAGGGCAAGCTTGGCGCCAACGCGATGCTGGGCGTATCGATGGCAGTATCCCGCGCCGCCGCTGACTATCTTGACATGCCGCTGTACAAGTACCTTGGCGGAGCCCACACCACGCTGTTGCCTGTTCCGATGTCGAACATCATCAACGGCGGCAAGCACGCGGACAACAAGGTGGACTTCCAGGAGTTCATGATCATGCCGGTCGGAGCCGAAAGCTTCCGCGAGGCAGTCAGGATGAACGCCGAGGTCTTCCACAACCTGAAGAGCATTCTCAAGGCCGACGGTCACAATACCTCAGTCGGTGACGAGGGTGGATTTGCCCCGAACATCGGCAATGACGACGCGCTTGACTACATCATGAAGGCCATCGAGAAGGCCGGCTACAGGCCCGGCGAGCAGATTGGCATCGCCCTCGACCCCGCCGCCAGCGAGCTGTTCGAGGAAGGTGACAAGAAAGGCTACAAGTTCTGGAAGTCAAATCCTGGCAAGCTATTCAGCGCCGACGAGATGATAGAGATATACACCAGATGGGTTGCCAAGTACCCGATCCTGTCAATTGAAGATGGTCTCGACCAGAACGACTGGGAAGGCTATGTGAAATTCACGAAGGCTCTTGGCGGCAAGATCCAGATCATGGGTGACGACTTCTTTGTGACCAATACCAAGAGGCTGGAAAAGGGCATAGCGATGGGAGCCTGCAACTCCATCCTTATCAAGCTCAACCAGATTGGTACCGTCACCGAGACCATCGAGGCCATAAACATGGCCAAGAAGGCCAATTACACCGCCGTCGTGTCCCATCGCTCCGGCGAGACCGAAGATACCTATATCGCCGACCTCACCGTCGCGATGGAGACTGGACAGATCAAGACCGGCTCCATGTCACGGACCGACCGCATAGCCAAGTACAACCAGCTTATGCGCATCGAGGACGCGATGGAGGGCATCGCGGAATATCCGGGAATGAAGGCTTTTTACAACATAAAGAAGTAAGTCGGATATTCCGCGATGGCCGCACAACCCCGTCCTGTCGGACGGGGCACGCGAGTACTCTCGCGAATATCCGGGAATGAAGGCTTTTTACAACATAAAGAAGTAAGTCGGATATTCCGCGATGGCCGCACAACCCCGTCCTGTCGGACGGGGCACGCGAGTACTCTCGCGAATATCCGGGAATGAAGGCTTTTTACAACATAAAGAAGTAATTCGGATATTCCGCGATGGCCGCACAACCCCGTCCTGTCGGACGGGGCACGCGAGTACTCTCGCGAATATCCGGGAATGAAGGCTTTTTATAACATAAAGAAGTAATTCGGGGGCCGGAACAACCGGCATGCCTCGAGCTATCGGGCCGCTCCTTATCGGGGGCGGCTTTTTTGGGTTTACACGACAGGTGTGCCATCGCAGACGAGCATACGCTTGTCTGCTCAAGGTGACGATCGCCATGATTTCCGGTAGAATCCAGTCCCGGAGGAATGCATGCGCACATTGCGTTTTATTAATGGGCACCTCTAAAAACCGGTGTTTCTAAGTGCTCCTGATCTATTAATAACATATTTTTCAGCTATTAGTTGATTTGACGAAAAACCCAGGCAGAAGGAGCTTTTAGCTCCTCCAATGCTTGTCCT
>Ga0307377_10000103_pt1 | contig 120110 bp, 95 predicted proteins | sample TR3MG_FD_202535 | JGI IMG/M metagenome (GOLD analysis project Ga0307377, IMG submission 202535) | Soil microbial communities from Risofladan, Vaasa, Finland - TR-3 | ecosystem: Environmental > Terrestrial > Soil > Coastal area > Acid sulfate soil | place: Finland: Risofladan, Vaasa | collected...
CCCCTGGGCCTGACCTACAGCGGCCACACCCTGGCCTGCGCCACAGCCGTGGCCACCATCAACGTCTACAAAGAGGATCGGTTGATCGAGAACGCCAAGGCTATGGGCAGGGTGCTGGGCGAAGAGTTGGAAGGAATAAAGGCCAGACACCCTTCAGTGGGCGACGTGCGCTACATCGGCCTGTTCTCTGTCATCGAGGTCGTCAAGGACAAAGAGACCAAAGAGCCCATGGCTCCCTGGAACGCCAAACCCTCAGAGATGGGGGCCATGGCCGACGTGGCCAGGTTCCTGCGCGACAACGGCCTCTACACCTTCGTCCGCTGGAACTGGATCTTTGCCGTGCCGCCGCTGTGCATCACCGAGTCCCAGATCAAGGACGGCCTGACCATCATTGACCAGGCGCTCGAGATCACCGACGCTGCCGCCAGGTAGACCACCTGAAGAAAGAAACCAGGTTTTCAGGAAAAGACCTGGTTTCGAGAGCTCAATCGAAAGGAGGAAAACTATGGCTCGAGTGGTTCGCGGCGCGTTGCTCCAGGCAACCTACACGGGCGACCAGGAATCCATGATCCAAAAACACGTAAGATACGCCCGTGAAGCCGCCGAGCAAGGCGCCCAAGTCATGTGCTTTCAGGAACTGTTCTGCGGTCCTTATTTCTGCCAGGAGCAAGATGCCAAATGGTACGCTCTGGCCGAACCGATCCCGAATGGTCCTACCATCAAGCGCATGGAAGAACTGGCCAAAGAGACCGGGATGGTTTTGATCGTTCCCATGTACGAAGAAGAGGCCGTGGGCATCTACTATAACACCGCCGCCGTCATTGATGCTGATGGCACCTATCTGGGCAAGTACCGCAAGACCCACATCCCCCAGGTAGGTGGCTTCTGGGAGAAATTCTACTTCCGCCCCGGTAACCTGGGGTACCCGGTGTTCGACACGGCCGTCGGCAAGGTGGGTGTATATATCTGCTACGACCGCCACTTTCCGGAAGGCGCGCGGGTACTGGGCCTCCATGGCGCCGAGATCGTCTTCATCCCCTCGGCCACCTCGCGCGGCCTGTCACAGCACTTGTGGCGCATCGAGCAGACCAGCCACGCCATCGCCAACGGCTACTTTGTGGGCACCATCAACCGGGTGGGCATTGAGGAGGATCTCGGCCCCAACGACTACTATGGCCAGAGTTACTTTTGTACCCCGCGTGGCGAGTTCGTGGGCGCAGTAGGCGACGCCTACAAAGAAGAGCTTGTTGTGCGAGACCTGGACCTGGGACTGCTCCGCGAGGTGCGCAACGTCTGGCAGTTCTATCGCGACCGCCGGCCGCACATCTACGGTGAGATCGTGGCACCATAAGACACGACCCGGCAGGATTCTCTGCCAAAAAAGCCCTGCGCGTCGTTGGCCACCCCAGGGAGGAGGCTACTATGGCTGACTTGAGTGTGAATTTTGTGGGGATGCACTTTTCCAATCCCTTTATGCTGGCCTCGGCCCCACCGACGCGGACGGCAGAGATGATCAAGCGGGCCTTTGCCGCCGGCTGGGGCGGCGCGGTGACCAAGAGCATCGCACTCGATCCGGCCAGGGATCTCCAGCCCCGCCTCCAGCCGCTGCGCCACCGCCAGCGCAACATCGGGATGGAGAACGTAGAGCTGTCTACCCAATTGACCGTCGAGGGCTGGCAGCGGGAGATCGCCGCCGTCAAAACCGCCTACCCCAACCGGCCACTGTGGGCCAGCATCATGGACGCGCCGGTGGAGAAAAACTGGCAACGCCTGGCCGAGGCAGTACAAGAGGCCGGCGTTGATGCGCTCGAGCTCAACGTGTCGTGCCCGCACGGGATGCCCTCCAAAGGGATGGGGGCCTTTATTGGGCAGGACGCTAAAGTGACCGGCGACGTGGTGTCCTGGGTCAAGAAGGTGGCCAAGGTGCCCATCGTGGTCAAACTGACACCCAACGTGACCGACATCGCCTTCGTAGCCCAGGCAGCCAGGGAGAACGGGGCCGATGCTTTGTGCACCGTCAACAGTGTCTCGGGCCTCATCGGCGTGGATCTGGACACCCTGACCCCGCTGCCGTCAGTGGGTGGCGTATCCACCTACGGCGGCTACTCCGGCCCCGGCATCAAGCCCATCGCCTTGCGCTGCGTGGCCCAGATCGCCAAGGCCACCGGGCTGCCCGTGTCGGGCCTGGGTGGGCTGAGCACGTGGCAGGATGCGGTCGAGTTCATGGCCGTCGGCGCCAGCACTGTGCAAGCCGGCACGGCCGTGATGTGGAACGGATACGGCATCATCGAGGAGATGCTACGTGGACTGAACAGTTACCTGGACGGAAAAGGCTTCGCCGACTTGAAACCGGTCATCGGTGCAGCCCTGCCCAAAATCGTGGCATTCCCAGAGATGCCCCTGGCACCTCGCGCCAGGGCCAGCGTGGACGATACGTGCAACGGCTGCCTGCTGTGTGCCACCGCCTGTGCCGACGGCGGCTTCCAGGCCATCACCGGCGTCAAGGGCGAGAAAGTGACCATTGACGGCGCCAGGTGCGACGGCTGTGGCCTGTGCGCCATGGTCTGCCCGCCGGGCAGTATCACAATGGTACCTCGTTAGCGACGACGCGGAAGCCGCCATCTGGGAGTTTGTGGCGCTGGCGGGCCACACGTTGCTCGACGAGTAGCGACAGAATAGGAGGAGAGTAGCATGGATCTGGTCATCAAGAACGGTACGATCATCACTGCCACCGAGAGCTATCAGGCCGACATCGGGGTGGACGGTGAGACGATCGCCCTGATCGGGCGCAATCTGTCGGGTGATGAGGTCATCAACGCCGATGGCATGTTCGTCATGCCCGGCGGCGTTGATCCCCACACCCACATGGAGCTGCCCTTCATGGGCAGTGTCTCGGCCGACGATTTCCGCACCGGGACCATCGCCGCCGCTTGCGGTGGCACCACCACCATTATTGACTTTGCCATCCAGGGTGCGGGGCAGACGCTGCGGGAGGCACTGGACATCTGGCTGAAGAAGGCTGCCGGCAAGGCGTCCATTGACTATGGGATGCACGTGGCCATTGGGGCCATGAACGACGAGCGCATGGCCGAGATGGGCGACATGGTAGACGTCGGGGTGCCCAGCTTCAAGGTCTTTATGGCCTACAAGGGCAGCTTTATGGTGGACGACGAGACGCTGTTCCGCTCGTTGCTCAGGGCCAAGGAGATCGGGGGGCTGATCTCGGTCCACGCCGAGAACGGCGACGTGCTCAATTACCTGATCAACAAGCACGTGGCCGAGGGGAAGACGGAACCCATCTGGCACGCGCTGAGCCATCCGCCCGAAGCGGAAGCGGAAGCGACCCACCGCGCCGTCGTGATGGCGGGCATGACCGGCGCGCCGCTCTACGTCGTCCACATGACTTGTGCCGATGCTCTGGAGGCGCTCAAGGCCGGACGCGCCAGGGGCTTTAAGGTCTACGGCGAGACCTGCCCACAGTATCTCATGTTCTCGATGGAAAAGTACGAGGAGCCTGGCTTCGAGGGGGCCAAGTACGTCATGTCGCCTCCACTGCGGGAGAAGGGGAACTCGGAGGTGCTGTGGAAGGGGCTGGCCAGCGGCGATCTCCAGGCCGTGGGCACCGACCATTGTCCCTTCAACTTCTTCGGGCAAAAGGACATGGGCAAAGACGACTTTTCCAAGATTCCCAACGGGATGCCCGGCGTCGAGACACGCTTGCCTCTGCTATACCACTTTGGGGTGAACGAGGGCCGCTTCTCCATCAACCGCTTCGTGGAATTGGTCTCCACCGGCCCGGCCCGGCTATTCGGGTTGCTGCCGCGCAAGGGGACCATCGCCATAGGTGCCGACGCCGATTTGGTCTTGTGGGACCCCGGCAGGGAGCACCAGTTGACCCAAGAGAACCTGCACATGAACGTGGACTATAGCCCCTACGAAGACGTCACCGTCAAGGGCTACCCGGCCCTGGTCCTGCAGCGGGGCAAGGTCATCGTCAAGGACAACGAGTTCGTGGGCCAGGTGGGGGCTGGCCAGTTCCTGAAGCGCAACCCGATTCATCTGTGATCGTCCACCGGCCCATAAGGTCGGGGGTTCAGGTTTGTCGGCCTCCAGTCCAGTTTCTACCCCACTAATCTGCGTAGAGCCCGAAATATCAACTCGCGGGAGTCAGCCACAAGAGAAACCCGGTTTTGTCGCTGCGCTTATAGAAAAACCGGGTTTCTTGCGGACTGGCCTCACACGCCGGCGAACGTTCTCAGAATCAGGGGGAGATACACACGCTGCCACGACCACTGGGCGATGTAAGCCGAAGGCTTGCCACCGGCAGCGATGAACCTCCCGCCTGTGTACAGGTCCCCGTTGCGCGCCACCGCCAGGGCCCAGGCCTCGTCCTCCAACCCGCTGCCGAGCGCCAACCATGTGCTCCCGTTCCACCAGGCGATGTAGTTCGCGCTGACGCCTCCGGCGTGCGTGAACTCGCCGCCGACGTAGACGTTCCCGGCGCTGTCCACGGTCATGGTATCAATTGGGGCGTCCGTCCCGCTGCCGAGGGGCGACCAATGGCTGCCATCCCAGTGGGCAACGTAGTTGGCGTTCACGCCGCCGGCCTGGGTGAAATAACCGCCCGCGTAAAGACCGCCGCGGCTGTCCGTGGCCAGCCCAAAGACAGAGTCGTTCGTTCCGCCACCTACGGCCGACCAACGAGTCCCATCCCAGCGGGCGATGTAATTGGCGCTCACGCCTCCAGCCTGGGTAAAGTTTCCACCGGCGTACAGGTCGCCGCTCGAGTCCACCGCCAGCGTCACGACCCTAGCATTCATCCCGCTGCCCAGGGCCGACCAACTGCTCCCGTCCCAGCGGGCAACGTAGTTGACGTTCACGCCGCCGGTCTGGGTGAAACGGCCGCCAGCGTACAGGGTGCCACCAGAGTCCACCGCCAGCGCCAGGACGTCATTGTTCGCCCCACTGCCCAACGCCGACCAGGCACTGCCATTCCACATAGCAATGTTGTTGGCGCTGACGTCTCCGGCCTCGCTAAAGCCACCTCCGGCGTAAAGGTTGCCGCCGCCGTCCACTGCTATGGCGCCGACGAAGCAGCAGGAGTGTATCCCGCTGCCGAGCGCGGACCAATAGCCCTCATTCCACATCGCAACCTGTATCGCCCTCACACCCCCGGCCCGCCAGAAACTCCCGCCGGCGTAGACGTTCCCATGGCGATCCGCGGCCAGCGCCCCGACTGCATAGTCCATCCCGTTGCCCAGGGACGACCAACGGTTGTCGTGCCAGCGGGCGATATAATTTACGTCTACGTCTCCGGCCTCGGTGAACGGACCACCGGCGTAGAGTTCGCCATTACCGTCCATTGCCAGCGCCCAGACGTCTTCGTCCATGCCGCTGCCCAGCGCCGACCAGGCGCTACCGTTCCAGAGGGCGATGCGGCTCGCGGTCGTGCCCCCGGCGGTGATGAACTGGCCGCCCGCGTAGAGATTGCCGCTGCCGTCCACCGCCAGCGCCATGGCCGGGTCGTTCACCCCCACGCCGAGCGACGACCAGCTGCTGCCGTTCCAGCGGGCGACGTAGTGGACGCCGGTTCCTCCGGCGATGGTGAACGCGCCAGCGGCGTACAGCCTGGTGCCGTCCACCGCCAGGGCACGGACTACGTTGTTCACCCCACTGCCCAGGGCGGACCAACTGCTGCCATCCCAGCGGGCGACGTGGTTCGCGGCCACACCCCCGGCCTGGGTGAAGTTACCGCCGGCGTAGAGGTTTCCCTCGTCGTCCACCGCCAGGGCGTAGACCTGGCCGTTCATCCCGCTGCCCAGGGCCGACCAAGTGCTGCCGTCCCAGCGGGCCACGCGGTTCACGGTCACGCCCCCGGCGGTGACAAACGAGCCGCCGGCGTAGAGGACGTTGCCATCCGCCGCCAGGGCGTAGACCGTGCTGTTCGTCCCACTGCCCAGGGCCGACCAACCACTGCCGTCCCAGCGGGCGATGCGGCTCGTGGTCGTGCCCCCGGCGGTGGTGAACTGGCCGCCGGCGTAGAGATTGTCGCTGCCGTCCACCGTCAGTGCAAAGATGGGTTTGTTCGTCCCGCTGCCCAGGGCGGACCAACCGTCTTCGCCCCACCGGGCGACGTAATTGGCGCTCACGCCCCCGGTGACGGTGAAGTTGCCGCCCGCGTAGAGGCTCCCCTGCCCATCCGTCGCCAGGGCCCGCACCGCCCCGTCCGTGCCGGGGGGGCCGAAAGTGCCGACCCAGTGCGCGCCACTGGCTGCGGATAGGGGGGCCAGGTGGGAGGCCGCGCCCGGCTCCCTCACCGGCCGCGGGTCCCCCGGCACGGGGGGCTGCGCCTGGGGCGGGCTGCCGGTGTCGTATACTGCAGGCAGGACACCCTGGGCAGTGGCAGCGGAGGGTAGCAGGGCCACGCCCACGATCGCCACACACAGGGTCAGCCGCACAATCGAGAGCGGCCAACGCAGGGAACAAGACAGGGTCTGCACAATGTCCTCCTTTCACAGGCCTGTTCTACTGCACTTGCCTGGCGGGTGCGACGTTCCCGCGAAAGGATACACTGAAATGGACAAAACATCAAGCGTGTAACGCCTACCTGTATGCCGCCGCTGGCCTACCTGGTCAGGGAGTGAATCAGGCGCGCCCTCCAATGCGCTACCCACTCCGCATCAGCGCGCACCAACCGCTGCTTGCGCAGGTTCTCCCGCATGATTCAGCGTACGTCCGCATCGTCGCTGGGGAACCACTTTTCCATCGCGGCCTGGCCCTCTTCCGGCAGAGCCGCCACGGCCACGCTCCAGCAGTACCCCAACGCCTGCCTCAGCACGCGGAAATCGTCGCGCCCGCGCTCCTCGGCGCTGGCGTCGCCCACCGAGCGCGTGATCCGGTCGAGCATCTGCAGAGTCCTCTGGGCGTGCTCGCGCGCGCGCAATAACTTCGGTTCGCACAGTCCGGCGGCGGCGGTCCTCTTCTCCAGCGGGTTGCCCTCGCTCCACCCCACCATCGCCTGCAGCAGCGCGTCCATGTCGGCTTCGCCCAAGCGCTGCAAGGCCATGGCCACCCCTTCCCGGATGCGCCAGCGGGGGTCCGAGGCGCACCGGCGCAGGGTTTCCAGGACCTCGGTTTGTCCTTCGGCCAGCAGCCTGCCTAGGCCGACCACGCCGCACAGCGCCAGGAACTCGTGCGGAGAATTGGTGGGGGCCTGGTCGGGGCCAAAGGACAGGAGTCGCTGGAAGAGTGGCTCGTCCCCTTCGTCCGCCACCGCCTGCACCAGTTCGAGGTTGGCCCTCTGGCCCGGCAGGCCGGATTCCTGCAATAGGAACGAGTCCCAATCGTCGAGGGTCTTCAGCATCTGCCGGTAATGCTCTCCCTTGTTCACAGAGTCGCTCCTTGGGTGGATAGTGGTTGGCACATTATGCACCAATTTCGTCGTCCACACCCGGTTTGCCCTTGGACAGGGGACCGATTCTAGTCTTTCGTTCACCATCCATATACCAGCCTCGGCTATACTGTGGATTGAAACTGTCAAGACCTGACCCGCCTCATCATGCACAGGCCGAGGAGGGCATCGTAGACCACACAGAGCCGACCCCCTGCCAGCAAGTGTTTTGGCGGGCGGTCGGCTTTAGCTTTCTGGTTGAGGATATAGAGGAAGCCAATCGTCCATCCTGTGATTATACTGTACCTCGCCCTTGCCAGCGCGGAGCATAACGTAAGGTGACGAAAACCGATTTGCATTCCTTGCGCAGGTGTGCTATAATATAAAATGCCTCGGCACTTGCAGGAACCCGAGGTAACGGCCAAGTCATACGGCGCCCATCCGCTGTCAAGTTAGAAGCGGGCCTCGGGTTCTCTCTCAGCGGAGTGTTTGCTGGAGGCTGGCTCTACGATTCGCAGGTTGTAGTCCGGTCCAATGCCAAAAAGTTCAGTTCCGTTTCACATCCAGCACATCGCCCGGCCGGCGCACATTGAGCGCATACTAAGCGTTGCCTCTGACAGCCAACCCCTCAACTCTGATTCTGTGCGCCTTCGATTGGCTCAAGAGGGATACCAGGTTACGCTTGATGGTGCCCGCCGCAGCCTCGATATGGGGGCGAAACTTGGCCTCTTTGAAAAGTCGAATCGTTCCGACTATGCGCTAACCGCGCGTGGCCAAGTCTGCCGGAATCTGGCATTGTACCGCCGTGAAGTGTATTGTGACGTCACGCACTTCTTGCTGTTTGCCGCCTGGGAACTTGGCGGCCATCAGGACTACTGGTCGTGGTCGTATGCCAGGACGTGTGGAATCCTCTGGCGTGACAGACCTGTCATCAAGGGCCGCAAGACCATCTTTGGACAACTATCGGCAGAAGCATCAAAGGAATTCCCCGATTTGGATCCAGTGGTGGGCACAGAGACAGTATATGCTGTAACTAACTGGCTGCGCGAATTGTCCCCGCCATTCCTCGTGTTCGAAAATGACAAACTGGTTGCCAGCCATGAACGCGAGTGGTTCTCTGTCGAACTGGCACTACTGGCGGTGTCTTATCTATATGTAGCCCGAGGCGCCGCTGTTCAAACACCCCTCTTGTTGGACCGCGATACAGTGGAACAGTTGTGCCCCTTATGCCTGGCCCCGTCGGATCGGATTGTGGCGATGATTGAGACTGCCTCGAGGACGTTCCCGATCTTGGGCATACATACCGGCGAATGGGGCAGCAGCGTTATTCTGCGGCAACCTGTAGATGTTTCTATGTTGGCTTGACCGGCGAGGAACGCATGCAATGAACTCCCGCACTGAGGTGGAGAACCGAATAAAGGTCCTGGCGGATGCATCCTGGTTCTTTCCCTCGCAGGCTGCAGTGTACCAGGAACTGCTCCCATTCTTGGGCGGACTCGACCGGGTCATCAACTTGTATGGGCTGCAAGGGGTCGGCAAGACGTTCCTGGCCCACGTTCTGTGCAAAGAACACCGCGTGGAGTACGTCGCTTCCCCTGAACTGATTCACCCTGCCAGTCGCCCACTGGTCATTGACAATGCGCCTTTTGAACGCACCGCCGTCCGCGGTATGCGCAACCAGATGCGCAAGTTCGACCTGCAGCAGGTCATTCTCGTGACCCGGTATCGTGTCGAAGACTCGGTCCCGTCGTTTGCGCTAAACCTCACGTCCGACGACGTGCGCTGCTTCCGCGCCAACCTCTTCCGGCACCTCGATCTGCACCTGCCGGAGTGCTCGGCGCTGAACCTCTGGGAACACCTCAAGTTGATCGGAGGGCTCAATGGCTAAAGACCCGCGCCTGGAAAAGTTGAGGAATATGGACCCGGTCATCGGGACCTTCACCGCCCGCGATTTGGTCAGTACACCTGACTTTGTCAGTCAGGTCTACCAGGAACATGCAGACACGCACATGTCCCTGGGCGATACCTCGGATTACGTGTCCACGTTGCTTCGGTGGGCGCGGACGAACAAAGGAGCGGTGGTCGGAGCCATCGCTGGCGAGTACGGGTACGGCAAGACGAGTATGGCGATCCATCTGTGGCAACAGTGCGAGCAGGCGCGGGTGGTCGCGGTCCCTCCGTTTGAGTGGCACCGTTTGCAGGACATCGTTGATGCGACATGGGCCTGGGTACGCTACCGGTTGGGGCAAATCCAGCCAGGGACTATGTCCCAGCTCGATCAGATCTACGGAAGATACTGCGAAAAGTCCATCCAGGAGTTCGCTGACGAGGAGGGAATCCCTGTCTCCAAAGTCCAGGAACTCCTGGAACGGGGAAAAGTCAGCCTGCATTGTCACCCGGAGGACGTGATCAGATTCCTGGTCGAAGTCAGCCAGTTGCTGGAAGGGGATGCCTTGCAGTTGTATGGCCCGGTTGTCTTTACCGACGAGTTGCAGGTGACAATGGCCCGCTATACGGACGCACGGCGCTCACGCGACGAATTCATGCAAGATCTCTTCGACTTGCTCAACCCCCTCATCAATCTGCAGGGCAGCTTCGGTCTGATGATCGGTGTCCCCCTCCCCACAGAAGCCATTATCAGCGACATTCGCCCGGACATTCTGCAGCGGCTTCAGCATTGCAACCTGTTCATCCGCCCCAACACGATGTACGAGCGCGACTTTCCCGGTATACTGTGGCGCAAGTTCGCCGGGGTGTTCGAGTTTGAGGACGTCGCCGGCCACATCCTGCCGGCAGACACACTGGATAGTATCGGCCAGATCGCTTTCCGCGACGATCTGGGGGCCGGTCCGCGCACAGTCATCCAGGCGATGTGCCGCGCCATTGAGCACTACGATCACACGGGGCAAAGCTTTTCACCCATTGACCTGATGGACCGGTATCTTGGGCGCCAGATCGCCTTTGATGCGGGTGGCAAATTGATCGTGGCAGTGACTGAGGTCCTGCAGTCCAGAGAGGTGAAACAGATTCCCGATGGAGACCGGGCGGTCAAGCTGATGTCTGCCTTCCCGATGGGCTGCCCGGAGGCGCGATTCGGAGAGTATGGCTTGCAGGACGCCAAAGACGAGATCGCCAGGCGACTGTACACCGAATACCTGTACAAGTTTCCAGAAGGTGTGTCGCTGCGTAAGTTGGCCCCCACCGAGCGAGGCGCCGAGCCACGTTTCATTGAGTTGACCAAGGACTTTATCCAGATGTACTCGGAGTCCGACCGCGATGTGCAGGCAGCCGTCCAGGCCTTCCAGCAGGTGGTGGTTCAGGAGCAATTGCTGGTCAGGTGGAATGCGGACTCCAAAGTGCCTGGCCAGTACATTGGCACCTTCGATCAGAGGTACCCTCAACGTCGCCTGGCTGTCAGGGTCTCCCGTGACCGCGCAAAACTGACCCAGGCCGTCGAGGAATTTGGCCTGGCGTTCTGGTTCGATCCCGAGTGTGACGATGAAACACCTGGGCGGATCGAGTGCGCCAATGAAGATAGGACGCTAGCGCTCTTTTGCCTGAATTTGTTGCGCAGGCCGTCCAAACCGCTCAACATTCCCTATATTGAAGAACTGGGCTATCCGTCCAGAAAGGTGTCTCCGGTGTTCATGTTGGCACTGGTGCAGCACCTACGCGCGAACGAACATGCCATCCCCGAAGACGAGAAACGCATCCAGATACCACCCTTCGTGCGTAGTCTGGTAGATTACTCGATCCAGTTGTTGTTCGGCGAGGACTTGCTGGAAGACGCTGGCTTTGAGGGTCTATCCAAAGTTGGCCTGGCGCTGCCCCAGGAAGTCTTCTCGCACATGTGCCGGGCGCGTTGTCCCAATTACGAGACGCTCATTACAACTACCCACTGGGAACGATATTACGCCACGTACCTGGGTGCGTTGGGCTCCCAAGCAGTCTCATCCTCGGTGGGTGTGTTGAGAGGGAACAGGCCGCTCGAACTGCCTCAACGCGACCTCTTGACCCTGTTTGGAGAAAGCAAGGCCCAGCCCTTCAAAGGGATAGTCGAGAACCTTTCCCATGTCCTGGAGGTGAACCTGGGGACAAAGGCTGACTCACCCTCGACTGTCCGCTTCAAACTGCACCCGGCGGAGGCTGCCTTTGTGGAGATGCTACGCAGCAGCGAAGAAGAGTTCACCCGGGGTCAGATGATGCTGAGAGCTCTGGACCAACACCAGGGGTTCAAACTGCTGCGAGGATTGGGATACCGTGAAGAAGAGATTGAGATCGTCCTGAAGATGCTCCAGGTTCGCCGCCTGGTAGACTTTGATACCAAGCGGCAGTACTTTGTGGAGGTCCTGGAATTACCCGACGAGCGCCGGGAAGCGATCCTGGCGGCACTATCGGATTTGAGACAGCGGGGCGAGGCGCTGGCCCAGATACCAGATTTTGATGGCGAACGGTTCCAGGCAACAGCGGATAATATGGCAGGGCAGGTCTCCACCTGTAGCGACGTTGAGAAACTGGAAGAGTACCAGGTCCAGTTGAACGAGTTGCGCGAGGTACTGGGGCGATTTACTAAGAAGTGGGAGCACACCATCCAGACCAACTTTGAACGAATCCGCCAGAGCGCAGGAGAGGTACTGCGCGCCAGCCTGCCCGCTGACCTGACCCGCTCTCTGAAAAGCGACGTGAACTGGGTGGGCGAGTTGGTACAGTGCCAGGCGCTGCTCAAGGACAAGTACCAGCGCAGCGCCGCTGCCTTCCGCGGCGTGGAAAACCGGGTGACCACGGCCTGGAACGCCTGGACGAGTGCATCCCCCAGCGATCCGACGGCGCTGCTGGCTTTGTACGAGGCCAACCTGGTCGCGCAGTCGGAACTGAAAGAGGCCCAGGTGGAAGTGGAAGCCACCGGTTCCCACCTGCGCAGTTACGTCGCCTGGTCTAACGTCCTCAACGTCGCATCCCGCGCTTACCAGGAGGCGACCGCGTGCGCTGTCTCGTACAAGGATGACCGGTTCCAGCGAGAACTGGACACCATGTTTGGCGAGATTGTGGACCGTTTCCAGAAGAAGCGGTTGGAGGCCCTGCCTGACCATGAGATGTATGCGGAGCAGATTCGGGAAGTGCAGGCCCGGATTGACGCCTGGCTGCGCGATCGGCGCGACAGCTTCATGGAGGCCAAGCGTTTCTACGAGGAGGCGTTAAAGTTCATTGGGGTGAGCCGATATAACCTGCATGCTGCCTTTGACCACTTCGACCCAGGAGCTTCTTACAGCAATTTGTACAGCGAGGTACTGGAGAATACCTTGCAACACGTCCAGTCGGTGGAGCAGGAATTGGAGCGCTATCGCACAGAGATCCTATACGCCGAGCAGGTAGTGGGCGCGGACGTGGCCGAAGCAGCAGAGCAGGTTCGCCGGACGAGGCGCGATCTGGCTCAGGTCAAGGCCCGCGTCACCGATGACTGTGTGCGGCAACAGGAGTGTTTTGCCGCATTGAGGGAGACTTTGAACGGGGTGAACACCGCAATTCAGGGAGTGGAGCAGAGTCTCAGGGGCGTGCTGCAAAAGCGCGAACCCACGCCGGAAGAGGAGGCCATCCTGGAGGTGTTGCAGGATCCCAGGGGAACCGATCTCAGTGTGGTCATCGCCAGCCGGCTGGTCGAGGACGGCGGCGCGTTCTCGCTGGACGAGTTGATGCGCACAGTCACCTCGTTGTTCAAGAAGAACCAGGTCATCATCCGCCTTGAAAAGAGGAGATGATTCGGGCTGCTGTGATGTCTCGACTCGATACTGTCCTGAACCACACCCCGATCGTGTACGAGGGGGAGCCGCTATTGCTCGCCGAGTTGGACAACCTGGTCGTCGAGCGGGATGTCCGACAGTACGTGCAACGCGTGGACGATCCGGCGCCGGTGCCCGTCGAGCGAACGGTGTTGCTGGGGCCGGTCACCAGTTATTTCGACCGCTGGCCAGTAGTGCAGACAGAGGCTAGAGCGCCAGCAGACCTGGCGCAGTTCAACCGCAGCCTGTTTCAGAACTACGATCAGGTGCGGCGCTTTGCCTTCATCCAATCGAACATCGCGGCCCGCATCGAAGAAGACCTGGATGTGGACGTGATCGTCCTGTTGCTGATTGATGGCCTGTCCTACTCTGACTGGATGAACTACGCCGGTGTGCAAAGTTGCCTGGTCGAAGGGCCGACGATCACGCCGGTCGGCTTTCGGAATGTTGTGGGCAAGCCCTCAATCGCGAGCCGGCTGTTCAAACGGGGCTTCCGCAAGCGGTTGGGCTTTTCGCATTGGGATCGAGACAACAAATTGACGGACACGCTGTTTTACGGGTTCGACCGGGCGACGCAGATGTTCAAGGTGAGCGAGTTCAAAGAGGTCTTGTTGGCGCTGGGCAGGTTGTCCACGGAGCAAACCTACGTCCAAATCCTGACCAACGGCTTGGACATCATCAGCCACCACTACCGCGGGCGGCCGCCGGTCGAGGCCACCGCTCGCCATCTCTACGAGGGTATGCTACTGGCGCTGGCAGAGCGGCTGCAAAAGATAGGAGCAACGGTGTTGATCTACGCTACCGCCGACCACGGTATCCTGTGGAGGCCGGAGCCGGGGACTGATGAAGAACTGGCCGTGCTACCCGACGAGCGGGCAAGCGCGCATCGGTACACAAAGGGCAATTTACTGATTCCTCACTCGCGACAGTTCACTTGCTATGGCGCGAACTACACTGTGTTGGCCTATCCGTACCTGTTCCGCTCGCTGACTGGCCTGGAGTGGGGCACGCACGGTGGCATCTCGTTCCAGGAGTCGGTCGTGCCCTTCGTGAAACTGGAGGTCATCTGATGCTATTCATCGGTCGCAACCTGGAAGACAACAGCGACGTTCACATTGATGCGGGCAAGTCGCGGGCCGTGGCCATCTGTGGCAAGCGCGGCAGCGGCAAGTCCTACACGATGGGCGTGCTGATCGAGGAACTGCTCCGCGAAGACAACGCCGTCATCCTGGTAGTAGACCCGATGGGCATCTTTCACACCATGTCGCTGCCCAACTATGAACAGGAACGGACATTGTGGGAGTGGGGTGAAAGCCCCGAAGGGTTGCCGATCAAGGTGCTGGTGCCCGGCGACCCGGTGGACCGCTACGGCGACCGCGAGATCGTCGAGCGATTGGAAGAGCGCGGCGTCGCGTTCGAGCCGTTGCGGCTCAATCCATCTGATATCTCACCGGAAGCCTGGTGCGACCTGTTCGACTTTAACATCAACGAGCCGCTGGGCATTGCGCTTTACAAGGCAGTCCGTACCTGCCATAAGAAGTACGGTGCGGAGTTCTACATTTCGCAGATTATCAATATAATAGAGTTGGACAGCCGCGCAGCGCAGAAAACAGTGGAGGCGTTGGTCAACCGGCTGTACACGGCGCAGGAGTGGGGCTTTTTCGAGGACGGCCGCTACCGCGAGGTGTGGGAATTACTCGACCCACACGCGGTCAATATCCTGGACCTGAGCACGATTGATTCCGGGCGTTACGGACGGCGGCCGCTCATTCTCTCGGCCTTGACCCGTAACCTGTTCCGCAAGCGCAGTATCGCCCGGCGCCGGGGAGAGTTGGGGCTGGAAGCCGGGATGCGCAAGGTGTGGATGCTGATTGACGAGGCGCACCAGTTCGTCCCGGCGGGCAAGTCTACGCTGTGCAAAGAGGCGTTGATCCAATGGGTCAAGGAGGGCCGGCAGCCGGGGCTTTCGTTGGTCGTTGCCTCGCAGCAGCCTTCGGCGTTGGATATGGAAGTCCTTTCACAGTGCGACGTCATCATCTCCCACGCCCTGACCACAGCGGAAGACAAGGCCGCGCTGAACCGGTTGACCAAGGACTACATGGGGGCCGAGTTGCGGGTATTCATCAACAAGATCGCCCGGACAGGGCAGGCGGCGTTTGTGGACGATGATGTAGAGCGGGTGACGATGGTGCAGGTCAAGCCGAGGAAGAGCAAGCCGGGGGGGAGTGAGGCGTGACGGGTGCTTTCAGGAGAGTTATGGAGGTGAAGGAATGGGAGCAACTGGCTGGCCTACGTCTCTTCCCAATTATCCCAGGCCAATCCGGCCATAGACTACCTGTTGGCCGATTGGAAGTCGGCCGGGTTGCTCAAACCCTCGTTCGTGCGGCCAAAGGTAGCCGCTGTCGAGCCGGCGTTGGTGGTGCATCGTGCTGGTGCACTCACCGATCGGGATATGCTGGAGGTAGATCGTCGTCTGCGTCGGGCGATGGCCCTGCTTGAAACGGTGCTAGACGACGTATTGACCGGGGTAGACCTGACGGTTTAGCCGGTGACTACCGTTCAGGCTTTGGCGGAGAAGGCCGCGGCGGCGACCGTCTCGTTTGCAGTGGCGGGTGAGCCAGGTGTGGATCTCAAACGGTTACGGGAGTTGCTGTCCGGCCAGTCAAAGGCATCGCGGTAATCATTGTTCCCCCCACTGACGAAGCCGCCTGATGGGGGTTGAACGAATGCCAGGCCAGGGCATTGGAATATCTCGAGACTTGTGAGCAAATCACGCGAAGCGAGTACTGCACTCTGACCGGGGTGCAAAAGAGTACAGCCCATCAGGACCTGCAAAACATGGTTTCCAAGGGGATCGTTGTGCGGCAGGGCAGGGGGCGTGGTACCCATTACGTGTGGAATCGTCCGGCAGCGGACGATTCGCCGGACGATTAGAGGACGGTCCTTGGAACAATCTGTACGACATCTTTTACATCGAGAAATGGAGCACCGGTATTGCCCGGATGCGCCGCCTGATGCGCGAGCATGGGTCGGCGGAGCCACACTTGGAGGATTTGGGCGACTTCTTTGCCGTCACGTTCCATGGCCCCGGCGACCGCATCGTGGATTTGATCCCGGAAGAAGGCATGACCGACTGCCTGCCTTGGGGTAGAATGAGCGGCAGATCGAGGCTTTGCGGTTGATGGTCAATGAAGGCAAAGAGTTGAGAAACACCGACTACCGACAGTTGTTCAACGTGTCCAGAAACACCGCCTCCAGAGATATGCAGGCTTTGGTGGAGACGGGGTGGGTGCAAGTCAAAGGAACCGGCAGAGGGACACGCTACCGGGCGGTTTGACGGGGTGTAATGGCTGCCGACGGGGCGTAACGTGGGGCGCAAATTGACAGAGTGGTGGTATGAGATATGCTTTTTGCCATCGCCCCCGACCGGGAAACGGGTGACGTCATCGTGCGCGGCAATGAAATTGTGGTCGGTGAGCGTCGTCTGGTGTTCTAACAGGCAGGGACAGCTTAGGCGTCAGACCTGCTGCTCATCTCCTACGCCCTGAACTGGTTCAGCAAGGAGCCTTTGTGAACGATGATGTTGAACAGGTAACGATGGTGCAGGCCAAGCCGAGGACGGGAAGGCCAGAGGAGAGGGAATCCCGACGAGTGCGAAGTCGATATGGAAAATGCAATCCGGCTGTAGGTTGCTATGCTAACACTCCGCAAGACGCGTTTACTCGCTTGAAACACGATGAACATCTGGAGGATTGAACCATGCCCTATTGCCCTCGTTGTGGGCTGTCCTACACCCCTGCCGACAAAAGATGTAGCAGGTGCGGTAGTGAGCTGCCTGTAATTAAACCTGTTCTTGGGCCAGTTGAAGCAGCTTCTGCTCTGCGTCCTGCCAGACAAGTTGCAACGCATGTACCTGAGCGTGTTCAAATTGACCGAGCTGGCTTCGTCGGCGCCTACGCAGTCTTGGCACAGCTTCCGACAATCAAGGGGTTCGGCACTACCCAGATCGTGGAAAAAGATGGGCAGAAATGTCTTCTCAAACATCTAGCGGTGCCCCGGGCAGACGATCAGCTCCCCTACTACTGCGAGATATTCCAGGAAGAATGTCGATTCCTGCAACGATTAGCGCATTATGGATTGCCGTCTGTTGTTGAATTCTTTAGCCGGGACGCCGAGTTCTATTTGCTCCTTACTTATTCTGAGGGGGCTTCACTGCTTGAGCAGATCTACCCGAATGCAACATCTGGCGACCTAACAGCGTTACGAGAGCCTGAATTACCAAGTCTGGATCGTGTGGCTCACTGGGCTAGACAACTGGCTGATATTCTGTTGCTCTTACACACCCAAACTCCCTTCCCCGTATTGCATCGTAATCTGAGCCCAGACTCAGTCATTATCACACGAGCTGGAGGTGACGTTCGACTCCTCGACTTTGGCCTGTTGCGTTCCTTTGAGGCCATTCTGTCAGACACACGCCAACTTCGTCCTTTTGAGTTTGGCCCTTTTGCCGATCCAGCCCTGACCTCACCACAAGATGCTAACGTTCGGTCAGATGTCTTTTCCTATGGTAGAATACTGGACTTTCTATTGACAGGGATCGTCCAACCTTCGCGTGAAGCTCCGCCTGCCGCTGCAACGAGTGGTACCTATGAAGTCTCCGACGTGCGCTTCCAAAGACTGGCCGACGTGGCGATACGTTGTTGTCAACCATCACCCGAAGACCGCTACGAGAACATGACGGCCGTGCTTGAGGATCTCACCGAACTCGATCGTGGTACGGCTGTGGCGGACACTGAGGAGATACAATGCGCTTGCGGACACGCCAACAGGCCAAGTGCGAGGTTCTGCGATTTATGTGGGCAGTTGCTCCGTGTTCAAGACATCGATGATTCGATGACTGCCGTCCCCATAGAAATCACATACGATGAGGATGCTCACAGTGAATTGCTAGCAAGCTATCAGCAATCGCGGTTTGCACGGCTCAATCATTTCAGACTGCGAGAGGTGCTGGACGAGGCCCAGTCCGACCCGGGGTTTGACACTTTACTTTGTCTCAACGCTTTATCCCAGGTAAGTAAAGATTTACCGCATCAACAAGAGGCTGCTCTAAGAGTGCTCAAGCAAATGCGAGGTCGCGCCTTGCTGGCCGATGAAGTGGGCCTGGGCAAGACGATTGAGGCCGGTATCGTGCTGAAAGAACTCCTACAACGCCAGCAGGTCGAAAACGTGCTGATTTTTTGCCCGGTGCAGTTACTGGGACAGTGGCAATCGGAACTCTACGACAAATTCGATGAGCTCTTCTTAGTTGTGGGCAGGAATATTGACACAACTCTGGCCTGGTACTGTCCGCGCTTAATCGCACCTTATCAGATTACTGAGCACCGTTTCCACGCTGAGGAGATGCTAGCTCATCAGTATGACCTTGTTATTCTGGATGAGGCCCACTACCTTAACGAACCACATAACTGGAAAGTCCTGCGCACTATTCAGAACCTGCGTAAGAAATACTTCTTACTTCTTTCCGCTACCCCAATGCACAATGACTTGCGAGAGCTATACAACATCGTTACACTTCTTCGCCCAGGCCATTTTGAAGACTGGGAGCGGTTCAAAGAGAGATTCGTTGATGAGCGGCTTCGTGTCGCCAAGAGTGATTTCCGAGACAAGAAACTAGTTGCACGATTGCTTGAAGAAGGAATCATCATAAATGATGAGGAAGATCACAATTACGCCTATTTCGAGAGTGATATTAGGGAGGAGCTACAGTTAGAAGAGCGTCTTGGACGAATAAGGGATGACAGCAAAATAGAGATAGAGCCGGTTCTGGAAGTTTGGGAACAGTCACAGAGGAGCCCTGCCCGCCCGAAGAACACAGTCGTGTTGCGAGACTTCTTGCAGCAGGTCATGGTTCGAAATATCCGCAGCAAGGTTGCTAGAGACTATCCTTTCCCCAAGCGCAAAGCCCGTCTCTATGAATTGGAGATGTCGCCTAAAGCGACCGAATTCTATAGTCGCTTCCGTACCTTCTACCAGCAGGGCTTGGAAAATGCACGTAACCGGCGCCTCTTGTACGAGATGGGGGGACTTGTCGAACGTCTGTGTAGCAGCCCGGCTGCTTTCCGCGAGGCGGTTCGCCATTTGAGATGGCAGACCAAGCGGCAACTACCTAAAGGATTTGTGAGAGAACTGCAGCAATTTGCTGCCAATTATCCACACGAGTTGGTGGAACCTAAGATTCGGACAGCGCTGGATCTCGCGCAGCGATATATTGCAAATGGGCACAAAGTCCTGATATTCTCTCAGTTTAACGAGACAGCTTGCCATGTCTACCGAGAGGCGCTTCGAACAGACTTAGGACAGAGCTGCTTTCTCTATGACGAACTGGCACATCACCAGGAGAAAGCCCAAAGCTTGCGTGAGTTCTTCAAGGCTCGAGCTGGCGTCCTCTTTTGTCCCGGCGAGGCCAGCGAAGGTCTCAATCTTCAGTACGCAAGTGTGATGATCAACTTGGACTTGCCGTGGGATCCAATGAAGATCGAACAACGCATTGGGCGTATCCAGCGTATTGGTGGGCATAAGGAAGTCGTCATTGTAAATCTAGTTCTTAGGGGGACGGTTGAAGAACAAATAATCAAGATCCTCGAGCAGAAAATCCATATGTTTGAGTCAGTGATTGGCAAAGTGGAAGAGATCATCGGCAATCTCAGCGACGCCGATGACTTTCGCGCTATGGTCTGCAACCTCTACCTGGACCGGGAAGAGGAGGACGAAGATGGCGAGGTTCTTGCCCCTCAAGACAGGATTGACAGAGCGCTTGACGAAGCGATTGAGCGTTCATCCAGCCAGGAAGGTGAGAATATCCTGACCTCCGTATTTCTTGATTTCTCAGGCAAAGATGATGGATGATAGCCTGTCCTTCAGCTAAGGAGCGAAAGAGCATTGGAACCGAAACAAACACAGATTGAGCAACTGGTCGTGGACTACTTCCGACAGCGTAGTGACACGGATGTTTTTTATGATGAGGCTGGTGGCTACAAAGTCGTCTTGAATTCAACCTCGGCCCGCCAGCACTTCAGCGACAGCGGGCAACTCAGTCTGATCTTCGATGGTGCAAGGCTGGCGGAAAACCCAGATAGCGAACTGATCACTGCAACCCATCCCTTTCTGGATGTGATTCGCGACGATCTTGAAAGTGATCACACTGTTGACCCTCGCCTGGGTGAGGCGCACATTGTGCTGCAGCTCTTGAGCCCAGCTGGCCGTCTAACTGTTCCGGAATTGGTCTTCTCAAAGGGCCAACAACAGGTCCAGTACATGAGAAGATTTGCTCCTACTTTCGTCTTGACCTACCGAGTGATTTATGACACCGACGAACGGACCGAGAATATCGTGCGCTTGTGTTACAACGCCGCTACGGGGGAAATGCAGTCAGATCTGCTCTTGAGGCTCAAGGGTTCGTTCATCACGGATGGTCGCCCTGACCAAGCGGAGGGTGTTGAATGCCTGAGTCTCGATCGTATTCTGGAAGCTGGTCGCCTTGAGGTGGAAGCACGCATATTGGCAGACGTCAAGCTTATTGGACATCAGATCAGCGCTCGCTTGGCAGATGACAGGAAGCGATTGGAAACACACTACAAAGCAGAGCTAGACAAGCTCCGCACCCATGACATTGTGGGCTGCCAACGGCTAAAGGAGACGCTGGAAAAGGATATCGAGGAACTGAAGCAAAAGTACGCCTGTGGCATCAAAGTTGAACTCTTATCGGTCCTGAAACTCTGGTGGCCGATAGTAGATTACACCGTTACCGTGCGAGGCCAACGTAAGAGGCTGCTCATCGAGGATATCCGCTACGATTCACAGGCGGGGCGGACTGAGTTTGAGCAGTGTCCCAAGTGCGGTAACCATACGTGCTTTGACATCTGTGTCGTGGGACAGCACATCAGCTGTGGTGGTGAATGCAGCCAAGGCATCACCGAATGTGCCACTTGCCACGACCCGATGTGCCCTGAGCATGGTGGCCCGTGTCATGATTGTAAGCAACCAGTTTGTGAGTATGATCGCCGAGAATGCAGTTATGGCAAGCACGAACAGGGCACGTATTATTGCCCTAAGTGCCTTGTGGAGAGTTTCGAGGACAAGCCTTTGTGTAAGGCTTGCCTGGAATATTGTGATGCTTGTAAACGCCCTTTCGCACACGAACATATGAGCACCTGCCGTCTGGGCGGTGAAAGGATTTGTCTAGACCACGACGCAAATCCATGCGGGCATGAGTGTGAGGAGTGTCACCAGACCCCGTGCGAAACCCACAGCGCGAAAACAGCCGAAGGGACGTGGGTTTGTACCGACCACGGAGCTACATCCTCCTGTTGCAGGCAAATATTCGCTTTAGGACACCTGGAAGCGTGTTGTGTGGACAAGGACGAAGCCCTTTGCCCAGATCATCGCTTCTACTGCGCCGATTGCGGTAAAGCGGTTTGTGAGACACACAGCGCACCGCTTTACGGGCGGCGACGGAAGCGAGTTTGCGACAACTGCCGTGTAACTTGTGACTTATGTGGTCCCAAACGAAGCTATATCTCGCGTGACCTTGCCCAGTGTGTGGTCTGCGGAAAGGCTGTTTGTGACGACCACCGGCGCATGTGCGCCGTATGTGGGAACGCTGTCTGTCGGGAAGACGTGGTAGTCAGCGCAGAAGGTGAAGACCTGTGTCCATCTCACGCTGGGACGTGTGAGCTTTGCGAGCCGGACAATGCCGTCCACCGCACGGAAGCCCTCAAACCTTGTGCCATATGTGGTGCTTCCACTTGCAGTGAGCATCGTGTCCTCTGCGAAGTGTGTCAGCGCACCTACATTGGGCTGCCACACGTGGCGCAATTACCTCGTTGCCCTAGCTGTGGACGATTCTCGTGTGCAACAGATGGCTGCAGCACCGAGATGCAAACCTGCTCCGCGTGTGGTATGGCTTATTGTATGCACTGCTTCACGTCAAGTGGGCAGTGTACGGCGTGTGCAAGTGTAGCCAAGTCGAAGGTATATCGGCTCAGTCAGGAGACTATTAGTCTGCTTGGTCGAGTAATCCAGACTACCACAGGGCAACCCCGAGATCTTCTAGGCCAAATGCTGAGGTATGCTCCCCATATTCGAGCTAGAAAGGGGGAAAACCAGACATATCGAGCACTCGTCCTTCGCTGTGATCCACCCTTGCTCCAAAAACTTGTGGATTGGAGTTGGTCTCTTCCAAACAAACAGATACGCATTGTAGTCGATGCCAAGGGAAAAGTCATGAGCATCAAAGTGGAAGCAGCCAAGTAATGAAATGCTTGCGAGACAACTAACTATGAAAATTGGACTCAGAGACACGTTCAGAACGACAGATTTTCTTGATCCTGCTCAGCCTTCCCTGGTGCGGATTGGTGCCTTATACTACCAGGGCCAGCAGGTAGATCAGCCAGAGGTCCAAGAGAGACTGCGGAGTTTGTTAAAGTTCTCTGCTGCACAAGACCAGGAAGGGATGCTTTTTTGCTTGCACGCTGCTATCTTGCTGGCCCAGAGTGGTGAATTTGATGGCGTAGGTTTCATTTTGGAGATACTCAAGGGAACATCGAGCCGGGAACAGCTTGGGCTGATGAGAACGGCTTTGCGCAATTGCAGTCAGTTCCCCATCGCGGCCCTGCTTGCGCAGTCCATTGACCTGGGAAGCACAAACGGACATGAGGCCCGCTTGAAGGAAGTAATGCGGCTTTCGGATGACGATCTGTTTGCCTATGCGGAGAAGAAGGACCAACAGGCGTGCTTCCAGAATCTGGTCGAGCAATTGGACGCTGTGCTGACACTGCCCAGGCAACCCCAGCGTGATCTGGCGCTGGGCACCGTCATCAGTTGCCCCGTGCGCAAGGACTTCGGCTTTCGATACACCGGTTTTGTCGCAATCGAACGGGCCGATCAGGTATCTCTCGTCATCCCCTATGATATGGGCGATGTGCTCAACCGGAATGACCAGCATGCCATGCAAGATGTCTGGCAATTGCTACGGCGGCCCGGTCGTCGAGCCATCGTTGTCTATGACACCAATCCACCGTACGAAGCCCAGCAACTCTATATTCTGCCATTCGCTCCCCGGACTAAAGAAGAGACGAATGCCCTAATCATCAGGCTAGCCAGAAGTGCGGAGGGCTTGCACGTTGGCGTGGTCGCTGAGCTTTCGGTAGACAGGTACGAGGGCTATCGGATTATCACTGCCGATGGACAGTCCGTACTGGAGCACTATAGACCGGATCAACAAAGTGTCGGTAGCTGCTTCCTTATTCATGATTTGAACTCACAGCCTCTCAGTACTCGTTTCCGTGTTTCAGCCAAGGAGGTTTCCGACATTGCTGAGCATTTCAAGAAGAACAGTCAGAAAGACCGTGCCATTCACGTCAAGACACATCGCAATCAGCATACGTTAGTAAGCCATCAGGGGAACATAGTCTGTAAGTATGGGGATGTCTCGGTTCAAACTGTCTACTTCATCGAAGAGGTAGAAAAGGAGGGAGAGACACGCTACTTCCCCTTCGCAATACCGGAATTGACGTGGACACCTGAAGAGCGGAGCGAAGTCCTGAGTGACTTTTTTGCTCAATCTCCTGATGCTCTGGGCGTGGTCTTGGAGGTTTACGAATATCAGGACAGTCAATATGCACGTATCATTCATCCACGGAGTGGTGCTATCTTGCGTCCGCGGGTGAATCAGGACTATCCCGCTGGCACCCTTGCCTTCTGTGAGATGGGAGACGACGGCAATCTTCACAGCAATATTATGCCCGACTACCATATTGCAGGAGGCTGTCCTTATTGCTTCGGTACCAGCTATAGGATCTGCAGTATGTGTGCAGGAGAGGGCAGGATCGTGTGCCCGACCTGTCACGGAGACCCCCGGATTGAGTGCGATCGTTGCAGTGGAACTGGAGAGGAAAGGTGTGAGCATTGTGGTGGGAGTGGAAAGCGCACACTCAAATGCACCAAGTGTGAGGGCGGCTACTGGAGAAGCGGCAGGATATGCCCAAAATGCAACGGGACGGGTGTGTTCTCCGTAACATGCAGAACTTGCGGCGGCAGCGGATTGTGGAATTGTTCTGGCTGTCACGGCCGCGGGACCAACCGATGTAGTTGTGGCGACGGCTACATCCCTTGCCCTGAGTGTGGTGAGGAACGAGTCAGTCGATGTACTTGTGACGGTAGGGGTGTAGGACACATCGTAGCAGTGTAGAGCGAGGAACCAGCATGGGATGCACTAAAGAGACAGACTTGTCTGACCTGAGGGCAACTCGTCAAAGTAACCCATCTTCATCGCAGAGCAATCAGAACAAGTCTGGCGACCCGGTCAACCTGGTAACTGGCGCGTTTACTTTGGACGAACAAGACTTGAGCTTTCCCACCCAGCGACTTGTGATTGATCTGACGCGCCACTACGACAGCCAGCAACACAACCAGAACAGAGAAGTTGGCCCTTTCGGTTGGGGATGGACCCACTCGTTCAACCTGTACATTGAAAACGGACCGGAAGAGAACCAATACACTTATGTGGACGACCGCGGTTCTAGAATCGTATTCAAGCTTGATGGTGAATCAGGTACATTTGTACCGCCACCAGGGGCATTGGGCCTAGAACTGACCCAGACTGATGACAGCGGCTTTCGCCTGCGCCAGGTTGATGGGTTGATCGCTGAGTTCAACGCCCAAGGCAAGATCACGGCAATGGTCCGCCCTGGCCCGGCGGCTGACAGCCGTCTTGATTTCACCTATGACGATATGGGGCGTCTGCATCAGGTAGCAGGCGCAGGCGGGCGCGGAATTCACTTTCGCTATCAGGGTGAAAGCCCGCTAATTCACGCCGCTGTTGACCACACTGGGCGCGAATGGCGATATGCCTATGACAAGTATGAGAACCTGATCAAAGTGTGCGACCCGGCAGGGCGGGTAAGGCGTTATGAATATGGCTACAGCAAGGTTGATGTCACTATTGTTGAAACCGGTGAAGGAGGGCAGCGTGAAGCCAAGATAGTCACCCGCGAGGTCAAGGGACTGAGGCAAGTGTTGCGGTGCCAAGCCGAAAAGGACAACACACCACCGATTGCTGAAGTCACCAGCCAGTATACATCTGACTATCGCGTTCACCAGCAGACGGACGCCCTCGGCAACGTGACCCGGTTCGAATACAACCGTTTCACCCGTATGACCTACTTGACCGATCCGGCAGGCTGGGTGACGGTCTATTGCTACGACAAGAATGGCAACACAACCAAGGTGCGCACGCCAGAAGGTGGGACAACCGAATACATTTATGACGAGAGGCGCAATCTCCTGGCGGAAATTGACCCACTGCGCCATCGCACAGAATATGCCGAACTCGAGGATCCAACACTGTTCGATCGCGAGCTAGAGTTTGGGCGCCGGGCGCTGGGTAACCGCTCCGATTATGTCACTATTTCAGCTGACCAAATTGCTGTCGGCTACGACGAACGCGGCAACCGCACCATGATGCGTGACGCGCTGGGCAATACGTACCGATATTTAGATTACACGGACTTTGGCAAAGCACGTCGAATCATTCTGCCTACGGGAGAGGGAATCCACTTTGAGTGCGACGAGCGGAGCGGTCTGCCCTTACGCATGGAAAGGATGTTGACTGCCGGACGTTCAGAACCGTTACGTTGGATTCAAGAGTGGACGTATGATCCATGGGGCAATGTGACCCGCCACGCTGAATGGACCGAGAGCGGTCAAGATGATGTTGATGACAGGCGGATTACTGTATGGACCTACGATGAGCATGGTCATCATCCAATTTCGAAGCTTAGCTGGATTGAAGAGGGTAAGAACCCAGACACCTTTCCCAGCGAGGAACAGTTCGAGTGGGATGATCTAGGGCGCTTGAAGATTCGCCGAATCCTGCGTCGTGCAGCCGCTAATGCGCCCCCAGAGGTGCTTGTTACCCAATTTGGCTATGATATCCTGGGACGACCAGCCTGGGAAATTGCGCCTGATGGGACCGCTCAGTGCCAGGAGTTAGATCTAGAAGGACGTGTCATTGAGTCCTTTATGGTAGAAAACGCCATTGCTGAGGAACCAACCCATGTTCCTGAACACCGACGGCAAGTGCGACATCGCTGGTCCTACGATCTGCTAGGGCGCGAGATTCAATACACTGATCCAACCGACTCGACAACAACCCGCGAGTGGGACGAGCGCGGGCTCTGCACCCGTATCGTAGAACCAACGGGCTTCACCACTTACTACGAGTACGACCGCGATGGCCGAGAAATCTTGCGCCGCACTAGCACCGGCTACGAGGTTCATACTGTTTGTGACCCTGCAGGCCACATTGCTGCCCGAAAAGACAATGCCGCACTGGAGCTAAGGTGGGAATACGATGCGCTGGGGCGAATGGTGCGGACTGTGCAGAAAGTCGAGGGTGTGACTGCCGAAACCTGCTATGCTTATGACGAATTCGGCAGGCTTGTTGAAACTCGCTATGCCGACGGCGCTTATGAGCGACTAGCCTATGATGAGCATGACAACGTGATTCGACGAGAACGGGGGCCCACTCCATTCAGTGTGGAGGCCTCTGGCTATGATGGGTTAGGACGACTGAATAGGATACGAGCGGGTACAAAGGATGAGTTACGGACGCAGTTCACCTTCTGCTACGATGATGCCCAGCGTGTCGTCGAAAAACACGATGCGCTTGGAAACACAACTTGCACGTTTCACGACTCGGAGGGCAACGTCGTTCACAAGATCGATGCCGAGGGCCGAGAGCTCAGACTGGAATACGATGAAAAGGGACGCCTACGGCGCAAGTGGGCTCTAGATGGCTCGGTTGATGCGTGTCTGGAATATGACTTCGCAGACCGGCTGGTCATGGCAACGGAAGGTCCTGTTCGGTACCGTTGGGACTACAACGATGCTGGGCGCGTGCTATGCCACCAGCAGGAGCTTTCCCAACATATCAGTAGGGTTGCATATCAGTACGACCGAGCTGGTCGGCTCGCCCGGAAGAAGGCTGGAGAACTATGGTGGATGAAGTATGACTACAGCGCGAACTCCCCATTCGTCTCACAAATTGAGATACCTGGTCGAGTCATTGACATTGACACAGACAAACGGGGACGAGTCCTTGAAGAGCATTGGGATGGTGGCGAACGAACTCGCTATGAGTACCAGCCGAACGGCGTCTTGACGGCTGTAGAGAGCTACGATAAGCAGGGGCGATTGATCTTCAAACAGCGACTCACTCACGATGTGTGCCAACGTCCCGCCACTGAAGTGCGGCAGTATCGGGATCAGGCAACACATTACCGCTATCACTATGATGACTTGGATCGGCTTGAGCGTGTCGAGTCCGATGTCGGTACTGGCCTTGGGGAGTTTCGCCGCTATGCGTATGACGTGCTGGGCAATCGCTTGGCGGAATATCGCCATGGCGTGTTGCATCGAACTCTGCGCTATGATCCAGCGAATCATCTGGTTGAGCTACTTGGTACGCAAAATGAGACCGAAATCTGCGAATATGACAAGTGCGGTAATCTGGTTCGTCAAGGAAAACGTAGGTTTCTCTATGACGCTGGTCAACGCCTACGTGAGGTTTTGCAGGAGGGAACATCTCAGTCACTAGCCCAGTATCACTACTCGCCAACCGGACATCGAGCAATGGTCACGCATCCCGAGGGCGTCGAACTGATTACGTGTGATGATCTGCAGCAAATTGTCTCGGACTCTCCGGCCGGGCAGCAAGTTGCGTTCTGGGGATTCCAGATAGATACACTTCTGGCACTTTCCTCACCCAGCACCCAGAAACCCGAACGAGTCCTGACCAACGTGTTTGGTTCCGCCATCGGTGTAGGTGGGGTGGGTGAGTTAGTGGACTATGATCCCTTTGGTATCAAGGTGCAAGGCGAGGCTCTTCCTTTTGGTTTCGCGAGCAAGCGCTACCTTACTGAAAGCGGCCTGTACGATAACCGTGCACGCCTCTACGACCCCACAGCAGGACGGTTTACTCAGCCAGACCCAGCGGGTATTGTAGATGGTCTCAATCTCTACCAGTATGCGAGCAACAACCCCCTGGCATACCAAGATGTTCTAGGGCTCGAATCCGCTCGCAACAGCCAGGGACAGATTTCGCGATCTGCAAAGACACAACCTTACGAAGTGGGGACTTATAGAGACCTCAAGAGCCTTAGCAGAGGCACGGGGCTTGACATTCACCATGTACCCCAGAAGTATGCAGCGCATCAGGCAATCAGGGAATATCCAGCGCCGCCAGCGCTCAATGCTCCAGCAATAGCTCTTCCGGCTGAGGAGCATCACAGAATCCCGACACTGACAGGTGAGTATACAGGATCGCCACAGGTACTGATACAGAGAGATATTGACAATCTGAGAACGTATACCAATGCTCCTGAATCATCTATCCGTGAGCTTGTCGGCATGATTCGAGAAATGTATCCCGGTGTTTATTAGGTGAGGAGGTCACACGATGTCCGTAAACCGCAATATCGAGGAATGGCCAAGTGACGAACAGCAGAAAGCTTACCTGGCAGCTCAAGTCTTTGGAGAAAGCTTGGTGATAGAGGTCCGAGACATCCCGCGAAAAGCAGCTGTTCGTCGGCTTCTGGCACCTGAGGCCAAGCTCGAAGATGACGAAAAGGCGCTGTCCGCCTGGCTACAGTCAAAGGGCGCTGATGAGCGCAAGACGATACTCAAGTTTGCAGAGTACGTCGTTGACATGACCCTGTTTAGAATGTTGGCCCTGTTGGATGGAGCAGTTGGTGGATGTCCTCTAGATGATCGTACGGCCGATTACTTCATAGCCTTGGGAATCTACACCTCGGAAGAAGAATATGAAGCTGGAGAGCCTTCGGAGTTGATCCGGCTGAATGCTCCAGACAAGTTAGACCTACATGACTACTACAAGGAGTGGGTCAAGCGGTTCAGCAAGGAGAACGAAGCCATATGAGTGCTGCACGCGAATACAAACGCAAGTGCAAACAAGCCGGATGCAACGTTGAGTTCGTCGTCTCTGCGCCGTCACTAGACGAGGACCGCATGATCGGCTATTCGGAGCCGGAGTATTGTCCCAAGCACCGTATGCTGCACGCCAAATCATACTCACGTATCGCCGTGCACCACATTGATATCGAGGAAACGGAGGCAGGGTTCGAACTAATCCGGCGCGTGGAAGAGGCAAAGGCTCGGGGCGAGAAGCTCGGCTTGGGTCCAGGTGGCATCGGGCAGTTTGAACGGGAGCCGCGCCTCTTCTTACCCAGTGCTAATCCCAATCCCGTAGAACGTGAATTTCCGATTGCCGAGAAAGACGTAGAAATCCTGCAGGCACTCGAAAACCATCAGGTCATCGTTCTAGTAGGCCCCACCGGCTCTGGCAAATCCACCCACGTGCCGCAGATGCTGCTGCGATCTAAATGGTCAAGACGTGGTCCAATTGTGGTCACTCAACCACGCATCCAGGCCACGCGACAGATACCCCGCTTTGTTGCACAGCTCAATAACTCATCCTATGGCCCAGGCGCTGAGATCGGCTATTGCCACTCCGACGCCGACGAGTACGACCGACGCACCAAATTGCTATTTATGACCGATGGCAAGCTCATCAATGACATCGTTTCCGGCATGGTGTCCAACTATAGCGTCATCATGATTGATGAGGCCCATGAGCGCAGCGTCAACATTGATTTGATTCTGGGGCTACTCAAAGACCAGCTTTACCTCTACCCTCACTTGCGTGTCATCATTGCCAGTGCTACCATTGACCACGAGTCGTTTATCAACTTCTTTGGTGGTGAGGGACAGGTGCCCTTTGTCCTCTCCGAAGGCCGGTTCTATGGATATGACAAACACCTCTGGGGTGCTGAATATGACCCGACAAAGGAACAGTGGCTTGCTCCAGATGACCCCAACAAGGATCAGGAATGGTGGAAGCAGGTCAACGGTGGTGTACAACCGGAACGCGAGGAACTTCCCAACGCCATCGCTGACTTGGTGGAGTATCTCTGTAAAAGGCTCGACAGGCTTCCCCCAAAGGTAAAGCAGGAAAGAGATGGGCACATACTTGTCTTCCTCCCTGGTATGCGAGAGATTGACCGTACCGTATCGGCTATCAGAGCCCGCAATCTGCCCAATGTCCTGGCTTTGCCGCTCTATGCCCGTCGTCCTCTGGACGAGCAGGACCGCGCCTTGGATCCTAAAGACCCTGAAGATCGGAAGAGGCGCCGTGTGGTGGTGTCTACCAATGTTGCCGAGACTTCCTTGACGGTAGAAGGCGTCAAATTTGTCATTGACAGTGGCTATATCAAAGAGTCTTATTGGAATCCCAAAACCGAAGTTGCAGAATTAAGGACTGTTCGGCATAGCAAAGCTGGCTGCAGACAACGATGGGGCCGTGCCGGACGGCTTTCAAAGGGCGATGCTTTTATGCTTTATACGGAACAGCAATTTGAAGAAACGTTTCCTGATCATACCTCACCGAACATCGCCCGTTCTTCGCTGGAGCAAGTCATACTAACTGCTTTGGCAGCCGGCGTACGAACTGGACGAGGCGAAGATGCGCCCAAAGTACTGGATTTCGCTTGGATGCCCCTCACAGGAGAGGATCGGGAGCGATTTTGGGAGGAATTACCGCGTGCGTTTGATGCCCTCAAAGAGAAACGTGCTGTAGATGAGCATGGCGATCTCACGTCGTTTGGTCTGGAATTACGCGGTGTGCCCACCGAACTGGACATTGCTGCTGTATTTGCTGAGGGAGATCGACATGCGATGGGCGTGGAGGTGGCCACGCTATTGCCTTTTCTGAAGCTCGACTTTGGGATTCAGAGTGTCCTCGTTTGGGAACGAGCATGGGATACCTACAAAAAGCTAGATGTGCGCCGCCATCACCTGGCGCTAGCGTACGGCTGCCGCGATGACCTGGATTTCTTCTTAAAGCTGTGGATGGTGTGGGAATCTCTATCCTCTGAAGGGAAAAGGAAGAAATGGTGTGAAGAAGCGGGTATAGACTTTAAGACATTCAAGGAAAAAATCGAGGGGGAGCGAAGGAAGTTATTGGGATCCGTGATGGATTGGCGTAAGGCTGAAAAGCGCCCCATCAACACAGGAAAAATAGATGCGTTGCGTGCCTTGATCGCGTACTGTTTAAGCAACGAAGTCTATGTCCCAATGGAAGAGGAGCAACGGCCTGATGAGTTAAGCTACCTGGATTGGGAGTCCTACTGGGACGGGACCGATTACTACGAAGAATACGAAGACGATTTCGACATTGATCCGACTTTCTCGACATCTTCTGGCGATACAACACGCTCCGGTGTGTTTCGGCGTCTTAGTCAATCACCACATGAAGTAAGCGAAGACTCGCTAATTGAAATTGCTCCCGTTTCCATTTGCTACGGGCAGGACGATTTGGATCTCTTCATTGCCTGCCAGCGCCGTGCCAATTTTCTCAGGCCTGCTCGTGCCAAGAGCTTGGGGCTCAACCTTGTGCGTCTAGAGAGAGACTGGTTGCGCGTGCTCAATGCAAGTCAGGTCGAGCGGATAATGCTATATGCCTCGCTCGCCCGGTGGCGAGACCCATCTGAGCATCATCTATACAAAGTGCACCTTTTTCTACCCTGGCTGGTCCCGCTTGACAGTGAGGTCCAAGGAACAATCCAGGCGTGGACTGCGAGTAGAGGGGGGGTCATAGCCCTGACTGTAGTTCCGTCGAAATCGCCTCTAGTCGGTGACCTAGCCAATAATCCGTTGTCTATTCAGGGCTGGCTGGCTGCTGACGAGATTGATACATCTGATGCTGAGATGTTTGTCGAGGGTGCACAAGTCACGGCTCACGTCGTTGGCTATGGCGAGAGCAAGTCCGGCGAACCACTGCTTCTGTTGAGCCATCGCTGCTCACAAGCACGCGCTTCTGCCGATTTTGCCCAGCGTTATCGCAACCACAAGGACAAGTCCATTGAGGTGAAAATGCACCGCGTTCTTGAAGACCCGCTGGGACGAAGGCCACTTTTCATTGTGCGTGAGCCCGGGTCGAGGTTGGACATCCCTATGTCCGCCAGTGATTTCTGCGGCGACACCCACTTTCGTCCCTACCTCGGCCTGCGTTTTGAAGTGGGCGAGACGTTTCAGGTTGATATCGAAGATATCTTGGAGGATGACTACCAAGAGGTCTATCTTTCGCGGATCCGTTACCTCCTTGATGAACACGACCAGATTCCAAGAGACTGGGACCGGCGTATTGTCAATGTGGAAGTCTTGCGTGTGGATAGGTTGGGTGCTTACCTCGCAGTCAAAGGCAGTGGAGCACCTTATGTTAGTTTTGTGCGCCGGGCATTGTGGCCCTATGACTTTAACCCACGCCCTGGTGATCAAGTACGTGCACGTTTACGTCGCTATGAACGGAACATAAATGTACAAAAGCTGCGGGAACGCTTGGAAAAAGGAGAGGCCTTACCCCAGGAATTGGACCTTGGTATTGAACTTGATCTGCGTATCCCACCAGCCTACGACAGATTCAAGAAAAGATACCCGGAAGGAAGCCTGTTGACGGTCAGCGTCGACCGGCAGTTAGACAGTGGAGGGCTCTTGGTTGATCTCGGTGATGGGCTAAAAGCGATAATCTATGCTTCCGAGTTGGGTCTAGGTGAAGATGGCAATCTCAAGAGTGCCAGAGATTACACGCCGGGCGACCCAGTTGATGTCCGTGTCACCCGACTCAAGGATGAAACTGCCGGCGTGGAGTGTAGCATTTTCCGTGTCCAACCTGTTCCGGCGGAAGTCAAAGAGGGAAGTGCTGTTGAAGCACGCGTGCTCATGGTACGCCCTGATCGAAAGCAGCCCGACAAAAAGTACATTACTTGTAGCTTAGATAACAAATACCGAATTGATGTACGCAGTGAAGAGCCTGATTTATCCATTGATGTGGGTGATGTCGTGCTTGTGCGCATCACCCGCATGTTTGATAAGACAGCGTACATCCAGGGCGGGTTGATTAATGGAGGGCAAGTTACCTCATGAGAAAAACAGACAGTAGATTGCCTTCCTCTCTAAGGACGCATGGACTACGATTCAAAGAGCGCGTCGAGCAACTGGTGGCGCAAATACAGGCTCATGTTGAAAGCGGAGAGCCGATGAATATGAGTATCCCCCCCCATCGTGAAATCACCGAAGCCTTGCACAGTATGGTTTACCTGGATGGTCAGCCCAGTGAGCTCAAGATTATATACAACGATGGATCACCAGGGAAGCCATTCCCAGTACATGTACTTTGGAAATCAAAAGAAGGTTGGGAATGGAACCCCAAACATGCTCTCCATCTCCACATTGGCACCCTCAGCTTTCGTCACATGGACTACGATCAACACGTGGATGTCTATCTGATTCGCGACAAGGAGACCCGCCGCCTACTGCAGAAGGATGTTGAAGACCTGGCCTACAAGCGTATGAAAGAGATACTCGGAGCGCCAGAACTTGAAGGGGAAGGTTACCTATCTATCTATCAGACCGGACTTGAACCCTTAGTCGTGGGTGTATATCGTGCGCTGACAGAGCATCTCCAACATCGTAATCAGGCAGGACTTAGTCCTTTGCGTGTTCAACCTGTTTTCTATCTGGATGACACAACAGGGCGCCGGACTCCGGGAACTACTTGGGGGGCTGGGATGCCATGACAGCGCCAAATCCAGAAGAACCTAGACCTCGATCCAAAGTTGCGGAACGTGACAAACAGACGTTTGTCGTTGCCGATCCACACGTGGTTTACTACGATGCTGTACTTAATTCCCCGTGGAACCAAAGCGACGAGGGCATATTACCATCCAAAGACGACTGGTCCACGTATCGCTATGCTGTCAAAGACATCATTGTTGGGATTGCAACGCATCGTTACGATCGGCAGACGCGCCGCCTTGAGATCCGGGCTTACTTTATCGGGGAGCATCCGGTCTTTCGCGAACTAGAACCGACCAAAGCGATGATGATTATCCTTTGCAGCCAGGCATACCAGTCAGGCGGTACGATGGAACTCTTTTTCGAGCAGGGTATTCCTTTTGATGTGCGCCAACTGATCGAGCATCATCTTGGTGAGCGAATATCGGGTCACGAAAAGCTCTTGTCAGAAGAACTTTCCCGAAAACTGTATGCTGCCCTATCTGATTTTTCGCCTGAAACGCAGGCACGCATCGAAGCGGATGAAGTTCCCGTCGAGCTTGTCTGTTTCAACGCCTATCGGGGCACTTGGACCCCAAACCACATCAAATCCTTAATCCAGCGGGGAATTCCCCTGCGCTGGATCTTTATGAGCCGGCCTAGCCCTTTGCGGGCCGCTATAGTCTATGCGCACCTGCTGAATCATCTTCGTGCCGTTATGATGGAAGAATATGCGATTCATCGTCTTGCAGATCGGAAGTTAGGTGTCAGTGCGGGCAAGCGTATCGTCCGCGTGGACACTGATGGGGAAAATCACTACACGAGCGACTACATTCTGGAAATACCGACTCCTCAGGATGAGAGTCAGTCTGAGACGGACTCTTTTGTACGTCTTGACCGGCAGGAGGGGTTCTGCCTTGTTCCCATTGTCCCTCATTCGTCACGCTCTATCTATGACACTCTGGACAGGGACCTGGCTCGCGCAAAAGAGAAGGCTGACACAGGCAAACCAATCCTGGTTCTTCCCCTGGACTTCATCTACCTACCAGACGATATTCGAAGTGCATACAAGGCAGCGGTGAAACGTGCCGGATTTTTCCTCCTTCTCATTGGACTGACCATGTCGCAACTGCTAGCAGAAGCCGAGTTCAATTTAGCAGTTACGGCAGCGCAGATAGACGATAGCGAGGTGGAGTCTTTCAATGTTGATCGATACACAGATTAGCTCTTTCCCAATCCCTCCTGAGATCTGGAAAAATGGCCATGAAAATGCGCCAGACCTTCCTCCACTGCATTTGCCAGCTCGCGATGCTATGGCCATTGAACGTCGCGCCAGAAAGGAGGTCAACCTCCATAGCGAACAACGTCGTTATACTCTTTGCTGCGAACGCATCCAAGGCATTGTACAAGAGCTTTCACAGAAACCGGGCGTGCTCCCAACTCCGGTAGTATGGCCATCACACAGCCAGAACAACTCGAAAATCCCAAGCGCCCGATCATATCTGGCAGTCATGGACGTCATAGGCGGTTGGATGTCGCGATCCTTATCTAGGGAGGAAATCCTCCAAATGGGTTATGTCCGTTTTTCGACCGTTTTCTTTCCCCCAGAACATGCTGCACCTCATCTCAAAAGTTGTGAATTCATCGCCAATCGCTCCCAGGTTCACCATCTTTTTGAGCGTGCTGCTAGAGATGCGGCTTTGGAAAACAGTCCGTTTACGGTATCTGCTGCACAATGCCAAGAAGCCTTCCGTATGCGTTACGAGCTGTTGAAAACCATCGCCGCAAAAGGGTATGGCTTGGTAGATGTGCTCGAGCTTGTGTGAGGATCATATCCCAACCGCACACACCGCTCTTCTAAATGCCCTCGAAACTTCGTTCTCCCCTCCAACATCAAACGTCCCCCGCACCGCCTGCGCGTTCACGCGAAACATCAGCGCCTCCAGGTCCAGGTAGTCCTGCACCGCTAATTCCGGGTGCCGTCGCCGGTTAAATTTCAGGAACGGGAACATCTTGCCGTTCAGATGCTGCAGGTCAAAACCCATCTCGTCGCGTAGGTAGCCGCGATGCTCCCCGTACAACGTCGACCCCGGCACTGGCGTGAATAGCATCGGGATTACCGACCCGATCCGGCTGGAGGCATAGATAACAGTGTCCACCACGTCTCGAATGTCCTCGCCCGGCGTACCGAACAGGATAAAGGCGTTGACCTGCATGTTGCGCAGGATGAAACCGGCGTCCACGCAATTCTGCACCGCGCGCTCGAACATCTGCACGTTGGAGTGCGAGCGGTTCCAGGACTTGATTACGTTAGCATTGATGTTCTCCAGCGGCAGATAAACGCGCTCGAACCCAGCCTGGTGCATCAGGCGGGCCAGATCGGCGTCAATCAGCCGCACCTCGATCCCCTCCGGCGCGTGTAAATGGACGTTGCCCCGCAGGCCCGGGTCGTTGATGATGCCTTCCAGGATAGCCCGAAAGTGCTCTCTTTCGGCCAGAAAGTTGTCCTCGTAGAAGGCGAACTGCCGGATGCCGTAACGCTCGAACCTGTCGCGCATTTCCCGCAGCGTTTCGTCGGTACCGCGTGTGCGGACGGTTATTCTGCGCCCCTCCTTTGTCCAAACCGCCTGCCTCACCCGCTCATCGTCGTAGAGATTGTAGGCGTGTTGAGCGCAATACGCGCAGTTGAAAGGGCAACCGCGCGTGGTGGTGAGAATGGTGTAGGGTGGGCCGTAGTTGCGCCTGTCGTTGACCGCCGTTTCGTACCCGCGCTCGCCTGGCCCAGGGCCGTGGTAGTAACGCGAGTTGGGAACGTGCGGTTCGTAATACAAATCCAGGTCCAGGTCGAGCCAGGATGCCTGGGGGATTTCGCCCTTCACGATCAGGTTGTGCTGGTCATCTAGGCCAAGGTCACAGCCTAACACAATCTTGAATAGCAGCCTGCGCTCATTCAGTTTAGTTTGCAGATGCTCCGAGGCCAGCGTTGGGTAGATACCTCCAATCCGTATCCGCGCCGAAGGAAAGACCTCCTTGCACAATACTGCCACGTCCACTGTGCTCTCCCACCAGTAGGTCATGATGGAGGTAATCCACACTTCGTCAGGTACGAAGGTAATCTCCGGGAGCGGTCGCTGTTTCCAAGCCAATCCCTCATCATCCGACCGGCCCTCCCTTATGCTGGCTATCGCCAGGAGTTCCTGCCGTAAATCGTACGGGTGGAGGCCGAAGACGAACTTGAAGCGCCGGTCAGGCGCAAGTCGGCGGCCGTGCTCCTGACGGAACTCCCGGTAAGGGATCTCCGTCGTCGAGCAGAATTCTACCACCGATTTGGTCTTCTTCGGCACATTGCCTTTGGCGTCCGGGTACAAGCAGTCAATCAGGCGCGTTTCGTAGCCCTGCTGCTTCAAGTAGGAGCCGACCTTGAGCAACCCTTGGGGCTGGCTCCACTCGGCCCAGTATTGCACGTCGTATACCGGCGGGTTGATCAACAGTGCACGCTTGCTCATATCGCCCACCCCCTGTCTGCCAGCGACTCCCGAACCACCTTCGCCAGGTAGGTGTCTCCCAGGAAGTCGAAGGTGTGGGCACGCACTTTCATGTTCAGGAAAGCGGTCATCCGGTATAGGTCTTCGTAATCGCTTCTCTCTATGCCATTCAGCCCCGCAAACGGCAGCCGGTGTGGGCTTGTATCTTCTGGCTCAATCGCACCGACCTGGGAGGTCAACCACGCATAGTCGTCGCTACCAGGCGTGGGCGAATAGGGCTTGGGAATGACCATGCCGACCAGTTGGAGCAGTTTGAGCGCATTCCAGACCAGTTTGTCCAGGTCGTCGTCCGGGCGGTCAATCCAGAGGAAGCCCGAGATGTAGTGGCTGCGCGATTCCCAGCCTGCTCCTCGTCGTGAGACGAACCCTGCCTCTTCGCAGGCTCGCATTACGTCTCTGTACAATGGTTCATCCACTGTCCCATTCTCGTCCAGAGCCAACTCAAAGTGCAACTCGCTGACGTGCGCATCGGCCAGCAGTTGCGCATCATCAACCGGAAAGTCGCGCGTCTCCACCCCGCAGATACCGTGGAACCATATCTTCCACCCGTTCTTGACCACTGCTTGGAGCACAGGCTTCAGGCGGGTGTCGAAATCCTCGAAGATGTTGTCGTTGAAGAAGGCGAAGTGAAACGTCCCGCGCCTGATCGCGCGGTCAATTTCGTCCACCGGTTTCGGGCTGCGCACATCCAGCGCGCAGAACGCGAGTTTCCGCTCCCCGTACAACGAGAAATCGGCCGGCCAGCGGGTGAGGTCGAGGTGCTCTCGGACGACAACGTCTACGTTGGGGCAGAAGCGGGCGGCGTGTTCCGTTTCCAGGGCCGGGTAGTTGCCGCACAGTACCACTGTCGGACGTCTCAGCCGGTTCTTGACCCGGTCGGCGACCAGCGGCACCGCCTGCCACCAGAACGAGGTTAGTGTGGTGATCCACACGCTGTCCGGTATCCAATTGCGGCCGGCCAATTCTTCAAGATAGGCGTCGAAGGCTTCCCAGGGCTGGCCAAAGTGCCAGTGCATCGGCTCGCCAGGCGGCAGGTCGTCTACGATTTTCGATTGCCGGCGGGGTACGTGGCCCTTGGGCGTGGGCAGCATAAAGTCAAAGAGTCTAACCTCGCAGTCGCGTGTCTCCGTCAGGCAGGTTCCCAACTTGAGCAGGTCAAGTGGCTGATTCCACTTGATCCAGGGGTAGCGGCTGTCAATCACCGGCGGGTTGACCAGCAGTATCCGCCCCTGCGCCTGGTTTAGTGCATCCTGTGCAGAAAAGATTTGTGGGCCTGCCCTGAGCCTGTCGAATGGGTTAGTCATCGTATGTCAGGCGGAGAAGGAAAGTAAGCGGTGGGCCAGGTCCATCATCGTGTCCACGTTCCCGTCGGCGGCCAGGTAGGCGATGCGCCAGAACAAAGCGGATTTCACAAACGTGGCATCCCCCATCTTGCCCCGGGTGGAGTGCAACCAGTTGAGGTATATGGTGTTCGTCGAGAAGTCAATCTCGCACAGCGGGGCGTTCGGCCCACCATTGCGCAGGCTGATCTCAAAGTCCCGGCCAAGCATATACAGCGACTGGCTCCACGCCTCAGCATCGCGGTTGATCCGCACGACCCGGTCCGGCAGGTCAATCTGATAATCGGCTTCTGGCAGGTTGACCAGTTCGAGCGTATAGCCCTCGATGGTGTTGGGCAACTCGACGTGGTATTCGGAAGCACGGCACAGCCCGTTTGCCATGACGTCGGAGCGGGAAAACAGGCACTGTAAAGCACGGCTATGGCGAGAGCCAACGGACAAGGCAGTGACAGCCTGCGAGACTTCGAGGAACGTCTCTCGCCGCCGCCTGGCTTCCTGCACGATCCGCTCGACAGACGATTCGACGCTACGCTGTTTCCCAAGTTGTTCCAATACCTTCCCCAACGCACCTGACTCGACGCTCCCATCGCCCACCAGGCACTTGCGCAACACCTGGAACTGTGCGTCCTCGGCGTAGAACGCTTCTCGCCCGGGCATAATCGCGCTGATGGCGTCCAGTCCCTCTGTGACGATGACCTCTCCCATCACCTGGTCCAGAAATGGGCGGTACTTGGCAGGCAGGTCATTTCCCATTCCCAGAAAGCCCGGGGCACCGATCTCGACCCCGCGCACGCGGATGGCGATGCCGCGCATTTCGGCGGGGAAAATAGGCTGGGGGAACCCCAGCAAAGCCCCCTGTGCCGCCAATCCCCCGGACTCAATATGGAGCGGTTGTCTGACCGTAGTAGTGTCATCTGGTTGGGCAATGTGGAAGTCGTTCAGTAAGGGACGCCTGAGTTCATGTGTTTCGCCGCCTGGGCTTGTGATCTTGACACTGAATGGCGTGGGGGAGGCAGGCATAGCAAGTACTTCCAGGCCCAGGCGCTCAAGTTCCTGGAAGGATAGATCGTAGGGAACCGGAATGCTACGGCTCAGGTGCCATATAAAGCGGTCCAATCCGCTGGCAGAGCCCACGTTCCGCACCCGGCCGCGTCGCTGTGGGGCCTGCAACTCATGCCGGACAAACTCGTGCAGGTGCAGAGTGATGCATGTGAAAGATGGCACTGTCGCGCCAGCACTGGGAGCAAGACGGATATGGCAAAAATCCTGAAGCATTTCCAGGGTGTGACCATCCTCGAGGCTAAGCAGGTAATCATAGTCAATTGTGGCCTGGAGGTCCACCGCGCGGAAGTCAATAGTGTATTCCACGGTCAGAACTTGCCCACCAAACTTGTGCCACGCTTCCGCCGACAACTTGATGGTGAGACCATCCTGGCTGTATTCAGCCGTCGTCAATTCGACTGTTCCGCACCGCACCGCCTGCACGATGGTGAACGGCTCTAACGATTGTACGAACCGCTCTCCGAGAAACAGGATAGGTCTGGATTCTGGTAGGCCTGACCACGGCTCTAGCGTCACACTCTCGCGGAACCTGGCAACTCTACTAGCATGCGAGTGGACCTCGACCAGATGACAGTAACGGGCCACGGCGAGGAAGCCAATCCCCTTACGCCCAATCGGCCGTCGTCCACCAGCAGTCAGATCCTCACCCCAGCGCCGCGTGCCACCGCCGATGCGAATGTACTCATTCTGGAACTCAAAGGGCGTCATCCCTATGCCATTGTCTTCGACCGTGACCGTGCTAAGGTCGGGTGAGAACTGAATCGTGACCAGGGTGGCATCGGCGTCGTAGGCATTGCTGATTAACTCTTTGAACGCGCTGACAAACGTAGGATAGATGCCTGAGAGCTCACGGAGAATATTGGGGGCGACGCCCCCAATCTGTAGGGCTTCGAAACCGGACAGTGCTTGTGCTTTAGTGTCTGACAGATTCCCTGCTCCTGTAGCCATCACCCGCCCACCACGTTTGGAACCAGATATTATAGCCTGAACTGTCCTAACCCTGCACAGTCGGCCTCCAAGGAGAACTTGTTTAGTTTAGACAGGAGCGGCAGATTGTCAAGTCGAGGATTCTCGCGTTGATTGTGCTTGAACAGGCTTGATCATTGTGCGCGTGGGATCTTTGCTCAGAAACCCGTGGCCAGAACTATTGACAGCGGCAGCATGACCTCGTATAATGATGGTGCTTTTCAACTCCATTTCCATCCGCGAATGTGCTCACCTTGTAACCAACAGTGAACTGAATTGGGAGACCCATGTGCAACCGGTGATGGAACGCTACCTGCAGAACCTGCCCATTCCGGTGTACATCCATCTCTACTCAAGGCCGCGGAGATTGTCGCGTGAAGCCGTGGACGAGAGATGAGCATTCCTTCCTATCTCCCACCCTACCTTACCCCTGAACAGCGCGACGCCATCCTGCACACCGGCGGCCCTCTCCTCATCATCGCCGGCCCTGGCTCCGGCAAGACTGAGGTCATCGCCTGGCGCGTGGTGCATCTGGTGCGGTCGGGACTCGTCGCCCCGGAAAACCTGCTCGTCACCACCTTCACCAACAAGGCGGCACTCGAACTCAAGGACCGCATCCAGCACAGGCTCCCGGACGTGCACGTCGAGGCCATGCAGGTGAGCACGCTGCACTCGTTGTGCGCCGACCTCCTCCGGCAATACCAATCCCGCAGCCCTTTGCCACGCGGCTTCCACATCCTCGACGAGCACGGCCAGTTCCTGTTCGTCTATACCCGGCGCAAGGCACTGGGGCTCGACGCCCGGATCAAGGGCTACCCTCACCAGTTCTTCTCTCACGTGCTGCGCCTGTTCAACCTGGCCACCGAGGAACTGGTCGAGCCAGGGAAGTTGGACGAGTGGTGCGATTCTCGTCGGGTAGAAGCCGAAGCGTACGCCGCCGAAGTGGCCGGCGGCCGGAGCAAGACCAAAGCCCAGAAGGCCGCCGGCGAGGTGGGGCGGTGGTGTGAGGAGAAAGTCATCGTCGAAGCGTACCGCCGCTACGTGGACCTGCTCCGCGAGCGCGGGCTGGCGGACTTTGCCTTCCTCCAACGCTATGCCTATGACCTCTTGACCGCTAACCCAGAGATTGTCGCCGCACTGCGCGACCGCTACCGCGCCATCCTGGTGGACGAGTACCAGGACACCGATGCCGTCCAGGAACGCCTGCTCGAGTTGCTGGCAGGTGACGGTGCCCACCTGACCGTGGTGGGCGACGACGACCAGTCCATCTACCGCTTTCGTGGTGCGACGGTCAACAACCTGCTCTCTTTTCGGAAACACTATCCCGGCACGCGCACGATCCTGCTCACCGAGAACTTTCGCAGCCGCGAGCCAGTGGTGACCCATTCGCTCGACGTCATCGTCCACAACCCGGCCCGCTTTGCGAAAGACCTGTTCACACGGCGCGGTCCTGGCAGCGACGTACTGCTGGTCTACGAACGTTCGGTGGGGGAAGAAGCAGCCGCGTTGGCGGATCTTCTGCGCCGGTTGCACAGTGCCGGCAAGATACGGCGTTGGAACGACGTGGTGCTGCTCCTGCGCAGCGTCCGCTCCTACGCTGCCGCCTACGCCGACGCGCTGCGGGCCGCCGGTGTCCCGGTGGTCGTCGCCGGTGATGCAACGCTATTCGAGCGCGACGACGTGCAGCAACTGGTCAACCTGTTCACCTTCCTGGGGGCGACCCAGCCCTGGGGCGACGTTCACGTTCGCCAGCCCATCCTGGGGTTGGACGAGGCAACCGTCGCTGCCTTGCGGGGTTTCCGCGGCTACTTGCTCGACCTGGATGGCGACGAGAAGTTGCAAGAGATCGGCGTCATCTCACCCGCCGACCGGTGCAAACTGGGTGCGCTATTGGCCCTCAAGCGGCGCGTGCAGGCCAAAGAACACACCAGCCTGCTTGAAGCGTGGTACGCACTGCTGGCGCTCACCGGCTATGCGGCGCTGTGCGAGCGGGCCAGGTACCTGGATGCACTGCTCAACCTGGGTGTGTTCAGCCAACTCGTCGCTGCCTTCGACGAACACGGCGGGACGCGCACCCTGTACCCATTCCTGGACTATCTCAAGTTGCTGCGCGAGGGAGGTGTGGACCCGGCTGTGGTTGAGCCCGAGGACGCCGTACGGGTGATGGCCATCCACCAGGCCAAGGGGTTGGAATTCCCCGTGGTCGTCGTCGGCTCGGTGATGCAGGGACGGCTGCCCTCCAGCCGGCGGCGTGACCATTACGAGGTGCCCCACGCACTGCGCGCCAGCGGCAAGCCGGAAGTCGAGGACCTGCACCTGGTGGACGAGCGCAAGTTGTTCTACGTCGCCGCCACGCGGGCCCGCGAATTGCTGGTCCTGGGGACGGCCGACGTGGTGAACAAACGTGGCGGCGGTCCCAGCCCGTTTCTGTTCGAGATGTTGGGGCAGGACCTGCGGGCGGCTACCGACCTCGGCCGGGCGCGCGTGACCGAGATCGAGAGCCGCCGCGTCGCCCCAGCCGGCCCACGCGAGCGCGTCAGTTTCACGCAATTGGCCTATTTCCTGCAGTGCCCAGGGCGCTACAGGTTCGCGGTGGTCTATGGGCTGCAAGTGCCTCACCCTGACCCGGTGGACTTTGGAGCCAACGTCCACCGGGCGCTGCTGGACGTTCACGAGCGGGCTCGGGCCGGCGAGGTTCCCTCGCCGGAGGAGGTCGAGGGGATCGTTGCGGCGGCCTGGGTGCCGGCGCCACAGGCCGATCCGGTGCAGGATCGCCAGGCACAGCAGGCCGCCGTCCGGCAATTGCAGCGTTACGTCGTGCACCGCGCTGATTCGCTGGCGCAAGTGACCCACGCGGAGACCCCCTTCTCGTTCGGGCTGGAGCGGTACGTGCTGGTGGGCAAGATTGATCTGCTGAGGCACACCGGCGGTGGTTACGAGTTGGTGGATTTCAAGGCGGGCAGGTCGGCGCCCGCGGCACTGGAACAGGTGGACGCCCAACTCGACCTGTACGCGCTGGGGGCAGAAGCGAGCCTGAAACTGCCCATCGTGCGCCAGAGCGCGCACTTCCTGGAGGACGACGAGGTCTACACGCGGGAGTGGTCACCGGAGCGGGCCGCGTCAGGCCGCGAGCGACTGGAAGCGCTGTTGGACCAGATCACACGCCGCGAGTTCCCACCGCGGCACGCCTATTGCCCGCGCTGCAACGAGTTCCGGGCCATTTGCCCCTACACGGAGGACGAGCGATGAGAAGGTTCGACGAATTCCTGCGCCAGGAGATCGCCGTCTACGAGGGCCGTCACGACGATTTGATCTACCTGGCGCCGGACCTTTACCGGCTCCTGACGCGCCTGTTGGACGACCCGCAGTTGCCGCCGCGCTTGCGCCCCCTCATCTCCTGCGCCATCGCCTACTTCATCCTGCCGGCCGACGTCATCTCGGAGGAACTGTACGGCCCCTACGGCTACGTGGACGACATCTGGCTGTGCGCCTGCGTGGCCGACGTGGTGCGCCGGGAACTGGGCGAAGCCATTCTGATGGAGAACTGGGAGGGAGAAGCGCCGCTGCTCCCGTTGATAGATGAGATATTGGGCCGCGAACAGGACCTGATCGGCGACAATCGGGACAGAATCCTGTGGTACACCGGTTGCGCCCAGCTAATGGACGCACCGGAACCTGTCGTAACAGTCCCACCAGACAACCCTCTCACGGTTGAGGACAACCGTTTGTTCAAGGCCTAGATATACGGCCACTGCTTACACGCGGATACTTCGGAACGCCTTGTGCACCATCAAGGAATAAAAGGTTGACTTGTTAGAGTACATGGACTACACTGACACGTGAAGATGTATTGAGACGAGGGTAGAAATATGCTCACCTACGTAACCATTAGCCTGTTCGATTCCCCTGCCCAAACACTGGTCAACACCGTCAATACTGCCGGTGTGATGGGCAAAGGCATTGCCGCTGTCTTCAGGAAACTGGGTCTCCCGTGTTTTGTAGGGTAATCGAGTAGTTGCTTGCCATGATTGCACATTGCAAGAGGCAGGGGTGCTGCGGTACAGGAGGGTTGTGTAAAGGATGGAGAAATCCGAATCACTTCTGGAACTGACTTCGGCCGGCATCCCGGTGGGCCTGCGCCCCTTCTTTCAGGAGTACGTACTGGAAGACCTGGACCCACAGCGCAGCGCTTTCACCGTGATCGAACGCACGTTGGCCTGGGGCGACCGGCGAGCGCTGTGCTGGCTGTTTGCCGTCTACGGGCCGGAACGGATTGTGGATTGGGTCCGCCAGGCCGGTTGGCGCCGCCTGCCACGGCGGCGGCTGCTGTTCTGGCTTTGCTTCTTCAATCTGGCCGACTATCAACGTGGAGAGCGGATATGGCTCCATTAGCCACGCCACACTGGGAGGCCGTTACGCCAGAAGCGCGCAGGCTGCTCACCGTCCTGGGTCAGTTGCCTCTTCTGCAGCCGTTCTACCTGGGCGGTGGCACGGCACTGGCCCTGTGGTTGGGGCATCGCATCTCGAGAGACCTGGAGAGGGTATAGTGCCGAGAGGTGGTATAACGTCGTCTGGACCTTCCCGAAAGCTCCGAGCTTTCGGGAAGGTTGTATGCCGTCGAGACTGGTACGTGGTTGGAGAAACGGAGTGATCGAGAAGGAGCGTCACCTAGACCCTAAAGGTCTCCCAGACCTTTAGGGTCTCTACCGTTGCACGGGGGCCTATGCCTTGAGTAGCTCGACGAACTCATCACGATGGTCAATCTCGAACCCGGCGTGCTCCAAAGCCCGGACGACCTGCTGAGGTTTCACCATGAGCAGGCGCGGCATCACGCTGGCTCCAGGGCTACACTGAGACGTCCGATAAACTGCTCTTCCCCAGGTTCAACCGGGATTGGTTCACCGTGCTTGAGCAGGCTGGCGCAATAAGCCCGGATGGCGTCGGCGGCCATTTCGCGGGCTTCTTCCAGGGTTTGCCCTTCCGTATAGCAACCAGGCAGGGCAGGTACAGAGACAAGATATTCGCCTTCGGGCTGGCGCTCGATGATCACGGTAAACTGGTATATGTTCACAGTCTGTCCTTTCAGCACCACACGCATCGGATGTACTCATCCGCGTTGGCTGTCATTGTACCCCAGCCTGGCTCATTGGTCAAACTTACGGTGGCGGATCCAGGCACAGAAGAGCCGGGCTGGGGAAAGTTCGACAACACGGGTTACACTCTGAGGGGGAAGGAGGCCGGCGAGAGGGCGAACTTGGGCTGGATAGCGGTATGATGGCCGGAAAGCCACGCGGTGGCGCCGGTGAGCCAGGGCTTGTTTGGCACGGGGCTGGGCAGCCAGACCAGCGGGGGCGTTCCGACGAGCGCGGGGAACGGCGACCGCTACCTGGAGATCACGGTGGGTGGGGAGACCCTGAGTCCGTGCGAGCCGAAATCTACGACAGGCTAACGATGGGTGATTGTTCCGCAGAGGTAATCGAACTCGCCCCAGGCGGCAAGAAAACTGGTGGGCGTCGCGTGCTGAGGGGCGTCGTCAAACGTCGAATCGTCGAGCAGCACAGATTGATCGTCGTAGCCGATGACGACCACCGCGTGGGCCAGGTCAGCCTGCCAGTACTGGAGGAACAGGGTGCGCACCAGGGCAATGACCGGCGTACCGGCATCGAGTGGGACCGATCTGTCTATGGTGAGGAACTGGCAGCAAGATGGTGGGCATGTTGCTGTATCTCCGCGATCTGGGCCTCGTTCAGCAACAGTTCGCCGCTCTCGACATCCACGTCAACCTCGCCGACGCGGCCCAAGCGCCCCGCAGGCGGCGCGGTCAAGTCCACTGGTACGCGCCAGACAATACGGTCACCGAGCGTCAGCGCGGGGTCATCGGCCAGCAGCAGATTGCCAACGTGGGTCGCCAGGAAGGCATTGACCTTGCGCCGGGCCACAGCAGCGGTCACATTGACCTCGGCCGAGAGATGAATGTCCATCTGCAACCGGCCCGCACGGGGTAACGTTAACACACCTGATTGCTCAACCATAATCCACCTCTGTTTGCCAGCGACGGCAGGGCCTTGAGTTGGGTTCCATTTTACCCGACTTGGCCCATTCGTCAAATACCGTTCGTCTCGAACTGGCCAGAGCCGTTTCAGCCAGACCGTGCTCGTTTCTTTTCCTCCACCGCCAGAAAGACCCTCTCCGCCGTCAGCGGCATGTCGTTGAAGCGAATCCCCAGCGCGTCGTAGAGCGCGTTGGCGATGGCGGGGGCCGTGGCGATCATCGGGTGCTCCCCGACCCCCCGCGCCCCCCACGGCCCGTCGTCCTGCGGCACCTCCACGTAGTCGGTGATGATCCTGCGCGGCACGTCCACCGCCGTCATGATGCGATAGTCCACGAAGGAGGGGTTCACCGGCTGTCCCTGCTCCAGTTTCAGTTGCTCGAACAGCGCCGAACTGGCCCCCTGCACCACGCCCCCCTCCAGTTGTACGTGCACCTGGTCCGGGTTGATCGCCTTGCCCACGTCGTAGGCCGCCGCCAGCCGCACGATCTCCACCTGCCCGGTCTCCGTGTCCACCTCCACCTCGACCGCCTGCGCGCCGGTGGTATAGTGGACCACCGCCCGCTCCCCCTGCCCGGTCTCCGCGTCCAGGCTGGTCACGTAGGTCGGCATGAACTTGCCGCGCCCGATGATGGGGCCGCCGATCCAGCCCTGGTCGCCCGGCAACGGCAGGCCATAGACCACCATGTTCTTCAGCGGAAGCGACCGCTCGCTCTTGTACGAGACCACCTCCCCGTCGCGGACGTCCAGGTCGTCCAGGTGCTCGTCCCAGTACCGGGCCACGATCTCCAGCACCTGCCTGCGGGCGTCCTCCGCCGCTGCCTTGACCGCGTTGCCCATGGACCAGGTGAGGCGGCTGGCCACCGTCTGCCACTCGTAGGGGCTGTACTTGGTGTCCACCGGCCTCGAGATGCGCACCCACTCGTAGGGTACCCCCAGCGCCTCGGCCGCCATCTGCGCGGCCACGGTGAACGCTCCCTGCCCCAGGTCCTGCCCGCCCAGGCCCACGCTGACCGTGGCATCCTCGTTAAAGCGCACCCACGCCTCGGAGCCGGGGTTGGGCGGCATGGCGGGTGCCTTCCAGCAGATGGCGACCCCCTTCCCCCGCCGCTTGTGCGGGGCGGAGGGCGGCTCCTGCTTGCCCCACTCGATGCCCTGCGACACCTTCTCGATGCACTGGGAGAGCCCCACCGGGTGCATGACCATGCCGGTCACGATCACGTCGCCGCCCTTGACGCAGTTCTTCAGGCGAAAATCGAGCGGATCGAAGCCGAGCGCCTCCGCCAGGCGGTCCACCGACTGCTCGATGCTCCAGTGAATCTCGGGCATGCCAAAGCCCCGCATCGGCCCGCCGACGGGATGGTTGGTGTAGAGGCAGTAGGAGTCGGTCTTGACGTTGGGGATGGTGTATGGCCCGGTCGAGGAATAGCCCGCCGCGCGGGTGATGTTGACGCCGTACTCGGTGTAGGCCCCCGCGTCCCAGTAATACTCGACCTGCAGCGCCAGCACCTTGCCCTCCTGCGTGCCGCCGAGCTTGACGCGGGCCACCAGCCCCTGGCGGACGAAGCAGCAGCAGAACTCTTCCTCGCGCGTCATGCGCACCTTGACCGGGTGGCCCGGCACCTTGCGCGCCATGGCCACCGCCAGCGCCTCCATCGAGACGCCCGCCTTGGAGCCAAAGCCGCCACCAATATAGTTGCCGATCACGCGCATGTCCCCCTGCGAGATGCCCAGCGTCTGGGCGATCAGGTCCCGCTGGGCGAAGGGGGACTGCGTGCTGCTCCACAGCGTCACCTCGCCCGAGCGGTCCCAGCGGGCCACCGCCACGTGCGGCTCGATGGGCACGTGCTGGATGTGTGGCACGCGGTAGGTTCCCTCGACGACCGCGTCGCACTGTGCCCAGGCCGCCTCCACGTCCCCCTTGCGCACGCGGAAGACGTTGGAGACGTTGGTGCCCGGCCGCGGAAAGATGAAAGGGACGACATCGTATGACCCCAGATCAGGGTGAAGGAGAGGGGCGTCCGGCTTGATGGCCTCCAGCGGGTCGAACACGGCGGGCAACAATTCGTATTCGACCTCCACCGCGTGGGCCGCCTCCTCGGCGATCTCTTCGCTGACGGCGACCACCCCCGCCACCGGGTCCCCCACGTAGCGCACCCGGTCGGTGCAGAAGACGTGGCGGTCCTTCAGATAGAGGCCGATCAAGCCGGGCGTGTCTGTGCCGGTGACCACCGCCTTGACGCCAGGCATGGCCAGGGCACGACTGGCGTCCACCTTCTTGATCCGCGCGTGGGGGTGAGGGCTGCGCACCGCCCGCCCGAATAACAGCCCCGGCCCGAACTGCAAGTCGTCGGTGAACTGGGCCGCGCCGGTCACCTTGTCGAGCGCATCAATGCGCGGCACACTCTTGCCCACCGGATGGAACGTCAACTTCTCGTCCGTCATATTACCCACCCCCTACGAATGGCGAATCTACGAATGTACGGATGGCGAGTTACGAATTACGGATTACGAATTCCGCATTCCGCATTCCGCATTCCGCATTCCGCCTGTCGTGCCGCCTTCTGCACTGCGCGCACGATCCGGTTGTACCCCGTGCAGCGGCACAGCACCCCCACCAGCGCCTCGCGAATCTCCTCTTCGGTCGGCTCGGGGTTGCGGTCCAGGAGCGCCCGCGCAGAGATGAGCATGCCGGGCGTGCAGAACCCGCACTGGACCGCCCCTTCTTCGATGAAGGCCTGCTGGACGACGTCCAGTTGGTCGTCGTGCGCCAACCCCTCGACCGTGACGACCTCGGCCCCGTCCGCCTCCACGGCCAGCACCAGGCAGGAATTGACCGGCTCGCCGTCCATGAGCACCGTGCACGCCCCACACTCCCCGGCCGCACAGCCATTCTTCGTCCCGGTCAGCGCCAACCTCTCCCGCAGCATCTGCAGCAGCGTCAAGTTTGAGGCCACATCCACGTATTCCTTCGCCCCGTTCACCGTCACAGCAATCGAGTGAATAGCCATATTGCCTCCTCCGCACGAAACACGCACCACGTGTTCCGTGTTTCGTGTTTCGTGTTTCGTGTTCCGTGTTTCGTGTTCCGTCTTCACGCACCACGCACTCCGCATTCCGCATTCCGCATTCCGCATTCCGCATTCCGCATTTCCCCCCCCACTTCCCTCAGCCCCCGCAGCGTGAGCGTGCGCACCATCGCCCGCCGGTAGGCGGCACTGGCGCGCACGTCGTCAATCGGGCGTGCGGCCTCCACCGCCTTCTCGGCTGCCAGCGCCAGGGTCTCCTCTCCCGGCGGATTCTCCGCCAGCACCTTCTCCGCCTCCGGCACCCGCAGCACCACCGGCGCGACCGAGCCCAGCGCGATGCGGAAGCGGTAGCCGGAGCGGGCCGTCCCATCGGGGAAGCCGAACACCGCCACGCTGACGAGGGCCAGGTCCCCGATCTTGTTGCGGCCCAACTTGAGATAGCGGCCGGCGCCGTCCGCCGGCGGGAGTGGGTAATGGATGGCCGTCATCCATTCGCCCGCCCGGAGCACGGTCTGGCCTGGGCCCAGGAAGAACTCCCCGGCCGGCAACTCCCGCTTGCCTGCCGGCCCCTCGAGGACGATGCGCCCCTCCAGTACCAGCGTGGCCGGAGCGGCGTCGGCGCAGGGGGAGCCGTTGCACAGGTTGCCGCCGATGGTGGCGCGGTTGCGCAGTTGGTACGACGCCACCGAGTCCGCCGCCTCCGCCAGCAGCGGGTAGTGCGCGAGCACAGCCGGGTGGCGGGCGACCTCGTTCATGGTGACCGCCGCCCCCACCTTCAACCCGCTGCGCTCGTCGTACACCACGTCGCGCATGCCGGGCACGTGCTTGACGTCCACCACGATCTGAGGGCGGACGACCCCCTCGCGCATGCGCACCAGGAGATCGGTTCCCCCCATCAATAATCGTGCCGCCTCGCCGTGCTGCTCCAGGAGGCGGAGCACCTCGGCCGAGGTGCCCGCCCTCACGTAATCAAAACTCGGAAGACCAGGTCTTGCCAGCATGTTTGTCCTCCTGGATTGATCTATGGAAGTTGGAGGTTGGAAGTTGGAAGTTGGAAGTTGGATGTTAGAGATTTGTTCGTTTGCCTCAGATGGCCTCTTGCTCCCTCAAATCAGCGACCTCCCTAGCGGTGTAGCCCAGCAGGCCGGCCAGCACTTCCTCGGTGTGCTGGCCCAGGAGGGGTGGGGGGCGGCGCACGCTCGCCGGGGTGTGGGAGAGTTTGTACGGAAAGCCGGTGAGCCGCACCGTGCCGGCCGTCGGGTGCTCCGTCTCCAGCACCAGGTCCCGCGCTGCGGCCTGCGGGTGGGCGAAGGCGTCGGGCACCGTGTTGATCGGCCCGCACGGCAGCCCGGCCTCCTGCAGGGCGGCCAGCCACTCGCCGGCGTCGCGGGTGGCGAAGGCCTCGTTGAGCACCTTCAACAACGCGGGCCGGTTGGCGACGCGCGCCATGTTGGTCGCAAAGCGTGCGTCGTCCTTCAGGTCCGGCTGGCCGATGGTGTCGCACAACACTCCCCACTGCCGCTCGTTGGCCGCCGCCAGCGCAAACCAGCGGTCGCGCGCGCGGAACGCCTCGTAGGGGGCGATGTTGGGGTGAGCGTTGCCCAACCGGCGGGGTGGCGCCCCGCCGACCAGGTAGTTGGAGGCCACGTTCGCCAGTAGCGCCACCTGCGTGTCCAGCAGCGAGATATCCACCAGTTGCCCCTCGCCCGTGAGGTCACGGGCGCGCAAGGCCGCGAGTATGCCGGTCGCTGCGAACATCCCCGCCGTGATGTCCACGATCGGCACGCCCACCCGGTACGGCGGCCCTTCTTCCGGCCCGGTGATGCCCATCATGCCCCCTTCGGCCTGGATGATAAAGTCGTAGCCGGGCCGTTCGGCGTACGGGCCGGTGCGGCCGTAGCCGCTGATCGAGCAATAGACCAGGCGCGGGTTCAGCCGGTGCAGGTCCTCGTACCCCAGCCCCATCTCGTCCAGCACCCCCGTGCGAAAGTTCTCCACCAGCGCATCGGAGACCGCGGCCAGCCGGCGCACGACCTCCTGCCCCTGCGGGCTTTTCAGGTTGACGGTGACGCTGCGCTTGTTGCGGTTGGCGGCGATAAAGTAGGCCGACTCGCCCGGAAAGGGGCCATAAGGCTCCCCCACGAAGGGCGGCCCCCAGCCGCGGCTCTCGTCCCCCCGGCCCGGCTGCTCCACCTTGATCACGTCCGCTCCCAGGTCCCCCAGCATCATCGTGCCATACGGCCCCGCCAGCGCCCGTGTCAGGTCTACCACCCGCACCCCTTCCAACGGTTGCATCGAACACCTCTCTCAGTGTGATATGTTACGCATTACGCATTACGCATTACGCATTACGAATTACGAATTACGAATTACGAATTACGTATTGATTCCTGCGGTATGCGCCTCGCCGGCTCGAACCGGCTGCGTGCCGGCGTAAGAATGTCGCCGTAGGCCGCCAGGTTGCGATCCTCCAGGTGGTCGAAGATCATCGGCGTGCGCGCGCCGTAGGTCACGTAGCGGAGTGGGTCCGGGTCGAGTTCGGCGGCCACGACCTCCTCCGTGCCTCGCGCCAGCGCCAGCACCTGGGCGATGGGGCTGACGATCATGCTGTGGCCAAAGTAATAGTTGTCCGCCGCGTCGGGGCCGACGCTGTTGCAGGCGGCCACGTAGACGTGGTTGTCGTAGGCGCGGGCGCGGTTGGTCAGCTCCCAGATCTCGAAACTGCGCAACAGCGCCGCCGGGCGGACGATGATCTCGGCTCCCCGGATGGCCTCGCAGCGGTACAGTTCGGGAAAGTCGCCGTCGTAGCAGATGGTCAGGCCCACGCTCGCCAGTTCTGTCTCCACCACGACCGGTGCGTGCCCAGGGGTGGACCAGCCTCCGCCGGAGCGCCGTTCGGTCGGGAAGAGGTGCGTCTTACGATAGACGCCCATCAATTCCCCATCCGCGCCGAACAGCGCCGCGCTGTTGTAGACCACGCCCCGCTCCGGCCCCCGCTCGTAGGTGGGGAAGACGACGTAGACGCCCAGATGGCGGGCAATGGCGGCCACCGGCTCGCTCAGCGGGCCGGGGAGCCTGTCCACGCGCTCCCACAGTTCCTCCGCCGGGCAGCCGGGCGTGAAGCCGGTGGTGACCGTCTCCGGCAGGACGACCAGCCGCGCGCCGGTCTCCTGGACTGCCCGTTCAACCCAGGCCACGGCCTTCTCCACATTCTCCCGCACTGCCATCGGCGTAATGGCGAATTGGGCACAGGCGACGGTAAACTGTTGCATCGTACTCCTCAATTGCGGAGAGCATTGGGACACGGATGAACACGGGTTGGACGGATTTCCACGGATACATCAGAAAAACCCGTGCTCATCCGTCGCATCCGTGTTTATCCGTGTACCACTCCCTCCTGCAGCAGAACCGCGGAGAGCATTGGGACACGGATGAACACGGGTTGGACGGATTTCCACGGATACATCAGAAAAACCCGTGCTCATCCGTCGCATCCGTGTTTATCCGTGTACTATTTCTTCCGATCATTCGTAAAGATCTTGCGGCGGAAATCGGGTTTAGGGCCGAAGTTCAGTAACAACCCCACTTCGATTTCGGTGGCCTTGAGGTAGTTGAGCAGTTGGGCCTCGTGTTCAGGGCACAGGTTTTCGACAGCCTTCAACTCCACAATGACGCGACTCCCGACCAATAAATCGGCAAAGTATTCTCCCATCAGGTGGCCATCATAGTAAACTCTGATGGGCCACTGCTGACGGACCTCGAGCCCCTGTCGGGCCAGTTCATAGGCCAGGGCATTCTCGTACACTTTTTCCAGGAAGCCATAGCCCAGCGTATTGTACACTTTGTAGAGCGCCTGGATAATGGCCCGGGTCACATCCTCATGTAGCACCTTTCACCACCTGGATAGGGCACGGCTGGACACGGATTTACCAGGTTCTTTCTTATCCGTGCAAATCCGTCCTATCCGTGTTCATCCGTGTCCGCTAAAAGTGTTGCGTCAACTGGTTGATCCGCTCCACGTGCTGTGGGTCGTAGCAGTCGCCGAAGCGGGTCTTGGGGAGTGGCGCCTTGCGGGCCATCAACTCCTCGTATTCGCCGTCGTCCACCATCGCCACGCAGCGGCCGATGCACGACTCCCCATCCACGAACCGCCACGGGAAAAAGCCAATCGTCGTCCGCCGGTTCACCAGCAGGTCAATCTCCCCTCCGATGCACTCGGCGTGGATGATGCCATGGGGGAACAGTTCGATGTGCATCAACTGATACTTGTCGGGGGTGAACCGTTCCTCCAGCGGCTGGCCGTACATGCCGCGGAACAGTTTGTCGGCCTCGGCCGCCTGGCGCGGCATCCAGGTGCGGATGATCGTGTTCATGGGATGGTCGGCGCTGCCGCAGTCCACCCCAATCCAGCGGATCTTCTTTTCCCTGGCCCACAGCGCGAACTCCCGGTCGGGGCCGGGATGCTGCACCATGTAGCGGATCTCGTCGGCGGTGGGCATATCCCAGCCGAAATGGTGGTAGCCGGTGTGGATGATCAGGATGTCCCCCTCCCGCACCTCCACCCGCTCCTCGATCATCTTGGAGGTATAGATCTGGTAATCGCCCGTCGCGTCGGAGAGGTCCACCACCGCCCCCGGCCCGACCAGGAACTCGTTCAGTTGCAGCGCAGCGATGTCCTTGCCGGGGGTATAAAAGTGAATCTCGCCGTCCAGATGCGTGCCGAGGTGGTTGGAGTGGGTCAGAAGTTGGCCGTTGGCCCCGTTGGGGGCCAGCCGCTTGAAATACTTGACCTGCAACGGCTCATAAGTGGGCCACGGCGGCGTGCCGATGCCCAGGGGGATGGTCAGGTCTATCAGTTTCATGGCTATTACTCCTTCTAATGGGTGAGGTCTGATCGAGGAAATACCAGGTCCTGTAATTCCTTGACCGGCTTTCCTGCAAAGCGTTCGATGCTGAGCGGGCGAATATCCATCGTCGTAGTACGTCCATTGCTGACTAACTCCGCCACCAGTTGCCCGGCGATGGGGGCCTGGATGATGCCGGTGCCACCCCAGCCGCAGTTCAGGATCAACCCCTCCACCGACGGCACCGGCCCCAGGATCGGACGATTGTCCACCGTCAGGGGGCGGACGCCTGCCCAGCCCGTCAACAGCGCGGCTTTCTCCAGGACGGGCACGCGCTGGATGGCCGTGTCTATGATCTCGTTCGTCATCTCGGGCGTGAGATGGACGTCCAACGTCTCCGTGGGCCACGCGCCCATACCCATCAAGATGCCCGGCCCCTCGGGACGATAATACCATTCCGCCGTCACGTCCTCGACGAAAGGCCGGCTTGAGGGAATGTCGGGAAATGGCGCGGTGACCAGAATACTCCGCACCGAATTCACGATCGGAACCTCGACACCAGCCCACCTCCCGATCTCAATCGCCCACGGCCCTCCGGCGTTCACCACCACGTGCGTCGCCACCAACCCCTCGTTCGTCAGGACTCCCTCCACGCGCCCATTGCGCACGGCGATCCCCGTCGCGCGGACCCCCTGACGCAGCCTGACCCCCATCTCGCGCGCCCGGCTGATATAGCCCCACATAATCATGTGCGGGTCGAACGATCCGTCGTCTGGTCCCCAGGTGCCGAGCGCAACGTCCTCGGTGTTGATCTCCGGGTAGCGGTGCTTGACCTCCTCAGGTGCCAGGACCTCCGTCGTGATACCCAGCAACTGCGACATTCTGGCATTCTGCCGCAGGTACTCCGCGCTCTCTTCCGTGGCCAGCGACAGCCAGCCGATGCGTTTAAAGTCAATCGGGACCCCGAGTTCATCCTCAAACTGCATGTACCTGGCGTACGAGTACTGCGCCATGCGAGCGCTCAACTCGTCGGTGCAGAACTGCAAACTCAGCATAGAGGCGGATTTGCCAGACGAACCGCTGCCCACCTGCTCCATCTCCAGCACGACGACGTCCCTTACCCCCGCCCGGGCCAGGTGGTACGCCGTGCTGCACCCAATCGCCCCCGCCCCGATGATGACCACGTCCGCTGTGGCTTGCATGACTGCAATCCGATCAGAACACGGATGCGCAGGATTTACGGATTAGGGCGCCCATCCTGCCAATCCGATCAGAACACGGATGCGCAGGATTTACGGATTGATCCGCCAATCCTGCCAATCCGTGTTCCCCTCCTTCACCACCCGCGCGCCACCTCGAATGCCTCGGCAAAGCATTGCGCCGGCGCGCGCAACACCCCTGCCCCCACCATGCCGATGCCCGGCTCCTTGTGCGCGATGCCGGTGTTCAGGCGCGGCAGGATCCCCGTCTCCGCCACCTTGCGCACGTCAATGCCCACCGGCGTCCCCCGAAAGTTCAGCGCCGGGATCGTGAAATGCTCGTGCTCGGCAAAGCAGATCTCGTACATCTCCAGCGTAGCACGCACCGCATCCTCCGGTGTACCGCCCACGAAGCGAGCGATGGCCGGCGCAGCCGCCATGGCAAAGCCGCCAAAGCCTGCCGTCTCGGTCACCGTCGAATCCCCGATGTCGGGGTTGGCGTCCGTCGCCGTAAAGCCCGGCAGGTACAGCCCTTGCACGATCCCCGCCGGAGCGACGAACCAGCGCTCCGGCAGCCCGGCCAGCCGTATGCCGAAATCGGTCCCGTTGCGGGCCATCACCGTCAACACCGTCGCCCCTGCGATCCCCTCGGCCGGCTCCAGCAGCCCCTTCCCGGCCGCCATCGAAAGGTTCAGGAAAAAGTGATCGTTGCGCTCGATGAACTCGAATACCTGCGCGGCCCGCTCCCGGTCGGGGCACGTGCGCACGATGGCGGGCGTGACCGCCCGCAGGAAGAGGGAAGTCCCGGCGCGGTTGCGGTTGTGGCACTCGTCCCCCATGTGCAGCGCCTGGCTGATCAGCGCCCGCAGGTCAATCCCCCCCTCGATGGACGTGATGGCCGCCTGAAGCGTGGGGTAGAGCACCTCTTGCATCCAGCGCAGCCGCTCGTAGACGTCCGGTCCGTAGGCCCCGTAGCGCAGCACCCGCCCCAGCCCCTCGTTCTGCGTGGCGTAGGACAGGTTGCCAAAGGTCTCGTTCTTGACGACGAAAACCGGCATCGAGGGAGAGATGATGCCCGCCATCGGCCCCACGGCGTGGTAGTGGTGGCAGGGCGCGAACTCGATCTCCCCACTGGCGGCCAGTTCCGCCGCCTCCTGCTCGTCCTTCGCCAGCCCCTCGTGGACCAGTGCCCCCATCACCGCGCCGCGCTGCGGGCCGCACATGCGCTCCCAGGTGATGGGCGGGCCGGAGTGCAGGATCAGCCGGTCGTGATAGCCGGGGATGACCTGGCGGGCGATGCCCATACCGATCAACACGGGACGGCCCTGGATGATGCGGCGCGTGGCCTCGGCGTTGGCCGCCTCAATGTCAACCCCCTGGCGGGTGACCCGCAACGAGGGTACCAAAGGCGGCCGCCAATCCACCTGCGTCACCGGTACCCCCTGCGCCTGCACGCTCTCGGCAAACGAGCGCAGCCCCACGTTGACCACATTCAAGGGCTCCTCGAACAATGATTGGATCCTGTTCTCGCTCACGTCCCTCCCCTCACCTTGACGTTTCACGTCCCCCCACGTCTCACGTATTGCGTGTTTCGTGCTGCGTGACGGAGCACGGAACACGTACCACGGAGCACGGAACACGTACCACGCACCACGTCCCAGTCCCACGCCTTACGTATTACGCATTACGCATTACGCTTCACGTTTCACGTTTCACGCTTGACAAGATATGAATACCAGTATATACTATAGATATGCACGCCACCAATGCGAGGTGATATACGATGAGTACTACTCGACCGATGCATCGCATTATCGTGACTATGCCTCCCGACCTGCTGCAACAGGTCGAGGAGATGGCTGCCCGCTTCAGCCTCAACCGCAGCCAGTTCATCCGCCAGGCGTTGGAAACGTTCCTGGAAGAGCAGCGTCGCTGTGAACTGCGCGAACTGCTCAAGGAAGGCTACCTGGCCAACGCCGAGCGCGACCGTCGGGCCGCCGAGCAATTTGCCCACGCCGACTACGAGACGGTCGCCCACCCTGTCTCCCGGGAGGAATGACCATGGCCCCCATCACCTGTCGTCGTGGAGAAGTCTACTGGGCCGATCTCAACCCGGCCGCCGGCCAGGACAAAGGCGGACGGCAACCCGTGTTGATCGTCCAGAACGACACCGGGAACCGGTACAGCGATACCACGATCGTGGCTCCGGTCGTGCCCACTCTGTCGGCCAAGACCTACCCCACCGAGGTGCCGATTCCGGCCGGGACGGCCGGCCTGGACAGCGACTCATCCGTGTTGTTAAGCCAGATCAAGGCGCTAGACAAACGCCGCCTCGGGCAACTCGCCGGCCAACTGGACGAGAAAACGATGCGCCAGGTGGACCAGGCCATCACGATCAGCCTGGGCCTGGTCCCTCTCTAGGCCACGATCAGCCCTGCCAGCCGGGCGGCGGCGGCGTTGCACGGCGCCACGACCGCCCCGCTCTCTTCCAGCGCCCGCACCTGCCGGCTCAGTCCCTGCGGATCGTCCTCTGTCCCCGTCACCGAGGCTACGACGATCAATGCCCGTCCCTGGCCGGCAGCCCGCTCCCGCGCCTGGCGGATGGCCGGCCCCAGTTCGCTCGCCGGGTCGGGATGCGCGCCATATCCCAGCACGACGTCCAGCGCGACTACCGCCACTTCTGGGTCGCTGGCCTCCTGCATCAGGCGGCGGATACGCAGGTCGTGGTCAAGCATCGGGTGGGGGCGGCCCACTGTGAACTCGTCTTCCCCCAGGTCCACCGCGCAATGGCCCTGGCTGCGCGTCGCGTCGCTCAACTTCAACCGGGGCTCCACGGCCACGTTGGAGTATACGTCCCCCAGCAGCTCTTCCCACACGACGAGCGCTTCGGCGGCCAGCGTCCCGCCGCTGAAGAGCCCGCGCAGGTAACGTTGGCCTGGCTGCAACCGCACCTTCAACTCCACCGCCTGGGCCTTCAGACCTGCGCTCTCTCGTTCGAGCGCCTCGTTGGCCGCCGGCCCCCTGTACCCTGCCGCCTCTGCCGCTGCCCGGTAGGCCGCCTCTTGCAGTGTGCGTGCCGGCAGGCCGCCAACAGCCGCGACGGGGGCCGGGTCCCCGCCCAGGAAACAGACCACCGTCGGCTTGTCACTTTTCTGCACCTGCTCGAGCACCCGCCCGGCGATCGCCGGAGCGGGGGACTTGGAGACCAGCACCAGCACCTCGGTCTGGGGATCGGCCTGGAGTGCTTCCAATCCGGACAGCATCGTGATGCCGCCGACCTGTTCGTGCATGTCGCGCCCGCCGGTGCCGATGGCCTGGCGGATGCCCACGCCCCGTTTCGCCAGCAGCGTGCTCACCTCCTGCAACCCCGTACCCGCTGCCGCCACGATGCTGACCGGCCCGCGCGGGACGGCGTTGGCAAACCCTAGCGCGACTCCGTTGATGATGGCCGTGCCGCAGCCCGCCCCCATCATCAGCAGGCCGTGCCCCACGGCGTACTGCTTCAGCGCGACTTCCTCCTCGATGGGCACGTTGTCGCTGAATAGGAGGACGTGCAGCCCGTTCCGTAGCGCCTCCCAGGCTTGAGCGGCCGCGTACTGTCCAGCCACGGAGACCACCGCCAGGTTCGCCTGTGGGCAGGTCCTCACCGCCGCCCGCACCGTGCGGGGCTGCAAGGCCGGACCGCCTGCTTCTGTGGCGGCTGGCCGCTGTGACAGGTGCTTCTCTGCCGCCTCCAACGCGCGCCCGGCAGCCTCTTCGCTTGCGGCTCGCACGACGATGACCAGGTCGTTGGCAGTCGCCGGCTCAATCTCCGGTAGGTACAGCCCTGCCTCCCGCAGGATGGACTTGTTGGCCTCGGTCGCCATCACCACGGCCGCGTCCGCCACGCCGGGCAGTTGGGTCAGTTCCCGGGCCGCCTCCATCAGCGCAACGGAATCGTAATACTGGCTGGGCTTGATCCGCACCTTTGTGGCCAAACCATCCTCCTTACCCAGGCACAAACACTGCTGTGCTCACAATGTCAAATCGGCCAGACGTCTGTTTTAGTATATCACACAATCACCTGGCGCGTCAAATCGCGCTTGACCCGCCTCACCTTCCACACTATAATGGGCCTCCGTCCGCAAGCGCTACCTACCTTCCCGAAAGGTTCCGAACTTTCGGGAAGGTGGAATTACGAATTACGCATCCCGGAGGCTCCCTTGACCCCACACGACCTGAACCAAGACCTGCTCCGTCGCCGCGAGATGGCCCGGCAGGGCGGCGGCCCCGAGGCGGTCCACAAGCAGCACGAGAAGGGGAAACTGACTGCCCGTGAGCGGATTGACCGGCTGCTCGACCCCGGCAGTTTCGAGGAGGTGGACCCGTACGTCACCCATCGCCATACCGCCTTCGGCCTGGACGAGAAGCGCTGCCCGGGCGATAGCGTCGTGGTGGGTTTCGGGCGCATAGATGGCCGCAAGGTGGCCCTCGCCGCCCAGGATTTCACCGTCATCGGCGGCTCCTTCTCCGAAGTGCAGGCGCAGAAGGTATGCAAAGTGCTCGACCTGGCAGTCGCCTCCGGCGTGCCTTTCGTCGCCCTGAACGACTCGGTCGGGGCGCGCATCCAGGAGGGGGTGTGGAGCCTGGCCGGCTACAGTGAACTCTTCTGGCGCAACACCCAGGCCAGCGGCGTCATTCCCCAGATCAGCGTCATGCTCGGGCCGTGCGCCGGCGGCTCGGTCTACTCGCCCGGCCTGACCGACTTTGTCATCATGACCACTGGGCTCAGCCACGTGTTCATCACCGGGCCGGAGGTGATCAAGACGGTGACCGGCGAGGAGGTGGACCCGGACACGCTGGGCGGGGCCCAGACGCACGCTACCATCAGCGGCGTGGCCCACTTTGTCGCCGCCGGCGAAGACGAGGCGATGGCCATCACCAGGCGGCTGCTGAGTTACCTGCCCGCGAACAACGTGGATGTGGCCCCTCGCCTCGAGCCTACCGACGACCCGGCCAGGGCCGACCCGGCGCTCGACCGGCTGGTACCGCTGGAAGGAAGCCAGTCCTACGACATCCGAGAGGCCATCGCCCGCATCTTCGACCTGGGCAGTCTCTTCGAGGTGCACGCTCGCTTTGCCCCCAACGCCGTGGTCGGCTTTGCCCGCCTCAACGGCGAGGTGGTGGGTGTCGTGGCCAACCAGCCCGCCCACCTGGCGGGCGTCCTCGACATCAACGCTTCCGACAAGATCGCCCGCTTCGTCCGCTTCTGCGACGCCTTCAACGTGCCCCTGGTCACCTTCGTAGACTGCCCCGGCTTCATGCCCGGCACGGTCCAGGAGCACGGAGGCATCATCCGCCACGGGGCCAAGATCGTCTACGCCTATTCCGAGGCGACGGTGCCCAAGGTGTGCGTCGTCACCCGCAAGGCCTACGGCGGAGCCTACATCGTCATGAGCAGCAAGTACGTTCGCACCGACCTGGTCTACGCCTGGCCCACGGCCGAGATCGCGGTGATGGGGGCGGAGGGGGCGGTCAACATCCTCTACCGCCAGCGGCTGGCGGAGGCGGACAACCCGGAGGAAGTGCGGGCGCGCTTCATTGCCGAGTTCCGCGAGCAGTTCGGCAGCCCCTACGCGGCGGCCGCCAGCGGCCACGTGGACGACGTCATCCTGCCCAGCCAGACGCGGGCCAAACTTGTCGCCGCGCTCGACTTCCTGCGCGACAAGCAGGCGCAGCCCCTACCTAAGAAACACGGCAACATCCCATTGTAGGTCAGTAGATGAGTAAATGGGTAAAAAGGAGACCTGATTATGCCAGACGTTCGGTTCGATACGTATTACCGGTACGAGGATCTGACCCGTATCCTGCAAGGTTACGCGGAAGCGTATCCACACCTCGTGCGCCTCGAAAGCATCGGCAAGAGCCACGAGGGACGCGATATATGGCTGGTCACGGCGACCCACTTCGCTACGGGTGAAGACAGGCACAAGCCTGCGCTGTGGGTGGATGGCAACATCCACGCCGGCGAGATTGCTCCTTCCAGCGCGTGCCTCTACCTGATCAACCGCCTGGTGACGGCGTATGGCTCCGATCCCGACGTTACGCGCTGCCTGGACACGCGCGCGTTCTACGTCTGCCCTCGCGTGAACCCCGACGGCGCTGAGTTGGCCCTGGCGGACAAACCCAGGGTCATCCGTTCCAGCACGCGCCCCTACCCCTACGAAGAGGACCCCCTGGGAGGGCTGGTGATGGAGGACGTAGATGGCGATGGGCGCATCCTGATGATGCGGATCCCGGACCCCAACGGCCCCTGGAAGGCCTGTCCCGACGAGCCGCGCCTGCTCGCGCGCCGTGACCCCGCCGAGACGGGCGGGCAATACTACCGCTTGCTCCCGGAAGGGCGGATTGAGGACTACGATGGCGTCCTGGTTCGCATGCGGCCCGACAAGGAAGGGCTCGACCTGAACCGCAACTTTCCTGTGCACTGGCGCCAGGAACACGAACAGGAGGGCGCAGGCCCTTACCCTACGTCCGAACCGGAAGTGCGCGCTCTGGCACACTTTATCGCCCACCACGCCAACATCACCGGCGGGGTCGCCTTTCATACCTTGAGTGGGGTGCTGCTCCGGCCCTACTCCTATCAAAACGACGACGCCTTGCCGTCTGAGGATCTGTGGACGTACCAAAAGATCGGCCAAAAGGGGACCGACGTCACCGGCTATCCGGCCGTTTCCATCTACCACGACTTTCGTTACCACCCCAAACAGGTCACCACCGGCGGGTTCGACGACTGGCTGTACGATCATTTAGGAATTTTCGCCTGGACGGTTGAACTGTGGAGCCCGCAACGGCAGGCGGGCATCCAGGAGTTCAAATTCATTGACTGGCACCGCGAGCATTCCCTGGAGGATGAACGCAAGATTCTCCAGTGGAGCGACGCGGTACTCGAGGGCAAAGGGTACGTAGACTGGTATCCGTTCGACCATCCGCAACTGGGCCGTGTGGAGTTGGGGGGCTGGAATGCGCTGTATGCCGTGATCAATCCCCCTCCGCAGTTCCTGGAGAAGGAGATCGCGCCATTCGCTGACTGGCTGGTGTGGCACCTCTTGATCTCGCCGCGCCTGGAACTGTACCAGGTGAGTACCAGGCCCCTGGGCCAGGACACGGTTCGTGTGCGCCTGGTGGTCCAGAACACCGGCTGGCTGCCGACCTACGTGACCAAGAAGGCGGTCGAGAAAAAGGTGGCGCGCGGGATCGTGTGTGAGATCGAACTACCGGCGGGCGCGACGCTCGAAACGGGCAAGCCGCGGGAAGAACTCGGGCAACTGGAAGGGCGGGCCTACAAGCCCGCCTATCCTGGTATTTTCCACGACTCCGATCCCACCGAGGATCGCGCCAAGGTGGAATGGGTGGTGCGCGCGCCCAAGGGAGGCACGGTCAAACTGACCGCCCGCCACGAACGTGCCGGCACTGTGACCGCCCAGGTGGAACTGCCAGGGGACGTGGAGAGAGCGTAGCATGCGACCCTGGAAAACCCTCTCGCGGCAGGTCATTCTGGACCACAGCAAATACCTGGTCGTCGAAAACCACACCGTCCAGTTGTCCGACGGGCGGGTCATCTCCGATTGGCCCTGGGTCATCACGCCCGACTATATCAACGTCGTGCCGGTGACCGAAAGCGGTGAGTTCCTCTGCTTTCGCCAGACCAAGTACGGTGTGGACGGGCCTTCACTGGCACCGGTGGGCGGATACCTGGAGCCGGGCGAGGAGCCATTGGCCGCGGCGCAGCGTGAACTGCTCGAAGAGATGGGCTACCAGGCCCCCGAATGGACCAGCCTGGGCCACTACCGGGTGGACGGCAACCGGGGAGCGGGCATGGCGCACTTTTTTCTGGCCCGCGGTGCCCGGCGCGTGGCCGAGCCCGACGCCGACGACCTGGAAGAACAGGAACTCCTGCGCCTCAGCCGCTCCCAGGTCAGGGCAGCGCTGGCGGCCGGCGAGTTCAAATCGTTGCCCTGGATGGCTGTCGTGGCCCTGGCCTTGCTGACGATGGAGGACTGAATGGACAACCCGCTCGCCATCTCGTTGATCGTGACCGGCATCGGCATGGCGATGCTCTTTCTGGCCGTGGCCCTCCTCTACGGGCTGATGGTCTTGATGACCAGCGTGATCAAGGATCGGCCGGTGGTGGAGGGAGCAGGAAGCAGGGGCCAGGCGACAGGAGAGGGGGAGCTGAAGATAGAAGAGGCCAGGTGGCGGGCGGCGGTGATCGGTGTGGCGCTGGCCCGCGCGGAGCAGGAACCCGGCGCGCTCGGCTTGCCGGGGCCGGCGGGGACGCCCAGCGCGTGGCGGGTGCTCCACCACCAGCGCCAGTTGGCACTTAGCCTGCGTCCAAGGAGAACCCGATGAAGCGATACCGCATCACACTGGAAGACCACACGTTCGACGTCCAGGTGCTGGACGACCCGCGCCGCGAACGGGTGCGCGTCGAGGTGGATGGCCAGGTCTTTACGGTGGGCGTGGAGGCAGTGCCTCCCGTAGGAGAGGCGACCGTCGAGGAGAGGGCGCCTGCCCCTCGGCAGCCGCCGGCTACGCCGAAACTTGCTCCCAGGGAAGCCACGACGCCGGGTGGAGTGCTCACTGCCCCGCTGCCTGGCGTGGTCAAGTCCATCGCGGTGCGGCCCGGCCAGCGCGTCGCCGGGGACGACGCACTCCTCGTCATCGAGGCGATGAAGATGGACAACGTCATCCGCGCCCCTCACGAGGGGACCATCGGCACGGTGTACGTCGCCGAGGGCCGCCAGGTGGCGTACGGCGAACCCTTACTGGAACTGTAAGACCTGACAGGTTTCGGCCGGGCGTACTCGCCCGCAACCTGTCAGGTCTCAATGGACTGAGGAGGTGGCGGTGGGGATAGATCTGAGCGGACTGCTGGGGGGCCTGTTGACCATCACCTGGCAGCAGGTGGTCATGGTCGTCGTCGGCGGTGTGCTGATGTACCTGGCCATTGCCAGGAAGTACGAGCCGACGCTCCTTCTGCCCATCGGCTTCGGCTGCGTGCTAGGCAACCTGCCCGTCTCGGCCTACATGATCGGCCCGGAGGGGCTGTTCGGCGTGCTGAGGCGGGCGGGCATTGAGACCGAACTGTTCCCACTCCTCATCTTCCTGGGCGTGGGGGCCATGATGGACATGCGCCCGCTCCTCAGCCAGCCCATCTTCGTCCTGATGGGCGCGCTGGGCCACCTGGGCATCTTTGCCACGCTCGTCGTGGCCGTCCTGCTGGGCTTTAACCTGGCCGAGGCGACCAGCATCGGCGTCATCGGTGCCATTGATGGGCCGACCGTCATCTACGTCGGGTCGAAACTGGAGCACCTCTTCGAGACGCCGGGGCTGGGGGCGGCGGTGGCCGTGACCGCCTACTCCTACATGAGCCTGGTCCCCATCATCCAGCCCCCGCTGATGCGCCTCTTCACCACCCGGCGGGAGCGCGCGATCCGTATGGAATATACCCCCCGCCCGGTCTCCAAAACGGTCGTCATTCTCTTCCCCATCCTGCTGACCGTGCTGGCGGCCATCTTCCTGCCGCAGGCTGCTCCTCTCATCGCTACGCTGATGCTGGGCAACCTGATGCGGGAGTCGGGTGTGGTCGAGGGGCTCAGCCGCACCGCGCAGGAGACGATCACCAACACGGCCACCCTCTTCCTCGGTCTGACCATCGGCTCGACCATGCAGGGGGCGGCCTTCCTGAACCTGGGCACGCTCAAGGTCCTGTTCCTGGGGCTGGTGGCCTTTGCACTCGACACGATCGGCGGCCTCCTGTTCGGGAAACTGGTGTGTGTACTGTCGGGGCACCGCATCAACCCGCTGGTGGGAGCCGCCGCGATCAGCGCCTTTCCCATGAGCGGACGGCTGGCCCAGCAGGTGGCGCTGGAGGAGGACAGTCAGAACTTTATCCTCATGCACGCGCTGGGGGCCAACACCGCCGGCCAGGTCGCCTCGGTCATCGCCGCGGGTGTGTTGATGGCGCTGGTCTTTCCCTTGATTGCACCATAGGTGACGCGATACGGTTCGCACCATGCTTGTGATGTTGACATGACTCTAGCAATTTCGATCGTGCTGGCACTGCTGAGTGTTGCTATTGTCCTGATGGCGACTGACTTGCTGCGCGCCGACCTGGTGGCGCTGCTGCTGGCGATTGCCCTGGCGCTCTCTGGGGTCATCACGGTTCAGGAAGCCTTCTCAGGGCTGGCGCACCCTGCCGTCTTGACCATCCTGGCCATCTTTATCCTGACGACTGGCCTTTACAGGACAGGCGTTACCCGCCACATGGGACGTGCGCTGCACCGGTTGGCTGGCGGTCGGCCCGCTCGCCTGCTCCTACTGACGATGCTCAGCGGGGCAGGCCTTTCGCTCTTCATGAACAACATCGCCGCTGCGGCGGTGTTGCTGCCGGCCGTCATGGATGTCTCGAGGCGTACCTCAATCAGCCCATCCAAACTGTTGATGCCGCTGGCGTTCGGCGTCGCCCTGGGGGGAATGGCGACGCTCCTGACGACGAGCAACATCGTCGTCAGTGCTACGTTGCGCGACTGGGGATTGACCCCATACGGCCTGCTCGACTTCCTACCGGTGGGGCTGACGATGATCGTGGTGGGGACGTTATATATGCTCCTGGTCGGCTACCGGCTGCTGCCCGCCGTCAACCTGATTGAGCGATTTGATCACACCCGGCGCCTGCGGCAGGAACTGACTCAGGCGTATGCCCTGAAAGAGCGCCTGAGCGAGGTATGGATTCCCGATCAATCCCCGCTGATCGGCAAATCAATCGCCGCTAGCCAGATCGGCGAAAGGCTGGGCTTGAGCATTGTGGCGATCTGCCGTAATGGTCAGCCCGCGTGCGTGGCACCGAAACCAGACCAGATACTGAGAGCGGGAGACAGCCTGCTCGTGGCAGGGCGCTCCGATAGGGTTCAACAACTGGCCGAACTGGGAGCCGAGATCCTCGATGCCCCCACCTGGAACGAGAGCCTCTCTACAGACCAGGTCGCTTTGCTGGAAGTCATCCTCGCGCCACGCAGCCAGGCCGTAGGCTATACGCTCAAGGAACTGCACTTTCGCGAGAAATACGGGTTGAGCACCGTTGCACTCTGGCGCAGTGGGCGCCCCTATCGTACCGACGTAGGCGAAATACGGCTGCAATTTGGCGATGCGCTCCTTGTCCACGGGCCCCGTGAGAATTTCCTCAGGTTGCGCGCCGATCCTGATTTCCTGGTGTTGGCGCAGACGGATGACCCGCCGCGCACTCGCAAGGGGGGGCTGGCTGCAAGCATCATGGGGTTGACGCTGATCGCGGCGGCCTTCAACCTGCCCATTGCCCTGACAATGATGGTAGGAGCGCTGGCCATGGTAGTCGCCGGCTGCCTGACGATGGACGAGGCGTACCGGGGTGTGGAGTGGAGGGCGGTCTTTCTTATCGCCGGGATGCTGCCGGCCGGTATTGCGCTGACCCGCAGCGGCGCTGTGGAATGGCTGAGCCAGCGATTTGTGGCGGCACTGGCGGGCTGGGGGCCACTGGCGCTGGCAGGAGGGATGTATCTGCTGGCGATGCTGCTGGCGCAGGTGATGTCGGGGCAGGTGGCGGCGGTGGTGCTGGCACCCGTCGCCATCGTGGTGGCGCAACACGTGGGCGCCGATCCGCGTGCAGTCGCCATGGCGGCAGCCTTGGGCTGCTCAACGTCCTTCCTGACACCGACGGGCCATCCGGTGAACGTCTTTGTGATGGGGCCCGGCGGCTATCGCTTCCGTGACTTCCTGCGCGTGGGATTGCCCCTGACGTTGCTCCTGTTCGTGACTGTGCTGGCCGTACTACCGTTGTTCTGGCCCCTGTGGTGACGGTGAGGATTTCAGTAGCGGCCTGCGACTCTCTGGGCGGCCCATTGCCAGGAGATCAGCCACTCCGAATGAGTGCCCGGCGTCATCCTGGCAGCAGTTCAGCTCGCAGTTGGGGCGCGTAGGTGTCAATGGCCTGGGGCGTGATCGCGTTGGCCCGCGCGATCTCGCCGTACATCTCCGCGCTACGGCGCGGCGTGCGGACCTGCGTCTGAGGATCCAGCGCGAGCAGGCCGAAGCGTAGCATCCACCCGTCGTTCCACTCGAAATTGTCCACCAGCGTCCAGTGGTAGTAACCCATCACCGGGTAGCAGAACTGGAGCGCGTGCCACATCTGGTGCAGGTGGGTCAGCATGTAGCGCGGCCGCTGCTCGTCGTCGCCAGGGATCCCGTTCTCGGTCACGTAGATGGGCAGCCCCAGCCGCGCCAGGCGCTGCAGGCACCGGAACATCCCACGTGGGTAAAACTCCCCGTAGCCGCCGTTGAGCAACTCTGGATCGTCGGTCTCCGCTTGGCGGTGGAACAACGTCTCACGCCGCTTGGGGTCGTAGGCAACCAGGTCGCGGGTATAGTAGTTGAGGCCGATCCAGTCGAGCGTGCGGCGCAGTCTCCAGGCCAGGCCGAACCCCAGGGGTGACGTCCAGCGGCCCTGCACCAGCGCGATCAGGATGGCCTGGTTGTAGGTCTTGTCCAACGCCTCGGCAGCGCGCCGGTCCAGCAGTGAGCGAGGGTTGGCCGGATCGAAAATGCGCATGTTGTGGGCGAGCCCGACCCGGGCGTGGGGCTGCACCGCGTGGATCTCCCGGTAGGCGGCGGCGTGGGCCGCCAGCAGTTGGCGGATGACAGTTAGCGCCGCTTTTGGATCGGAGCGGCCGGGAGGAAAGATCCCTTCCAGGTAGCCCATGTAGGCATAGACGTTCGGTTCGTTGATCGTGCACCACAGGTCGCAGTACTGGCCCAACGCCTCGACGGTCCGGCGCACGAAACGCGCGAAGAGCGCGCCGGCCTGTGGGTTCTCCCAGCCGCCCTGCTCGGCCAGCCACAGGGGGTTGGTAAAGTGGTGCAGGGTGACCATCGGCTCGACGTTGCGCTCGCGCAACCCCTGCAATATCTGGCTGTACCGTGCCAGTGCCCCGTCGTCGAACGTGCCGGGGCGGGGCTCGATGCGCGACCATTCGACCGAGAGCCGCAGTGCGTTCAGGCCCATAGCCGCCACGCGGTCCAGGTCGGCTTCGGCGTTCTTCCACCAGTTGCAGGCCAGCCCGGACGTATGCCCGCCTTTGACGTGGCCATCTTTCTGTTCCCAGGCCCACCAATCGTTGTGGGTGTTGTTGCCCTCGACCTGATGGGCCGAGGTGGCCACGCCCCACTTGAAGTCGGCGGGAAAGTGGAATGTGGCTGCGGGCCGGCGCGTGGGTGCGGGAGCGGCGGGGGCTGGTCGTCTCGTTTCCAATGGCCTGGGGGGTGGGGGTGGGGCCGGCCGCTCCATCTCTGCCACAATCGTTGGTTCAGCGACAAACTCCAGGGGCCTGCCGGAGATAGGCGTCGTTTCGATTCCGGCGGGCAGGGCCTGGCCTTCTTCCTCAGCCAGGGCCGGGGGTGCTCCAACGCTCTCCTGGTCCAGCCATTCCATATCCATGTCTTCGAATGGATCGTGGCCCAGGGCCTCCATGGACAGTTCGCCCTCCTCCCGGTCCAGCCACTCCATGTCCAGGTCTTCGAATGGATCGTGGCCCAATATGCTGTCGGGCGGTTGGACTTGGTCGGACTCGCGCTTTCGTTTACGCATCGCGAAGAACCCTCTCTACCAGGCGTTGATAATCAGTCGCCGCATTGCTACGGGGTGAATATTCATAGATCGTCATGTTGTGGCTGGGTGCCTCGGTCAGCTTGATGTTTACCCGGATCGGATCGGTCACCCGGTCGGCAAAGTAGCGCTGCAAGATTCCCAAGACCTCGCGATCCTGGCGCGTGCGGGCGGAATACAGTGTCGGCACAATCAGGTACAGGCGAACGTGGTGGCCGGGTATCTGGCCGATCTGTTTGAGCGTCTCGATCACCTGGCGGGTCACCACCAGGGCCATGTAGCTCATCGAGACCGGCACGATGAGTTCTTGAACGTACTGCAGCCCGCCGTCGCTCAAAATGCTGGCCGAAGGGGAAAAGTCGAGCAGAACGTAATCGTATTCGTCTTCCAGCCCCTGCATTTTGTTGGCCAACAGGTGCCGGGCCTCCCGCGTTTCGTCCATGCGCCACATCTCTCCCTCGGCCTGCAGCAGGCTGTGGTCGCTGGCGATCAGGTCGAGATTGTCTCGTGCCCGGACAATGCAGTCCCTGGGGGCGGCCTGTCCCAGCAGCAGGTGAGCCAGGGAATACCTGTAATGGACCCCGAAGCACGTTGCCAGGCTGCCCTGATTATCCAGGTCCACGCACAGGACGCGCGCGCCATGCATGGCCAGGCCGGCCCCAAGGTTCACCACCGTGGTCGTCTTGCCCGTGCCACCTTTGTAGTTCAAGACTCCGATGCATCTGCCCATTTCGATTTCTCCCTGATCGTTCAGCCTATTGGCAAACCCTCTAGTCACTGCGTTGCCGTAATTGTACAGCGGATTGAGTCGCGAGGCAAGCACGCGCGATATATGTGCTTACTTCACCGCTTGCGTTTCGGGAGCCGTTTTTGCACGAAGATGGCGACGACCGCCAGGGCCATGAGGATGGCGACGACCCTCATGGCCGCATACTGGAAGTTCGTGCCGAGCAAGGTAGCGTGGGCAGTCGCCAGCCAGAAGGCCAGGTAGTTCAGCAAGTGAACCGCCCGCCACTTCTGGCCGATGCGCTTGCGCAATACCGCTGCCAGCGCGGCAACGCCGATCAGGTACCAGGCCGGGCGCCCGCCGAGTGTCAGGAAAATGGTCCAGGAGTCGAACCTCGGCAGAAAGACCCGTGGGTCTCTGCTATCTATCGCCACTCCCACGGGGTGCAACGCGATCAAGACCAACCCGGTCACGGACAGGATGTGGTGTACCTTGATGAAGGGGCGCCCAAAGAAGCGCACCAACTGCGGCATATAGGCAGAGGAGACGATAGCCGCAAAGACGGCCAGGTATCCCAACGATGCAGCCCCGCGGATGAACCAGTTGAGCGGGGTACCATAAGGCTGCAGGGCTACCAGGCCACTCACCAGGATCAGGGCCACCAGGCCCGCCAGGGCGGGATACCATATTCTGCGATTCGGCTTACGTTCCATGTGGATCTTCTTTCGTCTGTAGGGTATCGCCGGCAACGGGAAGCAGGACCCTGAAGGTGCTCCCCTCGCCGACCTGGCTTTCCACGCTCACCTGCCCGCCATAGGTCCTGGCGATCTCCTTGACCAGTGCCAGCCCCAACCCTATGCCGCCATATCGCCGCCAGATCGAACCGTTCACCTGGTAGAAGCGCTCAAAGATGCGCTCCAATTGGTCAGAGGGAATGCCCACCCCCGTATCGCTCACCTGCAGAGCGACCTGTGCTCCCTCCTGCTGGTTCTGCAAGGTGATCACCCCTCCGGCAGGGGTGAACTTGATCGCGTTGTCCAGCAGGTTGTCCAAAGGGGCCAGGTGGGGCTGGCCGGTGCGGGCTACCGTTCCGACGATGCCACTCTCGATGGATTGGCGGTAGACTCCCGGCCGGGTCAACTCGGGCGGGCCGGCGGAGACGCCACTGTACCCCCGCAGAGTCAGCGCCTGCCCGTCGTCGTCCAGCGTGAACAGCCCGACGGCAGGATATGCAAAGTGGCGGCGGATGCTCTCCACTACGTCCTGCAGCAGCCCACCGGCGTCGAGGTTGGTGGCCACGATACACGCTACCTCTGCCAGCAAGGCCAACCTCCGCGACTGTTGTTGCTCAGCCTGGAGCAGCCGCGCGTGTTCGTTGTCCGCCCCTGCTATCTGGCATGCTTGACCTGCCATTCTCTCCCAACCTCACTCTCAATCCTATTATAACCCACTAGCGGGAAAATGCCCATCCCACGTTGACTTTTGACGGTGAATGTGTTAAGATATAGGTGTCTGGCTTTATCAGCGATCCAGCGGGCCTCACTGTTCATTGCACGGTTCAGTCACGTGGACTTATTGTTTCATCCATTCTTGGCAGCAAACTTGTCTGATGTAGGGATGGAACCGTACTCAAAGATGCCGGGCCAGGCGATGCCGAGTGCCCATTGGCAGGTGAGGACCTAGTTGGTGCTCACCTGTTTTCGTGTAGGTTTGCGGAGAACGTTTTGTTGGGAGGGTACTTATGAGTGCGGAATTTATCTCTCGGATCGTTGGGATGGTCCTGGCGGCGGTCGGCGGAGTCTTCTTGGGCATCTACATGGCAGCTCAGTTGGGGAGTTCCCCCTATCAGTACGCGGCGATCTTTCTGCTTCTCGGTGCGCTGTTCGGATTGGTGTTGACGCCGTATGTGACAGTGCGCCCCTTCCTGGCTTTGCGCCGGCGCATTCACCAGGCGCCGGCGCAGCAATTGCTGGCTGCGGTGTTGGGGTTGATCGTGGGCCTGATCATCGCTGCACTGATCTCGTTCCCGCTCTCGTTGCTCCCATCCCCGTTCAGCCAGATTCTGCCCTTCGTCGCTGCGTTGCTCTTTGGCTACCTGGGCATCATGGTGATGATCACGCGCCAGCGCGATATTTTCAGCCTCCTGCGCGGCCAGTTGCCGGGGCGAGCTGAGAGCCCCGAATCCAGGGGGGACGGGCACAGGCCCGTGTTGTTGGATACCAGCGTCATCATTGACGGGCGGATTGCCGACATCAGCCTCACCGGTTTCATCGAAGGTGAGATGCTGGTCCCGCGCTTCGTGCTCAACGAACTTCAGCACATCGCCGATTCCCCCGATCCCCTGCGCCGCAACCGGGGACGGCGCGGGTTGGAGATGTTGCACCGGCTGCAAAATGAATCTGTCGTGCCGGTCCGCGTCACCGACATGGACGTGGAGGAAGCGCGAGAGGTAGACGACAAGTTGATTCTCCTGGCCAAGCAATTGCACTGTCCGATCATTACCAATGATTACAATCTCAACCGTGTGGCAGAACTGCAAGGGGTACGCGTGCTCAATATCAACGAACTGGCCAACGCTGTCAAGTCCCTCTTTCTCCCCGGCGAAACGATCGCCGTGAAGGTCGTGCAGGAGGGAAAAGAGGTGGGTCAAGGCGTGGCCTACCTGGACGATGGTACCATGGTCGTGGTCGAGGATGGGGAGCCATACATTCACCAGGAAGTGCAAGTGATGGTGACCAAGATGCTGCAGACGGCGGCCGGCCGTATGCTCTTCGCCCGGGTAACCAAGTAAGGCCTTGAAGTAGGGCCTCATGGAGGGTGATGTACAATGAGTCTGCAAGTGTTCAACTATCTGACCCGCAAGAAGGAACCCTTTGAACCGCTCGAGCAAGGGCAAGTGGGGATGTACGTCTGTGGTCCGACGGTGTACGACCATGCCCATCTGGGCCACGCGAAACTGTACTTGGCGATGGATGTGATCGTGCGTTACCTGCGTTTCCTCGACTACACCGTCCGCTACGTGCAGAATATCACGGACGTCGGCCATCTCCTCGACACCGGTGAGGATCGTATCCTCAAGGGAGCCCGGCGGGAGCGAGTGGAGCCGATGGAGGTAGTGGAGACCTACACCCGCTCCTACTTTGAGGACATGGATGCCCTGGGGGTGGTCCGTCCCAACATCTCTCCCCGCGCCAGTGGCCACGTCCCCGAGCAGATCGAGATCGTCAAGACGCTGCTCGACAAGGGGTATGCCTACGTGACGGAGGGAGGCGACGTGTACTTCTCGGTGGAGAAATTTGCCGACTATGGTAAACTCTCCGGGCGCAGGCTAGAGGAGCAGGAGGCAGGTGCACGGGTGTCGGTGCGGGAGGACAAGCGACATCCCGCCGACTTTGCCCTGTGGAAACGTGCCGAACCGGAACATATCCTGCGCTGGCCCTCTCCCTGGGGCTGGGGCTATCCGGGCTGGCACGTCGAGTGCACGGCCATGGCGATGAAGTACCTGGGGAAGACGTTCGACATCCACGGCGGCGGGTTGGAGAACATCTTTCCCCACAACGAGTGCGAGATCGCCCAGTCGGAGGCGACCACTGGCCAACTCTTCGCCCGGTATTGGATTCTGGTGGGCTCCCTGACCGTCAATGGGGTCAAGATGAGCAAGAGCCTGGGCAACTTTCTCACCCTCAAGGACGCGCTCAAACTCTACAGTCCCTGGGCGATTCGCTTGTTCATCCTCTCGAGCCACTATCGGGGCCCCATGGATTTCAGCCGCGACGCGGTGCTGGCAGCCGAGCGAGGGATCGAGCGGCTGCACGCCACGGTACGTCTAGTGCGGTCGCGCATGCAGGACGTCGGGCCGTCCGGAACGGCCGAACTCTCCTACGTGAATCGCCTGATGCCCATCGCCAGGCAATTCATGGAGGCGATGGACGACGACTTCAACACGCCCAAGGCTCTGGCCATCCTCTTCGACCTGAACAGGGAAGTCAATGAGTTGTTGAACTCCAGGAAGCCGTTGAGCCAGGGCACCCTGGCGGCGATAGATGGCCTCTACCGTGACCTGGGTAGCCGGGTGCTCGGCATCATCCCCGAAGACCTGACTCAGGACATCGGCGGTGGATTGGTTGAGGGGCTGATGGCCATCATCCTGCGCATCCGCCGGCGATACCGCGAGACCAAGGACTGGGAGCAGGCAGACACCTTGCGCCAGCAGTTGACGGAACTGGGCATCGTGGTCGAGGACCGGCCCGAAGGGCCGGCGTGGCGAGTGGAGCGTGAGAGAGGATGAGAGAAATTCTCTATGGCCGCAATGTGGTCGCCGAATCGCTGCGCGCCGGGCGGCGCAAACCCTATAAACTGACGCTGGCCGAAGGCGTCCAGCAGACGGACGCCGTCGGCCAGGTCGTTTTCCTGGCCAGGCAGGCCGGTGTGCTGGTGAGTTATACCGACCGGCGTAACCTGGACCACATCGGCGACGTCAATCATCAGGGGCTAGTGTTGGAGACCAGCGAGTACCCCTACTGTGCACTCGACGACATCCTGGACACAGCCCCATCCAGGGACGAACCGGCCCTTTTCCTGTTGCTCGATCTGCTCAAGGACCCGCAGAACGTGGGCGGGTTGTTGCGCACGGCCGAGGCCGTGGGGGTGCACGGGGTGGTGATACAGCAGCGCAGGGCCGTGGGGATCACACCGGCGGTGGTCCACGCCTCGGCGGGCGCCGTGGAGCACCTGCGGGTGGCGCAGGTCACCAACCTGGTGGACGCCATCGGCTGGCTCAAGACGCAAGGGGTGTGGGTGGCCGGCTTGGAGTCCGCGCGCGGCGCGCAGCAATACGACCAGGCCGACCTGAGTGGCCCGCTGGCGTTGACGGTGGGCAGTGAGGGGGAGGGGCTGCGGCGATTGGTGCGGGAGCGCTGCGACTTTCTCGTGTGCATTCCGATGCACGGGCAGGTCACGTCCCTCAACGTTGCCGTGGCGGGTTCCATCGCGCTCTACGAAGCGTGCCGCCAGCGGGCGCTGCGGAAAGAGGTTCTGCCACCCTCCCGCAAGTTTGATTGATGATATGAAACGTCGTTGGTGGATCGTCGTCGTTGGTCTGCTCGTCAGCCTGTTCTTCCTCTGGTACGCCCTGCGAGATCTGCACCTGGAAGAGGTTGGGACGGCGCTGCGGAACGCCAGGTACGGGTGGCTGATCCCGGGGGTGGCCGTCTACTTTGTCTCCGTCTGGTTCCGCGCCTGGCGCTGGGGGTTCCTCTTGCGCGGTAGCAAGCGTGTCTCGGCCCACCGCCTCTTCCCCGTCGTCGTCATCGGCTACATGGGCAACGACGTCCTGCCCTTCCGGCTGGGCGAGGTCTTGCGCGCCTACGTCCTCTGGCGCAAGGAAGGGATCCACGTGGGGACCACGCTCACGACTGCCGTGCTGGAACGGCTGTTCGACGGGCTGACCATGGTCTTGTTTGTCCTCTTTGGCCTGCTCTTCGTCCCCATGTCCGCCTTCCTCAGTCGCCTGGTGGCCGTCGCCAGCGCCGTCTTCTTCGGCGCGCTGGCCGTGTTCCTCTTCCTCGCCGCTCGCCCAGACCTGCTGCGGCGCGTCGCCCAGGCCCTGATCGGGCGGCTGGTGCCCGCGCGGTTTCGGCCTCCCCTGTTGGGGTTGGTGGAGGGGATCGTGGCGGGGCTGCAGAGCCTGCGCCGTGGGCGGGACGTCCTCGTCCTCTTCGCCGTGACGTTGTGGGTGTGGATCCTGGAGACGGCCAAGTATTGGCTGGTCAGTTTCGCCTTTCGGGACCTGCACCTGCCGTACGTGGCCATCATCCTGATGGGTGGGGCGGTGAACCTGTTGACTGCACTTCCTTCCCTCCCCGGCTACCTGGGGACGTTCGAACTGGGCATCAAGATCCTGGAGGGGCTCGGTGCCCCCGCGGCCTCGGCGGGGAGTTACGTCCTGGTGCTCCACGCCATCCTGCTCCTGCCGGTCACGCTCCTGGGGCTGGTGTTTATGGGCCTGGAAGGGGTGCGCTGGACAGAAGTGAGGAAACTGGACTTTTCATAACCCGTCCCCTGTGGTACACTTCCAGCCAAAAGGACACAGGTACCATGAAAATTGCCATCGTCGGTGCAGGAATCACCGGCCTGACCGCCGCCTACGATCTGGCGAAGCAGGGCCACGCCGTCGCCGTCTACGAGGCTCACCCCTACGCGGGCGGGCTGGCGGCCGGCTTCCGCGATGAGCGGTGGGAATGGCCATTGGATCGTTTCTACCATCACTGGTTCGCCTCCGATCTCGACGTCGCCGCCTTGATTGACGAACTGGGCGCGCGCGACCGGCTCTTCTTCCCCCGCCCCACCACCTCCATCTACCACCAGGGGCGCATCTATCCCTTTGATAGCCCCCTGCGCGTGCTCCGGTTTACCCCCATTTCGCTGGTGGACCGCCTCCGCGTCGGCCTGGTCACCCTCTACCTGCGGCTCACCCGCAACTGGCAACCGCTCGAAGGGATCACGGCCGAGGAGTGGACGCGCCGCGCCGTCGGCGGGCGGGCCTACGAGGTACTCTGGAAGCCCCTCCTGGTCAGCAAGTTCGGCGAGGAGCACTACCGCGACGTGAACATGGCCTGGCTGTGGGCCCGCCTGCACAAGCGGACCGCCCGCCTGGGCTATTTCGTGGGTGGTTTCCAGGGCTTTGCCGACCTGCTGGTCGAGCGCGTGCGGGCGCAGGGCGGCGAGGTGCGACTGGAGGCTGCGGTGCACGCCGTCCGCCACGTCGCCGAAGGCTGCCTGCGGCTGGAGACAGCGGCCGGCTCCGCCGACTACGAGCAGGTGATCGCCACCTGCTCCCCGCAGGAGATGCTGCGGCTAACGCCTGACCTCCCCGCCGATTACGCGGCGCAGTTGGCCCACCTCAAGTCCATGGGCGCGCTGGTGTTGATCCTGGCCCTGCGGCGTTCGTTGGTCTCCCGTCACTACTGGATCAACATCCCGGCGGGAGAGGGCTTCCCCTTCATGGGGCTGGTCGAGCACACCAACTACATCTCCCCCCAGCACTATGGCGGCGACCACCTGGTCTACTGTGGTGACTACCTGCCCCCCGAGCACCCCAGTTTCGCCTACACCAGGGAGCAACTGCTCGAGGCCTACCTGCCGGGGCTGGTCAAAATCAACCCCGACTTCCGCCTCGATTGGGTGCGTGCCAGTTGGATGTTCACCGAAACGTACGCCCAGCCGGTGCCTGGGCTCCACCACTCCCGCCACGTGCCCCCGCTGCAGACGCCCATCCCCGGCTTGTGGCTGGCGAACATGAGCCAGGTCTATCCCTGGGATCGCGGGAGCAATTACGCGGTGGAACTGGGGAGGCGGGTCGCACGGGAGGTGGTCCGATGAAGGCAGCCATCCTGGCAATCGGCGACGAACTCACCTCCGGCTACCGGCTGGACACCAACTCCCAGTACATCTCGCGCCACCTGGCCACCTTGCCGGCCGACCCGGTCCTCCATCTGACCGTGGGCGACGATCTGCCCGCCATCCACGAGGGGTTGCGCATCGTGCTGGAGGAAGCCGACGTCCTCGTCGTCACCGGCGGGCTGGGACCCACGGAAGATGACCTGACCCGCCAGGCGCTGGCGGCCTACTTAAACCTGGACCTGGTCGAAGACGAGGAGGCGCTGGAACGCATGCGGGCCCGCTTTGCTCACCGCGGCCGCACCATGCCCGCAAGCAACCGCATCCAGGCCCAGGTACCCGCCGGCAGTACGATCATTCAGAACGACCGGGGCACCGCGGCCGGCTTCTACCTGGCCGTGGACGGCAAGCACATCTTTGTCACCCCCGGCATCCCCGACGAGATGGAAGGGATGCTGCAGGGGTTCATCCTGCCCCGGCTGCGGGAACTGGTGGGCGCCGGCCATCATACCCGGCGCGCGGCGCTCAAGGTCTATGGCTTGCCGGAGTCGGAGATCAACGAGCGCATCCGGCCGCTCCTGGCGCGCGGCCGCAACCCGCTTCTGGGGCTGCTTCCCCACCGGGGCACCATCACCGTCGAGGTGGTGGCCGCCGGTCCGACGCCGCAGGCGGTGGACGCGCTGGTCGAGGCCGACCTGGTCCCGCTGCGGGCCGCCCTGGGGCGCTACGTCATCAGCGAGGACGAGCGGGAGCTGCCGCAAGTGGTGGCCGACCTGCTGGTGGAACGGGGATGGACGATCGCGACGGCTGAATTCGGCACGGGTGGGCTGGTGGCGGCCCGCCTGACCGAGCCAGAGGGGTCCCGGCGCTGGTTCCGCCGCAGCATAGTCTTGGATGCGGAACTGGCTGCCTCTGAGGAATCCGAGGGTGACGACCTGGTGGACGAGGAGACCGCGCTGACGATGGCAGCCAGCGCCCGGAAAGCCACGGGCGCTGACGTCGGCGTCGGGGTGGGGGAGGTGGTGGTCTCCGCGGATAGCACCCCCCAGCGGCCCTATGGCGTGGTGCACGTGGCGGTGAACGTGCGAGGGCAGGAGATCAGTCGCCGCCTCAGTTTCAGCGGCGACCGGGCCAGCGTGCGGGAATGGGCGGCCGACGCCGCGCTGGCGCTGGTACGATTGTGCCTGCTGGAGCAGGACAACGGTGACCCAGGGCAGTTGCTCGGTCGAAAGATGATGCGATAAGACCAACCGCTCCTCTCCTTGGTTGCAAAGTTCCACCGGTGCTGGCCGCGGTGGGTAACTAGTACCAAGGTACGCCTTGATTGTGGCGGCAGGTTGTGCTATACTGTAGTGCAAAATACTGCCTCTCTCTGTAGAACATGATGCATGATCCTGGGCTACGAGTGCAGTCAACAGTCTGGAACTTGGGCGGCGGTACTGCGACGGTGCAGGACCCTGTGCTGGTGACGGTTTCCACATCGTGGTGACGCCGGCGATCACTGCCTGTGGGGAGGTCTGCCCTCCCTAAGTCGGTTATGTAGATGATCCAACCAGGTGGGGCGGGTACCTGTCGGTGGTGTCTACGACAGAGTGAACCAGTTCCATACGTTGGGCGGACGCCTGCTGCCGTCTCCTGAGGTGTAATGTGCTGTCTCGACATCGTCTGTTGCCGCCGGCATGGGTCTGGGCGTTGATTCTCGCCCACACACTGATATTCAGTGTCTTGTCTGTGCTGAAACATAGCACTTTCCATTCCTTTACTCTGGATCTGGGCATCATGTCACAAGTTACCTGGAACACAGCCCACGGCCGTATGTTCGAGACCTCGCTCGATCGCGCTATAGACACGAAGTTGGACGGGAGCTATCTCGGCAACCATGTGCGTCCCATATTCTTGCTGCTGGCTCCCCTACATCTTCTATGGCCCGATTCACTGAACCCGATCGTCCACAACTGGCAGAGCGGGGTCTTCAGCCCCGTGCCGTACCGCGAGCAAATTGACACTGCTCTCGCACAGATCCCTCCCCGGGCAGGTGTCGCCACGATCAAAGCCTTTGGCTCTCATCTAGCTCATCGCCGCCATTTAATTGAGTTGGACACGTATCCACTACCCTTACCCCCCGCTCACCTGCAGCATGTAGACTACGTGTTGCTAGACTTGGTCGACTGCCGCGCCGCTCTTGCGCCAGACCAACGGGCTGTCTACGCAGAGATGGTGCGCGAGGTACTCGACACTCCGCAGTTCGGTGTGCGCTATTGGTCGGGTTGCATTCTCCTTCTGGAGCGAGGCGTTCCCGCCGGGCCGGAATCGGACGAAGTGCGGGCCTACGTGGAGAGACTGGTGGCAGAAAGGCGACCATGTTGGCCATAAGATCCCGTTTGCGATCACTTCTGGTCCGGCTCCCGCAGGTTGGAAGTTGGATCTGGCTTGCTGTGGTGCTGGTGCTAGCGGGTGCTCTCCGTCTAATAAGAATCGGCGCCAACAGCTTCTGGTTCGACGAGGCGTTCAGTTGGCTGGTGGCGCGACGGCCGGCCCACGCTATCCTTACTCAGCGCCTGGAGCCGATCTTGCCCCCCCTCTACTATTTCCTGCTTCACTTCTGGATCTGGCTGGGCGAGAGTGAGGCTACGGTGAGATCTTTCTCGGCACTCTGCAGCCTGCTCACCATCCCCGTGCTGTACGTGCTCGGACGGGAGTTATTTACCCCCGCCACCGGCCTGGCGGCGGCGCTGTTAACCGCCGTGTTGCCTTTCTACGTCTACTTTGCTCAGGAGGCCCGTCTCTACGCGCTGGTCGTCTTGCTGTCAGCTTTGATGTTGTGGGGTTTCGTCCGTTCCTGGAGGGGCACTCGATACCGGCCATGGCTCGGGTTCGGCCTCCTGGTCGCCCTCAACCTGTATGCTCATTACTTCGCCATCTTCACGCTGACGGTTTTTCACTTTTTCGTTCTCCTGGCCGGGCGTCGCGACCGGCGTCACTGGTGGGGCGTGCTCTTGGCCGACCTGGTTACCCTGGCGTGTGTGGTGCCCCTGCTGCCATCGGCGCTAGCTCAGACGCGACAGGTAGTCACCTACTTCTGGCTTCGCTCCCCCTCCCCTCTGGAGCCCCTCAAGACGCTGGACTATTTGCTTTTCAGCCACACGGGCCCGGTATCGCTGGTTCCAGTGGCGTTGTTCGTCACCCTGTCTATCTTCACGCTCGTCGTCTGGAGGGTTGTCCGTTCCCGCGGCAAGGCTCACCGATGGCTGTTGTTGTTGGTCGGCCTGGTGCTGGTACCGATCGTCCTCGCCTTGATTCTTTCCTGGATCGTGGGACCGGTTTATCTGGACCGCTCTTTCAGCCTGGTTGCCCCGGCATACGTGCTCCTCCTGGCGTGGGGGTTGGCCCATCCGCCCCATCGTTCCCCGCTGCCGCTCCTCTACGGCTGCCTGGCGGTCCTGGTCGTGATCTCGCTGGGCAATCACTACCTTAACCCGGACCCAGCTAAGCCACCGTTCCGCGAGGTCGGTGCCGTCGTGCAGGAGGGTTGGCAAGAGGGAGATGTCCTCTTCCACCTCCACGACAGTTCCTACCTGCCGCTAGTGTACTACGTGCCGGAGGCGGAGAATTACTTGCTTGATAATGATCCGACCACCTGGTTGCCGTCGTACACGTGGAAGTGGGCAGGGCAGCGTGTCTCCTCGCTCGGTGAAGTGGTGGTCGGCAAGGCGCGTCTCTGGCTCGTCGTTATGCCGGGCCGGACCGACGATCGACAAAAGAAAGTCCTGGCTCAAGCCGAAGCCTCGTATGAGAGAATAGAGGAATGGGCCTGGCCTTGTGCGGACTCCGTGAAACTCCGACTCTACAGCCTGGCCAATCTCGGACAGCCATGAGGTGTATGATGGCCTCGCCGGACTCTACTTCGTCACGCGGGAGCAGCCAAATTGTCCCCTGGTGGGCATACTTGCTCATGGGCGGCGTTCTCGCTATTGCCATCGTGACTCGTTTCTCTTGGCTGCGGGTCACACCCGGCTGGTATCCTGACGAGGGATCCGACATAGACATCGCGACGCATATGATGAGAGGAGAGCAGCGGTACTTTGCTATTGGGAGTTCCACACTGGTGGCAGCGCGCCCCCCCCTGTTTCACCTGGTGTTAGCCGGCCTCTTTCGCCTTTTCGGGCGCGACATTCTGGTTCTACGGATGCTCACCGGGGCCTATGGGGTCCTGGTCGTTCTCCTGCTCTTTGTGCTGGGCCGCCAGTTGTGGGGCACCAACCTGGCACTGCTGGTCGCCTCCCTGTACGCTATTTATCCCAACGCAGTGCTCACCAGCCGCTTTGGATTCCTGTACAACCAACTTGCTCTTCTCAACTTGCTATTGTTCTACACCTTGTGGCGGTTTATTATGGGCGGATCTAGGTGGTGGCTGGTCGCTGCCTGCCTGTCGGTGGGCCTGTCCCTGTTAACCAGTGTCAGCAGCCTACCGACGATTGGTTTCGTTGCCCTCGTTCTTTTCCTCACCCGTCGTTCGGCGTTGTGGTGGGCATTGCCCTTGATGGCAGGTCTGCCTATGCTGTACGGAGCCTGGATGATGGCGCAGGTGCCGCAGGCTTTCCAGTGTGACCTCCAGTGCACTTTTGCCCGCATAGGAGGAAGTTGGCTGCATAAGATCGCGTACGCCGTGTGGAACTACAAGCAGCTTCTGTTATGGGACGCCTGGTTGACACTAGGTGCGTTCGGGTTGACCCTGCTGCGGCCATCTCAGAACCGTCTCTACACGCTGGCCTTCTTCTGGTACCATCTGTTCACCACTGTGTCTGGAGTTCCTGCTGTGGTGGGCGTGGCATACCATTACGTGATCCCCTTGCTTCCCTGGACGGCGGTGGGGATGGCCGCGTTTGTGATGTGGGTATTCTCTCGCCTGGTATCTGGGCTGGAGAGGCTCTGCAATCGGCTGTATATCCGCCTGCCCTGGGCCCGAGCCAGGGCACATTGGGATGCGGTTCTGTGGCGGCTGGGACGGACCTGTATGGTAGGCTTGACACTCTTTTGGGTTTTGGTCTCCCCCTTCGTTGCGATGGCGACGCAGGCTGTGATTGTGCCAGGATACGCTCCGCCGGACATCGAGGTGGTGACCGTGCGCAGCATCCAAGATGCCGAGAGCACGATCGCCTACATCAACCGCCACGTGGCACCCGATGATGTGGTGCTGGCCCCGCCCCACGTGGCCTGGATGGTCGATGCTCAAGTCGCCGACTTTCAGCAGGCAGTGGCATACATCGGAGGGGAGACGCAGAATTATCCAAGAGATGTGGACCGAAGTCGGTTCCTATTTGACTGCTCGGTCCAGAATGCCAGGTACGCGGTGGTGTGGGATGGATGGCGAGAGTGGACTGCAGAGGCAATGCCGGATGTTGGTATGATCCTTCAGGTGGTGGAAAGTTGGCCCGTCGTTTTTGAACGGGGGGAATGGCACGTCTTCGCCAATCCTGAACGATAGGGAAGGTTGCCGTGAAGATGTTTCGCCGCCCACGCGCGGAGGGGACTATGGCTGTGCAGGTTGATACCCGTCATCGGGAGAGACTGGCTCTCATTGTCGTGCTGTCTGTTGCCCTCCGACTGATGATGTTGGCCACGTTTCCCGCTGACGACTTGACGCTGTTCGGCGATTACCCCTACTACTACGAACTCGCGACGTACTCCGCTCGAGGTTACCTGCCCTTCATCCACTACTGGTCGGAGTATCCCCCCATCTTTCCATTCCTGTCAGTGGGCATCTACCAGTTGACACGCCTCTTTGGGGGAATCTACCACGCCTACGTCTACCTGATGGGACTGGTGATGCTCACGTTCAGCACCGGCAACCTGGTGTTGTTCCTGCGCCTGGCGCGGCGTCTGGCGGGCGATGAAACCGCTGAGCGGCTGGGATGGGTCTGCAGTGTGCTGTTCGTGCCGCTGATCTACATGTGGCGGTATTCGTGGCGAGTGGATTCCAATGCCAACGCTGCTAACGCCTTTTAAGACGCTGTGGAACTTCGGCCTGGGGTACGATGGCCGGTTCACCGTGTGGACTTGTGTGGGTTTGCTGCCTTTTGCCCTTGGGTTGTTGGGAGGGGCACGACTGAAGGCCGGACCGATGTGGCGAACGAGTATGCTCATCTGGCTGACGTTGCCACCACTCGTGGTGCTCGTCAGTTCGTTTGTGCTGGGGCCTGCCTATGTGGACCGCTATCTGAGCGGCTGCGTGCCAGCTTATCTCCTGTTGGTGGTTGCCGGCTTGATTTCGTTACCACGGCCTGGCCTGCGCGCGGCTTTCAGCGGGCTCCTGCTCCTGGCGATGGCAATCTCTACTTTGTGTATCCTGAGCGGTCAACGTTTCCCGAAGCCGAACTGGCGCGGGGCGGTGGCTCACGTCCTCGAAGAGACCGAGAGTGATGACCGGTTGTTCGCGGATGCCAAGGGCCTCTTCGTCACGTTTTACTATGCTGACCACGCTCTGCCCATTGTATCGCTGCAGATGCAGGAGGCCACAGCAAAGCTGGACGAGGCTATCTGCCAGGGGGGGCGCATCTGGTTCCTCTACCGGGACCCCATCGAGACTTCTCATGCGCTCGATCGCGCTAGGCGATTTGACCCTTATACCTCAGGGAGAACCGAGATTGCGGCGTGGCTGAGAGATCATGCCGGCCAGATCAGGCAAGAATGGTTCCTGAACGGGGTATACCTGGCACTGGTAGAGCCGGCTGACTGTGGAGGTGGCACGTCGTCCGGAGGCGAGGACACTCATGAGTGAGCACCGCCGAGGGGGGCGAGTGTTAGCGACGATAGTGACGTTGTTGTGGGCTGCCACGGTCGTGGCTGCTTATTATGTGGCGCACAAACCATTCGCGGTCTCCAATCTCCTGGCTGTGGGTCAGGCACTTGCTGGCGTGGGCGGCGCGATGGCGATGATGGCGTTGGGGGCTGGTATTGGGTTGGTGCTCCTGCAACGGTTCGATCTGGGGCCGGTCGAGCGGCTGATCGGGGCAGCAGCGGTGGGGTTGGGCGTAGTATCGCTGGCAGGGCTGGTGCTAGGAATGGTGGGACTGCTGCGGCCGTGGCTGTTGTGGTTGCTGACAGCAGCGGGCCTGGCGGCCACCGCTCAACTGCTGTGGCAGGCACTACTGGCGGCCTGGGCTGACCGAGCTTGGTGGCCCGAGGGGCGCTTTGAGAAACTGCTTGGTGGCTACTGTGGGGCGATGCTGGCGGTTGCCCTGATCTGGGCACTGACGCCTCCCACTGCCTGGGATGGCCTGGTCTACCACCTGACCGGCCCCAAACTGTACCTGGCCACGGGGAGGGTCTCCCATCCTCTGGACTTACCCTACTTGGGTTTCCCGCAGATGGTGGAAATGCTCTTTGCCTGGGGAATCGGATTGGGGGGAGAGCGGGCGGCAGCACCTATCCACTGGTTCTATGGGCTTCTGATGGTGCTCGTCCTGGTGACCGCCGGACGGCGCTGGATGGGAGGTGCGGCGGGCTGGCTGGCGGCAGCGGTGTTGCTCTCGGCCCCATCCATCGTGCTGCTGGCAGGCTGGCCGTACGTGGACCTGGCGTTGATGGTCTACACAACCCTGGCTTTCCTATCGTTGGCTCGCTTCCGTGAAGGTGACCCCGGAGCGCGTCCGTGGCTGCTCCTCAGCGGCGTTTTCGCCGGTCTGGCCCTCTCCACCAAGTACACCGCCCTCGCCCTCCTCCCCGCTCTCGCCCTCACCCTCCTCCTCGCCCATCGCAAGTCCGCGATCCGTAATCCCCAATCCGCAATCCCCAATCCCCAATCCGCACCCCCGTGTACTCACGGGCGCAATCCGCAATCCGCAATCTCCATTCTCCATTTGCTCCTCCTCACTGCCGTCGCCCTGGCTGTCTGGTCCCCCTGGCTCCTCAAGAACCTCCTACTGACCGGCAACCCGGTCTACCCCTTCTTCCTCGATGGGCGGTACTGGGATGCCTGGCGCACCTGGTGGTACGACCGGCCGGGCACGGGGCTGCTCTACACCGCACCCTGGAAACTGCTCACCGCGCCGTGGGATGCGACGGTCTGGGGTGTGGAGGAGGGAGAGGGATACTCGGCCACCATCGGCCCCCTGTATCTGGCCTTTCTGCCTCTTTTATTCCTGGCCTGGCGGCGACTGCCGGTCGCGCAGCGCCGGTGGCTTGGGTCGGCGATCACCTGCGGTGCCGTCCTCTACGGTTTCTGGCTGTGGGGGCTGGCACGCACTGCGCTGCTCCGGCAGACCCGGCTCCTCTTCCCGGCCTTCGGCCTGCTGGCGTTGCTGGTGGGGGCAGCAGTGGAGGGGCTGCGGGGGCTGCCCCGCTTGCCGCTCAACCTGGGCTGGTTGGCGCGGGTGCTGATCGTGCTCGTCCTTCTCCTCAACCTGGCCGAAGCGGGCCTGGCGTGGGTGCGCGAAGGGCCGGTGCGGGTGCTCTTGGGGTTCGAAAGCCGGGAGGAGTACCTGGATCGCCGCCTGGGGTGGTATCACGTCGTCGTGGAGTCCATCAACCGCACGTTACCTCCCGATGCTACGGTCCTCTTTCTGTGGGAGCCGCGCAGTTATTCCTGTGCGGTGGACTGCCAGCCTGACGCGCTGCTGGATCGTTGGCTCCACACGACGCACCTCTATGGTCACGACGCGGACGCCATCGCCAGGGCCTGGCAGGCGGACGGCATCACCCACGTGCTGCTGTACCGTACAGGGTATCGGGCCATCGTAGAGGCCGGCTTCGACCCCGTCACGCCGCAGGACGTCGTCACGCTCCAGGACCTGGAGGCCCGTTACCTGTCCCCCGTCGGCGAGTGGGGAGACGCATACACACTCTTTGAGGTGGTTCCATGACTCGTCCTTCGACCGTGCCAACCATTCTGATTTCCCTGCGGCGTGCCCCGTGGGCCGTGCTGGCCTTGCTGCTGTTTGCGCTAAATGCCTGGGGCATCTATGCGTTGTTCACTTCGCGCGTCCAGGTCGCCGTGTGGGATTTTCATCCGCGCTGGGTGGGGCTACGGGCCATGCTCCTCGACGGAGCGGACCCGTACAGCGACGAGGTGACCCTGGCCATCCAGCAGCAGATGCTCGGCCGGCCTGCCCATCCCGATGAGGACCAACAGGCCTTTGCCTACCCCCTGCACAGCATGGTGCTGTTCGGCCCGCTGGCCCTCCTGCCCCTCGCGGTTGCGCAGGCGGCCTGGTTCTCCCTGCTGGAGGTCAGCCTGCTGGCGTTCATCGTTCTTGCGCCTCGCGCCGTCGGCTGGCGCCCTCCCACCTGGCTGCTGGCGATGACGGCCGTGTTCGTCCTGGGCCTATATTCCAACGTGTGGGCGCTGATTCTGGGGCAGACCTCGATCGTGGTGGCAGCGATATTGGCACTGGCCTGGTGGGCGCTGCGGACTGAACGATGGGGGTTGGCCGGGGTCTGCCTGGCACTGGCCACCATCAAGCCGCAGATGGCCTTTCTGCTGGTGCCTGGTATCCTGGCCTGGGCGGTCTGCCGGCGACGCTGGCGGCTGGTGGCCGCCTTTGCCCTGGCGCTGGGCGCGCTGGTCCTGGTGCCCGTTCCCTGGTTGCCTGGCTGGCCGCTGGAATGGTTGGCGGCGGCCAGGCGATATGCGGGCTACACCCATTTCGATCCCCCCCTGCTGATGCTGCTACGCTCGGAGTGGCTGGCAGCCGGCGTGGCCGCGGCGTTGCTGGCCTGGACCGTGATTCGCTGGTACCGTGCCCCGCAGCCTCGAGCGGCCGCCTGCGACTGGGCGTTGGGGATGCTGGTGGTCACCGGAGCGTTGGTCGCTCCTCGCACCACCCACGCCAATCAACTGCTGCTGCTCTTGCCGCTCTTTTTTGTCTTCCGGCGCTTGCCGGGGGCCTGGGCCATCGCGGCGGTGGAAATCGGGTTGCTCGCCGTGCCCTGGTTGCTGGACCTGGCGTTGCCCCCCCCGGCAAGTAGCAGCCTCCAGCATACGATCTGGCAACACCGGGTCATCAGCCCGCTCTTGCCGTTCGCATTGGCATTGGCCTTGTTGTACTTGAGCCCCCGTCCGGTGCCGGGGGGGGAGGGCAAATCTGCGCAGGCAGGATCCCCATGAGGCAGCGATACCAGGTACTCTTCGTAGTGTTGCTGGCCTTCGGGCTGCGCCTGGTTCACCTCCAGGCGCGTGCCCTCTGGTACGACGAGGCCTTTGCCGTGTTCTACGCCGGCCTGAGCCCGGCCCGCATGGTCTATGGCACCGTCACTCCGGTGCAGGGAGCCGGCGCCGCCGACGTTCACCCCCTGCTCTATTACTTTCTGCTCCACGGTTGGATGGCGTGGGTGGGCCGCTCTCCTCTGGCCGTGCGCTTCCTGTCTGTCGGGCTGGGAATGCTGACAGTCGCCTTGCTCTGGCGGTTGGCAGCCTGGTGTTTCGGCCGGCGCACCGGCCTGGTGGTCGGGCTGCTGGCGGCGATCAACCCCTTTCACGTGGCCTACTCCCAGGAGGCGCGCATGTATGCGTTGCTGGGCTTGGCAGCCGTAGCCGCCGCCTGGGGATTGTTGCGGGCATTGGAAGAGAGATCAGGGATCAGGGATTTGTCATTTGCTCATTTGTCATTTGCTCATTCCAGGTGGTGGCTCCTGTACACTGCCGCTGCTGCCCTGACCCTCTACGCCCACAACCTGGGAGCCTCTGTCTTGTTGGCCCTCCACGTGTTGGCGGTGACCCGGCGCCGGTGGTGGCCCCGCTTGCCCGCCCTGGTTCTGGCAGACCTGGGGGTGCTGGCCCTTTTCAGCCCGTGGCTGGTGGGCGTACTTCCGGGGCAGGTGGGTTTTGTGGGGCGGGGATACTGGCTTTCGTCGCCGAGGGTCGAGGAAGTCGTGCGCGCCGTCATGTTCCCCGTGCTCACCTTCTACGAACCCTCCCCAATGGGATTGCTCGGTCTGGGGCTCTTCCTCAGTATAGCCATGCTGGTTTTGCTGGCCATACGGGCCTGGCAGGTCCCCTCGCGGGCCGGCTGGTTCCTCGTCCTGTGTTGGGTGCCGGTGCTCCTGCTCCTGTTGGTCTCCCGCTGGCGGCCGGTCTACCTGGCGCGGGCGCTACTACCGTCTGCGCTCTTCTACGTGGTGGCAGTGGGGTGGCTGCTGGTTCGCGGAGGGTTGCCGTGCCCCATTCACCTGGGATTGGTGGTGCTGCTGGTAGTGGCCACGGCTGGCTCCCTGGGGAACCATTACGCCTACGCCCGTTTCCCCCGGCCCCCCTTCGACCGGCTGAATGCCCTCCTGCGGACCAGGATAGCCCCTGGAGAGGTCGTGGTCCACGATAGCAAGCTGACCTTCTTCCCTGCTCACTACTACGATCCATCCCTCCGCCAGGTCTTCTGCCCTGACCTGCCTGGCACGGGTGCCGACACGCTGGCGTTGCCCACACAGGAGGCTCTGGGCCTGTTTGCTGCTCCTATCAGCCAAGCGGTCAAAACGAATGTGACCGGTGTCTGGTTTGTCGTTTTTGAGCAGGCGTTCCAGGAGTACCAGGCGCTGGGGTTCAGGGACCCTCCTAACATGGTATGGTTGCATGCTCGCTGTCGGGCTAGGGAAGGGCCATTCTTATTTAGCGATCTTCTGGTATATCGCTTCACTCGGTGCGCGGACCACAAATGAGAAGAACTGCTCGCTCTTTGTTTCCGTTCCTGCTTTTCGTGGCAGTGTTGGGAACACTATTAACTGTGGTATTCACTACACCAGTGCTCTATTTTGTTTCAGAGCGCCTGGCTGGATTTCACGACTCCGACGCCTCTGGCCAATTGTGGGCGATGTGGTGGTTCAGCAAGGCCCTTTTCGACCTCCGGCAGAGCCCCGCCCAGGTCTCTTGGTTAAGTTATCCCCCTGGTCTCTACCATCCTGTCTTGACTGCGGCTCCTTACATTCGATTGGTGGCCCTACCGTTGATGCAGGCCCATCCCATCGCTGTGTACAATGCTCACCTGCTTCTGTCTTTTGTGCTCACTTGGATCTTCACAGCGCTATTATGTTATGAACTGACAGGCAATTTGGCAGCGGCGTTAGTCGGCGGGGCAGTCTTCGCTTTCTTTCCCAATAAGACCAACCATGCCTTGGGCGGTCACATCAACATGACGATTGTTTACTGGTTTCCATTTCTCGCCTGGCAATTGCTGCGGTTACTCAAGTGTCCATCACCCGGGCGAGCAGTGGGATGCGGACTGGCCCTGGCCCTGGCTTGCTCAGTTGAGGTAATCTATATTCCTTTTCTGGTAGTTCCGTTGACAGTCGGGTTGGTTGCGTTTGCATTGGGGCGTGTCCCCCAACTCCGTCATTCCAGAGCTATCTGGGCCGGGCTTGGTCTGGCTGTACTGATAGCACTGTGCTTCGTGTTGCCAGGCTGGATTCCTCTCCTATCCGCTGCTTTTCGGGGCCAGTTGAGATATTACGAAACTGGCCAGGCGATTCAGTACTCGGCAGATCTGTTGGGCCTGTTTCTCCCTAGTCCACTTCATCCCCTCTACGGCGCATGGCCAGCGCTCCGTTTCCTGTCTGCTCGCACCCTTCTCGGCCTTGGGAGTAGTGAGAATATCGTCTACGGCGGGATAGGCTCGTTGTTCCTGGCGGGCTGGGGGGCTCGCCGGTGGTGGAAGCGTCAGTGGGACGTCCCGTTCTGGGCGGGCCTCGCCGTGGTCGCTACTGTTTTTTCGTTAGGGCCGGTGTTGCGAGTGGCTGGTCAGGTGACTCGTATCCCTCTGCCCTACGCTCTCTTGGAGCGTTTGCCGTTCTTGAGTTGGAGCCGCACCCCTGCCCGTCTTAACCAGACGACGATGTTGGCGATTGCTGTTCTTTCCTCTTATGGAACTGCTGCCTTGTTGGAAGCTCGGGTCCGGCCCTCTCGACAGATGAGTGTTGCAGTTCTGCTTGTCTTGATGATCCTATTCGACTACTTGGTTATGTTCCCCTGGCCGGTAGACCTGGCGATTACGCCTTCGTATTGTCAATTGCTCGCGGCCGACCGGCGAGAAGTTGCCGTGCTGGATCTTCCTCTCTGGAATTACACGGCTAACAACCTTTACATGCGTTACCAGATGGCACATGGTCATCCCATTGTTGGCGGTTACATTTACCGCCGCTCCCCTGAAGCAGAGCAGGTGATGAGAATGCTAGAGCAACTGGCCTTGCCGGGTGGTGATCCTCGAGCTCTGGCCAGAGAGGGCGTGGGATATGTAGTCTTGCATCGGGAATTTCTATCCGGAAGAGAACAAATGACCTGGGCCCGGTTCTTGGAAATGAACCTGGGACCACCAGTATACCAGGATACCGAAGTGGTAGTCTTTGCAGTTGGACCATAGGTGCAGAAGTCATAGAAGCTGCAAGGAGATAACTCTGTGGAAGGAAGACACCAGCAGCCCTCGCGGCGGTGGATGGCAGCAGTTGCACTGGCAGTGGTAGCCGTATCTACCGTCCCCTACGCCGCCGGCACCCTGGCCCAGACGCCGGGAGTGCGCTTCGTGGGGGCCGTCTTCGACCTGGAGGACTATAACAGCCACCTGGCCAAGATGTGGCAGGGCTACCGGGGAGAGTGGCGCTATCAATTGCTGTTCACGCCTGAAGAGCACGCAGGGGCGTACTTGCAGACTTTCTACGTTGCCCTCGGCCACCTGGCGCGGCTGCTGGGGTGGGGGCTGCCGCTCACCTACCACCTGGCTCGCGTCGTGGCCGGTGTGGCTCTGCTCCTGGCTGCCTACTGGTTCATCTCCCTCTTCGCCGTGGGCGAGGTGCGGCGCGTCGCCTTCTTACTGGTAGCGACTTCCTCCGGCCTGGGGTGGCTGGCGGAGATCGTGCGCCCTACCCCGGCAGGGGGGATTTCGCCCATTGATTTTTGGCTGGTGGACGCCTATACCTTCTTCTCCCTGTTCACGTTTCCCCACTTCTGTGCAGCCATCGCCCTGCTGCTGCTCCTGTACGGCGTATTGCTGCGGTTGGCAGAAGAGGCAGAATGCGGAATGCGGAATGCGGAATGCGGAATGCGGACGCGTTATTTCGTATCACCCATGAGGGTAGTGTGGGTGGTCTTGATCTCCTGGGGACTGGGGCTCATCCACCCCTACGCCCTGTTGCTGGCGGACCTGGTCCCGGCCCTCTACCTGGCCTGGTGGCTGGTTGCCAAACGGCGGCTGCCTGTGAGCCTGCTCATCGCCCTGGGTGTGATGGGAATCGCCCAGGCTCCGCTCTTGCTCTACGATTACCGCGTGTTCACTACCAATCCTGTCTTTCAGGCCTGGTCCGCTCAAAACGTCACCCTGTCGCCGCCTCCTCTTTACTACTGCCTGGGCTATGGGCTGGTGGCAGTGTTGGCGGTTTGGGGGATTCGTGCCGCTCTGCGGGCCTCCCCGCGCGCCCCTTTTCTGCTGGTGTGGGTCACGGCGGCCTTCGTCCTGGCTTATCTGCCCTGGGGCCTGCAGCGTCGCTTCGTGGAAGGGATACAGGTGGGGCTAAGTGTGCTGGCAGGGTACGGGCTGGTGCAGGGGCTGATGCCCGCGCTGGCCCGTCCGCTGGGACGGGTGGGGCGCTTTCTACGTTGCGACCCTCGCCGGGTGTCCTGGACAGCGCAGGCGCTGATCCTGACCCTGGCCGCCCTCTCCAATCTCTATTTGGTGGCAACTTACACGTTCGCAGCAGCGACCCGTCACCCGACTCTCTTCCGTACTGCCGACGAGGTCGCGGCTGCCGGGTGGCTGGCTACCCATGCGGGATGGGACGAAACGGTGTTGGCTGCCTACGAGGATGGAGGATGGATCGCTGGCGCCATCGGCCAGCGGGTGGTGGTGGGCCACTGGGCTGAGACGGTGGGCTTTGAAGCGAAGCGCCGGCAAGTCGCAGCCTTTTACGCTGCAGACACGCCGGATGCAGATCGGCGCGCGTGGCTGGAGCGGTGGCAAGTGCATTACGTCTACGTTGGCCCTCGGGAGAGGGCCCTGGGGGCGTTTGACCCGGCCGCGGCCGATTACCTGGAGCCTGTGTTCTGGCGAGGCCAGGCGGCGGTCTTTCGAGTGCGCAGGAGGGAACCTTGAGCCGGATGGTGAGGATCAGGGAGCGGATACGGGCGTGGTGCTGTGCTGCAGGCGTGCGGCGAGCGCTGATCTTGTTCGCGCTGTTGCGCGTGGGGTTCAGCCTGTGGGCGGTGGTGGTCCTGACACTGATCCCGGCTCAGACTGGCCCATCGGGTTCAGATCGTCCCTACTTGGGCATCCCTCCGGTGACTGAAGGACTGGCCGGCCTGCTCCTGGGCCCCTGGCAGCGTTTTGACACCCTGCACTACGTCTACCTGGCGACCCATGGATACGAGGCAGGCACCCCCCATTCCGCCTTTCCGCCGCTCTACCCGTTGCTCATCCGCGCTATGGGTGGACTGATGGGCGGACAGTACTTGCTGGCGGCATTGCTCATTTCTAACGTGAGTGCCGTGGGCTATTTGATCGTTCTTTTCGCCCTGGCCGAGCAGGAAATTGGGCCGGCGGCTGCCCCCAAGGCGCAGGTCTATGCCGCCCTTTACCCGTGGGCCTTTATCTTGCTGGCTGGCTACAGCGAGTCGCTCTTCCTGTTCCTGGCCGGGTTGGCGTTCTGGATGGCACAGCGAGGGCGAGGATGGGCGGCCGGTCTGTGTGGAGGGTTGGCAGCGTTGACCCGCCTGCAAGGGGTTGCCTTCGTGCTACCCCTGCTTTTCATCGCCCTGCGCCAGCGCGGCTTTCGGCTATGGCCGCTGCGCCAGGATCTTCTGTGGCCGCTGTTGCCGGCGGTGGCATCTGTGGGCTTTGTGCTTGGGCGCGCCTGGGCCGGCCTCGAGCCCGTCTCCGTCGTTCACGCCGTGCACTGGCACCAGACTTTTGCCTTCCCTTGGGTGAGCATGGCCGCCAACCTGCGCAACATGCTGGCCGGTATTGCTCATCCTACGGACTACCTGGACTTGCTGGCAGCCTGGTTGAGCATCGCCTTGATGGTGGTGGCGTGGCGGCAACTGAATCCTGCCTACGCCCTGTACATGACCGCGATGACGTTGTTCAATATCACCCATCTGCGTGTTCCTCACCCGATGTGCAGTGTGGGACGGTATACGATGGGCCTGTTTCCCGGCTTCTTTCTGCTTGGCGGATGGGGCGCCCGCCAAGTGTGGCTCAACCGGCTCATCACCTATGGGTCGGTGCTGCTCTTGATGTGGCTGAGTGGGCAATTCTTCCTGTGGGGGTGGACCGGGTGAAGACGGTGATTCGCCGTGACTTGGGGTGTCTGTTTGTGCTGGCCCTGGTGGTACGGCTAGCCACGGCAGCCCTGATCGGGCGACCTGGCTACATGGACACAGCCTATTATGCCACTGGCGCGGTACAGCTGGCCCAGGCCGGCGGTCTCGCCGAACCCTTCATCTGGAACTACCTGGATGACCCGCCGGGCCTCCCCCATCCCGGTTTCCTGTATTGGATGCCGTTGCCCTCTCTCCTGGCGGCTCCCCTGGCTGCTCTGTTTCCTGGGTCCTTCTTCGCCCTGCAGATCCCGTTCGTGCTCCTCGCCGCCTTGTTTCCCCTCGTGGCCTATGGACTGGCCTGGCGTGCTAGCGGCCGGCGGCGTACGGCCTGGCTGGCCGGGCTCCTGGCCCTGTTCAGCGGCTTCTTTTTCCCGTATTGGACGCTGCCTGAGACGTTCGCTCCCTTTGCCCTTTTCGGGAGCCTGGCGCTGTGGCTGGCTGTCTGGGAGAGCAGGGGAGCGGAGGAGCAGGGGGGTGGAGGAGCGGGCGAGCGAAGGAGTGGCAGAGTACGCCTTGCCTCCTGGCTCTTGCCTCTTGTTCCTGGTGTACTGGCCGGCCTGGCCCACCTGACCCGCGCCGACGGCATCCTGTTGTTACCCCTAGTCGCCCTTGCCCCCCTGATCCTCCCCCACCCCCCACGCACCACACATTCCGCATTCCGCATTCCGCATTCCGCATTCCTCGTCATCCTCGGTTACCTCCTCACCATGTCCCCCTGGTTCCTCCGCAACCTGCTCGCCGCCGGCTCACTCCTTTCTCCGGCGGGGGCCAAGACGCTCTGGCTGCGTACCTACGACGACCTGTTCTGCTATCGGTGTGACCTCTCGCTGCAGTCGTACTTGGCGTGGGGCTGGCCGGAAATCCTACGCTCCAAATTGTGGGCCGCAGGAGTGAACCTGGAGCGGTTTCTGGCGGAAGATTGCCTGGTCTTCCTGTTACCGTTCATCCTCATCGGTCTTTACCGCCTGCGTCGCCACCCCCCTTTCTCCCTCTCCCTCATGTACCTCTTCCTCATCTACCTCCTCCATTCCCTCGCCTTCACCTTTCCTGGCCCTCGGGGCGGTTTCTTCCACGCCAGCGCGCCTGTGCTGCCCTTCCTGTTTGCCGCCGGTGCAGAGGGGGTGGAGGGTGCCGTGGGGTGGGTGGGCCGGCGGCGGCGCTGGAATTTGCGCCAGGCGCAGGCGGTGTTCGGTGTGGCGGCAGCCGTGCTGGCCGTACTCCTCAGCGTCTACGTGACGGCGCAGAAATTGCCCTCCTGGCAGCGTGCAGATGCGGTCTACCAGCAAATTGGCCAATGGCTGGCACGGGAAGGGGATGCAGGAGAGGTGGTGATGGTTGCCAATCCTCCGGCCTTCTGGTATCATACGCGGTGTCCCGCGGTGGCGGTGCCCAACGGTGATGTGGAGGTGTTGCTGGCAGTCGCCGACCGGTACGGTGTGCGCTATGTGCTGTTGGATCGGAACCGGCCGGCAGCGTTGGCGGGGCTGTATGCTCAAGAGCAACTCCATCCCCGCTTGCAGCCCGTGGCGGTGTGGGAGGATGGGCAGGAGCGCGTCGTCATGTGCGCGGTGAAGTAGGTGCTCCCCGCTACCTACTGGGATTGACCTGGGTTCGCTGATGGTGCGCAGCCCAGTTGCGCATCTTGCCTATCGTGTGGTATACTAGGCGTATGTGACCAGCAGAGGTTTTTCGGGAGGGGAGAGTCAGGTATGGCAGACAGGATCAAAGTAATGATTGTGGATGATCATCCGGTCTTCCGCCAGGGGTTGTGGAACGTCTTGGCTGCGCACGAGGACCTCAGTATCATCGGCGAGGCGGCTGACGGTCCCGAGGCGGTGGAACGGGCCCAGGAACTGCTTCCAGATGTCGTGGTGATGGACATCAACCTGCCGACGATGAATGGGCTGCAAGCCACGCGCAAACTCAGGACGCTCTGCCCCTCCATCAACGTCATCATGCTCACCGCCTACGACGATGAGGAGCAGGTCTATCATTCGATCCGGGCAGGGGCATCGGCCTACTATTCCAAGGACGTCAGCCCTGAGCGGCTGGTGAACGTCATCCGGCACGTGCACCAGGGACGGTACGTCATCGGCGAATCCGTGCTGGACGAGAATGGGATTGGCGACTGGCTCTTGAAAGAGTTCCGCCGCTTCGGTGGAGGAATATTCGATGAGGAGGAGCATTTTCTTGCGCCGCTCTCTGCCCGTGAGATGGAGATCCTGGAGTTGGTGATCCAGGGTATGAGCAACCGGGAAATCGCCTACCACCTGGGCATCAGCCACCAGACGGTCAAGAACCACATGACGGCCATCCTGAGCAAACTGGGGGTGGCGGACCGGACCCAGGCAGCAGTATATGCCCTCCGGCATGGTTGGGTACCCTTGCGCAGAGAGGACAAGCGCGATCGGCGTTTCCTGGCCGGTATCATAGACAAGGCCGCGGGCCAAATCAGGAGCGAGTAGCATGGCGGCTTCAGCCGAAACCAGTGTGGAATCGCTTGACCAGTTCCTGGAAGAACGCGGCAAGGAGCGCGAGCAGACGCAGCGTGAACTCAAAGAGATCGAGCTGCTGATTCAACAGACTACCGCCGAAGTCGAGCGGCTGGCGCAACGCAACACCCAGGCGACCAATCGCTTGCGGCAGGTCGAGGCGATGTTGGATACTGTGCCGCGCGAGGACATCCGCGAGGCATATACCGCCGTCCTGGACACGCAGCAGCGCCTCTTCACCATGCAGGGGCAGTTGGAGAAGCTGCAGAGCAATCAGCGTCTCGTAGCCCGCTATCTCGACTTGCTCGGCAGGGCTCTGGAGATCGCCAGGCGGGCTGCGTACGTGCCCCAGGCCTCGGAAGAGGGCGAACCCGCCCAACCGGTCGTGGTCCGCATCATCGAGGCCCAGGAACGAGAACGACAGCGGCTCAGCCGCCAAATGCACGATGGCCCAGCCCAGTCCCTGACCAATCTCATTCTCCAGGCTGAGATCTGTGAGCGGTTGTTCGACGCCCAACCTCAGCGGGCACGGGAAGAACTGGCCAGTCTGACGAGCTCGGTGGCGGGGACCTTCCAGAAAGTCAGGGGCTTTATCCTTAACCTGCGTCCGATGATGCTGGATGACCTGGGGGTAGTCCCGACGCTCCGGCGGTTTGTGGATAGTTTTGCTGAGAATAGCGGAGTCCCTACTCACCTGACGGTGACCGGCAAGGAACAGCGACTGGCATCCCACAAGGAAGTGACGATCTTTCGCATCGTGCAAGAGTTGCTGAACAACGCGGTGGATTATGGCCATGCCAGCAGCGTTCAAATCAACATGGACATGGGGGATGCCCTGGCCCGGGTGGCGGTGGAAGACAACGGCAGCGGTTTTGAACTCTCCGATACCCTGAACTCGCCGGATGCGGAGCGATTGGGCCTGGCGACGATGCGTGAGCGGATCGAGATGCTGGGGGGGCATATTCGCTTCGACAGCAGCCTCGGCCGCGGAACCAAAGTCAGTTTTGAGTTGCCGGTCTCTTAATGGTGCGGTACACGGCATTAGGACCTAGTTCCTATTGCCATGCCGATGAGAATGGGATATAATGGAGCCGAAATTGACACAGAAGGGAGGTGAAAAACATGTTGTTCTTGCCGCGTGAAGAAGGACAGGGCCTGGTCGAGTATGCGTTGATCCTTGTTTTGGTGGCCATTGTGGTGATTGTCATTCTGGCACTTCTGGGCCCGGCCATTGGCAACATCTTCAGCAACATCGTGAGCAACGTCTAGCCGAACGGTCACCGCAGCAACGCAAGTGGACTGCACTGCCGGACAGAGCCCCGCCCGACGCGGGGCTCTGTTCATGGTAGTAGACGCGAATAGTACTAGAGTACGCTTGCAAAGAAGGGGCGATGTGAGGTATAATAGGCGTAAGATAAGCCCGTCTCCATTCGCGGTGCCTGTTACTCTGCGCATGAACGTGGGCGGGCTAAGGAGGCGTAGTGATGAACAGGCGTAGAGGTCAAGGACTGGCCGAGTTTGCCCTGGTCCTTCCAGTTCTGTTGCTCATCATCCTTGGCATCATTGAGGCTGCCTTCATCATCCAGGGCTACATCACCGTGCAGCATTCGGCGAGGGAGGCTGCCCGGTTCGCCGTTACCTACCAACCCGTCCAGGGAGAATGCCTCGACGATATCCTGGCCCCCTATCCCTTCTGTCCGCGGGATTACATGGTGTGGTCTGGGGAGCCGGACGACCAGTACCATGTGCGGCGCGTCGCTCTCATCAAGCGGGAAGCCCGCCGGGCTGCTACTGGACTGCGGATCAACGATGCGCACCTGGGCGACACGTCGGCGAAGTTTGACCAATATAGCGATGAGCCCGGCTTCTTCGGTGTCCGCGTGTGGGGCTATCCGTCGTTCCTGACCGACTGCAACGATCCCACAGTGCGAGACTCCGACTGCCTGGACCAGCCTGGGTTGCAGGGCCTTCCCGTCCAGGTATTGGTCAGGCACAACGTCGAAATTGTGGACCCACTCTACCGCGCAGTCGTCGAGTTCGTCCCCGTACAGGCCAATACGCAGATGATCAACGAGGGTGTCCAGGTCGGGTTTGGTGACGTGCCTCCGCCTGCCTTCGAGACCAATCCCAACTTCGGGGTGACGCCCATTCCCCCTCTGCCGACCGATACCCCCTCTGCACCGACGGTCGTGCCGCCCCACATCTACTTCATTGACCTGGACGTGACCCAGGCGACGAACGCCTTGCCCGTGGAGCGTTCTCATAGGTTCGTCGCGACCGTGACCGATGAATTGAGCCGGACGGTGCAGGGGGCGCGGGTCAGTTTCTCCACCACCGAGGGTGGGTTCAGTTACTCGGGCGCCGACCCCACTTATGTCGAAGGACTGACCGGCGCGCAGGGGCGGGTCTCGGCGACCTTGTTTGGGAACCGGCCTGGGACCGCGAACATCCGTGCCTGGTTAGACTACGACGGCGACAACACCTGGGAGGCCGGCGAACCGTTTGACGAGGCGACCAAGACCTGGACTGTCTCCGGACCGTACATCGTCGTGTCGGACCACGAGGTGTACCCTGGGGTCAGTTCGATCTCCATTGACGTCATGGACCACGACACGGCCGGCAATCCCTATTCCCTGCTATGGTGTGTCATCACCGGCACCGGCACTTCCGCCATCGTGCAGGATCGGCTCAACGTGGGTGCTGGCGGGGATGCCCTCGACCTGGACTTTCAGATCCCCGCGGATTACCAGGGCTTGTATCGGCTCGAGACCCACCCCGCTGGCAGCAGTTGCGGAGCCAGTGACCTGGTCGCCTACTCGGGGGACATCCGGGTCATCGTGCTCCCTCCGGACCTCTCGATCGTCTCCTTCCAGGTGCCGGACTTGATCTGCCCGAATACCGTCTTCACCATGTCCGTCGTGATCACCAATTCCTCCCCGGGCGAGACTGACCGGACCTTCGACGTGGACTTTTACGTGGACCCCGTGTCTGTACCACCCCAGGGCCCGATCGGGGTGATCAAGCAGTGGGTGCCGGGCATCGGCCCCTACGGCACGCGGGTGGTGAACACGTTGATGTGGGTGGGAACCCCTGGGGAACACCGCATCTGGGCACGGGTGGATACCAGCAATTACGTGGACGAGGGCGGGGCAGAGGACAACAACACGGGCGTCATCACCGTCACTACAGGTGTGACGATCGGCGCGTCGGTCAATACCGACTGGCGCGACCCGACGGCCAACGACGCAGGAACTAACGGGGGCTTCATCAATCCAGGTAACGCTTACGCCAATGACAGCAATCGTGCATATCGCACCAACGTCAGCAACGTCAGTCACGTCTATAGAAACTATGGCTTCAACGTCGTTGAAGGCGCGATTGTCCAGGGCATCGAAGTAGAGTTAGACTGGTGGCTGAATGACCGGCAAGGCACTAACGAGATGAGGGTTGACCTGTCCTGGGACGGTGGAGCGAGTTGGACGACACCTGCGCGGACTGACAACACAGAGCCTACTAGTAGCGGGCATAGCTTTGTCTTGGGCGGGATCGGCGATACCTGGGGCAGAACCTGGACAGCCGATGACTTTTCCAGCGCCAACTTCCGTGTACGGGTGTCTGCTTATTCCTCCAGCGGGAGAACGTTCTACCTGGACTGGGTGCCGGTACAGGTGACGTATGGCTTACCAGGTGAATGTCCGGACATCTACGAGCCTCCTCCCTGGTTTGAGCCTCCCGTCAAGCCGCCGGGCCTGGTCGAGTGCCAGCAGTTGCTTCATGCGGGAGGCTTTGAGGGCAACCCCGAGACGGTGTTCGCCTATTGGCACGCTGGTGGGGACCTGGCCTACAAGCACCAGTCCCGCTACTTTTACGAGGGCAGTATGTCCATGCGGTTGCACGACTCGATGGGTTCCTACCCTGAATGCCCGGCGTACTATCCTGACCTTTGGCAGACCGTGCACATCCCGACCGAGATCTTTACGACCACGACCATGGTCGTGCGTGGGCAGCGCCTGGTCGCAGGCAGCCTGGCACCTTGCAGCATCCCCGATAGCCCGGACGCCGACGATCTCCTGTTTTTGCAGATGCAGGAGGACAGCGGCAACCACGCTGACCTGGGCGGCCCGCAGGAGGTTGCCAACGGCGGTGCGGCGACGAGGACGTGGGCCCCGTTCCAGGTGGACGTGACGAGTGAGATTGGCCTGTCCGATCGTCCTGGCCAGGATGTGCGGATCCGTTTCTACGGTACGCACGATGAAGACTACCGCGACACCTGGTTCTACCTGGATGCGCTCGAGTGCCAGGTGTGCACCGGATGGCCGATTCCGGAACCGGTCGCGGGCACTGCCTCGATCGGCGGAGACGTACGGGTGCTGGTGGGCGGTATCCCCCGCACCCTCCAGGGAGTGGACGTGTGGGCCTACAGCCCAGGTGGTCGAGTCTATCACACGGTGACCATTCAGGATGGTACCTATCGTTTCTACAACGTCCCGCCGGGCGCCTATACCGTCTACTCGGAGATGTGGATCGGGGGTGGAGGGCGCTTCGCGACGACCACGCTGACGCTGGGGGCCGACGAACGCAACTACAACGTGAACCTGTTCTTGTTGTAGGCGCTGCAGAGGTGGCGACAGTGGAAGGATTGAGAAATATCAGGCAGAGTGCGGCGATCGCGTTGGCAGCCGGGCTGGCGGCGGTGGCCCTGGCAGCGGTGTTGTGGGCCGTAGCAACAGCCGCCCCGCTGGGCTTTCTCCACGTGCGCTTCAACCTCTCGCAGATGCCAGCGCGTGTCTCGGCCCAGCCTGACCTGGCGGTCAATGCCGGTGGGAACTGGGTGGCAGCGGTTTGGACAGAGGAATACACGAGCGGTATCGGGCAGGCCAAGGGCCACGTCTACCTGCGGGCGGCCTCCGAGACGGGGGCCGGTTGGGGCAACAAAATCCAGGTCTTCACCGGCACCTCTTCCGCCTGTGCCGTTGACGCGGCTGTGGCGATCACCGATACGACGGCTCACGTGGCCTACGTCGTGTTCAACGATACATGCGCTAATCCCTCGCAGATGCAGGTGCGGCATCGCACCTGCTCTTTGATCCAGGGGCAGTGCAGCACCCAGGCAGACGAGGTGACTGCGGTAGGTACGGATTCCAACAGGATCACGTGGGTGGATCTGGCACTGGATGCGGCAGGGAAACCTCACATCGTATGGCCCCAGTATGATAAGGATGGCAAACAAGGCTGGATCTATTACCGGGGAGCCTTCGGAGACCACTGGACCGACCCGGAACCTGTGGCTTCGAGTGGCGACAATCATGCGCCGGCCATCGCCTACGCCGATAACTATCTGCACGTGGTATGGACGGACCAACTGGTGCAGGGAGACGATATCAAGCGTGGCATCTACTACCGGCGACGGCCCACTACCGGGCCAGGTGCAGCCTGGGAATCCTCGACGACGATTTGCCCGCAGCAGGTCGGGCCGAACAACCCGGATGTGGCAGCGGGGTTGGGCAAGGTCTTCGTGGTGTGGGATTGGTGCCTTGAATATGTCTCCAATCCAAAGTCCTGTGCGGGGCAGTATAATTTGGTCTACCGGCGCTCCACCGATAGTGGAGCCCACTGGGGCCTTCTTGACCAGGAGATCCGCGAGGTTGGGACCGACTACTTGCGTTCTGGCTTAGATGAATTGACTCAGTATAGCTCACTGGATCGTCAGGGAAGCCCGGAAGAGTATCTCGATGATCTCCAGCCATCCATCGCGCTGAACCGCTATGGCCGGCTCGCGGTCGCCTGGCAGGCGGACCGTAGCGGAGGGGATGGTACAGACTACACAATCTATTATAGTTACGCTCTCACCGGCACGGACTGGACCACCTCCACTGTGCTGTACCATGGCCAGCCGACCATGTGGAGTGTGCCGGTCATTGGCGTGGGAGAGCCAGCGCCCGGTGAGCCACACCTGCACGTCGCCTATATGCAGAAATTGAGTGCCAGTGCCTGGGATGTCTATTACGACAGCAATGAGAGTGCCAAGTACCGTTACCACTACCTACCGCTCGTGATGAAGGCATATCTGCACTGATGGGGCCGTTAGGATCTTGGTGGAGAAGCGTGCGATGGGAGGGGCGGGTGTGCGTGGGCTATTGTGGTTGCTGTTGGGCCTGGTCCTGCTGGTCATTGTGGGAACCTTGATCTATGGTTGGCTGGTCGGGCCGGCTGCTTCGCCTGCCGCGGGAATGGCTCCGCAGACCGTCACGGCCCGGCAGGCATTGGCTCCTGCGGCTGAACTGGCCGGGCAATGGCGTGAGGATGCGCGCCTGGCGGCCGTCTCCGCGCGCTGGCCGGCGGCACAAGTACAGGAGGGAAGCCAGGTCGAGTGGGCGTTCCAGTTCTTTTCGCCCTCCACCCAGCGCCTGGCCCTGATCGTGGTGGCTGGCGGAAAGGCACGCCTGGTGCGTGAGAGCCTCAGTCCCTATCCACTATCTACGTTCTCTCCTGAAGAGTGGCGCATGGACAGCGACCGGGCGTTGCAGGCGTGGTGGAACCGTGGAGGAGAGGACCTGGTGGCGCGGCGCCCGGATGCCGACCTGGCAATGCAGTTGCGCATGCCGGATGAGGGAGGTGGGCAGCCGCTCTGGACTGTGGTGGGATCGCTGTCCGGTACGGAGGCCACCGTGATCGTCGCAGTCAATGCGACCACCGGTGTACTGGTGAAGTAGGGGAAAGGGTGATATACTGGATGAGAAGCGACGCTGCTGGTAATCGTGGGGGGAGGGCCGGGATGAACAAGCGGAGAACGGGACGGGGCCAGGCGCTGCTGGAACTGGCCGTCATCTTGCCTGTGCTCTTGATTCTGCTGATGGGGCTCGTAGAGATCGGGTACGCGCTGCGGGATTACCTGATCGTCGTCAACGCCTGCCGTGAGGGCGGCCGTTTCGCGGCCCGCGGGCGTTTCGCCCTTGAAGATGTCGGCCAGCGGGTGGTGATAGCCGGCGGGATCGTCCGCCAGGGCAATCCCCCCGCCGACGTGCCGTTCCTGCGCACACGTGGCACGCTAGACCCGAATACGGGTATCTTCGTGACCATCATTCCGATGGATGGTGCCGGCGACGTGGACCCCATTGCAGTGACTACTTACTACTCCGGCGTAGTTCCGAGCCAGGCAGGCGGGGTGCGCCCCATTCTGTCTGCGGATTCCGCGATTTCGATGACCCAGATTGTCCAACGCCACGGCCCGGCTACACGACAGATCAATGACGCGCGTGAGGCGGCCGGGTACGAGCGGATGGACAATCGCATCGTGGTAGTAGAGGTCTTCTTTATGCACCATCCGCTGTGGAACGCCCCCTTCGTTCCGCTGCCTGATCCCTGGATGATGCGCGCACAGACGGAAATGCGGGTGGTCACCGACCGTGGAACTCTCCAGTGATAGACGCCGAATTCGGTTGGAGGTAAGGATGAACAAGGTAATTGCACAATGGTGGCAGAGGCTGCAATTCAGGCGGATAATGGGTGGGCACCAGGCGGGGCAGAGCCTGGTGATCATCACGTTCGCCTTTATCGGAATCATGGCCTTCGTGGGTCTGGCCATTGATCTGGGGTGGGTCTACGTTCAGCGCGTGCGGGTGGCGCAGGCGGCCGACGCGGCAGCACTGGCAGGGGCATCGGAATTGCCACTGGAATCAGCCGCACGGACGCGGGCGTTGGTATACCTGCAAGAGAATGGGTATGACTATACTGAGAGTGACGTGCGGCTGGTCGTTGACGGTTCCCCTGTCTCGGGCCCGTCGGAGGAGGAGGCGCGTGCCATCATCTGGCTGGACAGCGCTTATTCGCGCGATACCAGCCGTACACCGGCTGAGCAATTGAATACCGCCGACCGTCTCCGCGTCAGAGTCAGTCAGATGGTCTCCATGACCTTTATGCAGTTCATTGGTTTCCGCCAGGTCCCGGTCGAGGCCAGTGCCGAGGCCGAGAACATCAACAACATTGATACCGTCATCGTCTACGACAAGTCTGGCTCGATGGAGTTCGACACCCTGTGCTACGGCTGTTGGGAACAGTCGGCCGAGCAGTACCCCAACGGGAATATTTTCCCGCTGCCCTGGTCCACTTCCACAGTTGAGGCGGCAGACCATTGCTCAGGTCAAAACATCTACTACAATATGGGGGGGGCCTACTATATCGTCATCGAAGCCGAGGAATATTCGCGGCTGAACATGTCGCTCGACCCCTCGGGCCTGGCGCCCTATCAGACGTTCTGGGTCTTGCAGCGCAATACGCGCAATGTTGATGCAAATGAAGCGGTCGGCGCGCTGGGACGGGACGTGCGCGGTGCCTATATCTCGCACCATCCCTTCGCCGACTATACACAGGGTACCGGTGGAGCGGGTGTGGCGTGTACCTGGGCCGATCTCTTGGATGGGGAATACTGCCGGCGTGGTTTGCCGGCGGGCGGGCCGTTTCCTGCCCCGCGCGCCGACTATGAGTTCAGTGTGCCCCAAGGCGGCAATTACTACATCCACCTTCGTGGCCAGGGAGGATTCCACAGCGGTAATCAGTATCTCTTCTGGGGCATGGACGGGGCTGTGCTGGGACAGGAGAGCGGTTTCCCTAGTGGACCGTACTACGATGGTGCTGCACAGAGCGATTGGGCCTGGCGCCGCCTCAGCAGAGGGGAAGGGGGAAACCAGGGGGACCAGGTATGGCTGTCGCAAGGCACCCATACCCTCCACCTGTGGGCCGGGGGGGCCGGCTTTGACGTGGATCGCATCATTGTCTCGACCGACGATTCACTGGACAGTGTGGAAAGAAGCAGGAGTCCGAATAACGGCCGCACGGGTTGGGCCTGTAACCCGTGCGATCCGCGCTTCGCCGGGCGGCCTGGCGGATACTCGGTGACCACGCCGGATGGTACCTTTTATTATCCCGACTGCAGTATGCCCGGTAACCCTGACCTGCGCTACGACGCCATCTACGACGACGAGCAGCCCATCCGGGACGCCTTGGAGGCGGCCAGGGGCTTCGTCAGCCGGCTGAATCCCCGTTTCGATCAGATCGGCTACGTGCGCTATTCCAACAGCGGCCAAATCGCCAGCGAGTTGCAGTGTATGCGACGACTGGGATCTGACGGTTGCACCCCGGACGTGATCACCACTACGGTGCTGTACGAGTTGGACCGCACGCGCGCCAGTGGCTCGACCAACATCGCCGATGGGATGCGGTTGGGCATCACGGTGCTGAGCACGGTCTCTCCTCATTACGGACGGCCGGGAGCGGCCCACGTCATGGTGGTGATGACCGACGGGGAGGCCAACCAGCAACCCAACTCCTTCTGCGATGACCAGGACCTGTGGCCCGATCAGCCTGACGATACACAGGCTGAACGCCAGGCCAAGGACTGCGTGATGTACTATGCCCAGCAGGCCCGCGACAATGCCATTATCATCTACACCATCGGCCTGGGCGAATCGGCGGACCGCGAATTGATGATGGCGGTGGCTGAGCTGACCGGTGGATTCTACCGTGGGGCTGACAGTCGTGAGGAGCTGGATTCCATCTTCAACGAGTTGTACGAACGCATCTTCCTGCGGCTTATCCATTAGGTTGGCGTACGGGGTGGCAGCCCTGGTTCCCCAGGGCCGGAGAGTAAAACGAGGCATTGTTGCAGTCTCAGGAAATGAAGGTAGGGCGGGGTCTCGGGCCTGCATAAGGCCCGGGACTTTGTTTGAGCTACCTGTGAGGCCAAAGTACCGTGCCCTGTCGGGCGGCTGGCAGTACTGCGGTTCTTATGGAAGTACTTGACATTTTGGTTATAAGACAGTATCATTTCCATAGAGTTCGAACTGGCTCATCCACGGTGGGACATAGTTTAAGGAGGCAATATGCGCGGCGGTCGAACGTTGATCTTGATCGGGTTGATCGTACTGCTGGGGGCCGTGGCGGTAGGGGTCATTTTGTGGAGGATAGGTGGGTTGGGGGCCAAACCTGCGCCATCTCCTGAAGTAACTGGGGAAGCAGGCGAGGCTGGAGTGTACGTGGAACCACCCACGGGAATGCTGGAAATTGTCGTAGCAGCGCAGAACATCCCCCGAGGTACCCGGATCACGGCGGATGCGGTACAGAAGGCGAACTGGCCGGACACGTCCGTTCCTCAGGGCACTCTCACCAACGTCGAGGATGCGTTGGGACGCATTGCTCGCCTGGACATGGTGTTGGATATGCCGGTCACGGAAGGTATGGTGACCGATAAGCCCGGTGACCTGGGGGGTATGGGTTCGGATGCGGCGCTCCAGATTCCGGCAGGGAAGGTGGCCTACGCCTTGCCGGTGAGCCGCTACGCCGGCGTGGCCTGGGCCCTCCAGCCAGGTGACCACGTGGACGTGATCATCTCGCTGTTGGTGACAGACCTGGACGAGGAGTTCCAGACGGCCTTGCCCGATAACGCCGCCTGTGTCCAGCCACCGGAAGGCGAGGAGTGCCAGGGTGGCATAATGGGGCGGTTGCAGGTATTAGGTAACGGGTGGGTGGTGAACCTCACGCCAGGCGAAGCGCAGCGCCCCCGTTTGGTGACGCAAATGACGGTCCAGGACGCCATCGTGCTCTACATAGGCGATTGGTCGCTTGAGGAGGGAGTGCCGACCCCCGAGGGGGGAGCGCCGCCCGTCGATGTGCAGGCGGCAGAGGGAGAGGCGCCGCCGCCTGCTCCTACTCGTGCGGCGGTTGAGCCCGTAACGCTCATCGTTACGCCACAGGACGCGATGGTGCTCAAGTACGCGGAAGAAGTCGGGGCCAGCATTGATCTGGTGCTGCGCTCGGCCGGTGACGTGAACCAGGTGCCCACCGAATCGGTCACGTTGCAGTACCTCTTTGAGCGCTTTGGCATCGAACTTCCGCCTAAGCTGCCATACGGCGTAACGCCTCCCATATACTCCCTGCCATCCAGCACGTCCAGCGGATCTGTGGCGGGCGGAACCACGGGTCAGACTACGGAACAGTAGCCCGGTTTTCCGGTGGAGGGAATGGTAAGTGGAACAGCCGATGGAGCGCATCCGCGTCTTGATCGTTGATGACATCGCTGAGACGAGGGAGAACCTGCGCAAATTGCTCTCCTTCGATGCCAGCATCGAGGTCATCGGTGCAGCGGCCTCGGGCCAGGAAGGAATCAAACTGGCCAAGGAGTTCCATCCGCACATCGTGCTGATGGATATCAACATGCCCGGTATGGATGGCATCGCCGCCACGGAGGCTGTTCTACAGGAATTGCCGGCGACTCAGGTGGTGATGCTCTCTGTGCAGGGGGAGACCGATTACCTGCGCCGGGCGATGTTGGCCGGTGCGCGGGATTTCCTGACCAAGCCGCCCACCGGCGATGAACTGATGGGGACCATCCGCCGTGTCTATGAAACGGGCAAGACCCGCGCGGCGATGATGATGCCCATGCAGCCGACTGCTCCAACGGCGACGACCACCGAGGGGAGACGGGCCAGGCACGAGGGAAAAGTGATCGCCGTTTTCAGTCCCAAGGGTGGCGTCGGGTGTACCACGATTGCCGTCAACCTGGCCGTCGCCTTGCAGGACATGCTGGGCAGCAAGCAGAAGGCGGCCCTGATGGACGCCTCCGTCCAGTTCGGGGACGTGGGAGTGATGCTCAGACTGAAAGCCACGCGTAGCCTGGCGGACCTGGTGCCCCACGTTGAGGATCTGGACCGCGATATGCTGAACAGCGCGCTGAGTACCCACACTTCAGGACTGAAAGTGTTGTTGGCCCCACCACATCCAGAGGCGGCAGACAGCCTGTTGGCCAGCACGGCGGATGGGGGACATGGGGGCGGCGCCGCGCTTGGAGCGATCTTGACCATGATGCGTGAAGAGTTCGACGTCATCATCGTAGACATGTGGTCCTGGGTGGACGACATCGCGTTGACCATCTTTGACGCAGCAGCGCTGATCGTGCTGGTCGTGATGCCCAGCATCCCGGCCATCAAGAGTGCCCGCCTGTTTCTTGAAGTGGCGACCACCGGCCTCAACTACCCGATGGAGAAGATCGCGCTGGTGGTCAACGGCGTGGACCGGCGTATGGGGATCCCGGTGGACAAGATTGAGCAGGCCATGATGCCCGCGGCCGCCCAGATTCCTCTGGATCAGCAGGTGGTCACGACCGCGGTCAATATGGGGGAGCCTTTCGTTACGCGCGACCCGAGCCGGCCTGTTTCGCAGGGCATCATGCGGTTGGCTGAGCGTGTGCAGAGCCTGGTGACCGAGGAGCGCGAGGAGTAAGGGGAAGGGGAGGTTGGACTATGTCACTGTTGAGGCGGATTGAGCGGGAGAGACAGACGGCGCCGAAGGAACCTGCGCAGGCTGTGCCCGAGGCGGACAAGTCTTCACGCATGGCCGAATTGCGGGTGCGCCGCCAGCCGGTCTCCCCTGCTCGCGATGCTTATCTGGACCTCAAGACGCGCATCCAGAACAAGTTGATCGCTGAGCTGGATCCGACGATGGACGTCACCAAGACCGGTGATGTGCGTCGCACGATCGAGGAGATGTTCAACAATATCCTGGCCGAGGAGGCCCGGGTCTTGAGCCGGCCGGAGCGACAGCAGTTGTTTGAGGCGATCGTGGCCGAGATACTGGGTCTGGGGCCGCTGGAGCCGTTCCTGGAAGACCCCACGATCACCGAAGTCATGGTAAACGGGGCCAAGAACATCTACATCGAGCGCGAAGGAAAGATCATCCGCACCAACACGACTTTCGAGTCGAATGACCACCTGATGCGCATCATCGAGCGTATCGTCGCTCCGTTGGGAAGGCGTATTGACGAGAGTTCTCCCTACGTGGATGCGCGCCTGGCAGACGGCTCCCGCGTGAACGCGGTCATCCCCCCCATCTCCCTGGTCGGGCCAGTGCTGACGATCCGCAAGTTTTTCAAGATTCCGCTCACGATCGAGCGCTTGATCGAGTTGGGGACGATGACCCCGGAGTCAATTGAACTGCTGAAGGCGTGTGTACAGGCCAAGCTGAATATGCTCATCTCAGGGGGTACTGGCACCGGTAAGACAACTCTGCTGAACGTGATTTCGGGTTTTATCCCCGATGATGAACGGATCGTCACGCTTGAAAACGCCGCTGAATTGCAGCTGCGCCAGGAACACGTGGTGACGCTCGAATCACGCCCACCGAACATCGAAGGCCGGGGTGAGATCACCATCCGCGACCTGGTGATCAACAGCCTGCGCATGCGCCCCGATCGGATCATCGTGGGGGAGTGCCGGGGTTCCGAGGCCTTCGATATGCTCCAGGCCATGAACACCGGCCACGAGGGCAGCATGACCACCATTCACGCCAACAGCCCGCGCGAGGCGATGGCTCGCCTGGAGAACATGATCCTGATGGCCGGCATGGACCTGCCGCACCGGGCCATCCGTGAGCAGATTGCCTCTGCCTTGAACGTCGTCGTGCAGTTGGAGCGTATGCGGGATGGAACTCGCAAGTGCGTGTCCATCACCGAGGTTCAGGGCATGGAAGGGGACGTGATCACCATGTCCGACATCTTCAAGTTCGACCTGACCGGCTACGAAAAGGGGCGTGTCGTCGGTGCGTTGCGCCCCACCGGATTGCGTCCCAAAGCCATGGAAAAGATCGAGGCATCCGGCATTCGCCTGCCGCCCAGTGTGTTTGGCATGACAGGGCAGCGGATGCGGTTCTAGGAACCTTGCGAAGGTTGCGGGAGCCTCCGCAAGGTTGAGTGTCGAGGGAGGGTTGTCTGATGGGTTTGTGGGTACTGGTGGTGCTGGCGGCGGCTGGCCTGGGGACCGTGCTCGTCGGGTTGCTCCTATCTCGTCGAGCCAGCCGCACGCTTCTGGATGAGCGGTTAGGCCTCGCCGGACAGGCAGCACTTGCGCAGGCCGAGGTCGCGACGGCGCGCAAGTCCCCGCTGGGGGATGCGTTGAACCGTGTACTGGCCAAGCGAGGGTTGGGCGCTGACCTGGCGACGCAACTGGCGCGGGCCGATCTAAAGATCACGGTCGGAGAATTCATGGCCGCCACCATCATCCTGGTCGTACTGGCCGGCGCAGTGGCCTTCTTCTTGAAGCGAGATATCCTCGTCACCGCCGGGGCGTGCCTGGCCGGCTTTCTGGCCCCCCGCTTTTACGTGGGGATGTTGCGCAACAGGCGGCTGAAGTCGTATAACGACCAGTTGGCCGACTCCATCAACCTGATGGTGAATGGAATCCGTGCTGGCTACAGCATTTTGCAGGCCATGGAGGCGGTCTCGCGGGACATGGGGCCGCCGATCTCGGTTGAGTTCAGGCGCGTGGTACAGGAAGTGCAGCTGGGCCTGCCCGTGGAACTGGCGTTGAACAACATGCTGCGGCGTGTCCCCAGCGCTGACCTGGACATGTTGATCACGGCGATCAACGTGCAGCGTGAGGTGGGTGGTAACCTGGCCGAAGTGCTGGACTCGATCAGCTATACGATCCGGGATCGCGTGCGGATCCAGGGGGATATCCACGCCTTGACGGCCTACGGCCGTGGCGCGGGCAACATGCTCAGCGCGATCCCCGTGATCTTGTCGATCGTCATCTATCTCATCAACCCCAAGTTTATCTCGCTCTTGTTTGTCCATCCCTGCGGGTGGATCATGATCGGTGTGGCAGTGCTGGGCATCGTGGTGGGTTACCTGGTCATTCGTAAGATTGTGAATATTGACGTCTAGTTGCCGGGAGGGTCGGATGGCAGTCATGTTAATTGTCCTGGGCTTGGTTCTGGTGGGAGGCCTGGTCCTCGTCATTCTGGGTTGGTCGAGGGGGCGGCGGCCTGATACGATCGAGGAGCGCCTGGCTGATCTCGGCACGCTGGAACGCCCGCCCACTCTGGAAGAGATCGAGTTGTCCCAACCGTTCACAGAGCGTGTCCTGCTGCCTTTGATCACGAACCTGGCCGGGTTCGTGATGCGCCTCTCACCTCAGAAGAGCCGGGAGGCGTTACAGCATAAACTGGACCTGGCAGGAAATCCCTACGACGTCACGCGGTACATTGGCATCCGTGCGTTGGCGGCGCTCCTGTTCGGAGGGCTGGGACTCACGCTGTTCTTCGTCGCCAGGTCCCTGCCCTTCATCCAGCGCCTCCTGTTGCCTGTGGTCGGGGCGGGCTTGGGCTACTATCTGCCGGTCCTCTCGTTGGGGAGCAAGATTCGCAAGCGCCAGTACAACGTCATCAGGTCGCTGCCCGACGCGCTTGACTTGCTGACGATTTGTGTGGAGGCAGGCCTGGGTTTCGATGCCGCCATGGCCAAGGTGGCCGACAAGTGGGACAATGAACTGAGCATAGCGTTCGGTCGGATGCTCCAGGAGGTCAACCTGGGCAAACTGCGGCGCGATGCGTTGCGGGATATGGCAGATCGCATGGAGGTGCGGGACGTATCTACGTTCGTGGCCGCCATCATTCAGGCCGGCCAACTGGGCGTCAGTATTGCCAAGGTGCTGCGCATTCAGGCCGATCAAATGCGCGTGCGGCGACGCCAACGGGCTGAGGAATTGGCCCGCGCCGCCACGCTCAAGATCCTGCCCCCGGTGGCCTTTCTGATCTTCCCTTCCCTCCTGATCGTCTTACTGGGGCCGGCCGCTATCCAGTTGCTGCAGGTATTCGGGTCAGGAGGTATCGGTTTCTAGTGAGTAGGCCGGTGGTCTAGAGGGTAACTCCAGAGCGGTAGCGCTAGAGACAGGTTCCTGTGTCCGTCATTGAGACGATAGGTTTCCATTGCTGCCATCTTCGTAGCCGGTTTCTCGATCTTCTCTTTCCTCCGCGTTGTGTTGGCTGCGGGCGGGTGAGCACGTGGTTGTGTGCCGGGTGCCTGGAGCAGATTCAGCGCGTTGAGCCCCCTATTTGTACCCGCTGCGGGGATGCCGTTGCCACCGCTGGGCTATGTATGCGCTGTCGAACCTCTCCCTTGCAGATTGAGTGCATCCGCTCGGTGGTCTGCTTTGAAACGGTACTCCGTGAGGCAGTACATGCGCTCAAATATAACGGCCGCACCGTGTTGGCCGGGCCTCTGGGCGGCCTCATGGCATCGTACTGGATGGAAAACTCCCTGCCGGCCGACGTCATCGTGCCCGTCCCATTACACGTCGCCCGCCTGCGCGAACGCGGGTACAACCAATCGGCACTCCTGGCCCACGAGATGGCCCGCCGGGTGGGGTTGACGGTGGACGAGCGGACACTGATACGGCAGCGCGCGACGTCGCCGCAGGTCGAACTCAATGCCGTGCAGCGGAAGGAAAACGTGCGCGACGCGTTTCATTGCTCAGGGAATGGGCTGGCCGGCCGGCAAGTGTTGCTCGTTGATGATGTCTGCACAACGGGCGCCACGCTGGAAGCCTGTGCGGTCGCCCTGCATAACGAGGGAGGAGTACGCGGCGTGCGGGCTCTGACTCTGGCCCGTCCACGCCACTGAAGTCTGCTTCGGCGTCTGGTTACGCCCGTTACCACCAAAATCTCTGTTAAGGAGGAAGCCTGTGGAAATCCCTATCTTTTCCCGAAACATGGAAGTGACGCCGCGATTGAGAGACTATGTCGAGCATAAAGTGGAAAGGTTGGATCACTACTTGCCCGTGATTGATGATGCGCGGCTGGATCTGAGTGTGGAGAACACACGCAGTGCCTCCCATCGGCAGGTGGCGCAGTTGACGGTACGGGTGCGTGGTACGATCCTGCGGTCTGAGGAGCGTACCCACGATATGTTTGCTTCGATTGACGCAGCGTTGGACAAGATGTACCGCCAGATCGCGCGGTACAAGGGCAAGCGCCAGGACCGCTGGCATATGGCCGGTGAGGCACCGGCGGAGGAAATCGTAGAGGCGCTCCCCATTGAGGCGCCGGCGGAAGAGGCGAGCGGGGAAATCGTCCGCGTCAAGCGTTTCGAGGTGCGACCGATGTTGCCGGAAGAAGCGATCGAGCAGATGGAACTGCTGGGCCATCACTTCTTCATCTTCCTGAATGGGGAGGAGAACGCCTTCAACGTCGTGTACAGGCGGGACGATGGCAACTACGGCCTACTGCAGCCGGAAGTTGCTTGAAGCACAGGAGATAGACAGCTTGTGGTCCAACGTGTGACGGACGCCCCGCTTCAGCGGGGGGTTCCCGGTTGAGATGATCATCAAGGGGGTCCGGTGTCCGCCGGACCCCCTTTGAGTAGGAGGAGCCTGGTTGGCGGACAAGATCACCCTGCTGCTCATGGTGGGCGGGTGGGGAAAGAGCGAAGTAGAGCAGGCCTTGGATGGGGCGCATCGCGCCGCCGCGCGTGACCTCCTGGAACTGCTGTTGCGCACCGGTTGGATCGGCCGCGCCATCGTCGCTACGGATGACTCTGCCTGGGGCGACGTGCTGGCCGGTCTGCCGGTGGAGGTGGACCTCGACCCTCTGGGGCAGCCTTTTCACTTCGGGCGGCGGCTGGCCGGGCTGATCGAGCGGTACGGTGGAGAGCGCGTGCTCTATAGCGGTGGTGCCTCGGCGCCGTTGTTGGGCGTGGAGTGCTGGAGCGAAGTGCTGGCCCGGCTGGGTGAGGCAGAGCGGCTGGTGGTCACCAATAACCTGCACTCGTCCGATTGGGTGGGATTTGTCCCTGCGGCCGGGGTGGCTCCTCGGATCGCTCGGCAGGTCAACGACAACGCCATCGCCTGGGCGCTCACCTACGAGGGGGGCTTGCCGGCCGAGACCCTGCCTGCCTCGGCTGCCACCCGCTTCGATCTCGATACGCCTGCTGACCTCTTGATCGCCGGGCGGCACCCGGGCAGCGGGCCGCACCTGCGCCGTTTCCTCGCCGGGCTGGGCTGGAAATCGCCGCAACTGGACGGACTACTGGCTGCGATGGCCCGTGAGGGTGGAAGCCTGGCCGTCATCGGGCGAGTGTCTGAGGCGGCCTGGGCCGCTTTGGAGCGGGCGACCCGCTGTTGGGTGCGGGTCTTTGCTGAAGAGCGGGGCATGCGCGCCAGCGGCCGGCAGGCGCGCGGGCAAGTGCGCTCGCTGCTGGCCGATTACCTGGAATTGGTGGGCCTCGAGCGCTTCTTCGAGGAGTTGGCGGAACTGGCGGAGGGGGTACTGTTCGACAACCGCGTGCTCCTGGCAGCGCGCAGGCTGTGGCCCTCCGCGCGCGACCGCTTCAACTCCGACCTGCACCGGTGGGACGCCGTGGAGGAACCGTTCTTGCGGGACTTTACCCGGGCGGCGGCCGAGGCGCGCGTGCCGGTGGTGTTGGGTGGACAGGCGGTGGTGGTCGGCGGGTTGATGGCGCTGGTCGAAGCCTTCGAGATGAGGAAACGATGAATCAGTATCTGCTGTATCTCCCCCACCAGGCTCTTCTAGGCATTGTAGGGCACTGGCACGACCTTGTCCGCAATCTCCGCTTGCAGGGCCTTGACCGTCTCCGTCACGTGAGATTCTATATCAGCCAGTGCAACGATGGATCGCTCGGTGCTGCGACGCAGTTTCACCTCGACTCCCCCCGCCTCCAGGGAGCGTTTGCCCACCGTCAACCGGATCGGAATACCGATCAGGTCCGCGTCGTTGAACTTGACGCCCGCCCTCTCGTCGCGGTCGTCGTACAGCACCTCCACGTTCGCCGACCGTAAATCGGCGTACAGACGCTCGGCCACCTCTTCTCCGCCTTGCAGGGCGACGATGTAGACCTGATAAGGTGCCACCGTGACCGGCCACGTGAGACCCTGCTCGTCGTGGTATTCTTCCGCCACGCACGCCAACAGGCGCCCAACCCCGATGCCGTAAGACCCCATGATCACCGGCCTGGCCTGTCCGTCCCGGTCCACGAACGTACAGCCCATGGACTCCGAGTAGCGGGTGCCCAGTTTAAAGATATTGCCGACTTCCACTCCCTTCGACGACCGCATGGCAGCGCCGCACTCGGGACAGGCATGTCCCTCCTCGGCGACCGTCAGATCGGCGACCAGGCCGGCCCGATAGTCTCGCCCATAGTTGACGTTCAGCAGGTGATAGCCCTCGTCGTTGGCCCCCGCGACCAGGTTGGGCGACGCGGGGATGAGGTCGTCCACGACGACGATCGCGTTCTCGATCCCGATGGGAGAAGCGTAGCCGGGGATAGCGCCTATCGCGCGAATCTCCTCGTCTCGCGCCGGACGCAGAGACTTAGCCTTCAGGGCGTTGGCCAGTTTAGTCTCGTTCACGTCCATGTCTCCGCGCACCACGGCGAACACGAATTTCTCCACGTCCCCCTGCCCTTCCCTGACCGTCGCCATTCTGAAGAGCGCCTTGGCGGTTCTCGACTCAGGCACGCCCAGGAATTCGGCCAGGCTCTCGATGGTGGTGACGCCTGGCGTGGCGACCTTTTCGATGGGCTTGGGCTTTTCCTCCACCGGGGCCGGCTTCTGGAACCTGGCGATCTGGCGGTTGGCCGTGTAGCCACACCCGTCACAGATGAGGATGGTGTCCTCTCCAATGGGGGCAAGGTACATGAACTCGTGCGCCATCTTGCCCCCCATCATCCCTACGTCCGACCTGACTGTTACCACGGACAGACCACACCGGTGAAAGATGTTCAAGTAGGCCTGATAATGGGCCTGATACTGCACGTCCAACCCTTCCCAGTCTGTGTCTAAACTGTAGCTATCCTTCATAGTGAACTCTCTGACCCGGATCAGGCCGGCGCGCGGGCGGGGGTCATCGCGCCATTTCGTCTGGATGTGGTATAGCAGGCGTGGTAGTTGCTTGTAGGACTGGATCTCGGTACGCACCAGGCTGGCGATGACTTCTTCGTGGGTCATCGCCAATACCATGTCCCGGTCGTTCTTGTCGTAAAAGCGCGCCATTTCCGCACCGATCTCGTACCAGCGCCCCGTCTGCTTCCATACGTCGGCCGGGTGGACGACCGGCATGGTGATCTCCTGCCCGCCGATGGCGTTCATCTCGTCGCGCAGGATATTCTCGATCTTGGTCATGGATCGTCGCGCCAGGTGCAGATAACTAAAGATGCCGGCGCCCAGTTGGCGGATGAAACCTGCGCGGACGAGCAACTGGTGGCTGGCGACCTGCGCATCTGCGGGTGGTTCCCGCAGGGTGCAGCCAAAGAGTTGGGACATTTTCATGGTTCACCTCCTCTGGAAAATAAAGCCAGCCTTCCGGGGGCCGGAAGGCTGGCGGATGAAAAATGGCTGGCAACGCCCGTGCAGCGCTAACCGGTCCCCTGGAAGGGGTACGGCGGCCGGCTGCTAGGGGCGGGCAACGCGCTACGCATCGTCATAGGATCCTCACTACGCAGCATTGTAATACATGATGGGATATATGTCAAGTGGCCATCGCGCAGGTGCAAGTCCCCTGCGCAGCGGGGGGTCTGTGACGGCTTGCCCAGGCTTCGTGCGCGGGGACTTCGTGAGCCGCGTGCAAATGCGAGCCCCCAGCCCAGTACTGCTGGGCTGGGGGCTTCGTTGTGCTTGCCGGGTGGCGAGGACCGGCCTGTCAGGGACCGGCTAGTTGATCGTATAGACGACCTGCACGCTGACCGAGACGGAGAACGTGCCAGGCGAAATAGACGGTGCGGCGACTCCTCCGCCACCCCCGCCCATGCCCCCAGCCATTGCCACGGGCACCGGGTATCCGCCGCTGGTCTCCATGATCGTGACCGGCTTCCCCAACGCAACGTCCAACGCCTTGGCCATCGTCTCCGCCTGGGCGCGGGCCTTCTCCAACGCTTGCTGGCGGGCCTGTTCGATCAAGGCGTCGGGATTCTCCACGCTGAAACTCACGCTGGAGATTGTGTTGGCCCCCGCCCCCACTACGGCGGCCAGCAGGTCGCCGACCTTTGTCAGGTCGCGCAGCGTGGCCTGGACGTAGTGCGAGACGTGGTAGACGACCTCCCCTGTGGGCGTGCCTTTCTCAGGATCGTAGATCGTCTCCACCCACAGGTTGTAGCCGGTGGTCTGGATGTCCTCCTGGGCCACGCCCAGTCCCTGGGCCGCGGCAATCGCCTTGTTGATCTTGTCCGCCGCCTCGTTCACGATGGCAGCCGGATCATCCCCGCGCAGTTCCACGCCAAAGGTCACTATGGCGATCTCCGGCTCCGTGCTGGCGGTGCCAGTGCCGGTAGCCACCAGCCCCTGCGGCCACGCGCTCCCCGCCTGCTGCCATACGACCCCGCCTCCACCGCCGCCTCCGGCCACCGGAGATGTCTCCCCGGCCGCCAGCGTGGCCTGCGGGCGGATCTGTGCGCAGGCTGTGAGCGTTACAGCCAACACGGCCAGCACACCAATACTCTTGAGTAACCCTTTCTTGTTCATCACTTTACCTCCTGAATATCCATCGTTCTACCGGCTAAAGACGCTAGAGTGCGGTCTTTGGTTCCACTCTAGTACTACTCACTCTCCCGCAGGTTTGAAGGCGATTCTACGTTGGTCGGGCCAATCTTGAACCTGCGGGAGGGTAGGCTGAATCATGATTATGCTTATGCTCATATTTATAATTATAACACGGTACCATTTGATTTACATTAGACGGAAGGATGTTACCCCCATTTGCCAGGCGACCGGGTGCTTGTCATCCCTGGCGCATGGCGTATAATCTGCCGAATGCGCATAGAAAAGTCATCCACGATACTGGAAACTGCCATCGAGGCGGCACAGCGGGCCGGGCAGGTGATCGTCGAGCGGTACTCGGCCGGGCACACGTTCACCGTCAAAGGGTATCGCGACGTTTCGACCGAGGTGGACACTGCGGCAGAGGCCATCATCATGGGGCTGGTTCGAGATCGTTTCCCCGGCCACGCCATCCTTTCCGAGGAGGCAGGGGGCAGCCAGATTGGCGACGGGTTCACGTGGGTCGTGGACCCGCTGGATGGGACGACCAACTATGCTCATCGCCTGCCGGTGTTTGCCACGTCCATCGGCGTATTGCAGGGAGGCGCGCCCCTCGTCGGTGTGATCTATGACCCCCTGCGCGAGCACATGTTCACCGCTGAACAGGGAGGGGGGACCAGACTCAACGGCGCCCCCCTGCACGCCAGCCACGTGCCGGAATTGGGCCAGGCGGTCGTGGGCACGGACTGGGGGTACGACGACGAACTGCGCGAGCAGGTGCTGACGAGCCTGCATCGCATCAGCCCTCGCTGCGGCACGATCCGCACGCTGGGATCGGCCACGCTGGCGCTGGCCTACGTGGCGGCGGGCTGGCTGGACGTCTACTATCACCTGAGGTTAAAGCCCTGGGACGCCGCCGCCGGCGTGCTGCTGGTGGCCGAGGCGGGTGGGCGGCTGAGCACGCCCGAAGGCGAACCCTACCGCGTGGACCTGCCGGGCTGCCTGGCGACGAACGGCCTGGTCCACGACGAAATGCTGGCCCTGCTCTCACCACGGAGACACGCAGGACACGCAGAAAAGACCGGGTAAGCACTCTGTGTTCTCCGTGCCTCCGTGGTGAGATGATAGAGTCTCTGCCCAACGGCGAGCCCGGACACTCAGGGCTTGAGCGCCAGAATATGGCGCATCATCTCGGGATCGTCGCGCAACAAGCCCGCCTGGGGCAGGCGCGCCACCAGCGTGGCCCAGTCTGCGTTGCGGGCGAACACGTCGCGGAAGATGGGCAGCGCCTCGTCCACCCGCCCCAGGTCGGCCAGCGTCACGGCGTGCCAGAAGGGCAGTTCGTCGAGTTCGGGCGCCATCTCGGCGGCCGCGCGGTACTCGCGTAGTGCCTCCTCCACCTTCCTGGCTCCCAGCAATTCATCGCCCCGGTTCATGCGTTGGTAAGCCCGCTGCACGTTCACCAGCCGCCCCAGTTCGCAGATTGGCTCCGGGTGGTCCTCGACGCGCAGTTCCATCGCGGTGTCGGCCCAGGGGCGGCCCGTGGAGACGGGCTTTACGATCAAGATGGCGGCGCTTTGCTTTCCCCGCACGTCGCCGCCGGCGAATTGTCCCGCTTCGAGCGCCGCCAGCAGCCTGGCGGCCAGGTCTCCTGATGCCTCGCGGTAGGCGCGGGCCATGGCCGGCCACACGTCGGGGCGGGCCATCATGTTTGCCTGCACGGAAAAGCCCTCGCCGGCCTCGTGACCGGCATCGGCGATGCAGCGCGCGCCCGTGTGCGCGGCCACCCGGCCCTGGGTGTCCACTATCGCCACCTGGCGCATGTCACGCCCTTCGTCGGCCGCCAGCAGCGCGGCCAGTGCTGCGGGGGCCGGCTTGCCCGCCCGCATGAGTGCCAGCCCCAGCGGGCCGTAACTCACCTCGACGAGTGCCTGGGTCGCCACGGCCCCCACGCCGGCCTCGGCCCACGTCACAACGGACCCCACCGAGAACCAGTGAGACTGCACTGCCACCCCCATCTCGCCGCTTTGGGGATCGCGGGCTACGATGGAGAAAGTGTGCGCCAGCCTGGAAGGGTGGGGGGATTGCCAATGGGTGTGATCGGTCATCCTCTTTTCCTCCTGCCATAACGGATTTCTCCCCTCCCTGTCAGGGAGGGGCAGGGGGAGGGTGGATCTCACCCTCCCCCCAGCCCTCTCCCTGGGAGGGAGAGGGAGCACGGATTCTCCCCTCCCTCTGAGGGAGGGGCAGGGGGAGGGTGGGTCTCCCCCTCACCCCAGCCCTCCCCCTGTCAGGGAGAGGGAGAGAATTACTGAGTGATGGCC
>Ga0307377_10000104_pt1 | contig 119759 bp, 120 predicted proteins | sample TR3MG_FD_202535 | JGI IMG/M metagenome (GOLD analysis project Ga0307377, IMG submission 202535) | Soil microbial communities from Risofladan, Vaasa, Finland - TR-3 | ecosystem: Environmental > Terrestrial > Soil > Coastal area > Acid sulfate soil | place: Finland: Risofladan, Vaasa...
TGATCCGGCAGGAAATAGAGCGCGCAGCGCTCGGTGGCGAATTCCGGCGCCAGTGCTTGCGCCATGGCGAGATCTTCGGCATAGCCTTGCTGCAAGCGGCGGAAGGTGGGTTCCTCGCTGATGAAGGCGAAGGGGTCGGCGTAGCCGTGCACTTGGCGGTACAGCTCGTCGGGCGGGAAGTGCAGGTCGGCCACGGTTTCGCCATAGGCGTTGTAGTTGAGGCATTCGCCCAGGCTTTGCAGGGCCGCTATCTGGCCGGCATTCAGCCCCAGCGGCGCGGCGGCGCTCAGTGCCGATTGGCGCAGGTTGTCGCCGAAAGCGCCGACCACTGCCCAGATGCGGTGGCGGTTCTGGAGATGGCGATTCACCAGCAGGCTGGTGCAGACGTCCGGCGCCCGGTCGATATGCGCGGTGAATGCGGGATGCGAGGGAATTTCTCCGGAGAAATGATGGTCGAAATATTCGACCCGTGCGCCCTTCTCCAGAGTAGCCAGCAGGGCTGAGCGGTTCTTGTCGAGCGAGATGTCGAGCACGGTGATTTCGTCGCCGGGTTTCGCCACGACCCGGTCAAGTAAGGTAATATCCCTTTTCACCCCGGTCACCAGCCGGCTGTCCGCCGGATGCGCCATACGGAGCTGGTGCAGGGCACAGATGCCGTCGGCATCGCCGTTGAATACGTCGTAATGAGCCATGGGTGCTTTAAATTGCGATCAGGTTGGCTGACATGCTAGCACAAAAAAATAACACGCCCAGCGCCAGCCCCATGCTGGCCGGGGTCTATGCCTTGCTGATCGTTTACGGCAGCTTGTACCCGTTCAGCGGCTGGCTGCCGGCCGAGGGCATGTTTGATTTCCTGACTGCCCCCTGGCCGCGCTACATCATCCGCTCCGACCTGATCATCAACTTCCTGGCGTACCTGCCGCTGGGCTTGCTGGCCGCACGCGCGTTGCGTTACCGGCTGCGGCTGGGTGCCGCGGTGATTGCCGCCACTGTCCTTTGCCTGTTGTTGAGCCTTGCCATGGAGAGCCTGCAGGCCTTGCTGCCGGAACGGGTGTCTTCGCTTCTTGACCTGCTGCTCAATGGGCTGGGCGGTCTGGGCGGCGCGCTGCTGGCGGGGCTGGCTGTCAATCTGCCGGGGCCGCTGCGCCGGTTGGCCGCGCTGCGCCACGAATGGTTTCTGCCCGGGCGCGCCATGGATTTGGGTCTGGCCGCCATCGGCTTATGGGCGCTTTCCCAGTTGAGCCCGCTGCTGCTTTCCCTGGACACGGACACCCTGCGCAGAGGGCTGCTGCCATTATGGACCCCGGGCTTTCCCCAGTCTTTCAACTGGCCGCAACTGGCCGCCAATGTTTGTATCATCGCTGGCCTGGGATTGTTCGGCTCGACGCTTGCCCGCCCGGAAAAGAACAGTTCATGGTTATTCGCCGGCCTCTTTTTTGCCGTGCTGCTGGTAAAAATCCTGGTGGTGGGACGCTATCTTATGCTGGAAACGGCAATTGGCGCGGCCATGGGCATCACCCTCACGGCCGCTCTGCATTTCGCCATCCGCCCGATCCGATCCGTCGTCAGCGGGCTGGCTCTGCTCGCCGGTTTCGCGTTCGCCGAACTCGAGCCGGCGACGGGCGTCATTTTCAGTCCGCCCCAACCATTCAACTGGATTCCCTTTCACGGCCAGATGCACAACCTCGCCGGTTTCAGCGGAATCCTTTCGCTATTCTGGCCTTTTCTCGCCTTGGGATGTCTTGCCGCTTTCGCCACCAAACCCGGAAGACGCCGTCTCATGGCTTTGCTGGGCGGCTTGCTGGTGCTGGCCTTGATGTTCGTGCTGGAATGGCAGCAGCAAACCATTCCGGGGCGGGACGCCGACATCACCGATATCCTGCTGGCGCTGGCGGGCTGGTCCCTTCCATGGTGGAGCCGGATTCATACTGCACGCGGAGAACCTGAATGGACAGCCTGACCAAGCTTACCCATAAATTGCGCGAATTCGCCAAGGAACGCGACTGGGATCAGTTCCACGCGCCGAAAAACCTGGCGATGGCGCTGATCGTCGAAGCGGCGGAGCTGGTGGAGCATTTCCAGTGGCTCACCCCGGAGCAAAGCTATAAGCTCGATGCCGCGAAGCAGGAGGAAGTGCGCCAGGAAATCGGCGATGTGCTGATTTACCTGACGCGGATGGCAGACCGGCTGGGGATCGACCCGGTTGACGCAGCATATGACAAGATGGCAATCAATGCTGCAAAATACCCGGCCAACATTGCTTTTGGCAGCGCGGCAAAATCGACCAAACTCACGAAACCATGAAGGATGACAGCATGAGCTATTATCAGAGACACGTTTTCTTCTGCACCAACGTACGCGAGGACGGCGGCCCTTGCTGCACCCAGCACGGCGCCCAGGAAATGCGCGACTACGCCAAGAATCAAATCAAGAAATTCGATCTCAATGGCGAAGGCAAAATCCGCATCAACAGCGCGGGCTGCCTCGACCGTTGCGGCGAAGGCCCGGTGCTGGTGGTCTACCCCGATGCGGTCTGGTACACCTATGTGGACAAGGAAGACATCGACGAAATCATCGACCAGCACCTGGTCAAAGGCAAGGTGGTCGAAAGGCTGAAGATTTGAGCGCAGTTCGAAAATTTTTCATCGACGGCCCGGCGGGCCGGCTCGAAACCACGGTCAGCGATTCCGATGGGCCTTGCCGCGGCATCGCCCTGATCGCGCACCCGCATTCGCTTCACGGCGGCACGATGGACAACAAGGTGGCGGTCACCCTGGCCAAGACCTTTTCCCGCCTGGGGCTGACGGCGCTGCGCCTGAATTTCCGTGGCGTCGGGCAGAGTGCCGGCGAGTTCGACCGCGGCATCGGCGAAACCGACGACATGCTGGCGCTGGCCGCCCATGCGCGGCGCGAACTGGGCGAACTGCCGATCACCCTGGCGGGATTTTCCTTTGGCGCCTACGTCCAGACCCGGGTGCAGGCGCAGCTTGAGGCCCGGCAACTGATTCTGGTGGCGCCGGCGGTGAAGCTCTTCGAGGTGGGCGCCGTGCCGGCCGACACCGTGGTGATCCACGGCGAGCAGGACGAGGTGGTGCCGCTTGCCGACGTGTTCGACTGGGCTCGGCCGCAGAACCTGCCGCTGACGGTAGTGCCGGGCTGCGGACATTTTTTCCACGGCCAGCTTCCCCTTCTAAGCCATATCGTGGCCAACTCATGCCGCTGCTGAATATCCGCAACCTGCGCAAATCCTACGGCGACCTTGAAGTCGTTGCCGGGCTCGATATTGCCGTCGCTCGGGGCGAGTGTTTCGGCCTGCTCGGGCCGAACGGCGCGGGCAAGACCACCACTTTGCGGCTGGCGCTGGGGCTGACCGCGCCGGACGGCGGCGAGATTGCCATGCTCGGCTTGCCGGTTCCGGCCAAGGCCCGCGAGGCGCGGATGCGGATCGGCGTGGTGCCGCAAATGGACAATCTCGATCCGGATTTCACGGCGCGCGAAAACCTGCTGATTTACGGCCGCTATTTCGGCCTGAAGGATGCCGACATAGCGGCGCGCATTCCCGGCCTGCTCGAATTCGCCGGCTTGAGCCACCGCGCCGATGCCCGTATCGAGGCGCTCTCCGGCGGCATGAAGCGGCGGCTGACGCTGGCGCGGGCGCTGGTCAACGACCCCGATCTGATCTTTCTCGACGAGCCCACCACCGGCCTCGATCCGCAAGCGCGGCACATGATGTGGCAGTGGCTGCGGCGGCTGCTCACCCAGGGCAAAACCATCGTGCTCACCACCCATTTCATGGAAGAAGCGGAGCGCCTGTGTGACCGGGTCGCCATCATGGATCACGGCAAAATTATCGCTGCCGGCAGCCCGCATGAGCTGATCCGGGATCATATCGAACCGCAGGTGGTGGAAGTTTACGGCGAAGGCATGGCCGGCTGGACGGCGGCGCATAGCCGCAGCTTTTGCGAGCGCGTCGAAAAGGTCGGCGAAACCGTGTTCTGCTACACTCATGACAGCAAGGATCTGCTGCCGCATCTGCACTGCCGGAGCGACTTGCGCTACCTGAGCCGCCCCGCCAGCCTTGAAGACGTGTTCCTCAAACTCACCGGGCGCGATCTGCGCGATTGATGCAAAATCTTTCACCACGAATGACACGAATTTTCACAAATGAACATGAATGAAAACCTGGACGGCAATCACTTTGTGTGGCCAGAACTCCGTGGCCCTATGGGTTTTATTCGTGCCAATTCGTGTTCATTCGTTAAAAAACCTTTATGCCGAAAACTACCGACTTCCGCCTGCCCACTCTGAGCTTGCGCTTCGTGCCGGTGTGGCGGCGCAACTTCCTGGTATGGCGCAAGCTCGCCATTCCCTCTATCCTCGGCAACCTGGCCGACCCGGCGTTTTACATGCTGGGTCTGGGCTACGGGCTGGGCGGCCTGTTGCCGGAGGTGGGCGGCGTGCCTTACCTGACTTTCCTCGCCGCCGGCACGGTGTGCTACAGCACGATGAACAGCGCCACCTTCGAAGTGCTGTATTCGGGCTTTTCGCGCATGCACGTGCAGAAAACCTGGGAGGCGATCCTCAATGCGCCGCTGACTCTCGACGATGTCATGCTCGGCGAACTGGTGTGGGCCACCAGCAAGAGCCTGCTGTCGGGGCTGGCGATCCTCGCTATCGTCTGGGCGTTGGGTCTGGCCGGGCTGGGGCAGACCCTCTGGCTGATTCCGCTGATCGTCCTGATCGGTTTCTGCTTCGCCGGCATGGGGCTGGTGATGAACGCGCTTTCGCCCAACTACGATTTTTTCATGTATTACTTCACCCTGGTGATCACGCCGATGGTGCTGCTGTGCGGCGTGTTTTATCCGGTCGACCAGTTGCCGATGTGGTTGCAGGCGGTTTCTGCCTGGCTGCCGTTGACCCACGCCATCGCGCTGGCGCGCCCGCTGGTGCAGGGTGGCGTGCCGCAACAGATACTCGCTCACATTCTGGCGCTTATCGTCTACGGCGGGGTCGGCTACTACGTCGCGCTGGTACTGACGCGGCGGCGGCTGCTGAAATAGTCGCGTCCCGATCAAGCGGCCGCGATAAACAAAATTTTCGAGATAAATAAAACCACCATGACAACCCCCCAGCACTTTTTCGCCCCCTGCCCACGAGGTTTGGAAGCCGTTCTCGCCGACGAGATGAAAGCGCTCGGCGCTGCCGGAATCAAACCTGCCGATGGCGGCGTAGGTTTTTCCGGCGATTTCGCCTTGTGCTATCGCGCCAACCTGCACAGCCGCATCGCCAGCCGCATTCTGTGGCGTCTGGCAGAGCGGCCTTACCGCAGCGAGGCGGATATTTACCATGCCGCCTACGCCCTGCCCTGGCAGGAGTGGTTCGATATCAAGCAGACTTTTCGCGTCAAGGTCAGCGCGATCCGTTGCCCGCTGCGCAGCCTGGACTTCGTCACCCTGCGCATCAAGGACGCGGTCTGCGACAAATTCCGCGTCCATTACGGCGAGCGTCCCAGCATCGACACCGCTGCGCCCGACATGCGCGTTTATGCTTTCCTCACCGCCGACATGGCGACGCTCTATCTCGACACTTCGGGCGAGGCGCTGTTCAAGCGCGGTTACCGCAAAGAGCAGGGCGAGGCGCCGCTGCGCGAAAACCTGGCGGCGGGCATCCTCAAGCTGGCGGGCTGGGAGCCGGGCAAGCCGCTGTTCGATCCGATGTGCGGCAGCGGCACCTTTCTGATCGAAGCCGCCCAGATGTCGCTCAACATCGCGCCCGGCGCGGAGCGCTGGTTCGCCTTCGAGCAGATGAAAAATTTCGATGCCGCTGTCTGGGACAAGATTTACAAGGAGGCGGAGGCGGCGGAACTGCCGAAAGCGCCATTGCCGATCTATGGCAGCGACGTTTCCAGCACCGCGCTGATCGCGGCGCGCGCCAACCTGGAAGCCGCCGGGCTGGCGGAAGCGGTGAGCCTGAAGCAGATCAACATGCTCGACATCTCGGCGCCCGCGCCCGAAGGCATCCTCGTCACTAATCCGCCCTACGCCGTCCGCATCGGCGAACAGGAAGAAATGGCGCGGCTTTATCCCAAACTCGGCGACCTGCTCAAGCAGAAATTCGGCGGCTGGCGCGCTTGCTTCCTCAGCGCCGATATGCGCTTGGCCAAGCTGATCCGCCTTTCGGCCTCGCGCCGCATCCCGCTCTACAATGGCGCGCTGGATTGCCGGCTGTTCGTCTACGACATGGTGGCCGGATCGAATCGCAAAAAAGAAGCCGGGCCGGATGGAGCAGGGCCGGATTCCGTGACACAATAGGCACATCCATTTCAGAGAGGCATACCATGTTGACCCCACCCCCCAAACTGACCCCCGAACTTGTCGCTGAATTGAACTTCCTTGCCCACTACGACCTCGATACCATGCAGGAAGGCATCAAGGTGCACAAGGACGCCGACCCCTCGGTGATTACCGCAGTGCAGCGGCTGCACGACAAAAAGCTGGTGACCCTGGCCGACGGCGGTTACCTCACCGCGCTCGGCCGCGAAGTGGCGGAAGCGCTGCAATCGACGCTGACCATCCTCGCCGCGAAATAAGGCCTGACGCCGCCGATGATCAAACATCTCGTCATGTGGCGGCTCGACGAAACGGCCGGCGACAAGGCCGGCAACGCGCTCAAGCTGAAACAGTTGCTCGAAGGCCTCAACGGCAGGATCCCCGGCCTGTTGAAGCTGGAAGTGGGCATCGACTTCAGCGGCGAGGGAGAGTCGGCCGACGTGGTGCTATACTCCGAATTCGAAAGCCGGCAGGCGCTGGCGGCCTACCAGATTCACCCCGCCCACGCCGAGGTTGTCCCCTTCGTCAAGTCGGTTCGCGCCGAACGCCGGGTCGCCGACTATGAAGCCTGAATGATGGATAACCCAACCAAGGAACGTCAATGATCCCCCGCAATCCCGGCAGAAAAATCGCCTTCGGCTTCGCCGTCGCCTCATTCATCTGCACGGTCGCGAGCCTGGCGATCTTCGCCTATCTCCTGGTTACGCATGGTATCAGCGATGTCCTCACCGCCAGCCTGCTCGCTACCACCCTGTTCTTCCTGAGTAGCGGCATCGTGCTTTATTTGATGGGCAAGCCGCCGAAATATGCGCTGCTGCCCTGGGATAGCGAGGAAAAGTAGATCGGGGCGCGGCAGCCCCTGATCCTCATTGCCCGCATCTCCCAAATATCCCTTCACCGTCCCGCAGGTCTCGACGATGCCTAGTCGGTCGAGTCATCTCGCTTAAAAATAACGTTCCCACCGCAAAAACAAGCAAAACTTGACCAATATCAAATACTTTTGTTGAAAATCCCTTAGAGTGCGCCCCAAAGATACTATTTACTTACACCAAACAGGCATGAGGGATTAAATGGCGGCGGAACAAAAAAACTTTCTGGACGAGGCGGTAACCGCTCATGGCAAATGGAAAATACGCCTCCGCAATTTCTCCATGGGTACGGAAACGATCAATCCGGAAGATGCCTCCAAAGACTGCCTTTGCGCCTTGGGCCAGTGGATTTACGGCGACGCCGCAAAACACGCAAAAATGGAGGGCTTTGCCCAGCTGAAATCGGAGCACGCAAACTTCCACCGCTGCGCCGGGCAGATCGCCCACAAGATTGCCGGCGGAGAACAGAAAGATGCCAACCGGCTGCTGGATGACGAAAACTCGGATTTCAACATCGCATCCAAGCGCACCATCGCGGCGATCAAGCAGTTCAAATATGTACTTGCCCATTCCACCAAGGGCCTGGCCAACATGAGCATCAAGGCCAAGCTGACCTGTCTCCTCGCCATTCCGATGGCGGCCCTGGTGATTTATACCTTCGCCGTGGCAAAAAACGAGTGGATACGCTGGCAAGCCTATACCTCGCTGGGACAGGCCATGGAAGTTTCGGTCAGCATCGGCGATCTGGCGCATCGTTTGCAGATCGAACGCGGTCTTTCCAGCGGCTTCACCCAATCGCATGGGGCGCGCTTCGGCGAAGAACTGAAAGCGGCACGGGCGGAAAGCGACAAGGAAGATGCGGATTTGCGGCGTGTTTATGAAAAAACCGGGGCGATCTTGCCCGAGACAGTCCGGACGCCGCTGGGAAACGCGTTGAAGAGCCTGGACCAGCTCGCCGCCCACCGCGAAAAGATCAGTCGGCTGGAGCTGGATACCCCTGCCATGGCGGCAGCCTATTACACTAAGCTGATCGGCCAGTTGCTGGATGCAATTCCGCCGATTGCGGAACAGAGTAGCGATACGGGTATCGCGCTGGCAGTGACCGCCTATGACATGCTGGTGCAGGCCAAGGAGTATGCCGGCCAGGAAAGGGCGCTGCTGACCGGGGTCATGACAGCCGGCAAGTTCGATACCGAACGTCATCGCAAATGGGAGGATTTGCTCTCAAAACAGCAGGTTTATTTCAAGCAATTCGAGGTATTCTCCGCTCCGGATGTGCGGGATTTTTATAAAACCAAAACGGAAACACCGCCTTTCGCGGCGGTAGAGTCGCTCCGCAAGGCCGCCGACAACAGCGAGGGGCCAATGCCCGATGCCGGGGAATGGTTCAAGACTTCGACGGCCAGGATCGATTTGCTGCATGAGGCCGAGAATTTTGCCGCCAACCGCATCACCGCGCAAAGCAATGATCTGATTAGTGATGCAAAAGACGCATTCATTCTGCATGGTACGGTCAGTATCTGCGTTCTTCTTCTTACTGCCGCCTTCGGCTTCTGGATCATGTCCAGCATCCAGAAAATACTGAAGCAGTTGTCCACGGGAATTCAGGCCGTAGAGGAAAGCGGCGACTTCGGCATCCGGATCAATGTTTCGACCAACGACGAGGTCGGGCTGGCCGCCAAATCCTTCAACGATCTGATGGATTCCGTCCAGTCGGTCATCGGCGAGGTTGCCTATGCGGCGCGGATGGTCGCAACCAGTTCCGACCATATGTCCAATGCGCTGGAAACGCTCGAGACCAGCGCCAACAGAGAGTCGGAGGCAATCTCGTCGATGAGTGCGGCGGTCGAGGAGTTGACCGTGAGCATCGGCATGGTGGTGGATAGCGCCACCGAAACGGAAAAACTGTCCGAGAAAACGTTGCAAGAACTGGTCTCGGGCGAGAAAGTCGTGCAGCACGCCACCGAGGAAATGGCATTGATTACCTCAAGCGTGGACGGTTCGGCGCAGCACATCCAGTCGCTGGCGGAGCATTCCGGCCAGATCAGCAGCATCGTCAATGTCATCAAGGACATCGCCGACCAGACCAACCTGCTGGCGCTGAATGCCGCGATTGAGGCCGCACGGGCTGGCGAACAAGGCCGTGGATTTGCCGTGGTCGCGGACGAAGTACGCAAGCTTGCGGAAAGGACGACCAAGGCTACGACCGAAATCGGTTCCCTCATCGACCGGATGCAGCAGGAAACCGTTACTGCCGTTTCCAGCATGGAACTTTCGAAGCAGCAAGCCGGCAAAGGGCTCACTCTGGCACGGGAGGTAGCTGAAGCCCTGTCCGAGATCAGCGTGAACGTCCGGCAGACAGGTGAACGCATTGTCGAAATCGCTGCCGCCACCAGGGAGCAAAGTGGCGCAACCCAGCAAATCGCGGTCGGCGAGGAGCAGATCGCCCAGATGGTGGAAGAAAACTACGGGGTGGTGAAAAGCATTGCCGACGCCTCGGTTGAACTCAAGCACCTGTCGGAAAGCATGCACCGCTCGGTGAGCCGTTTCAAGGTATAGCTGTCTGCCGGGCGACCGGCGGATGGTCGCCCTAAACCTTCTGAGCGATGATCGTGGCAAATACTTTTTCGGTATTTTCCGGCGCGGGAAAACTCTGGCAGCTTAATTCCAGCACCTTCCAGCCCGCGAAATGACGAGCGAGTTCATCCCGGCCAAACAGGGTGTAATGGCCCGGTTCGAACATGCCCATGTAGGTTGTGCCCTCGATCAGGACATTGATCGCGGCGCGGCCGCCCGGTTTTACGTGCTGTTTGATATCCTCGAGCAATTCCAGCGCCCGCGCCCGGTCGAAAAACATCAGCAGCCCGATTGCCGCTATGGCGTCGAACTGGCCTGATACCCGGTAACTGCCCAAATCAGCCTGGATACCCTGAAGGGCCAGATTTTCGTCGGCCGCCACCTGCTGAATATGCGCAATTGCGGCGGGACTGGCATCGACGGCAACCACAGTTGCGCCGCTCCGGGCCGCCGCCATGCTCAGATTTCCCAGGCCGCAACCCAGATCCAGAACATCCCCCGTCAGGTATTTTAATGCGGCCTGCTCGAATGGGTTGAGGGCAAAATTCTGCTCGTGGATTTGCTTCCGGAACTGGGAATCGAAAAACGAAACTGAATGGCTGATGGTCATTTTATAGCCTCAACATCGACGCCCGCTTCGCGGGCTTGCCTGTCTGCGTGGTAGCTCGATCGCACCATCGGCCCACAGGCGGCGTTGGAAAAACCCATTTCTGTCGCCGCCGCCGCAAACCGGTCGAACTGCGCCGGTTCGACAAAGCGCGTCACCGGCAGGTGGTGGCGGGTCGGTTGCAGGTACTGGCCGATGGTCAGCATTTCCACGCCATGGGCGCGCAGGTCGCGCATTACTTCCAGAATTTCCTCGTCGGTTTCGCCGATCCCAACCATCAGGCCGGACTTTGTCGATATGCCCGGATGGCGCTGTTTGAACGTCTGTAGCAGTTGCAGCGAATGGGCGTAATCGGCGCCGGGGCGGGCCTGTTTGTACAGGCGCGGCACGGTTTCCAGATTGTGGTTGAGCACATCGGGCAGGTCGTTGCTCAGGGCTTCCAGCGCGGCATCCAGCCGCCCGCGAAAATCCGGCACCAGGGTTTCGATGCGGGTTTGCGGCGACTGCGCGCGCACTGCCCGGATGCAGGCGGCGAAATGACCGGCGCCGCCATCGCGCAGGTCGTCGCGGTCGACGCTGGTGATTACGACGTATTTCAGTCCCATGAGGGCGACCGAGGAGGCGATCTGCTCCGGTTCCTGCAAGTCGGGCGGTAGCGGCGTGCCGTGGGCGACGTCGCAGAACGGGCAGCGGCGCGTGCACAGGTCGCCCAGGATCATGAAGGTGGCGGTGCCGTGGCTGAAGCATTCGCCGATATTGGGGCAGGACGCTTCCTCGCACACCGTGTGCAGATTGCGTTCGCGCAGGATCTGCTTGATCTCCTGGTATTTGGCCGAAGTCGGCGCTTGCGCGCGAATCCAGCTCGGCTTGCGCAAAGGCGCCGCAGGCACGATCTTGATCGGGATGCGTGCGGTTTTTTCCGCGCCTGTTTGTCTGTTTTCAGCCATTGTCATTCCTAAACCGGCAAAGCCGGAACCAAAAAATTTTACCGCAGAGGCGCGGAGACGCTGAGAAAAACAACGCAAGGGGGAAACAAACCAGGAGAGCCAAGCCTTTCTCAGCGAAACCTCCGCGTCCTCTGCGGTTAAAGATTTTGTCTCAATTTTCCAATTAATTTTTCACCGACAACCTCAAGATTATCGGTGACACCAGTATCGCGGCACTGCGTTACCGCCAGCCCTGCATAACCGCAGGGGTTGATGGTGGTGAACGGCGCCAGGTCCATGTCCACGTTCAGGCACAGGCCATGGTAGCAGCAGCCGTTTTTGATGCGCAGGCCCAAGGCGGCAATCTTGGCTTCACCCACATAAACCCCCGGCGCCTTGTCGCGCCGCTCGGCAAAAACATGATATTCCGCCAGCAGGTCGATCACGGCCTGCTCCATGCGCCGCACCAGCTCCTTGACGCCGAGGTTGCGCCTTTTCAGGTCGAGCAGGAGATAGACCACGACCTGCCCCGGCCCGTGGTAGGTGATCTGGCCGCCGCGGTCGATTTTCACGACCGGGATGTCGGTGGCGCGCAACAGATGCTCCGGCTTGCCGGCCAGACCCAGGGTATAGACCGGGGGATGTTCCAGCAGCCACAGTTCATCCGGGGTTTCCGGCCCGCGATTGGCGGTGAAATCCTGCATCGCACGCCAGGTCGGCAGGTACTCGACCAGACCTAAATGCCGGGTGACGGGTAATGGGTGATGGGTAATGGGCGGAGCGCGCCTCGCCACCGGATTGTTTCCCACCCATTCCTCATCACTCATCACTCATCACCCCCTACAGCGCCATCGCCACCATCGGATGGCTGCTGATCTCGCGGTACAGCGCATCGAGCTGGGCCTGCGAAACGGCGGTGATGGTGCAGGTCAGGGAAACGTATTTGCCGGCGCTGCTCGCTTTCATTTCCATGCTGGCGGGAACGAAATCGGGCGCGTGGCGCAGCACGATCCCGAGCATGGCGTCGGCAAAGCCATCCTTCGCTTCGCCCATGATTTTGACCGGGAAGGCGCAGGGGAATTCGAGCAGGGTGGTTTGTTCCGTCATTTGCGCATCACGTTGTTCTTGTAATCCTGATAGAGGCGGTGCATCTGCCGGAACAGCGGGCCGGGCAAGCCGTCGCCGACGGGTTGGCCGTCGAGGTGGGTGATCGCCAGCACTTCCTTGGTGGAGGAAGTCAGCCACAGTTCCTGTGCCGACCTGACCTCGGCTTCGGCGATGTGTCGCACTTCGCACGGGATGCGGGCGGAAGCAGCCAGTTCCAGAATCACATCGTAGGTGATGCCGGGCAGCATCAGGTTGTCTTTCGGCGGCGCCAGCAGCGTATTGCCGCGCACCACGAAGATGTTGCTGGCGGCGCCCTCGGTAAGAAACCCGTCGCGCAACAGCAGTGTTTCCGCCGCGCCGGCATCCACCGCCATCTGGCGCAGCAGCACGTTGGGCAGCAGCGAAATGGCCTTGATGTCGCAGCGCAGCCAGCGGTTGTCGGCGGCGCTCACCACGGCCACGCCGCTTGCCACCAGTTCCGGCGGCGAGGTTACCAGCGGGTTGCTCATCATGAACACGGTCGGCGCAGCGTCCGGCGGGAAGGCGTGGTCGCGCCTGGCCACGCCGCGCGTGACGTGGAGGTAGAGCGACTGGTCCTCGTCGGGATTGAGCGCAATCAGTTCCTCGATCAAACGCACCCATTCTTTCGCGCTATGAGGATTGGCGAGACGAATGCCGTCCAGGCTGTGTTGCAGGCGGGCCAGGTGTTCATTGAGGCGAAACGGGTGGCGCGAGTAAACCGGGATGAGTTCATAGACACCATCGCCGAAGATGAAGCCGCGGTCGAGCACCGGCACGCAGGCCTCTTCCAGGGGCATGAACCGGCCGTTGAGATAGATCATTTGAACCACAGCTTGATGCCGTCCCAGCCGCGCTTGAACAGGTTCGCCGCAGACACGCCTTCCAGCGCCACCAGCGGATATTCGGCATAGGGCTTGTCGTTCAGGGTCAGGTGGATTACACCGATCTGCTGCCCCGCGGAAATCGGCGCCAGCAGCGGCTGCTTGCTGACCAGTGTGGCTTTCAGGCGCGCGTACTGGCCCTTTGGCAGCGAAACGAACAGGTCCTGGGAAACGCCGGCCTTGAGGCTGTTGACGCTGCCTTCCCACACCGGCAGGGTGGCGACAACCTGCCCCCTCTGGTACAGATGGTGAGTGTCGAAATTCAGGAAGCCGTAATTCAGCAGCTTCTGGCTTTCGCTGGCGCGCATGCTTTCCGAAGACGTGCCCAGCACCACCGAAATCAGCCGCCGCGATTCGCGTTTCGCCGAGGCGATCAGGCAGAATCCGGCAGATTCGGTATGCCCGGTCTTCATGCCGTCGACGGTGGGGTCCTGCCACAGCAGGCGGTTGCGGTTGGCCTGGGTGATTTTGTTGTACTTGTATTCCTTCTGCGAATAGATCGGATAAAACTCGGGGAAGTCGCGAATGATCGCCCGCGCCAACAAACTCAGGTCATGCGCCGTGGTGTAGTGCTGAAGATGGGGAAGCCCGGTGACATTCATGAAATGGGTATTTTTCATGCCGAGGCGTTGCGCTTCCTGGTTCATGCGGCGGACGAACTCCTCTTCGTTGCCGGAGATGCCCTCCGCCAGGGCGATGCTGGCATCGTTGCCCGATTGCACGATCATGCCGCGTATCAACTCGTCCACGGTAACCGGTGTTTTCGGGTCGATAAACATGCGGGAGCCTTCGGCCTGCCATGCGCGTTCCGACACCGGTAGCGTCTGGTCGAGCTTGATGACCCCTTGGTGCAGGGCGGCAAAGGTCAGATAGGCCGTCATCAGCTTGGTGAGCGAAGCTGGCTCCATTCGTTCATCGCCGGCCTGCTGTCGCAAAGTCTGGCCGCTGAGATAGTCCACCAGGACATAGGCACGGGCGGCAATGTCCGGCGCAGGCGGGGTGACGGTGGCTTGCGCAGCGGCAAAGACCGGCGCGGAAGCCAACAGGAAAACCAGTAAGCAGAGTTTTTTCATGGGAGCGAATCGTTTGAAAATTAGCGTGTTGTCAGAACCGCTTTTATGTTGAGCGAATTTTTGATCGCGGAAGCGATCCGGCTGGCCTCGGCCACGCTCGGGTAGGGACCGGCGCGCACCCGGAACAGTCCGTCGGCGGAATAAATCTGCAGCTTGTCGGAAAACTGCGCCAGTTCGATCTTGAGCCGGTCGCGGAAATGCTCGGCATTTTCCTGCATGCCGAATGCGCCGAGCTGAACAAAATGGCCGCTCGCCGCATACGATTCCGCATGGGTTTTAGCTCGTAGCGGATCGGAGTCCCCTTGTGGGGCTGCGGCTTCCGCAGGCGCGGCCAGCGGCTGTGCCTTTTCCGCCGCCGGCGCGACAGCAGGAAGCGCTTCAGGCTGCTTTGGCGCAGCCGCGTAGACCGGTGCAGCGGAGTAATTGGCCGGATCGATCGATTCCACCATGACCGGCGTGCTACCGCCCGCGAGCACGCCGAGCTTGTAGGCGGCGGTGTAGGACAGATCGATCAGGCGGTCGCTGTGGAACGGGCCGCGATCATTGATTCGCACCACGACCGATTTGTTGTTCTTCAGATTGGTGACGCGCGCATAGCTCGGCAGCGGCAAAGTGGCGTGCGCGGCCGTCATGCCGTACATGTCGTAAACCTCGCCGATCGAGGTTTTTTGCCCATGATAGCGTCGGCCATACCATGAAGCGATACCGGTTTCCTTGTAGGGCTGCAGGCTGGTGAAGGGGGTATAGGTTTGCCCCAATACGGTATAGGGCCGGCTGGTGGCCTTGTTCAGCGGCTCCACTCGGGGCACGGCATCCGGGATGGCATCCAGATTGGCGGGCGGGTTGTCGCCCGGGCCATCGTTGAGATAGTAGCCGCCGCCTTTTTTGGCCATAACGGCAGGCGAGGGTTTCTCCGGCTTCCAGATGGCGACGGGCGTGTCCTGCCGCGGCATGATGCTGCCGCATCCGGCCAGAAGAACGGCAAGCGGGGATAACAACAGCCAGCGATGGGTTTTCATTTATGACTGCACCAGTTTTCTGTGGGTTTGAATACTCATCAACATACCAAATCCGACCAGCAGTGTCACCATGGAAGTCCCTCCGTAGCTGATCAGCGGCAGCGGCACCCCGACCACGGGCAAAATGCCGCTAACCATCCCCATGTTGACGAAAGCGTAGGTAAACAGTGTCAGCGTGATGCTGCCCGCCAGCAGCCGGCTGAACAGGGTCGGCGCCTTGGCGGCGATAATCAGGCCACGGCCGATCACCAGGACGTACAGTGTCAGCAGGATGAGATTGCCGGCCAGGCCGAATTCTTCGGCAAAGACGGCAAAAATGAAGTCCGTGGTGCGCTCCGGCAGAAAATCGAGGTGCGCCTGCGTCCCGTTGAACCAGCCCTTGCCGAAAATTCCGCCGGAGCCCAGTGCGATGTTCGACTGGATGATGTGGTAACCGGCGCCCAGCGGGTCCTGGGAAGGGTCGATCAGGGTCAGGATGCGCTGGCGCTGGTAGTCGTGCAGCAGCGACCACAGAATCGGCGCGCTTGCCGCGCCGGCTGCCACTAGCCCGAGGATGACGCGCCAGTTCAGGCCGGCCAGGAACAGCACGTAGAAGCCGGCGGCGGAGATCAGCAGGGCGGTGCCGAGGTCGGGCTGTTTCACAATCAGCCCCACCGGCAGCGCCAGCAACAGAGTGGCAACACTGAAATCTTTGAAATTGAGGGTTTTTTCGCGCTTGTCCAGATACCAGGCGAGCATCAGCGGCACGGCGAGTTTCATCCCCTCCGAGGGCTGGATCCGGGTGATGCCGATATTCAGCCAGCGCCGCGCTCCGTGGCTGACGTCGCCGAACAGCGCGACGCCAATCAGCAGCAAAAGACCCAGCACATACGCCGGCAAGGCAAGCCGCGCCAGATGTTGCGGCGGCACATTGGAAATTACCCACATTAAAGTCAGCGCCACAACCATGTTGACCATCTGGCTGGCGGTCTTGCCCATATCCTGGCCGGATGCGCTATACAGCACCATCAGGCCGAGCGCCATTAGTGCCAGAATGAAGCTTAGCAGCGGGCCGTCAACGTGTGCGGCCAGACCCAACTGGATCTGCCGCAGATTGATTTTAATCATGTGCCCCCTCCTCTTCTTCTGCGGCAGGCGGCGCGGGCGGCGGCAGCTTGCCTAGCAAATAAAAGTCCAGCAACGTGCGGGCGATCGGCCCCGCCGTCGAACCGCCGTGCCCGCCGTTTTCCACCAGAATGGCCATGGCGATCCTGGGGTCGTTGGCCGGAGCGTAGGCAATGAACAGGGCGTGGTCGCGATTGCGCTCGGACACCCGGCTTGCCACGTATTTCTCGGTCTGCTTGATGGCGATAACCTGGGCGGTGCCGGTTTTGCCCGCAGTCAGGTAGGGCGCGTTGACGCCGACGCGCGGTGCCGTGCCGCCCGGTTGGGTAACGGAAATCATGGCTTCCCTTACCAGCGCCAGGTTTTCCGGTTTCAGGTTCAGGCTGAAGGCGGGCTTGACCGGCACTAACTGTGACTGATTGGCGCCGGCATCCCGGATGGAACGCACCAGGTGCGGACGGATGGCGGTACCGTTATTCGCCAAAATTGCGGTGGCGAACGCCAGTTGCAGGGGAGTTGCCAGATTGTAGCCCTGGCCGATGCCGACGCTGATGGTGTCGCCGGCATACCATTTCTGCTTGTAGCGTTTCATTTTCCATTCGCGCGAGGGAAGCAGGCCGGTGGTTTCCCCTTCGATGTCGATGCCGGTTTTTTTGCCGAAACCAAACTGGCCGATAAAATTGAAGATGTTGTCCGGCCCCAGATCGTTGGCCAGACCATAGTAGTAAGTATCGCAGGAAATGGTGATGGATTTCTTCAAATCCACTATGCCGTGCCCGCCCGGTTTCCAGTCGCGGTAATGGTGGGCGTTGCCGGGCAGCGTGAAGAATCCCGGGTCGGAAATGGTGTAGGAGGCCGTGCGCTTGCCCAGCTCCAGCCCGGCCAGCGCCATGAACGGCTTGAAAGTCGAGCCCGGCGGATATTGTCCGCGCAGGGCGCGGTTATTGAGCGGTTTGTCGGGCGAGTTGTTGAGTGCATCCCAAGTGACCGGATCGATGCCATCGATGAACAGGTTGGGGTCGAATCCCGGCTTGCTGACGAAGGCCAGGACTTCGCCGCTTTTCGGTTCGATCGCCACCAGCGCGCCGCGGTATTGCCCAAAGGCCTGTTCGGCTATTTCCTGCAGGCGGCTGTCGAGCGTCAGAGTGAGATCCTTGCCTGCAACCGGGGGGCGGCGGCTCAGAACGCGGAGCGCGTGGCCGCCGGCATCGGTCTCGACCTGCTCGAAGCCGGTGATGCCGTGCAACTGCTTCTCATAGCTCTGTTCGATGCCGATCTTGCCGATGTGGTCGGTGCCGCGGTAGTTCGCCAGTTCGTCGGATTCTTCCAGTTGATCGAGGTCGGCATCGTTGATCCGGCCGATATGGCCGATGGCGTGGGAGGCCAGCTCTCCCTTGGGATAATGGCGAAACAGCCGCGCCTTGATTTCCACGCCGGGGAAACGGAAACGGTTGGCGGCAAAACGGGCGACCTCGACATCGTTCAGCCGGGCGCGGATCGGCAGGCTCTCGAAATTGCGGGATTCCTCCATCAATTTCTTGAAGCGCTTGCGGTCGCGCGGCTGGATATCCACCAGCGCCGCCAGTCCATTGATCGTGGTCTCCAGGTCTTTTACCTTGCTCGGCGTGATTTCCAGGGTGTAGGCGGAGTAGTTGTACGCCAGAACCACGCCGTTGCGGTCGAGGATCAGTCCGCGGTTGGGCACCATGGGGACGATGGAAATGCGATTGTTTTCCGCCAGGGTGGAGAAATATTCGTGTTGCACCACCTGCAGGAAAAAAAAGCGCCCAACCAGCAGCGTGAACAGCAGTATGGCACAGGCCGCGGCGATGCCGAGCCGCCACCTGAAATAATACAGTTCTTTCTGGTTGTTCTTGAGCTCGGTCGGGCGATTCACTTGTGACCTGCTGAGTACACCGGGTCAGCATCTGGCCGGCCGCGCTGCGGAAGCAGCAACAGTTGGCTTATCGCCGGCCATAACACCGTGCCGGTGAGGCAGGAGAGAAAATAGCCGGGGCCGGGAGAAACGGCGCCGCCGAACATCCGGATCAGCATCATGGTCGCCTGCAGCAGCAACAGCAACAGCAGCACATGGGTAGCCTGCTGCCACAAGGTGAAACGCTGGATGCGCCGGTGCAGCAGGATCGCCGCGTAGACGCCGAGGACGTAAGCCAGGGCATGCTGGCCCAGTATCGCGCCGTCGCTGATGTCCATCAGCAGGCCGACAACCCAGGCTGCTGTGAACCCCAGCTTGCGTGGTTCGCGAATCGCCCAGAACAGCAATATCAGGGCGACAAAATCCGGGCGGAACAGGAGCGCCAGCCCGTACCAGGGCAGCAGATTGAGCAACAATCCACACGCCAGCGTCAGCAGGATGAATTTTCTGCTGGCTGGTTTGAGTAGCTCCGGTGACCCTGCGAGATGCATCAGTTCCCCTGTTTTTTCACGACGGATGCTTTGCCGTCAGAAGTTTTCGCGCTGGCCGGATCGGCGGGCATCGGCGGTTGGACCGGCCTCGCTTCTCCGATCAAAATCAGAAGCTGCTTGTGGCGGTTTATTCCCGCACTCGGCGTACAGGTGATCTTGGCGAAAGCGGCGTTGCGCTCGATTTTCGACACTATCGCCACCGGTAGCCCGGCAGGGTAAATACCGTCGATGCCGGAAGTGACCAGCGTATCGCCGTTCTGGATGTCCGCATTGGCTGCCATGAAAGGCAGTTCCAGCGCGCCGTCCTGGCCATGGCCGAAGGCGATGGCGCGGGTGCCGTTGCGCACGATTTCCACCGGGATCGCCTGGTCCTTGTCGGTAAGCAGGGTGATCTCGCTGTTGAACGGGTAAACCCGGGTGACCTGGCCGACCACGCCGATGTCGTCGAGCGCCGGCTGGCCGGCCTGGATTTTCTGGTTGGAACCCTTGTCCACGATGATTTTATGGGAAAACGGGTCGCGCCCGGTATAAACGATTTCAGTCGCCACCATGCTTTCGCCGCGCCGTTGATGGATATCCAGGATTTTTCGGAGGTAGGCGTTTTCTCCCTGTGTTGCCTGCATACTCTGCAACTGCACGGCCTGAACCAGTTGTCGTTGCCGGAGCGCGGCATTCTCGCTCTGCAGCCGCCCCTGGGTAACGAAAAAACTGCCGGTACGGTCGAGCAATTCAGCCGGATAATTGGCCAGGCGCTGCAACGGAGCAACGACAACCGAAAGCATCTGGCGCAGGGAGTTCAGGGCGTTCAGGCGGGCGTCCAGCGCCATCAGCATCAGGGAAAGGAAGGCGAAGAACATGAAGCGCGTCAGCGGGCTGGGGCCGTGCTTGAAAAAGGGCGGCGCTTGATTATCCATACGTCAGATCATGTAGGGCGGATTAACGTAGCGTAATCCGTCATTCATTCTGAAGGCGATCAATCATTCGTGAAGACGCTGCCGAGCTTGTCCATTTCCTCAAGCGCCCGGCCGCTGCCGCGCACCACGCAGGTGAGCGGGTCTTCGGCAACGATCACCGGCAGTCCGGTTTCTTCCATCAACAGCCGATCCAGATCGCGCAACAGTGCGCCGCCGCCGGTAAGCACCATGCCTTTTTCGGCGATGTCCGCGCCCAGTTCGGGCGGGGTCTGCTCCAGAGCGGATTTGACCGCGCTGACGATGCTGTTGAGCGGGTCGGTCAGCGCTTCCAGGATTTCGTTGCTGGAAATCGTGAAGCTGCGCGGGATGCCTTCGGCCAGGTTGCGTCCCTTGACTTCCATCTCGCGCACCTCGGAACCGGGGAAGGCCGAACCGATTTTTTTCTTGATGTTCTCGGCAGTAGATTCGCCGATCAGCATGCCGTAATTGCGGCGGATGTAGTTGATGATCGCCTCGTCGAACTTGTCGCCGCCGACCCGGACCGAAGCGGCATAAACGATGCCGCCCAGGGAAATCACGCCGACCTCGGTGGTGCCGCCGCCGATGTCCACCACCATCGAACCGGTGGCTTCTGCCACGGGCAGATCCGCGCCGATTGCCGCCGCCATCGGTTCCTCGATCAGATATACCTGGCGGGCGCCGGCGCCAATCGCGGATTCGCGGATGGCGCGGCGTTCCACCTGGGTGGAGCCGCAGGGTACACAGATGATGATGCGCGGGCTCGGGGAAAGCATGCGCGAATCATGAATTTTCTTGATGAAGAACTTGAGCATCTGCTCGGTGATGGTGAAGTCGGCAATCACGCCATCCTTCATCGGCCGGATCGCGGTGATGTTGCCCGGCGTGCGGCCAAGCATCTGCTTGGCTTCAAGGCCTACCGCCTGGATGGTCTTTTTCGAATTGGGGCCGCCTTCCTGGCGAATTGCGACCACCGAAGGCTCATCCAGTACGATGCCTTTGCCGCGTACGAAAATCAGGGTGTTGGCGGTACCCAGATCAATCGCCAGGTCGTTGGAAAAATATCCCCGCAAGAATCCAAACATCATCGTATATTCCTAGTGATAGAGGTGTGCCAGTAAATGAATCATGATACCATTTTATGCATATCTCTTTAAAGTTCTCCAGGTAAAATTTTTATGTCCTTGAATCTGGCCGACGTAAAGCGCATCGCTTACCTTGCCCGCATTGCGGTGGAAGAGGATGAGATGCCGGGCTATTTGCAGCAGCTCTCCAATATTCTCGACCTGGCCGAGCAAATGCAGGCGGTCGACACAACCGGCATCGAGCCGATGGCGCATGCCCAGGACGTGATGCTACGCCTGCGCGACGACGCCGTGATGGAAACAGATCGGCACGAAGCATTCCAGGCGATCGCACCACAGGTTGAAGCCGACCTGTATCTTGTCCCCAAAGTTATTGAGTGATGGGTGAAGGGAAATGGGTGATGGGGGACGAATCCTCATCACTCGTCACCCATTACACATTACCGGATAAAGAAAATGTTCAACACATCGTTAAAAAATCTCTCCGGCCTGCTGGCCGGAAAAAAAATCTCCAGCGTCGAGCTGACGCAAACCTTCCTCAAGCGCATCGGGGATCTGAACCCGTCCCTCAATGCCTTCATCACCGTGGACGAGGGCAAAAGCCTGGCCCAGGCCAAAGCCGCCGACGCATTGATCGCGGCGGGGAAAGCCGGACCGGTCACCGGCATCCCGGTCGCGCAAAAGGATATCTTCTGCGCCGAAGGCTGGCGCACCACCTGCGGTTCGAAGATGCTGCACAATTTCATTGCACCATATGACGCCCATGTGATCGAACAGTTCAACCGGGGCGGCGCGGTCAACCTGGGCAAGACCAACATGGACGAATTCGCCATGGGGTCGAGCAACGAAACCTCTTATTTCGGCAAGGTGAAGAACCCCTGGGATCTGAATGCTGTCCCCGGCGGCAGTTCGGGCGGCTCGGCGGCAGCGGTGGCGGCGCGCTTGTGCCCGGCGGCTACCGGTACCGACACCGGCGGCTCGATCCGCCAACCCGCCGCGTGCACCGGCATCACCGGCATCAAGCCGACCTATGGTGTGGTGTCGCGCTACGGCATGATCGCCTTCGCCTCCTCGCTCGACCAAGGCGGGCCGATGGCCCGAAGCGCCGAAGACTGCGCGTTGCTGCTCAATACCATGGCCGGTTTCGACCCACGCGATTCGACCAGCCTGGAGCGGGAAAAAGAGGACTACACGCGCGACCTGAATCAGCCGCTGGCCGGCTTGAAGATCGGCCTGCCTCGGGAGTTTTTCGCCGAGGGCCTGTCGGCCGACGTCGCCAGGGCGGTTGAAGAGGCGCTCGCCGAATACCGCAAGCTCGGCGCGCAAACCGTCGAAGTTTCGCTGCCCAACAGCAAGCTGGCCGTGCCGGTTTATTACGTGCTCGCCCCGGCCGAGGCCTCCAGCAACCTCGCCCGCTTCGACGGCGTGCGCTATGGCTATCGCGCGCCGGAATACGGCGACCTGGTGGACATGTACCAGAAAACCCGCGCCCAGGGCTTCGGTGCCGAAGTGAAGCGGCGCATCATGATCGGCTCCTACGTGTTGTCGGCGGGCTATTACGACGCCTACTACCTCAAGGCGCAAAAGCTGCGCCGCCTGATCGCGCAGGATTTCACCGACGCCTTCAAGCAGTGCGACGTGATTATGGGGCCGACCGCGCCGACCACCGCCTTCAACCTGGGCGAGAAGAGCGGCGACCCGGTCTCGATGTATCTGTCCGACATCTACACCATCGCCGTCAACCTCGCCGGCCTGCCGGGCATGTCGGTGCCCGCCGGTTTCGGCGCCAACGGTCGCCCGGTCGGCTTGCAGATCATCGGCAACTATTTCAGCGAAGCGAAAATGCTCAACGTCGCGCACCAGTATCAGCAGACGACCGATTGGCATACGCGGATGCCGCCGCTTCATGGTGAGGGGTAATGGGTAATGAGTAATGCAAAAAAGGCAGTGCCGACACCCATCACCCATCGCCAATCACCCGTTACCAGGAAATAAACATGCAGTGGGAAATCGTCATCGGGCTGGAAACGCATGCCCAGCTCAGCACCCAGTCCAAGATTTTCTCCGGCGCGGCCACCGCCTATGGCGCTGCGCCCAACAGCCAGGCTTGCGCGGTGGATATCGCTTTGCCCGGCGTGCTGCCGGTATTCAACCGCGTGGCGGCGGAGAAAGCGGTCAAGTTCGGCCTCGCCGTCGGCGCCCGGATCAACCGTCGGTCGGTATTCGAACGCAAGAATTATTTCTACCCGGATCTGCCGAAAGGCTACCAGATCACTCAGCTCGAACTGCCGATCGTCGCCGAAGGCGGCAAGCTGCGCATCCAGGTGGGAGATTATGAAAAAGACATCCGCATTACCCGCGCCCATATGGAAGAGGACGCCGGCAAATCGCTGCACGAGGACTTCCACGGCATGACCGGCATCGATCTCAACCGTGCCGGCACGCCGCTGGTCGAGATCGTCACCGAGCCCGACCTGCGCAGCAGCGCCGAAGCGGTGGCCTACGCCAAGGCGCTGCATTCGCTGGTGCGCTGGATCGGCATCTGCGACGGCAACATGCAGGAAGGCTCGTTCCGCTGCGACGCCAACGTTTCGGTGCGGCCCAAGGGAACCGAGATGCTCGGCACCCGCTGCGAAATCAAGAATCTCAACTCGTTCAAGTTCATGGAAAAAGCCATCGACTTCGAAGTGCGGCGGCAGATCGAAATCCTCGAGGACGGCGGGCGCATCGTGCAGGAAACCCGCCTCTACGACCCCGACCGGGATGAGACGCGCTCGATGCGTTCCAAGGAAGAGGCCAACGACTACCGCTACTTCCCCGATCCCGACCTGTTGCCGCTGGTGGTGGACGAAGCGTTTCTGGACCGTGCCCGCGCCACCTTGCCGGAACTGCCGCAGGCAATGCGCGAACGCTTCGTGAGCGAATATGGTCTGCCCGCTTACGATGCCGGAATTTTGACCTCTGCACGCGACCTGTCGGCCTATTTCGAGGATGCCGTGCGCGACTTGGGCGGCGAGGCGAAATTGGCCGCCAACTGGATCATCGGCGACCTCTCCGCTCATCTCAACAAGGAAGGGCTGGAAATCGCCGCATCTCCGATCTCCGCTCCACAACTGGCCGGACTGCTGAAGCGCATTGTGGACGGCACCATCTCGGGCAAGATCGCCAAGGAGGTGTTCAGCGCCATGTGGGCCGGCGAGGGCGATGCCGATGCCATCATCGACGCGAAAGGCTTGAAACAGGTTTCGGATTCGGGCGCGATCGAGAAACTCGTGGATGAGATCATCGCCGCCAACCCGGCGCAGGTCGCGGAATATCGCGGTGGCAAGGAAAAGGTGTTCGGCTTCTTCGTCGGCCTGGCGATGAAGGCCAGCAAGGGCAAGGCCAACCCGGCGCAACTCAACGAGATACTGAAGAAGAAACTGGCCGGTTAAGGGCGCAGGTAAACACGGCGATTAACCACGAATGACACGAATGTTCACGAATAAACACGAATAGTGAGAGACAATTATCGTGTCGCCAACAGGTGGCCATGATAACTACTGATTATTCGTGTTTCATTCGTGTGAATTCGTGGTTTTAGCTTTTTATTACTGTTCGCCGCACCCCACGCAACGATCTTTTCCCGCCAGCTTCGCTTGATACATGCGCTGGTCCGCTATTTCCACCAGTTGCCGCCAGTCCTTTGCTTGATCCGTCAGGCGTTCGGCAATGCCGAAGCTCGCGGTCAGCCGGTCGCCTTCCGGGCGGTATCCCATCCCGCGCTCGCGCAGACGGGCAATCACCTTGGCTGCGGTCGCACAATCGGTGCCAGGAAAGATGATGGCAAATTCCTCCCCGCCCCAGCGCAACAGAATGTCGCCGGTGCGCAGGTTGGAACGGAGCGCATCGGCTGCCGCTTTCAGGACATGATCGCCGGCATCGTGGCCGAAGCTGTCGTTGATCCCCTTGAAATTGTCCAGGTCCGCAAAAACAACCGACAGGGGCGTGCCGCTCCGCGCCGCGATGTGAAACTGGATATCCAGCAATTCCTCTCCGCTTGAACGGGCAAAACAGCCGGTAAGCCCGTCATGGCTCGCCTGCCTGACCAGCGATATCATGAAACTCAGTTGGCTCATGCCGGCCAGGGTCGCTACCGCGGCAATCAGAACCAATAGCCAGAAAGCGCCCAGATGCGAGCTCCAGTCCAGCATGTCCAGCTGCCAAAAGGCGACCAGCGCCTCCGCCAACAGCACCGGAAGCGCGAAAAAGGCCCCTTCCACCGCAGTGAGGGGGAATACGCTTAAGCCCGCCACCATGACGAACGGCAGAAAGGCATAGCCGGCGGCGATCGCGGCCGCCGGCCCCACCATCTGAAAATGGGAAAGCAGGGGATGGGAGTAGATGAAAAACAGTGTCGGGATGCCGAATAATATCGCCAGCGCACGGTAAGCATCGGCCATTTTGGTCGATTTACCATAGGATAGCGCCAGCATGCCGAAAGCCAGACTGGCGACGAGCCGACCAGCGGCTAGCATGCCTGAGACGGGCCAAACGAACACCAGCATATCCACGATGATCCACAACGGCGTGAGCAGGGCAAACAGCGCCGCCACCATGCGTACCCGGGAAATAATCATTTCTGCGCGCCGACGCGCCAGCAAGGGAGCATGGTCGGCAGGTAAAAGCAGGCTGCGTAATTCTTCTAGGGGCAAAGTGCCGAGAATGCGCTCCGCCGCCATTTGAAAAAACATCTCCAATTTTTGCATGTCAGGTTTTTTCTTTACATGTTTCCGCGACTTGGGAAAGATAAAATGCGTTTGACCGCAGATCGGATATACAGGGGTGCGGTTTTTGCATGGGGATATTATACCGCGTTAATAACCGAGCTCATGGCCGTCATGAAGATGATAATCCGGGCGGTGGGATGGGCGCTGCCCGTCTCTGCCTGCCCGGTTTTTACAAGGGCGCCGGATTGCCTTGGTAAGGACTCCGATCCGCATACGGCCTTTCGCAGGGGCGAGTAGGGGATGCCCATGAAAGACCGTATGTTCCGAAAACGATATCAGCGTTTCTTTCCGGCGCACTTGCGATCGCCTTCCGTTGTATCATTTGCCGAGCCGGCAAACAGCCCCTTGCCTTCTCCCTCGTAATACCATTTACCGAGGCGACAAGCCGTATGGCTGGAAAAGTCCGATGCTTGTTTCTCCGACACCAGGTGCAACTCGTTGATGCTGCGGGATGTGGCACTGGCATCTTCGTCAAATAGCGCCGCCTGTTGGGGGCTGATTTCGATCTGAGCCCTGGCTTGCGCGGTTTCCTGCTGGATCGAGGAAACCAGCGTGGCAATCTCGCTGGTGGCTTTGCCGGTGCGTTCAGCAAGCTTGCGCACCTCGTCCGCCACTACGGCAAAGCCGCGCCCCTGCTCGCCGGCGCGCGCCGCTTCGATAGCGGCATTCAACGCCAGCAAGTTGGTCTGATCGGCAATTTCCTTGATTCAGATGGACGATGCCGCCGATCTGGCTGGCACGGTCGCTCAATGCCTCGACGCTTTCCGCGATTTCCCGCGCCTTGGTGGACATAGTCTGAATGTTGCCGACAACCTTGCCGACCGCGGTCACATTCAACTCGGTCAAACCGGAGGATTTTTCCGATTCCTCTCTTTCGCTCTTCATCTCCGTGGCCAGCTTGGCCAGCGATTTCTGCGATTCGGCGATGGTTCCGGCGAACAGCAGCAGATTGTCGAAAAGCCTCCGGGTAACCCTCTCTTTCATGCCGTTCTTGGCAGTTTTGAAACACCCGGGTTAAGGGCCTCTCAGCAGATTTCAGCTTGTCACCTCGAAATGACTTACCAGTACCCGTAATTCCTCGGCGGTTTTGGCCAGTTCTTCCGTGGCCTTCCACGCTTGCTGGGCGGAGGCGGTATTGCTTTCGATCAGCCCTGAAATCTGCTCCATGTTTCTGGCCACTTCTTCGCTCGCCACCGACTGTTGTTTGGCTGCATTGGCGATGTGCCGGGACGTTTCGGTGACGCGTTCAGAGGCATGGGTGATTTCCCCGAGGCTGGCGGCGCTTTCTTTCATCAGGCCGATGGACTGATCCACTTCCATGACCGAACGGTCCATGGAGGAAACAGCCTGCTGGGTGGCAGCCTGAATCTCGGTCACGGTAAGGGTGATGTCATCCGTGCTGGCCGCGGTGCGCTCGGCGAGCTTGCGCACTTCGTCGGCTACCACGGCGAAGCCGCGCCCCTGTTCCCCGGCGCGAGCGGCCTCGATGGCGGCGTTGAGGGCGAGCAAATTGGTCTGGTCGGCAATCTCCTTGATCACTCGTGTGATATCGCCGATCTTGCTGATCGACTGGAACAGTTCCAGCACGGTGGCGCTGGATGAGCGAACGCTGTCAACCACGCGGCCGCTGGCTTCCATGCCCTTGTCCATCTGGCTGTTGCTGCGCTGCACCACCTCCTGGCTGGTCGCCGCAGCGGCGGCGGCCTCTATTGCGCTTTCCGCCACTTCCGTCACCGACTGGCTGACCTCCTCCACTGCCGCCGCAACTTCCTGGATGCGGTCGTGCTGGTGGCCGGAATGCTCCGCCACCTCCAGCATCTGGCCGTTGAGATGGCTGCTGCGCTGCTCGATCGCGGTGGACGCCATCGCGATCTCGTCCAGCATTACCTTGAGATGGATCTGCATGGCCGCCATGGCGCACAGCAGTTGACCGATTTCGTTGTGGCAGCCGATGTCGATCTCGCTGTGCAGGTCGCCCTGGGCGATGCGGTCGAAGATTTTATTGGCTTGCCGCAGCGGGTGGATGATGGCGCGGACCAGGAGCATGGCGGCGATGGCGGCCAGCAGCAGGCCGATGACCGTCCCTCCGATCGCCAGGTTGCGGATCAATTCGTAGCGCGTAATCGTACTCTCGTATTCCGCCTTGGCGGTCGCCATGGTCTGTTTCAGCAGCGCATCGGAGGCGGCGGCCGCCGCCTTGTAGAGCGGGTTGATCTTCTTGAGCAGAACTTCGTTGGCGCGGTCGAACTCGCCGGCGAGAATCGCCTCGCGGGCAACCATCAGCCCCTCGGTGACGTACTGCTTGCGGGCAGCGGCGTAACGCTCGGCCAGCACCCGCTCCTCGGGCGTCAGGTTGCGCCGGTTGTATTCCTCAACGATAGCCGTGATCTCGTCACGGTTCTTGATTATCGAGTCGGTATGGAGGCTGGTCGGATGATCGTGCATCTTCGAGAAGGGATTTTCCGGATTGTGTTGAATCGCCAGCATGACCTGGCTGCGATTTTCGTTCATCAGCAGCATGATGCGGTTGATCATGTTGGAAGGCTCCAACCGGTCGCGGTAGGTGGTTTCCAGCGCCTGGTTGGACATGACGATGCCGGAAAGCCCGATACCGCCGCCGCCCAGCATTATCAAGGCCATGAAAGCCATGATCATCGCCAGGCGGGCATGGATGGACAGGTTCTTCCAGAATCCGCTGCGCGGAATCGGCGCCTTGGTCTGATTGAGTTGCTTGTACAGCGCTTCGGCGGCATTGATCTGGTCGCGGGAAGGTTCGGTGCGCACCGACATGTAACCGATGGTTTCGTTGTGCGTGCGAATGGGCACGACGAAAGCCTCCACCCAGTAATGGTCACCGTTCTTGCAGCGGTTCTTGACGATGCCGCGCCAGGGTTGTCCTTTTTTGATCGTGTCCCACAACCAGGCAAAGGCTTGAGGCGGCATGTCGGGGTGGCGGATCATATTGTGGTTTTTGCCGATCAGCTCTTCCCGGCTGAAGCCGCTGAGTTCGATGAAGGCATCGTTGGCGTAGGTGGTGATGCCTTTGAGATCGGTTTTTGAAACGATCAGCTTGCCTTTGGGAAAGGGTTTTTCGATTTGCGTGACAGGAAGGTTAGTTTTCATTACCGCTCCATTTTTTATTGCTGTTAAACAATGTATTGGAAAATCAGTCCTGTAAACTTTTGTAGACTATATTTCGTGGACTGCCAGTTTGCAACGCCCCATTTTTGGAATACATGGATGAACGCTTTACTTTCCGCGCAGACATTGACCGCACCTGCATTTCCCAAATCAAGCGCGGCGCGGGGAATCCTTCCCTGCAGGTGTTGCCGCACCTGGCCGGGGTGCCGTAGATATAATTTGCAAAACTTGTGGAAGGATATGGTGGCGGGAGTCTTTCCCGAAGCCCGTGATACGCGGGAGCGGAGGGTGTCCACTGAGGGGGCGATGCCGCGGACTGCCTCGAGCGGCCGGGAAGGGCATGGAGTCAATAGCATTTTTCTATGTTGTTGACGGAATTGCGGCCAAAATGCGGGCAACTCAATCGCCCGCCTCACCTATGCCTGGCAATCCCTCAATCATAGAGCTATCGCTCCTTAGATCGGGTCTTTGCGTCCCCGCCTTTCGGTCGGGTATGCCTTTTTCAGGTTTGCTGCACTGAACTACAAGGTTATGCCGCTTTGCCGCAGCATAAAAATGTTATATGTCATGTGCAAATGGAATATATATATTACAGGATAATAATCGGGTGTGGTTGTCTTAAACGAGACATAACAAAATATTAATAATGGCTGGTTGATGCGAATCAACCGCAGGTCTTATTTCATCGTGCCGTTCTCGATCTGGTGTAGTTCGCGGAAACGCTTCTTGTCATCCTCGAATCTGGCGCGAATGGCTTCCATCTCCTGCCGCCTCTGCTTGACCATCTCCTGCAGGTGCTGCATTTCCTTTTCGGTTTCCTGGACTTCCTGCTGCAGGTAGGCCGGCACCGGCTTGTTCCTTGCCGTGAAGGTTCCCGCTTTCTTGCGGGATTCATCCAGGCGCGGCTGGACCTGCTTGATGCGCAACTCCGTACCCTGAATCTGCAAGGTGCCTTGCTGCAGGTTGCGGTCGCGCACCAGGTCAATTTCCTTCTCGGTGGTGTAGGTGTTGAGCAGCGCCCTGTCGCGGCGCTGCTGCTCCTCCTTTTTCCGCTCTTCTTCTTTTTTTCGCGCTTGCTCATCTTCCCTGGCTTTGCGCTGCTCCGGCGTGAGGGCGGCATCGGTTTTCTTGATCACCAGGCCTTCTTTGCTCAGCTCGACATTGCCCTGATTGGCATATTGGGGAGGGATGGTGTCGCCGAAATGGGTCTTGCCGTTCTCGTCCACCCACTTGTACATCTTCGCCGCAGCGGGAAAGCTCAACAACGTTAGCATCAGCAGGGAAACGATATAGCGCATGGGAAAGCTCCTCCTGGTTAAACGGCCGAAACGCCGTAGCTTTTTTTGTATTCTAGAACAGCTTGTAGCTTCTGCGCCATCTCCGGCTGGTGCTGCAAATAGCCGATCATGTCGTCGAGCGTGGCGATGCTCACCACGGGTATGCCGTAATTTTGCGTGACTTCCTGGGTGGCGGACAAATCTCCCGTGCCGCGTTCCTGCCGGTCGAGCGCGATCATCACGCCGCAGGGCGCCGCCCCGCTTTCCTTGATCAGCGCCACCGATTCGCGCACCGAAGTGCCTGCCGAGATCACGTCATCGACGATCAGCACCCGGCCGGCAAGCCTGGCGCCGACAATCGCGCCGCCCTCGCCGTGATCCTTGGCCTCCTTGCGGTTGAACGCAAACGGCAGATTGCGCCCGTGCCCGGCAAGCGCCACCGCAATCGCCGCGACCAGGGGGATTCCCTTGTAGGCCGGGCCGAACAACATGTCGAACGGAAACGGCGCGGCAAGAATGGCTTTGGCGTAAAATTGCGCCAGTTGCCCCAGCGATTCGCCATCGTTGAACAGGCCGGTATTGAAGAAATAGGGGGAGAGCCGCCCGGCCTTGGTCTTGAACTCGCCGAAACAGAGCACCTTGCGCTCGATGGCGAAGCGGATGAAATCCTGACGAAAATCCTGCATGGTTCTGCCTTGATTACTGGAGAAATAGATTGCGCATTATAACGCTTAACCTCAACGGCATCCGCTCCGCCACCAGCAAAGGCATGCTCGCATGGCTGCCGCAGCAGCAGGCCGACATCGTCTGCCTGCAGGAACTCAAGGCGCAGTTGCCCGACCTGACGCCGGAGATGCACAATCCGCCAGGCTTTCGCGGCTACTTTCATTGCGCTGAAAAGAAAGGCTACAGCGGCGTCGGCATCTACTCAAGGAATCAGCCGGACAATGTGGTCGAAGGCATGGGCATCGCCGAAATAGACGCCGAGGGCCGTTATCTCCAGGCCGATTTCGGCAAGCTCAGCGTGATCTCGCTCTACCTGCCATCCGGCTCCAGCGGCGAGGAACGGCAGGCGGCCAAGTTCCGCTTCATGGACTATTTCGCACCCCACCTGGCAGAGCTGAAAAGCCAAGGGCGGGAGGTCGTGCTGTGCGGCGACTGGAACATCGCCCACAAGGAAATCGACCTCAAGAACTGGAAATCCAACCAGAAAAATTCCGGCTTCCTGCCCGAGGAGCGTACCTGGCTGACCAAGGTGTTCGATGAAATCGGCTGGGTGGATGTCTATCGCCGGCTACATCCCGAAGCCACTGGCGACGCCTATACCTGGTGGTCGAACCGGGGGCAGGCCTGGGCCAAGAATGTGGGTTGGCGGTTGGATTATCAGATTGCTACGCCGGGGATTGCGGCGAAGGCGAAAGGGGCTGTCGTCTACCGGGAGCAGAGGTTTAGTGATCATGCGCCGCTGACGGTGGATTATGAGTGGGATTTATAGGCAGTGGCTGAATGGCGTACTTCGGGCATTCAACACTAGTATTAAGGGGCGGTGCGCTTTAGCGCCCCGCCCCGCTTGATGGATTAGTCATTGGCTTTGCTGTGGTGGTAATACAGATAGGCCAGCCCAATAGGTGCAATGAATATTGCCGCAGACCAGCAAATAGCCATAGTCATTATTTTTACAAATAACATGAGAAGCGCATTAACGAAAAACACATTTTCGCCCATGAGAAAGCGCATCACGCTTTCATAGACAAATCGCGAATACGGATACAGCAGCGTATTGATTGCCATAAATATGACCATGCTGATTTGGATAGGGTGCGAACCTTGGATCACCATGAAATACATGAGTAATGGGAAAAGTAACCCAAAAAAGAGTTGGCGGAAATAGTACTGAGGCGACAAGCCGCCGAAAGTTTTTGCGATTACTGGGTGCATAAAATTCTCCATTGAAAGTTGATTGGGTAGTGGCTAGCAGCTATTAGCCGGACACATGTGTCCGGACTTTGATTGATAATGCGGGCACTCATAATGCCATCTTAATCGCTTGATATGCACGATGAATTTATGGTGTTTCCAAATTTCATCGTGCTAGATGGTTTTGTTGCGCTGCGCGCAGATTATTTAGATGCCGGGCTGCCCCCGGCACCCAAACATCGGTGCGCGTGGCGCACCCTACGCGTGCTAACAGCGGATACTTTGGTGGCACAGTACCCCGGCCTGGTGAAGCAAGTTCAATCCTTGATCGGAAGGGTAGAGTTTCCCCGGATTTCACTTCGTTCCATCCGAGCTTGCTTTCCCAGCTGGCCGCGAGCGATGGGAGTGGTACGCGGAGGCCATCCGTTTTAACATCAACAGCACTTATCCCTGTTTTAGCAACGCCTCAAACTGTTCAATAGGCACCGGCTTGCCAAATAGATACCCTTGGTAGTGAGTGCAGCCATTTTCCAGGAGAAGTTGCTGTTGCTCTTTCGTCTCTACCCCTTCGGCAATGACCCCCAGCTTCAGGCTGCCTGCCATGGCTATGATGGTGCGCACAATCGCTTTATCGTTGCTATCGAAGGTAATGTCGCGCACGAACGACTGATCGATTTTGAGTTGATTGAGTGGCAGCCGTTTGAGATATTGCAAGGAGGAATAACCGGTGCCGAAGTCATCCAATGAGAATTGGACGCCGACTTCTTTCAATGCGTTCATGGTTGCAATGATGTCTTCTATATCGTCCAGCAACAGGCTTTCAGTCAGTTCCAGCTTGAGCAGCAACGGATTGATGGCATGACGTTGTATGAGAGATTGAACGTCGGTTACGAAATTAGCCTGGCGGAATTGCTTGGCACTCACGTTCACCGCTAGAACAAGGTCACGGGTTAGTGCATCTTGCTGCCATGTCTTGATCTGGGCGCAAGCCGTCTCCAGCACCCATTGCCCGATTGGCAGAATCGCCCCGGTTTCTTCCGCCAGAGGAATGAATTGTGCGGGAGACATTAAACCCCGCTTAGGGTGTATCCAGCGGATCAATGCCTCTGCACCCAATGGACGGTGCGAACCGTCCACCTGGATTTGGTAATGCAAACGGAATTGCTGGTTCTCAAGTGCTATGTGCAATTCGCTTTCAAGGGCTGCGCGGGCGTTGATGATCTCCTGCATCTGCGGGTCGAAGAAGCGCAGGGTGTTGCGACCGGCATTTTTGGCCTGATACATGGCGATGTCGGCTTGTATCATAAGTTCATTTATCGACTGCGGACTGTCGTTGAACAGGGTGGCACCGATGCTGGCGGAGCTGCGGCATTCGTGCGCGGCAAGCCGGTAAGGCTGGTTGAGTGAGGCGAGAATTTTCTCGCCGACGGCTTCCGTCTGTGCCGCCGCTTCCAGGGAGTCTTTGCTCAGGTCTTCCAGCATCACCACGAACTCGTCACCGCCGATGCGCGCAACGGTGTCGCCTTCGCGCACGCAAGACTCCAAACGTTGCGCTACCTGTTGCAGAAGCAAGTCCCCGATGTCATGACTAAGGGTGTTGTTGAGAGTCTTGAAATCGTCTAGATCAATGAACAGCAACGCTCCCGTCCATCCGTTACGCGCACTGGAAGCGAAAGCATGGTTGAGGCGATCCAGTAGAAGCCGCCGGTTGGGCAGGTGAGTGAGCGGGTCGTAGAACGCCAGATGGTTGATCTCTTCTTTCGCGATGGCGCGCAATTTTGCTTCGCTCTCTTGCAAAGCGGATTCGGTGGCCTTGCGTTTAGTGATGTCCTGCACGAAGATAAAACTGTACTCCTCGCCGTTGTGCGAGATGTAATTGCAGGTCACCTCGACAGGGAAGATCGTGCCATCCTTGCGTTGGTGGCGCGTCTCTTTGTTGATGGTGCCATTTTCTCTCAATCGCTCCCACGTGAAAGCCCATGCTTCGGGCGGGACATCTGGATCGAACTCCCAAGGATACATGCCGACCAGCTCTTCACGGCTATACCCAAGACATTGGCAGGCATATTCGTTGGCGTACAACACTTTGCCCGTTGGGCTTAGCCGGTAAAAAGCGCTCTTACTTTTTTCGATCGCGATTTTTGTCAGCCAAGCTTCGTTGTCGATCAGTTCGCTGACTTTCGAATAGAGATGCACGATATCAAAATTTCCGTTTTATGGAAGCTGCCGGACATAAACTTACGGGCAATGATTCTTGCCATAGGCAACCAGTTCGTACTCTAGCCGAATAACATAAGAGAAGCAAACTCCGTGGAAACAAACACAACACTAATGGATTCTGCGTGTTATGCCGAAACGCATTTCCAAGCCCAAGCTAAATCAGTTTGAAAAATCCTTAAAGGGGACGCTCGCCTATAACATTCGATTACTTCGTTTTGAGAATGGGATTTCACAGGAAGAACTGGCATTCCGCTGTGAGTTGGACAGAACATATATCTCGGCGGTGGAGCGCTGTGTGTGGAATGTCTCGCTGGGCAACATCGAAAAAATTGCTGATGCGTTAAATGTAGAACCATGGAAACTATTGGTTCCGCCAAGGCAGGCATAATCGTTGACGTACAATACTTTGCCCGTTGAGCCAAGCCGGTAAAAAGCGCTCTTTCTTTTGTCGATCGCGATTTTTGTCGGCCAGAATTCGTTATCGATCAGTTGACGAGCGGCGATGTTTTCATCCGTGGCAGTGTTCTTTGAGCTTTGCATTTTTTCTGTTGTTACACTCACCCAGCTACCTTGGTCTCGTTTCAACAACCACCGGAATATAATTTCTGGCAGAACGTTTGATTGTGGGTTAGCGGTGCCAATATGGTTCCAAATTTAAAAATATAACCTTACTGCCCAAATTAATAATAGGACAATAAACATACACGCCGTATTCGTATCATCGCCAATTGCCTAACGGGTGAATGGCAGCCCGCGTAGGGCGCAATCGTTATTGCGCCGAAAACCAGCGTTGGCACATGAACAACAAGCGTAGTGCATTGCATCCTATTCGAGCTAGGCTATGCAGATTGATATCCGGTGCCGATATCGTGGTCTGGCAGCTACCTCAGCCGGTGTCGGGCTGTTCCCACGCTTTCAAGTACCGGTTGGCGTTCGTGGTCAAAGGCGTGTGTGTGCTGCGCTATGATAATGAAGTGGACAAGGGCGATCATAAGCATTTCGGCGACGATGAAATGCGCTATGAGTTTTCCAGCCCGCGCCGGCTAGTGGCTGATTTCATGAACGATGTGAGGAGGTGGCAAGATGAACATAGTCACACTTGAGGTGCGCTCGCTGGCTGATACGCTATCCGATGTGGCGCTGGCGATGGAGACCGGCGAAGCGTCTTCGCCGCGTCTGGCTTTCGAGTCGCCGGAGCTTTTGTTCAAAGTGCTGACCGCCAAGCGCTGGGAATTGCTGCGCACCATGGCAGGGGCGGGGCCGATGACGATTCGCGAGGCGGCACGGCGTGTGGGGCGCGATGTAAAAGCGGTGCATGGCGACGTGACTGCGCTGCTCAATACCGGCATTCTGGACAAGAAAACCGATGGCAAGATCGTTTTTCCGTTTGACGCGGTGCATGTGGATTTCATGCTGAAAGTCGCATAAGCACGAAAGCTGGCCGAATAACTTGAGAGTGCGCTGCCCTACAAATATTTATCCTCCCCATCCCGCCAAGGCGCCACCTTGAGCAGCAGCGCCATCCCCGGCAGCGCCAGCGCAGTGCATAGCAGGAAGAAGGAAACCCAGCCCAACTGCTCGACCAGGAAGCCGGTGGAGGCGTTGATGAAGGCGCGCGGCACCGCCGCCAGGCTGGTGAACAGGGCGAACTGGGTGGCGGTGTAAAGCGGGTTGGTGGTGCGGGCGATGAAGGCGACGAAGGCCGCCGTGCCCAAGCCCACGCCCAAGGCTTCGAAACCGATCACCAGGGCGAGCACCACCTTGTCGTGGCCGATCGCCGCCAGCGCGGCGAAACCCAGGATCGACACCACCTGCACCACGCCGAACAGCCACAGCGCGCGGTTGATGCCGAGGCGCATCATCCACACCCCGCCCAGCAACCCGCCGATGACGCTGGGCCATAGACCGGCGTGCTTGGCGATCAGGCCGATGTCGGTCTTGGTGAAGCCCATGTCGAGGTAGAACGGTGTGGCCAGGGCGGTGGCCATGCTGTCGCCGAGCTTGTAGAGAAAGATGAAGCCGAGGATCCACAGCGCGGCGCGCCAGCCCCTGCGGTCGATGAATTCGCGGAACGGTTCCACCACGGCCGCCCGCAGTGTTCTCGGGCCGGTTTTGACGAGGTCGGGTTCGCCCACCATCAGCGTCATGGCGAGGCCGGGCAGCATGAACAGCGCGGTGATCAGGAACACGCTGCTCCACGGCAAGTGGTCGGCCAGGATCAGCGACAGCGAACCCGGCACCAGGCCGGCGAGGCGGTAGGCGTTGACGTGGATCGCATTGCCCAGCCCGAGTTCCACGTCGAGCAGGATTTCGCGGCGGAAGGCGTCGATCACCACATCCTGCGTGGCGGAAAAGAAGGCGAGCGCCAGGGCGAGGTAGGCGATGCTCCAGAGATCCTGCCTGGGCTCGAACCAGCCGAACAGCGGTATCGATATCAGCAGCGCGATCTGGGTCAGCAGCAGCCAACCGCGCCGCCGACCCATCGCCGGCCAGGTGAAGTGATCCAGCAACGGCGACCACAGGAACTTCCAGATATAGGGAAGCTGGATCAGCGCGAACAGGCCGATCACCTTGAGGTCGACCTGCTCGGAGCGCAGCCAGGCGGGCACCAGGCTGATCAGGAAATACAGCGGCAGGCCGGAGCTGAAGCCGGTAAAAATGCAGATCAGCATTTTGCGGGTGAAGATCGACTGCCAGAGATTTGCGGATTTTGCGGGCATTGACGGCGTTGATTGATCTGGAGGCGTTACCTTACCTGAAAATACGGCACAGAAATAGCAAGCTCTTCGCTTTGTAGGATGGGGCCGGCTGTGTCAAAATGCGCGTCCATGACTTTTTTACATTCCCAGAATCCATGCCTGAAGCCAGCCTGATCTCGGCGTTGCTGGTCGGCCTGCTCGGCGGCACGCATTGTGTCGGCATGTGCGGCGGCATCGTCGGCGCACTCAGCCTGCAGATGCCCGCCAACGTGCCGCAATGGCGTTTCCACCTCGCCTACAATCTCGGCCGGCTCGCCAGCTATTGTGCTGCAGGCGCGCTGGTCGGCGCGGCCGGGGCAAGCAGCCTGATGCTGAGCGGCATGCTGCCGATCAAGCTGGTGCTGTATCTGCTGGCCAACCTGATGCTGATTGCCCTCGGCCTGTATCTGGCCGGCATGTCCCATGTCGTGATCCAGATCGAGCGCCTCGGCAGCGCAATCTGGCAGCGTTTGCAGCCTTATTCAAAACATCTTCTGCCGGTGAAAAGCGTGGGGCAGGCGTTCGGCCTGGGCGCGCTGTGGGGCTGGGTGCCCTGCGGACTGGTCTACAGCATGCTGGTGTCGGCCATGGCCAGCGGCAACGCGGCAGACGGCGGCATGATGATGCTGGCATTCGGGCTGGGCACCTTGCCCAACCTGCTGGCGATGGGCTATTTTGCCCGGCAGTTGAAGAACTTCATGCAGCACAAGGGGGTGCGTTTCGCCGCCGGTATGCTGGTGGCGGGCTTCGGCGTGCTCGGTCTGTACCGGCTGGCGATGCTGTAGTCCAATGGAATTTTAAGTCGCTACGCCTTTTCGAAACGATAGACCGCAAGATTTCCCAGCAGGTTCGGCAACAAGGTCACATCCTCGCCGTTGCACATGACATGGCGCTCGAGGATGCGCACGCCGTGGTCGCGACAGAACACCTCGAAATCGACAAAGGTGCACAGGTGGATGTTGGGCGTGTCGTACCACTGGTAAGGCAAATCCTTCGATACCGGCATCCGCCCCTTGATGATCTGGATGCGTCGACGCCAGTAGCCGAAATTGGGGATGGTGACGATGCCTTGCCGACCGACGCGCAGGATTTCCTTCACCACCAGTTCGATGTTGCGCATCGCCTGCAGCGTCTGCGACAGAATGACCAGATCGAACGACTGCGGTTCGAATCCGGACAACCCCGCTTCCAGGTTCATCTGGATCACGTTCACGCCCTTTTCGACGCAAGCGAGAATATTGGCATCGGCGATCTCGATGCCGTAGCCATGCGCGTTGCGTTCTTCCTTCAGGTATTTCAGCAGGCTGCCATCGCCGCAGCCGAGGTCGAGTACATTCGCCTCCGCTTTCACCCATCGGGCGATAGCCGCGAAATCGGCACGGGTATTGATCGACGGGCTCATAATCCCATCCGATCGGAACAAGCGCTCTTCACGTTTGCCTCCTCTCCCGCTCGCGGGAGAGGATTGAGGTGAGGGCAGCCCCCCGGGAGAGAGTTAGGAGAGAGGGAGACGATGTTGTTCAGGTAGGCCCGCACCAGGTTGTGGTAATGCGGGTCGGGCATGAGGAAGGCGTCGTGGCCGTGCGCCGCGGTGATTTCCGCGTAGCTCACGTTGAGGTCGTTGTCCAGCAACGCCTTGACGATTTCGCGCGAGCGGCCCGGTGCAAAGCGCCAGTCGCTGGTAAAGGAAATTACCAGAAATTCGGCCTGGGCGGGCTTCAGCGCTTCGCCTAATGAAATGCGGTGATGGTGGGTGGGGTCGAAATAGTCGAGCGCCTTGGTCATCAGCAGATAGGTGTTGGCATCGAAGCTGTCGGCGAACTTGTCGCCCTGATAGCGCAGGTAGGATTCGACCTCGAATTCCACGCCGTAGCCGAACTGGAACACCTCGTTCTTGAGGATGCGGCCGAATTTTTCGCCCATCACGTCGTCCGACAGATAGGTGATGTGGCCGAGCATGCGCGCCAGACGCAGGCCGCGCCGGGGCACCACGCCATGGGCGTAGAAGTCGCCGCCATGGAAATCGGGGTCGGTCAGGATGGCCTGCCGCGCCACATCGTTGAAGCCGATATTCTGCGCAGTCAATCCCGGCGCGGAGGCGATCACCAGTGCATGGCGCACGCGCTGCGGATGCAGGATGCTCCAGGAGAGTGCCTGCATCCCGCCCAGGCTGCCGCCGATCACCGCGGCAAAGGCTCCGATGCCGAGTCGGTCGGCCAGCCGTACCTGGGTTTCCACCCAGTCTTCCACCGTCACGATCGGGAAGGCCGCGCCGTAAGGCTTGCCGGTTTTCGGGTCAATACTGGAAGGGCCGGTCGAACCGTGGCATCCCCCCAGATTGTTGAGACCGATGACAAAAAAACGCGCGGTATCGACCGGCTTGCCGGGACCGATCATGTTGTCCCACCAGCCGGGTCGCTTTTCCTGCGCGGAATGGAAGCCCGCTACATGATGGTTTCCGGAGAGGGCATGGCAAACCAGGATGGCGTTGGATTTATCCGCGTTGAGCGTGCCGTAGGTTTCATAAACCAGGTCGTAAGCGTCCAGCACGGCACCGCTTTTCAGCGTGATCGGCGCATCGAAGTGCAGGGTTTGCGGCGTCACGACGCCGACGGAGTCGGGTTGCAGGTGCATGGTTGAAATTATAACGTTATTCGGGGCATTCAAGCATTCAGGCGCGCCAGCAACTGATGCAGCTTCTCCGGCTCATGCGTTTTCAGCATTTTCTGTGCGATGCTGGTGACGTGGGGCAGGTTGGACTTGAGTATCTGCTGCTTGACCTTCAGCACGTGGGCCGGGTGCATGGAAAATTCGCGCAGTCCGAAGCCGAGCAATAGCCGGGTGAGGTTGGCGTCGCCCGCCATTTCGCCGCACACCGAAACCGGGACGCCGGCCTTGTTCGCGGCGGCGATGGACATGGCGACAAGTTGCAGCACGGCCGGATGGAGCGGGTCGTAAAGGTGCGCCACGGTGTCGTCGGTGCGGTCGATCGCCAGGGTGTACTGGATCAGGTCGTTGGTGCCGATGGACAGGAAATCGAGGTGCTTGGCGAACGCCTGTACCGACAGCGCGGCGGCGGGAACCTCGATCATGCCGCCGATCGGGATGTTGGCGGCGAACGGAATCTCCGCCAAAGCCAGTTCCTGCTTGGCATGCACGATCAGGTGCAGGGTCTGGCGCAACTCGCTCAGCGAGGACAGCATCGGGATCAGGATGCGGATGTTGCCATAGTGGGAGGCGCGCAGGATGGCGCGCAACTGGGTGTGGAACATCTGCGGCTCGGCCAGGCACAGGCGAATGGCACGCAGCCCCAGCGCCGGGTTGTCGCCGCTGCGGTCGGCGAATCTGAGCTGCTTGTCCGCGCCCAGATCCAGGGTGCGGATGATTACCGGCAAGCCTTTCATGTCCTGCGCCACCTTGCGGTAGGCGGCAAACTGTTCTTCTTCGTCGGGCAGGTCGTCGCGGTTGAGGAACAGGAATTCGCTGCGGAACAGGCCGATGCCCGTGGCGCCGGATTCTTTTACCTGCGGGATGTCCTGCGGCAATTCGATGTTGGCATGCAGTTCCACCACCGTGCCGTCGAGCGTGGTGGCAACCGTGGACTTGAGGCGCTTGAGCTTCTGTCTTTCGATTTCCCACTGGCTCTGCCGAAGCTTATATTCGGCCAGAATCTGTTTGTCCGGGTTGACGATTACCACGCCCTGCTGCCCGTCCACGATCAGCAACTCGCCCTCGCGGATCAACTGGCGTGCATGGTGGAGCGCGACAATCGAGGGGATGTTCAGGCTACGGGCGAGAATCGCCGTGTGCGAAGTGGTGCCGCCGACATCGGTAATGAATGCGGCAAAACGCTGTTGCTTGAACAGCATCATGTCCGCCGGACTCAGATCGTGCGCCACCAGAATCCGGCTCAGATCGGAGCTGGCCGGCGGGCTGACCGGGCCGGGGTGGCCAAGCAGGGTCTTGAGCACGCGCTCCACCACCTGCACCACGTCGGCCTTGCGCTCGCGCAGGTAGTCGTCCTCGATCTGGTCGAACTGGGTAAGCAGCGCTTCCATTTGCTGCTTTAGCGCCCATTCGGCGTTGAAGCGCTTGCTCCGGATCAGATTGACGGTATCCCTGGACAGCATGCTGTCGCCCAGAATCAGCAGATGCAGGTCGAGAAACGCATCGAACTCCGCCGGCGAGCCGGCGGGAATGTTCGCCCGCAATGATTCCATCTCAAGGCGCGTGGTTTCGATTGCCGCCTTGAAACGGGCGATTTCGTCCGGAACCTGCGCCGCGGGCAGGGTGAAAAGAGGCACCTCCAGCACGGCATGGGAGATCAGATGGGCATAGCCGATCGCGATGCCGCCGGATACGCCGACCCCGTGCATGGCAAAACTCATGGGAACTCCCGGATGCAGGCCATCTTTATTCACCCTCGCCGAAGCGATCTCCGATCAGGGCAACCAGAGCCTGCATCGCCTCGTTTTCATCCACGCCCTCGATTTCGAGGTGGATGGTGCTGCCCTTGCTCGCCGCCAGCATCATCACGCCCATGATGCTCTTGGCGTTGACCCGGCGCTCGTTGCGCGTAATCCAGATTTCGCTCTTGAACTGCCCGGTCAACTGGGTGAGCTTGGCGGAAGCGCGGGCGTGCAGGCCGAGCTTGTTAATGATTTCAACGTCTTGTTGTAACATCACAGGCTTCCCGGGTAACATGGATAACGCCTTCGAGTCCGCCGGATAGAGCCTTTTGCGCGACCGTTTCCAAAGGTTCGTTGCGATAAGTAAGTGCCCGCACCAGCATCGGCAGGTTAACCCCGGCGACGCACTCCACCCGGGCGGGCTCGACCAGGCGGCAGGCAATGTTGCTTGGCGTGGCGCCATACATGTCGGTCAGGATCAACACGCCACCACCCGAATCAAGTTCGCCGATCAGTTTCTGTACCTGCGGCAACAGCGCAGCGGGGGCGTCGTGAACAGCCACGCCAAACTGCGACAGTTGCGTCTGAGGTCCGCCGAACACATGGTTGGCACAGTGAATCAGGCTGTCCCCCAGAGTGCCGTGCGCGATGATTAAGATGCCGATCATTGATTATCCTTAGCTTGCCGCCAAAACAAAACGCGATTTTACCTCAGGAATCAGGGAACTTCATGCAGAGATAAGCCTTTTTCCTGAAAATCCAGACGCTTTCTCATTGAAGGCGTCAGATAAATTTCGCCGTGCTCGTCGATCAGCATGGCGTTTTCCACCCCCATGGCTTTCACTGCGGCGCGCCAGCCTTTCACCCCGGCGATGAAGGCCGGCTTGGATGCGACGTCGGACAGCGTGCCGGCCATGCTCCCCTTCGGCACGATCACGGTCACTGCCTGTACGCCTTGCGCCGGGTAACCGGTGCGCGGGTCTATGATGTGGCAATAGCGCTTGCCGTCGAGCAGGAAATAGCGCTGATAATCGCCCGAAGTGCCGATTGCCTCGCCGTCATGGAGTGCCAGCGAGGCAATCGCCCCGGGCTTGCGCGGATGCTGTATGCCGACGCGCCAGGGTTGGCCGTTGCGGCTGCCGATCGCCATGATGTTGCCGCCGATGTTGATCAGCGCCCCCTTCACGCCCTGCTCCCGCAAATAGTCCGCCGCCAGATCGAGCGCATAACCCTTGGCATAGCCGCCGAGATCGAGCTGGACAGCGGAGTTTTTGCTGTAAAATTCGATGCCCTCGATCACGATATCGGCCATGCGCGGGTCGGCCTTGACCAGGGCTTCGATTTTTTTGGGGTCGGGGCGCTGCGGTTCGAAGGTGTCGCTCTGAAACCCCCATAGCTTGATCAGTTTGCCGATGGCCGGGTTGAACAGGCCGCCCGACATTTCCGAAAAACGCGTGGCGTTGCGGATGATCGGGACCAGGCCGGGCACCACCGCCGCTTTCGCCGGGCTTTGCGCGAACACCGCATTCATCCGCGACAGCGAGCTCGGTTCCCAGGCATGCAGGGTGCGGTGCAGATAATCGAAGTCGGCCAGCACTTTGCCCGCCAGTTGCTTGGCGCGCGCTTCATTCTCGCCGGCAATCGTCACCTCCACCATGGTGCCGAAGACGAAGCTTTGTTCGCGGTAGGTCGGAGGCTCCTTGGCGCAGCCGGTCAAGGTTGCCAAGCAGGCAAAAACAAAAAGCATCATTAACCGCAGAGGCGCAGAGGCGCAGAGGGATTTCAACAAAAGCTTTTCTCCGCGCCTCTGCGCCTCTGCGGTAAAAAAATTCAGGCGCATTTCCGCTCCAAAGCATCCACGAACATCCCCGCCACATCGAAGCCGGTCTGGCTCGATATCTCCTGCATGCCGGTCGGGCTGGTGACGTTGATCTCGGTGAGGTAGTCGCCGATCACGTCGAGCCCCACCAGAAACAGTCCGGCCTCGCGCAGCTTGGGTCCGAGCGCGGCGGCGATTTCCCTGTCCCTGTCCGTCAGCGGTTGCACCACCCCCTTGGCGCCGACGGCGAGGTTGCCGCGGGTTTCGCCCTCCTTCGGGATGCGCGCCAGCGCATAAGGGACCACTTCGCCGTCGATCAGCAGGATGCGCTTGTCGCCCTGGGCGATCTCGGGGATGTAACGCTGCGCCATCACCGTTCGGGTTGCCAACTGCGTCATGGTTTCGATGATCACGTTCAGGTTGGGGTCATGGCGCCGGACGCGGAAAATGGAGCTGCCGCCCATCGCATCGAGCGGTTTGAGAATGATGTCGCCATGCTCATCGATGAAATCGCGGATCAGCTTATCCTGCCGGGTGACCAGCGTGGGCGGCATGAACTCGGGGAATTTCGCGGTGGAAAGCTTCTCGTTGAAATCGCGGATCGCCGCAGGCCGGTTGAAAATCCGCGCACCCTGCGCTTCCGCCAGCTCCAGCAGATAGGTGCTGTAAATATACTCCATGTCGAACGGCGGATCCTTGCGCATCAAGACCCCGTCGAACTCGCTGAGCGCGTGCCAGGCCGGCGTTCCAGACGTGTACCAGTGGAGCGCATCATCGAGCAGATCAAGCTCGCAGGCCAGGGCGATAACCACGCCCTCGGCCAGCACCACGTCGCGCTGTTCCATGACGTGCAGCGTGTGGCCGCGCGCATGCGCCGCGCACATCACGGCATAGGTGGAGTCCTTGTAGGTTTTGATGCTCTCCAGCGGGTCAAGAATGATAGCAAGTTTCATGAGGCTACCTTACGCTTGGCCTTTTCCCGGCGGGTTGCCCTCACCTCAATCCTCTCCCGCAGGCGGGAGAGGAGGCAAACGTGAAGGGCGCTTGTTCTGACCCGAGGGATGATCGCGAGCTTCATGGTGCGAGTCGCTCCAGCTCGATGGCCGCGGCCAGCAGCGCCAGCCTGGCCACCACGCCGTAGGCGTAGAAACGGTTCGGCTCGGCATCCGGCGTGCAGAAGGGGTCGGGCAGGGTGCAGGCGGTTTTGAAAGCCAGCGGCTCGAAGCGCATCCCCGGTGCGTTGAGGTTCTCGTCCTTGCCCCGTTCGGTATGGACGCGGTAGAAGCCGCCGACGACGAAGTGATCGATCATGTACACCACCGGCTCGGCCACCGCGTCGTTGATGCTCTCGAAAGTGTAAACGCCCTCCTGGATAATCACCTCGCTGACCGCCAGCCCTTCCTTGACCACCGCCATTTTGGTGCGCTGCTTGCGGTTCAGGTCTCTGACCTCGGAGGCATCTTTCACCGTCATGATGCCCATGCCATAGGTGCCGGCATCGGCCTTGACGATGACGAAAGGTTCCTCGTTGACGCCGTATTCCCGGTATTTTTCACGGATGTCCTGAAGCATTTCGTCGACGTAAGTGGCCAGGCATTCCTCGCCTTGCCGCTCGCGGAAATTGATCCGGCCGCAAGTGGAAAAGAACGGATTGATCAACCACGGGTCGATATGCACCAGCCGGGCGAATTCTTCGGCAACTTCATTATATGCGCTGAAATGGCCCGATTTGCGCCGCGCATGCCAGCCCGCCGCCAGCGGCGGAATCACCGGCTGTTTCAGGTTTCTCAGAATATCCGGAACCCCGGCGGAAAGATCGTTGTTGAGCAGGATGGCGCAGGGGTCGAAGCCGTCCAGCAGCAACCGGTCGCCCTCGCGCCTGATCGGTTCCAGCGTCAGGCTGGCGCCATCCGGCAAGCTCAGCGTGGTGGGCGCGGTGATCTCCGGCAGCAGGCTGCCGATGCGTACAGCAAGACCGGCATGGCGCAGGATTGCAGCGAGCGCTGCAACGTTCTGCAAATAGAAAGTGTTGCGCGTATGGTTTTCCGGAATCAGCAGGAATCGCTGGGCCACCGGGCAAACCTGCTCCACCGCCGTCATCGCCGCCTGCACGCACAGCGGCATGAAGTCGCGATTGAGGTTGTTGAAGCCGCCGGGGAACAGGTTGGTGTCGATCGGCGCAAGCTTGAAGCCGCTGTTGCGCAAATCGACCGAAGCGTAAAACGGCGCGGTATGTTCCTGCCACTGGGTGCGAAACCAATGCTCTATTCTGGGCTGTGCGTCCAGGATGTGCTGCTCCAGTGCGAGCAGGGGGCCGTTAAGGGCTGTGGTCAAATGGGGAACCATTGTTATCCATGCCAGGTTGGGGATTGATTGCGATTGTAGCGGATAAGACCGGGCTCGTCAGGGTTGCGGCCAGAAAGCGTGTCTGCGTTGTTGCAAAGCTTGCCAATGGAACAACCATTGGCTGCGCCTTGCGCCTAGCAGCCATCGCTTTCTGGCCGCAACGCGGAGTATGAAATCGACTGAAATAGGCTCTAAAGCCCGGCGTGGACGTTACCCCAAAAAAAGGCTATGATTCGCGACTGATTTTTCTCCATGCGCCCGTAGCTCAGATGGATAGAGTATTGGTTTCCGAAACCAAGGGTCACAGGTTCGAATCCTGTCGGGCGCACCATTATCATCAAGATGCTACAGAAAAATTCCTGCCTGTTCCCGTGCGATGTGACCATTTTGTGACTATAAAGGGTGACTGGTGTGTGGCCAAAAAACCAATGGTCAACAGCCTCTCCCATGAAATGACCTTTGGTTATTGTGACTGCTGTTCCGTTATTCAATAAACTCAAATAAATCACTAACTGAGCATTTTAAATATCTGCACAGTGCATCAATCACTTCAAGTTCAACATCTTTCAGATATTTCATGATAGAGGCGTGCCACCGTTCCTCTGTTGCCCCCGGTTTCTCTGGCTACATCCACGATCTTTAATTTTCGCTGCGGCGTTTGGGGTTTGCTCGCACATTGGGTAGAATGAAATTTTATTTAATAACCAACCATTTTCAGGGCAGAACCATGTCGCTCACGCCTTCCACCGCAAAAGAAAAAGCCGAAATCCTTTCCGAGGCGTTACCATATATCCGGCGTTTCCAGGACAAGACCATCGTCATCAAGTACGGCGGCAATGCCATGACCGAGGAGCATCTGAAGCAGGGATTCGCCAAGGATGTGGTGTTGCTCAAGCTGGTGGGCATGAATCCGGTGATCGTTCATGGCGGCGGCCCGCAGATCAATGAATTGCTGAAGCGGGTGGGCAAGGAGGGCGAGTTCATCCAGGGTATGCGCGTGACCGACCGGGAGACCATGAACATCGTGGAAATGGTGCTGGGCGGTTCGGTCAACAAGGAGATCGTCAACCTCATCAACCAGCATGGCGGCAAGGCGGTGGGGCTGACCGGCAAGGATGGCGGCTTCATCCGCGCGAGGAAGCTGATGGTGAAGCACAAGGAGAAGGTGGGCGAATATGTCGATATCGGCCAGGTGGGCGAGGTCACGCACATCGATCCCACTCTGGTGACGTTGCTCGATACCCAGGATTTCATTCCGGTGATCGCGCCGATCGGCGTGGGTGAGAATGGCGAGGCCTACAATATCAACGCCGACCTGGTGGCGGGCAAGTTGGCGGAAACCCTCAAGGCCGAGAAGCTGATCCTGCTCACCAACACCACCGGTGTGCTCGACAAGGACGGCAATCTGCTTACCGGGCTGACGGCGGCAAGAGTGGACGAATTGATCGACGACGGCACGATTTCGGGCGGCATGATCCCGAAAATCTCCATGGCCCTGGAAGCAGTGAAGAACGGCGTCAAGAGCAGCCATATTATCGATGGCCGGGTAGCGCATGCGCTGTTGCTGGAGATTCTGACCGACGAGGGTGTGGGGACGCTGATCCGGGCGAACGATTGAAGGGCACCTCTAAAAATCCAGATTTCATCCCAACTGCTGCGTTGCGGAAAAAATTTCTTGCTTACATATCATCCATATGCGGCGCGGCGAAATTTTTTCCGCGCCTTGCATTTGGGCGAACTCTAAATTTTTAGAGGCGCCCTTGAAATTATCGCGAACTTGGGTATTCGATCTCGACAACACCCTGCACGATGCCGATGCGCATGTTTTTCCGCATATGCACCGGGCCATGACCGATTACCTGAAGGCGCACCTCGCCCTCGACGAGGCGGGCGCGAACGATTTGCGCGAGCGTTATTGGCTGCGTTACGGCGCGACCCTGCAGGGTCTGATGCGGCACCACGGCACCGACCCCGAGCATTTTTTGCGGCATACCCACCAGTTTCCGGCTTTGCATCGGATGGTGCTGCGTCAGCGCGGCTTGCGGGCGGCGCTGCAAAAGCTGCCGGGGCGAAAAATAGTGTACTCTAACGCACCGGCTCACTACACTCGCAGGGTGCTCGATTTGCTGGGCATCGCCGATCTGTTCGAGCGGGTGTTCACCATCGAGCATGCCGGTTACAGGCCAAAGCCGGACCCGCACGGGTTCCGCCGGCTGTTCCGCCGTATGGGGCTGAAGCCCTGGAACTGCGTGATGGTCGAGGATACGCTGGCCAATCTTGAAACAGCAAAAAAACTCGGTATGAAGACAGTGCTGGTGGGCGCGCTGCCGAAACGGCCGGGGTACGTCGATCTAAGTGTGAAGTCGGTGCTGCAATTGCCTCGGGCGCAGTATCGTATCCATTAAAGGGGGTTGCCGGTGGTCGTCAATAATCGCATGTTGTTTTTCGTGGTCTTTCTGGCCTGCCTCGGGCTGATGGGCTTCGGTCTGTATCTTCAGCATGTCAAACATCTCGAGCCGTGTCCGTTATGCATTCTGCAGCGCATTGCCTTCATCGCCATCGGCGCCACCGCGCTGGCAGGGGCCATTCATGATCCGGCCCGGAGCGGCTGGGCGGCATATGGCAGTCTGCTGGTAATTTTTTCCTTGCTGGGGGGCGGGGTCGCGGCCTGGCAGGTGCGTTTGCAGCATCTGCCGCCCGATCTGGTGCCGGAGTGCGGGCCGGGGTTGGACTATATGCTCGATGCGTTGCCGCTGGCCAAAGTGCTGCCGATGATATTCAAGGGGTCGGGGGAGTGCGCCGAAGTGACCTGGACTTTCCTCGGCTTTTCCATTGCGCAGTGGGCGCTTGCCTGGTTCGTGCTATTCGCACTGGCAGGCGGGGCGGCCATTTTTCGCCGTCCGCAGCGCAATTATTTCCGGTAAATTCCGTTAACCTTGCCCGATAGTGAAACTGGAGCCGCCATCAATCGGCTCCGGCTTGAACCAGGCAAGCTTGTCATGCAGTTTCACCACATCGCCGACGATGATCAGGGTCGGCGGTTTCATTTTTGCCTCGACGGCGAGTTCGGGCAGGGTTGCCAGCGTGCCGGTGACGACTTTCTGCTGGTAGGTGGTGCCTTGCTGCACAATGGCGGCGGGGGTAGTTGCCGGCAGCCCATGGGCGACCAGTTCCTGGCACAGCGTCGGCAGCCCCAGCAATCCCATATAGATGACGATGGTCTGGTTGGTCTTGGCGATGCCGGTGAGGTCGATGTTGATGCTGCCGTCCTTCAGGTGGCCGGTGACGAACACGCAGGATTGCGCGTAATCGCGGTGGGTCAGGGGGATGCCGGCATAGGAGGAAACGCCGGTGGCGGCGGTAATGCCGGGCACCACCTGGAACGGGATGCCATGAGCCGCCAGGGTTTCGATCTCTTCGCCGCCGCGGCCGAATACGAATGGGTCGCCGCCTTTCAGCCGTAGCACGCGCTTGCCATCCTGCGCGAGCCGCACCAGCAGTTCGTTGATGTTTTCCTGGCGCATGGTGTGATTGTTGCGTTCCTTGCCGACGTAGATGCGCTCGGCGTCGCGCCGCACCAGTTCCAGCACCGCCGGAGAAACCAGGTGATCGTGGACGACCACGTCGGCCTGTTGCATCAGGCGCAGTGCGCGAAAGGTGAGCAGGTCGGGATTGCCCGGGCCGCCGCCGACCAGATAGACTTCGCCGCGCGGCGCGGCATTGCCGTCATCGGCTGTGAGCGTTTGCAGCAGGGCCTTTCTGGCTTCCTGATCCTGTCCGGCCAGCACCATTTCGGCCACCGGACCCTGCAGGATTTTTTCCCAGAAAATACGCCGCATCGGCTGATTGACGAAGTGTTTCTTTACCTGCTCGCGGAAGCTTGCCGCGAACTGCGCCAGTCGGCCGTAGGCGGCCGGAATCAGGGTTTCTATCTTGGCCCGCAGCATCCGCGCCAGCACCGGCGAAACGCCGCTGCTGGAAATCGCCACTACCAGCGGTGAGCGGTCGATCACCGAGGGCATGATGAATGAGCACAGATCCGGGTTGTCCACCACGTTCACCGGGATGCGCAGGGCTTTCGCGGCTTCCGAAACCTGTTTGTTGGTGGCGCGGTCATCGGTGGCGGCGATTACCAGGATGGCTTCGCCAAGATGTTCCTGCTGGAATTTCCCCGCAATATGGGTGATCTCCCCCGCATCTGCCTGCGCTTTCAGGGTGTCGCTCAGTTCGGGCGCCACGACGGTGACGCGCCCGCCGGCCTGCATCAGCATCCCTGCCTTGCGTGTCGCCACTTCGCCGCCACCGATAACCAGGCAGGGTTTGTTCTTGATGTCGAGAAAAATCGGGAAGAAATCCATATCGTAGAATCCGTTAAAGGTAAGAAAGCGGTCAGCTGGTGAGCTGGCCGCTTTGGCTGCTGAGTTTGTGTTCCACGGCAAAAATGGCCGCTTCGACGCGCGAAGTCAGGTTAAGTTTGGAAAGAATGTGCCGTACGTGCAGCTTGACCGTATCGTGGCTGATATCGAGTGCGCGGGCAATGACCTTGTTGCTTTCGCCCTGCGCCAGGTGATCGAGAATTTCCCGTTCGCGCTGGGTGAGCGAATCGAGCATCGAGGCGGAAGCGCTGGCCGGCTGGTCGTCCTGCAGCAGCTTGACCAGTTTCATGGTCATTGCCGGCGCCACCACGGTCTCGCCGCGCGAGGCGCGCAGGATCGCGTCCACCACGTCGTCCGGTTCCATGTCCTTGAGCAGGTAGCCGCGGGCGCCGGCGCGCAGCACGTTGGACAGGTCTTCTTCGGCGTTGCTCACGGTCAGCATCAGGGTGGGGGTGGTGCAGCCTTCCTGGCGCAACTGGCGGAACAGGGTGAGGCCGTCGAGCGGCGGCATGTGCAGATCCATGATCAGCACGTCGGGTTTTTCTTCCCGCAACAGGCGCCGCGCCTCATCCGCATTTCCGGTGATGCCCACCACCTTGATGCTGCCGCGCTGCTCCAGCAGTTCGGCCAGTCCCATGCGGAACAGGGTATGGTCGTCCACCAGCACGACGCGAATCGGTTCGCTCATAGAATCTCCTCCCTGCGCCCGGCGGAAACCGGGAAACTGAGGGTTACGCGGGTGCCGGCCTTTTCTCCGGGGGCGAGGGTGATTTCGGCGTTCATGTGCATGGCCCGTTCGCGCATGATATTGAGGCCGAGATGCATGCCGCTTTCCGTGCCCACCTTGCCGGAGATGCCAATGCCGTTATCCTCGACGCTGAAGACATAGCGGTTTTTACTGATTTCTATGGACAGCCTGACGTGGTTGGCGCGCGAGTGTTTGGACACATTGTTCAGCGCCTCGCGCACGATATGGTAGACCTGCACCTCCAGCTCGGGGCTGAGGTTGATGTCCGGTGCCAGATTGTTGAAGTCGATGGTGATGCCGGTCTTGTCGTAAAAGTTGCCGACGATATCGTACAGCGCCGGCAGCAGACCGCGCGAATCCATGCGATTGCGGAACTGGGTGAGCAGTTCGCGCAGTTCGGCATAGGCCGATTCCAGCGCCTGGCTGAGGTCGTTGACGTATTTGTTGGAGCGGGTTTCGTCGCGGTTTGCCACGGCATCGCGCAACAACGGCAGGCGCATTTTCATGTAGGCCATGGTTTGAGCGAGCGAATCGTGCAATTCGTTGGCCAACATATGACGCTCGTTGGTCAGGGTGATGCGCAGGTTTTCCCGGGTCAGCCTGGCATTTTCCAGTGCCATGCCGAGGTGTTCGCTGATCGAGTGGAACAATAGCGAGACGTCTTCCGGAACCGGGTTGTCGGAAGCCATGAACAGGTTGTATACCCCGAGCATTTTGCCCTGATAGCGCAATGGCACGGCCACCACGCGCTGGCATTGCTTGCCGAAATAGCTGTTGGCGGTGCGTGCTTCGCATACTTTCAGGTTGGTGGTGTCGTGAACGGTATGCTCACGCGCCGTTTCGCCGCAAACGCCGCATTCGAGCGGGATGTAGCGTTCCTTCTCGAGTACTTCCGGCGGCAGGCCAAGGGAGCCGACCAGTCGTAAATTCAAGCCGTCGGCTGTCAATACCCTCACCGCGCCAGCGTCTGCGCCGGCGAGCTTGACCATGGTGCCAAGAAAGCGTTCCAGCAGGGCGTCCAGATTGTTTTCGCTGGACAGGCTGCTGGTGATCTCGGACAAAACCCGCAGCGCCGGAATTTTGTAGTTTCCCTGGGCGGAGGACTTGATCGTGCTGGAGGGGGCGGGCTGAATGCCTGCTTCCTGATTCATCGAATTTTCCTGAAATAATGCATTGGCTGCCAGTGCAGACCGGGGGGCTATTGTAGCCAGCATTTGGACAAAAACAAATGCCTGACCAATTGTAGTAGAGAGCAAGCAGTCAGCGCAATGCCTGGAAATTGGAGTGAAAAATGGCCGGCAAGTTCCATATGAGGCGGACCGGCGCAGTGTGCGTTGGCGTAGAGGCCGCTTGAGAAAATCTGCTTTCCCGATATACTTTGCCGGGCGTAATTAATGGATCAATTCAAATGAACTGGAAATCTGCCGGCGAATTCAAAGACATTCTTTACCACCAGTCTGAAGGTATCGCCAGGATCGCCATCAACCGGCCCGAAGTGCGCAACGCCTTTCGGCCACAGACCGTGAGCGAGTTGATGGAAGCATTTCATCATGCACACATGGACCCCGGCGTCGGCGCCATCATTTTGACCGGTGCCGGCGACCAGGCATTTTGCGCAGGCGGCGACCAGAAGGTGCGTGGCAATGACGGCGGCTATCATGACGAGCAGGGCATCCCCTATCTCAATGTGCTGGATCTTCAGCGCCAGATTCGCGGTCTGCCCAAGCCAGTGGTGGCGATGGTGGCGGGTTATGCCATCGGCGGCGGTCATGTGTTGCATCTGATCTGCGATCTGACCATCGCCGCCGACAATGCCCGCTTCGGCCAGACCGGGCCGCGCGTCGGCAGTTTCGACGCCGGTTTCGGTGCCGGCCTGCTGGCGCGTGCGGTGGGCACCAAAAAGGCCAAGGAAATCTGGTTTCTGTGCCGCCAGTACGATGCGCGGGAGGCACTGGCGATGGGGTTGGTCAACACAGTGGTGCCATTGGCGGAGCTTGAAAGCGAAACGGTCAAATGGTGCAAGGAGATGTTGCAGCTTTCGCCTACCGCGCTGCGCATGCTGAAATCGGCGTTCAACGCCGACACCGACGGTCTGGCCGGGATTCAGGAACTGGCGGGCAATGCGACGGCGCTGTTTTATATGACCGAAGAAGGTCAGGAAGGGCGCAATGCCTGGCTGGAGAAGCGCTCCCCCGATTTCTCCAAATTTCCGCGCCGCCCGTAGGTGCCGCCTGCTACACATGACCAGATCCTCACCCTTTACCCCTCACCCCTCACCTTTGGTTTGGTGGCTGGCGATCCGCCCCAAGACCCTGACAGTATCGCTGACGCCGGTGATGGTCGGCAGCAGCCTGGCCTATGCCGAAACCGGCGTGATTGTCTGGCTGCCGCTGCTGGTGGCGCTGATGGCGGCGATGCTGATTCAGATCGGCACTAATCTGCACAACGATGTCAGTGATTTCGAGCGTGGCGCGGATGGCAGCGAGCGGATTGGCCCGTCGCGTGCCACCGCCTCGGGCTGGCTCGCACCCGCCACCGTGCATCGTGCCGCGTTGGCCTGTTTCGGCGCGGCCGTGCTGATGGGCGTTTACCTGGTATGGTATGGCGGCTGGCCGATTTTTCTGCTCGGGCTTGGTTCTGTTGCTGCTGGCTGGGCCTACACCGGCGGGCCGCGCCCGATTGCCTACAGTGCCTTGGGCGAGTTGTTCGTCTGGCTGTTTTTCGGGTTGGGGGCGGTTGTGGGCAGTTATTATCTGCAAACGCTCGGGCTGGGCATGGATGCCTTCCTTGCGGCGACGATGATCGGTTTGTTTGCCGCCGCCGTAATTGCCGTGAATAACTACCGCGACCTCGACGCCGACCGCAAGATCGGAAAAAACACCCTGGCAGTTCGCCTCGGCCGTACGGGCAGCAAGTTGGAATACGCGCTGCTGATGCTGCTGCCGTATTTGCTTCTGCCCGCGCTAGGCCATTATAAAGGGGCCTGGCTGTCTGCGCTGACGCTGCCGTGGACGGTTTTTCTGATTTTTCGGTTTTGGCGCGAAGCGCCTGGGCCGGTTTTCAATCGCATTCTGGCGCAAACTGCGCAATTGCAGCTGGGTTTTGGTATTTTATTCAGTATGGGACTGTTGTCATGAATATTCGATTGCGTTATTTATCACCCCTGTGTGCGCTGGTATTCGGGCTGACGATTTTTTCCGCCGCTGCGGCGGAGGCGATGCCTTCTTCGGCACCGATTTTTGCCGCCACATTCACCGACCTCGATGGCAAGCCGATGGCTCTGGCGGAGTTGAAAGGCAAGTTGGTGGTGCTGAATTTCTGGGCGACCTGGTGCTCGCCCTGTCGCGCCGAGATTCCTAATCTGGTGGGCGGGCAGAAGAAATATGGCTCGCGTGGCGTGGTGTTTATCGGCGCGGCGCTGGAAGACAAGGCCGAATCGGTGCGCGATTTCGCCAAGGCCTATGAGATCAACTACACTGTGGCGATGGCTGGCAGTGAACAGGGGATTGCCCTGCTGCGGGCGCTTGGCAACAAGATCGCCGGCCTTCCCTTCACTGTCGTGCTCGATCGGCAGGGCAATATCGTCGCCGTCAAGCGTGGTGTCCTGACGCCGGAGCGCCTGCGGCAGATTCTCGATACCCTTCTTCAATAAATTGCGCCTCGTCGGTTGCTCCTTAAGTCCATACAATTTGCCGCTGCGCCAGCCGTGGGTTAGCGCCAGCGGCGGGTTCAGCGTACGCGAGGGCCGGCTTATCCGGCTGGAAACCGATGCGGGGCTGACCGGCTATGGAGATTGTGCACCGTTGCCGCAGGCCGGTACGGAAAATCTGGAAAGCGCCGATTCCCGGCTTGCCGGGTGGGCGGAAGAACTGTCCGGCATGTCGTTGGAGGCCGCACTCGGCCGGCTGGACGCGGCGACGGTCGGCACTCCTGCGGCGCGTTGCGGTTTTGAAACGGCACTGCTCGATCTGCTGGCGCAACAGGCCGGGCTTTCTTTGGCGCGCTGGCTTAATCCAGGTTCTCTCTCTGTGGTTAAAGTGAATGCCATGATCGGCCGCCTTGACCGGCAGACGACCACGCGCGCGCTGGCGGCAGCAAAGGCCGGATTTTCCGTGCTCAAGTTGAAGGTGGGGATGGCGTCACCAAAAGAAGAGATCGCGTTGCTGCGCGATCTGGCCGGTTGTTTGCCGCCGGAAATTTCCTTGCGCCTTGACGCGAACTGCGCCTGGGACCGGAGGGGTGCCGATGAATTCCTCGGCGCGCTGTCCGGTCTGCCGGTGGAGTCGGTCGAGGATCCGCTCGCCAACCCGGATGCCTCTGGCCTGAGCCGTTTGCAAGCCACCGTGCCTTTTCCACTTGCTGCCGACGAGTCCTTGCTGAAGATCGGCGAAGATGCCCTGATCGATCACTTGCCGGTGCGGCGCATCATATTGAAGCCGATGGTGCTGGGCGGACTGCGGCCGGCGCTGTCGCTGGCGCGGCGGGCACAGGGGTCCGGTCTGGAGTGCGTGGTTACGACCACGGTGGACAGCGCGGCGGGTACCCTCGCCACGTTGCACCTGGCGGCCGCCGTGGCGAATGATCTGGCGCACGGGTTGCCGACTTCGGCTTGGCTGGCGAGCGATCTCGGCGTTCCCCCGCAACCGGTTGAGGGTCGTATGCAGCTTGGCAAAGAGCCGGGTTTGGGTTTTACGCTTCTTACAGTATTGATCATTGACACGCCGATACCCGGCGCGAAAATATTTGTTAGTTGATCTGGATCAATTTATTTAGTGGTGCTATATTGCACACATATCAGGACAAAATTGTCTTGTAAGCGGGGTTCCTAAATATGTCGTTATCCATGGGAATGCCGTATGTGGCGCGTCAAAGTGGTCTTTTACTTGAGTTATATCAAAGATTTTTTGGTGTGCTACACTCAATATTACGTGTGCCAAATGACACACTTTTTGTGTGCTTTAAAGGTATCGTGAAGCACGGGGCAGTTTTTTTAATTGGGTTGAAAGGGAGGCGTTATGAAGCTTTTAAATAAGCAGATGGCCACGCTGATTATGGCGGCGGGCATAGGGCTCGCAGCGGTATCAAGCGCTTGGGCCACTGAATCGCTGCAAGACGTAATGAAAGCGCGTGGTTTGTCGCAGCAGGATTTGATGGCTGCGGCCAAAACTTATGTTCCCACCGGCAAGCGCGATGAATTCGTCGCCTTCAGCTCTGGCGGCCAGAGCGGCCAAGTGATTGTGTACGGCATTCCATCCATGCGCATCCTGAAGTACATCGGCGTGTTCACGCCCGAGCCCTGGCAGGGTTATGGCTTCGACGAAGAGTCGAAAGCCGTACTGAATGAGGGTCGTATCGACGGCAAGGACATCACCTGGGGCGACACGCACCACCCCGCACTTTCCGAAACCAACGGCAAATATGATGGCCAGTTCCTGTTCATCAACGACAAGGCCAACCCCCGGATTGCGGTGATCGACCTGCGCGACTTCGAAACCAAGCAGATCGTGGTCAACCCGATTTTCAAATCGGAGCACGGCGGCGCTTTTGTGTCCCCGAACACCGACTACATCATCGAGGCTGCCCAGTACCCTACTCCACTGGCAAACAGGAAGTTCGTTCCGCTTGAGCGCTTCAATGAAGAGTACCGCGGTGGCGTGACCTACTGGAAGTTCGACCGCAAGGCCGGCCGCATCGACGTGAAAAAATCCTTCACGATCGAACTGCCTCCTTACAGCCAGGACTTGTCCGATTTTGGTAAAGGCCCATCCGATGGCTGGTCTTTCACCAATTCCTTCTGTTCCGAGCGTTATGTCGGCGGTATCGAGAAAGGCCGTCCTCCGTATGAGGCCGGTTGCTCCGCAAAAGATACCGACTACATGCACGTGATCAACTGGAAAAAAGCCGCCGAGCTGGTTGCTCAAGGCAAAACCAAGAAGATCAACGGTATGGATGTGATCATGATGGATACCGCTATCAAGGAAGGCATCCTCTACCTGATTCCGGAACCCAAGAGCCCGCACGGTGTCGATGTGACGCCTGATGGCAAGTACATGGTCGTTGCCGGCAAGCTGGATACGCACGTTTCGGTGTATGACTTCGCGAAGGTCATGGCAGCGATCAAGGCCCGTAAGTTCGAAGGCAAGGATCCCTATGGGATTCCCGTGATTTCCATGAAGGATACGCTGCACACGCAGGTTCAACTGGGCCTGGGGCCATTGCACACGCAGTTCGACTCCAAAAAATGCGTAGCCTACACCTCGCTGTATGTGGATTCACAGGTTGCCAAGTGGGACTACTGCGAAGGCAGAGTGCTGGACAAGATCTCGATTCACTACAACATCGGCCACCTGATGACCATGCAGGGCGATACCATGGATCCGAGGGGCCACTACTTGGTTGCGCTGAACAAGCTGGCAATTGACCGCTTTGACCCGGTCGGCCCGCTACATCCGCAAAACCACCAGTTGATCGACATTTCGGGCGACAAGATGCAGTTGCTGTACGACATGCCGATTCCGCTGGGTGAGCCGCACTATGCCGTGGCGATCGATATCAAGATGCTGAAGCCGGGCATTCGCTACAAGGTGGGCACCAACAGCCGTACCGACAAGCCGGACGCCGGCGCTGTCAGGGCGGGCGAGGAGCACACCGACAGGAAACGTGGCAAGGTTGAAGTATTCGGCACCTTGATCCGCTCCCATATCACACCGGAAACCATCGAGGTGAATGTGGGTGATGAGGTTACGATTCACCTTACCAACCTTGAGCGTGCCGAGGATGAGACCCACGGCTTCACGGTGAGCACTTACAATGTCCACGCATCGGTTGAACCGGGCAAAACTGCGACGGTCAAGTTCAAGGCGGACAAGGAAGGTGTGTATCCGTACTACTGCACCGAGTTCTGCTCGGCGTTGCACTTGGAGATGGAAGGCTACCTGCTGGTCAAGCCGAAGGGCTACAAGGAAGCTAAAATGGTGGCCACCAAAGCGGTCTACACTGAAGACGACTACAAGAAGGAGCTGAAGAAAATCGCGGATACCCAAGCGGTAATTGACAGCGTGGTGGGCTTCATCACCAGCCATAATTACAAGGACTTCCCTGACGTTGTTGCCCTGGTGGACGATGCAACCGACCAGCTAAGCCGCATGAAGGGAGCCAAGGCCAAGCATGAGGAAGCCGCCAAGAAGAAAGATTGGCAGGACGCGACCCTGTGGGCTGAGCAGGTCTGGCAGTACCAGGTTAAAACCGCCGACATCGGCTTGCGCGCCAAGACATATCTGGAAGAGCATGGCGCCAAGAAGGTGGGCAAGTAAGCTTGTCTGACTAAGCTGTACTTTATAAAGCGGGGAGCATCTAAATGCTCCCCGCTTTTTTTCCATATAACGGGAAACAAACGAGATAAATGGATATCAAAGTCTTTAATATTGATCCAGATCAATATTTGGGATAAAATTCGTTTGCTGAATATTCTCAATTCTTGGTTGGAGTTTAACAATGAAATTATTGCCAGTTGTAGCCGCCGCCTTGTCGGTGGCGTTGATTAGCGGCGCCGCCTTTGCCGGCGATGGCGCCAAGCTGTTTGCGGAGAAAACCTGCTGGGCTTGCCATGGCAAGGACGGAAAAAAAACAGTGATGCCGGATTATCCGAAAATCGCGGGACAGAACGTCAAGTACATCGAAAAGCAAATGGCTGATATCAAGAGCGGCGCCCGCGCGAATGGCAACGCTGCCGCCATGAAAGCCGTGATGGGGCTTGTGAGCGATGCGGAAATCAAGGACATTGCCGATTACGTTTCCAAGATGAAGTAATGCCGGGGATTTCAGCCGGAAAATGAAATTCGCCTGTATTGATATAAGTCAATGCGGCTGACCGGTTGTATCCAATATATTTCAAACTATACTTGAACAAGTTAGGTTGAGTTTTTGAATAATTTAAAGTCGGTTTTTGATGCGATTGAAAGGAAAGAAATGAAAAAAACGTTATTAGTGGCGCTGTCTCTGGTTTTGGCTCCTGCAACAATGGCTTTGGCTGCCAATCCCAATGTGGCTGAGAAGAAAGCCGGCATCGAGGCCAAAGGTTATGTGTGGAACTCTCAAGAAGGCGGCGAAAAAATCGAAGCGCTAAAACTCAAGGGTGACGTTACGCGTGGCAAGGACGCATTCGAGGTTTGCTCCGCTTGCCACCTGCCCAGCGGCGCCGGACGTCCGGACGGTACTTTCCCGCAATTGGCCGGCCAGCATGCCACCGTGATCATCAAGCAGATCGCCGATATCCGTGCCGGCCTGCGCGACAATCCGACCATGTACCCGTTTGCCATTACCCTGAGCGATGCGCAGGAACTGGCTGACGTGGCTGCCTACATTCAGACTTTGTGTATTCCCCGCGACCACGGCCAAGGTTCTAACGACCCGGTATTGCTGAAACACGGCGAAGAGTTGTACAAGAAAGAATGCACCACCTGCCACGGCCCTACAGGCGCGGGCGACAAGGCGAAGTTCTACCCGGTTCTGGCCGGTCAGCATTACAAGTACTTGCTGCGCCAGGTTACCGATATTCGCGATGGCAAACGCCGCAATGCCAACCCGGACATGGTGAAGATCGTGAAGAAGTACAACAATCATGATCTGGACTCCGTGGTGACCTACATGGCCACTCTGGAAATGCCTGGCACCTTGTGCCCCGTAAAAAAGGGCGGTAAGAAGAGGTAAGCATTATCAGCAGCTGGCCGAAGTAGTTTGTTCGGCAAATGAAATCTGCAGAAGGTGGGGAAGCCTGCCTTCTGCACAGTTGTTCGAATGAATATAAGCGTCACAAAATATTATAAGCTGACGAATTTGCTGCCAAGACAAGGTAAGGCGATGTCTTCATGGGGGTGGCTTGACGCCTGGCGGGTATACACCCAATTCAATATGGTGGGTTTAAGACGATGAATGTCGGAAAAAATCAGATTTGGTGGGTCAGAGGGCTAACGGCAGTCGCTCTGGTACTTATGGTTGCCGCTTACTTTACGCCGGTGTGGTGGGTGTCGCTGACTGCGCCGAACTACCCTAAAGAAGCATTCCCCGATGGCATACGCATCCATTTCCACTTTAACGGCGTGTTTAACGGGTGCAAGGTTCCCGCCCCAAAAAAAGGTTCACATTCGAGTGAGATTCTTCAGTCGGATTTGGGCGACGATTTAACGCAGCGTGCTGGAAGCGAAGCCGGGCAAGGGGATGTGGAAGTCGGCTTGAACTGCGTGCATGAAATGAACACCATCAACCACTATGTGGGCATGTATCCGATCGATACTGGTGCGCCGGTAGAGGTTCCCATGTCGAAGTTCTTTTTCGGCTTCTTTACCGTAATGCTGCTGGCGTTCATGGCGGTAAAGCGCAGAAACCAGTTGCTGATTTTAGGCGTCGGCTTCGCCGCGGTAGCCGCCTGGATGATTGTCGATCAGTTTGTCCTGGGGCAATTGAATCAGTTTGCCGAGCACTACTACCATGAGGCGAGCACTTTCTTCAACCAGCCGGAAATTTTGCTGCGCTGGACAGCCAACCTGAGGCTGGCAACCAAAGTTGCCGTTGCCGGGCTGATAGCGGCGATGGCGATTGTCATGCTGGGGGTGTGGAAAATCCGTGGTTTTACTCTGATACTGGCACTGGTTCCGGCCTTGCTTCCGGTTTTCTTTGTGCTGGATTACGCCGGGTGGCTGTGGTTTTTCGGACATAATCTCCATCCCTGGGGCGCGTTCACGGTCAAGCCCTTCATGCCTACCGTATTCGGCGAGGGCAAGGTGGCGCAGTTCAGCACCTATTCCTATCCCTACTACGGCTATGCATTGCTGACGGTACAAGGCGCCGTCTTGTTCGTAGCGCTTCTGATTCGCCGCAAAATGCTGCGGGAAGAGCAGAGCTAAAGAGGTTAACCCCTGCTCAATTGTGCGAGCGGGGTTGCCTTGCGCGTCCTTGATGCCTTACCAAAATTAAAGTTGAGCCTGTGACTAACAGTTTGCGAACAGCCTGTGCATGGATATTGCTGGCATTGGCATCCATATCGGCAGGCATGGCTGCCGGAGTCGGCGCCGATGGAAATTCCGATTTTGGCTCTGCGCCACGCGTGGATGTAGACAAGCCCATGGTGTTGGTACCGCTCGCCGAGCGCGACCCCCGCATCCATCATTTGCCGCCATTCCAGAAGCTGGTGGATGATACACCCGCCGGCGGCGTCCTCAAGCCCAAGCCTGGGCTCTATGCCGGGCCGGTTGTGGTTAACAAGCCGATCGTGATCGACGGCGGCGGCAAGGTCACCATTGACGGCGGCGATAAAAGTACGGTATTCGTGCTGCAAACCAACAGTTCAACGCTGCGCGGCCTGCATCTCACCGGTTCCGGCTCATCGCACGATTCTGACGATGCATGCCTTAACGTGCGAGGCAATAACAACTATATCGAAACTTTAGTGATCGATAATTGTCTATTCGGCATCGATCTCAAGCAATCGAACAACAACATCATCCGGAACAACAAAATCAGATCCAAACCCATCGAACTGGGCATACGCGGAGATGCCATCCGGCTCTGGTACAGCATGGGCAACCTGATAGAGTCGAATTACATCTCCGATTCGCGGGATACCGTGGCGTGGTACTCCAACGACAACACATTCAGGAAAAACAAAACTGTCCGCAGCCGGTATTCGCTGCACTTCATGTTCGACAAATACAACCTCGTCGATGGAAATGATTTTTATGACAACTCAGTTGGTATTTACATGATGTACACCGATGGCGTGGTGGTGCGCAATAATGTGATTTCGCATTCGACCGGGGCAACAGGGATGGCGATAGGGTTCAAGGAATCCAGCAATTCCATCATCGAGAACAATGAAATAATCTATTGTGCGACGGGGATCGGATCGGACCTTTCGCCTTATCAGCCGGGCTCGACCATACAGATCAAAGGCAATCGTTTTGCCTATAATAGTATTGCCATTATGTTCAATAGCGGCGACCGCTCGGGCAATTATTTCACCGGAAATACCTTCGAAGGAAATATAACCGATGTGGCGGTGGGGGGGGGAGGTTCTTCACTTAGCAATGTCTGGCACGGAAATTACTGGGACGATTACAAAGGATTCGACCGCAATAAAGACGGTATTGGCGATACGCCATATGACCTCTACGCTTATGCAGATAGAATCTGGATGGAGATACCCTACGCGCGGTTTTTCAAAAATGCGCCGTTGATGGAGGCGATAGATTTTCTTGAGCGGCTGGCCCCTTTTTCCAGCCCCCAGTTGGTCATGCGCGACGACGCGCCCCTGTTCTACATGCCGAGGAAGACACGAAAGTGACGACTGAAAAAAAACCGGCAGCTCCGACCGGTGTGGTCAACAAGCGCAAGCTGGAGGAACGCCGCAAATTCCTGCGCACGATGATACTGGGTGCGGCAGTGCTGGGAATTTCGACCTTGGGCTATATTCCTGTGGCGAGTGCATGGCGCATACGCATGCGGCCTCCGGGCGCACTTGAAGAGGCTGATTTCCTGGCCTCATGCATCAAGTGCGGCCAGTGTGTCCAGGTTTGCCCGGTGCAGGCAATCAAGCTTGATGATATCGATCACGGATTCGGCGTGGGCATGCCTTACATCGATTCGCGCAAACAAGCCTGTGATTTCTCCTGCGATGCCGTGCAGTGCATCCTGGCTTGTCCCACCGGCGCGCTGGTTTACAAGAAACCGCCATACGTGGCGAGCCGCAGCGAAATGAAGGTGGCGAACCCGCCCATACTGCTGGCCAAGGAAAAGGATCCTGAGCCCACCCTGAACCTTAGGGAGCGCAGTGGCCTCGCCCGGTTGGCCCGCCCCGATGCCTGCCTTGCAGTCCAGGGCAAGGGCTTCAAGGGCCCCGCGCGCGGCCCCGATTTCAAGGGCATCATGCGTTTTACCGAAGTGGATCGCTGGAAGCCGATCCGTTTGAGTGATCATCCGTTCGACTTGCAGTTATGCGATCTGTGCGTTCGCACCTGTCCGATCAAGGGGGCGATTTCACTTGAGCCGGTTCTGGACAAGGAGGGCAAGAAACATATGACACCGACGGTGCACGAGCCCTGTCTGGGTTGTGGCGTGTGCGAAATGGTCTGCCCGGTTGAGCCTGCGGCAATCGTGGTGGATCCGCGCAAAGGCTGGAGTGCGTGATGGCGAATAAATATTGGGAATCAGTCAGGGTGATGCTGGGCGGTGAACCGCGCAGGGTGGATGCTTCCGAGTTTACCGAAGAAGCCAAGACCATTCATTTTTACAAGAAAGACGAGAAACAGGATTTCGAGGCGCTGAAGCTCGAGGCCCGTGCGCACCAGAAGAAAGGCGTCTGGCTCAAGCGGCGATGGGTCACGTTGCTTTCGATCAATCTGCTGTTTGTGGTGTCCTTCTGGCTGGATATCCAGATCCTTGAGGGCGCGCTTACTGCCTCGCGCATGCTGGGCTTCCACCTGATCGACCTGAATTCCGCGCTGCAGGTGATGCTGGCGCACAAGCATATCATCGTCAACCTGTTGATCGGCACGGGCACGGTTTTCGTCCTGTGGCTGATGCTGGGCGGGCGCACCTTCTGCTCCTGGGTCTGTCCCTACCATTTCCTGGCGGAAAACGCCGAACGCCTGCATGTTTATCTGGTCGAGAAAAAGAAGGTATCCGACCACACCTTCCATCGCGGTGTGCGCACGGTGTTCTGGGTACTGTTCGCCCTGATGGCAATTATTACCGGCTATACCGTGTTCGAGACCATTTCGCCAGTCGGCATAGTGAGCCGCGCGCTGATCTACGGTCCGGGTCTGGCGCTGGGGTGGGTAGTGCTGCTGCTGCTGTTTGAGGTATTCTACTCGCGGCGCGCATGGTGCCGGTATGTCTGCCCGATCGGCCTCACCTATGGCTTCGTGGGCGTGTTTTCACCGCTGCATGTGACTTACAAACTGGCCAACTGCCACCATGAAGGCGAATGCCGCAAAGTCTGCGAGGTGCCGCATGTGCTGGACTGTGTCATCAAGGGCCGGGCACCGACTGCCCAATTGGATATCGGTGCGGATTGCACCCGCTGCGGCATGTGCATCGATGTCTGCCCAAGCGGAGCGCTGGCGTTCGAGATCAAGGGCCTGAGAAAGATAATGTAGGAATATAGAAGAACAATACTGAAAATGATCCAATTTAGCCACGTTTCAAAAACCTTCAAGCGCAATCAGGTTCTCGATGATGTCGACCTGAAAATAGAGCTCGGCGAGAGGATCGCCCTGGTCGGCTCCAATGGTGCCGGGAAAACCACGTTGATACGCTGCCTGCTTGGCCAGTACACTCACAACGGCTCGGTTACGGTGAATGGCCTGGTGCCGCGCAGCGAGCGCAGCAAGGTACTGCAAAAAATCGGTTTTGTGCCGCAATTGCCGCCCCCGCTGAAAATGCCTGTCGGCCAGTTGGTCGGTTTCGCGGCGGCGCTGTGCAACAGCGAGCAAAAACGCATGGAAGATGTTGCCGCCCGTCTTGGGCTCGATCTGCGGAAAATATCCAGATTGCCGTTCGTCAAGCTGTCCGGCGGCATGAAGCAGAAGCTCTTGATCTCCATTGCCATGGGGCGCGATACCAATGTGCTGGTGATGGACGAGCCCGCCGCCAACCTCGACCCCGATGCGCGCCACATTTTTTTCGAGTTGCTGGCGGAACGGCTGGAAAATACCACCATGCTGATTTCGAGCCATCGCCTGGACGAGGTGGCATCCCTGGTTAACCGCGTGCTGGAGATGGACCGCGGCAAGGTGGTGCTGGACGACCGCGTCAACGACGACGCCTCGCTCTCCGGCAAATTGGCATGCCGCCTGGTTCTGCGCCGTCCCGAAGCGGCCATTGCCAAGGCGCTGTCGGGCTGGGGGTTCCGCGATGTGGGTAACGGTGCCGAATGGGAGGGCCTGGTTGCCGGCCCGGATCGCCTGCGCTTTCTTGGCATGCTGTCGCGCTATGTCGGGCTGCTCACGAGGATTTCCATGGATGAAACCGATCAAGGAAGGAATCAATAATGAGCCAATCTGTACGGATATTTCTGCTCGGCGTGGCGTTGCTGCTCCTGGCCGCCTGCTCCCGAACGCCCGAAACCGGCCCGGTCGAAATCAAGTGGGATCGCGACACCTGCACTCGTTGCAGCATGGCGATCAGCGACCGGAATTATGCGGTCGAGGTGCGTGGCGGCCCGAAAAAGCAGGCTTTCAAATTCGATGACATCGGCTGTGCGATTTTCTGGCTCAAGGATCAGCCCTGGGGCAACGACCCGAACACGAAAATCTGGGTCGCCGATTTCCGTACCGGCAAGTGGCTGGATGCGCGCGCCGCCCGCTACGTTGCCGGCAAGCGCACGCCGATGGGCTACGGTTACGGCGCCACGTCCGAGGGGGACTTCGGCAGTATCAGCTTCGACGAGGCCAGGAAACAGCTGTTGGCCAAAGATAAGTAAAAACGGCAAACGATATTTTTGCCACGGATTAACACAGATTTACACGGATAAAAGCGCGACACGGATCAGGCAGAACCGATCTGGCGAGTGGCGCTATTCGCCGAAATTTTATTTTAATCTGCGCGCATCCGTGTTATTCCGTAGCTAACGGCTTTTTCAAAACAAAACTTTTTAAGATCAAAATATGAAACATCTCTGGCTCACGGCTAAACTCGATATCGTAGAATCCCTGCGTGCGCGCTGGTTCATGATTTATACCCTGGTGTTTGGCGGCATCGTCGCGTTGCTGTTCGCTTTCGGCCTGACTGAATCGCGCGTGCTCGGTTTCATCGGGCTGTCGCGGTTGCTGGTGACCTACATCCAGCTGTCGATGGCGATCCTGCCGATTTTCGTGCTGATCACCACGGTGCGCTCCGTGGCGGGTGACCGCGAAGCGGGCGTGTTCGAGTACCTGCTGTCCCTGCCGGTTTCATTGTCCTCCTGGTTCTGGGGCAAGATCATCGGGCGCTATCTGGTGGTGTTCCTGCCGGTTTTCGCGGCGATGGCGGCGGCGGCCGGTTGGGCGATGATCAAGGATGTGGCGGTGCCGTGGGAGATGTTCCTTTATTACACCGGTTTGCTGGCTTCCATGTCCTGGTGCTTTCTCGGCATAGGCATGCTCATTTCGACCATGGCGCGCTCAATCGATGTCGCCCAGGGCGCGGCATTCATGGTCTGGCTGGTGATGCTGCTGTTTCTCGATTTGATCCTGCTGGGCATCATGATTCAGGGGCATCTCCCACCGGAAGCGGTGGTCGTTCTCGCTCTGGTCAATCCGTTGCAGGTATTCCGCACCGCCGCGCTGATGCTGTTCGATCCTCAACTGGTCGTGATCGGGCCGGCTGCGTATGTCATCTTCGATTATTTTGGTGGCCCGCTGTTCAAGGTTTATGCCCTGATTTATCCCGTAATAATGGGCACGGTGGCGGCCGGGGTTGGCTTCCAGCTGTTCCGTCGCGGCGACTTGCCCTGATTTTAGCCGCCGGGAACGTGGCTGGGATTTCGTGTTGTCGGTGTAACTCTGCGGTTAAACAAAATGTCTGACCTTTCCCATACCTTCGGTTACCAGGAAGTCGAGCAGGAAGAGAGGCGGGCGCGCATCCGCCGGGTGTTCACGGGCGTTGCCCGCCGCTATGACCTGATGAACGACGTCATGAGCTTCGGCATTCACCGCCTGTGGAAGCGCACCCTGGCGCATGTGGCGAACCCGCAGGCAGGCCAGGTCATCGTCGACCTGGCCGGGGGTACCGGCGATGTGGCCAGTTTGATGGCGGCCGATGACCGTCATGTACTGGTGTGTGATCCGAGCATGGCAATGATGGGGGTCGGTCGCGAAAGGGGCATCCGCCACGTGGACTGGATCGCCGGCAGCGGCGAAAGCATCCCTCTGGGTTCCGCTTCGGTGGATACGTTGACCATCGCCTTCGGCATCCGCAACGTCACCAGCCTGGAAGATGCATTGACTGAAATCCTGCGTGTCCTCAAACCGGGCGGTCGTTTCCTTTGTCTGGAGTTTTCCCGCCCCTGGGCGCCGGTCAAACCTTTTTACGACCTGTTTTCCTTTGCCGTGATTCCGCGTCTCGGTGCATGGATAGCGCGCGAGCCTGAAGCCTACACTTACCTGGTCGAATCGATCCGCCGTTTTCCGGATCAGAAGGCGTTCAAGCTCACCATGGAGCAGGTCGGTTTTGCCGATGTGGGCTACCATAACCTGACCTTCGGCATTGCCTGTCTGCACAGCGGGATCAAGGCCGCATAACCCTGGCAACAGTTACCCGCCTTGAACCTGCTCTCTTCCTGGATCAATCGAGTGGTAGCCACCCGCCCCGACGCGGTAGCGCTGATCCTGCCTGACGAAACCCTGAACTATCATCAATTGGTCGTTCGTTCGCATACCCTGGGGCAACAGCTTGAACACACGCAGGGAACCGTGCTGGCCTTGCAGACCAAGTCGATGGCCGAGGTGGCGCTGTCCGCCTATGCCGCTTCCCGGCTTGGCCGTGCCTTTTTTCCGCTTAATCCCGCACTTTCTTCACAGCGGCGCGATGTGTTGTTGCAATCTGCTGGCGGGCCGGTAGCGGATGGCATTGAATTGTTCATCGCGACCAGCGGTACCCAGGGTGAGCCGAAAGCCGTGATGCTGGGCAGAGCGAATTTGCAGGCCGGGACGCTGGCTTCGCGCCGCCGCCTGCCGCTGCAAGCGGGGGATACCTGGCTGGCCTGCCTGCCGCTCTATCACATCGGCGGCATGGCGATCCTCTACCGTTGCGCCGAGGCCGGCGCGGCGGCGGTGCTGCACGAAGGCTTCGACCCGCAGCGGGTCTGGAATGATCTTGGAAAGTACCGCATCACCCATATTTCGCTGGTGCCGGCGATGCTGGCCCGGCTGCTGGATACATGCCGCGATTCGCCGCCGCCCGCGCTCAAGGTTGCGCTGATCGGCGGCGGGTCGCTGTCGGCATCGCTGGCGGCACGTGCCCGCGCTGCCGGCTGGCCGTTGTGCGCCACCTATGGCATGTCCGAGACCGGTTCGCAGGTGGCCACGCGGTGCGAGCTGCCGGAAGACTGGGCCCCCGGCCAAGTTGGTGCGCCCTTGTCGGGGTTGGATGTGGAAATTGTCGGTGAGGATGGCCTGCCTACCTCCGGCATTGGCCGCATCCGCATCCGGGGCGACGCTGTCATGGCGGGCTACGCCAATCCGCAGCATCAGTCCGGGCAAGGGCTGAATGACGGATGGTTTGTCAGCGGCGACCTTGGTCGTCTGGACGAACAGGGGCGTTTGTGCGTGCTGGGCCGCCACGACGACATGCTGGTCAGTGGCGGAGCCAATGTCCATCCACTGGCGGTGGAGGCGGTGCTGGAACGCTGCCCCGGCATAACGGAGGCGGCACTGACGGCGCTGGCCGATGAGATCTGGGGCGATCTTTTGGTCGCCCTCGTGGTTGGGGAAACCGGCGGTGGAATGCTGGGCGAGTGGTGCTGCAATGAACTGCCGAGCGCCATGCGGCCGAGACGGTTCGTTCATGTCGATGCTTTGCCCCGCAACGCCCTCGGCAAGCTCGACCGGCAGGCCTTGCGCAGTTTGGCGCAGGATAAATTGGCGTAGAATTAATAATCATGGCTCAACCGGCATATCGTCCACCTTCATCACTGCAAGCCTTGGAGTCTCGTCTCGGAGGACTTCTGCGCTGCCATGGCGGCGAGCGCGGCAAGGGCTTGCTCAGCCTGACCGTGGCGATGCCGGAACTGGCCTTCGATCATTTGCCTGATGGATTGTGTGATTACAATTATTGGTCCCGACCAGCGGAAGGACATTTTTTATTGGGTCTGGGCGTGGCGGCCAGCATCGAAGCTCGGGGCGAAGGCCGTTTTCGCGCGCTGGATGTCGCCTTTGCCGAGTACCGCCGCCTGTGGCGGGCGGTGGATGCCGACGATATCGGGCTGCAGCCGCTGGCCTTGGCGGGATTCGCTTTCGGCCAGGAAGGGCAGGGCGAGGGACTGCCCAATGCCCGGCTGACGATTCCGGTACTGTTGGTGCAGCAGAAAGCCGGTAAATGCGCGCTGACTTTTACCTGTAATCGGGAAAGCTCGCCGAATGCTGTTCTGGCTGGCTGGCTGGCGCTGGCCGGCGAAGTGCTGGAGGCTTGTGGCCATGATCCTGTGCCGGTTTCCACGGGTTCTATCGAACGCCTTTCCAGCCGGCCCGACGATGCCGCCTGGCTGGAACAGGCGGCGCATGCGCTGGCCGATATTGGAACCGGCGCGCTGGACAAGTTGGTGCTGGCGCGCAGCATCCGGGTGCGCTCGGTTCGCCCATTCGTGCCCGCTGCGCTGATGGCGGCCTTGGCGGCGCGCTATTCCGGCTGTATCCATTTTGCCCACGCCTTCCCTCACGGCGGCGTGCTGCTCGGGGCGACGCCGGAATCCCTGGTGTCGCTTGCCGCCGGCAAGGTGGCGAGCGATGCGCTGGCGGGCACCGACTGGCGCGAAGGCCTGCTGGATGATGACAAAAACCTGCATGAACAACGACTGGTAGTGAACGCGATTGTTCGTGCCCTTGAACCCGTCTGCGGCTTTCTGGAAATCCCCTCGCGCCCGAAAGTTTTCAAGCTTCAGGAATTACGCCATTTGCGCAGCGTAATCCGGGGCACGACCCATCCCGGTATTACACTGTTCGATCTGGTCGAACGGTTGCATCCCACCCCGGCGGTCGGCGGCGCGCCAACCCGGCGCGCACTGGAATGGCTGGCGCGTCACGGCGAAGCGCGGCGCGGCTGGTACAGCGGCGCCACAGGCTGGATCGGCTTTAACGGGGATGGCGAATTTGCGGTAGCGCTACGCTGTGCCTGGTTGAATGGTGCCGAGGCCGAGTTGTTTGCCGGGGCCGGCATTGTCGCGGGTTCCGATCCGCATAACGAACTGGAAGAGACCGAGGCCAAGTTGAACGCGATGCTTGGTGTGCTTGAGGGACGGCCATGAGCGACGATACCGCCATCATCAACCTGCGCTGGGCGATGGCGCTGGTGGAAGGGCTGGTTGCCTCGGGCGTTACCCGCGTGGTGATTTCGCCGGGTTCGCGCTCCACGCCGTTGGCGCTGGCTTTTCTGCACCACCCTCTGGTTCGCGCCTGGGTTCAGGTAGATGAGCGCAGCGCCGCCTTTTTCGCTCTCGGCCTGGCCAAGGCGGACCGTCATCCGGCGGTGCTGGTCTGCACTTCCGGCTCGGCGCCGGCGAACTGGTTTCCCGCCGTGATCGAGGCCGGTTATGGCAAGATCCCACTAATCCTGCTCACTGCCGACCGCCCGCCAGAACTGCGCGATTGCGGTGCCAACCAGACCATAGACCAGGCCGGGTTGTTCGGCAGCCATGTGCGCGCCAGCCACGAATTGCCTCCTGCGGCAGCGACCGCGCAGGCCTTGGCCGCCGTGCGCCGGCTTGCGGCGCGCGCAACCGACCAGAGCCGCTGGACGCTGCCGGGTCCGGTGCACATCAACGTGCCGTTGCACGAGCCGCTGGTGCCCGCCGGCATCTTGCCGGAATGGGAGCCCGCTGCCGCTCCCGTGTCGGTGAATTATCCGGCCATGCAGCCGCCGCAGCCGGAAATGGCTACATTGGCGACGGAGCTATCCGGCAGGCCGGGGCTGATCGTCTGCGGCGAGGACGAATACGGCGAGCAATTTCCCGTAGTGCTGGCGCAGTTGGCAGATGCGCTGTCGTGCCCGGTGCTGGCCGACCCGCTCGCCAACCTGCGTTTTGGCCCACATGACCGCTCGCATATTTTTGGCCGCTACGACGCCTTTCTGCGACGCGAAGATTTTGCAAAAAACCATCGCCCGGAGTGGGTGCTACGCTTCGGCGCAATGCCGGTTTCCCGGCAGGTGCAGCTATACCTTTCCGCCTGCACGGCAGCAACCCATATTCTGGTGGAACCCTACGGGCGCTGGCCCGACCCCTTGCATCAAACCGGCCGCCTGGTGCGCGCCGATCCGGCGGCGGTGTGTTCGGCGCTGCTGGCGATGCGGCCGTGTTCCGCGCCTGTGGCGTGGCTGGAATCTTTCCTCGAGCAGGAACGGCGTGTTGCGGAACTGATGGGAGATGTCGAAAAACCGCTGGAGGCCGAAGTTATCGAATCGCTGTTCAGACGGATGGGTTCGGGAAGTTGTCTGTTCAGCGGCAATTCCATGGCGATTCGCGATCTGGACAGTTTTGCGGCGGGGGGCGATGCCGCATTGCGGATCGTCGGCAATCGAGGCGCCAGCGGCATAGACGGTAACGTGTCCACAGCGCTCGGGCTGGCTGCCGGACTGGAGAAGCCAGTGGCGGCGCTGCTCGGCGACCTCGCGCTTTACCATGACATGAATGGTCTGCTGGCGGCACGGGGCATGAATATCACCTTTGTCATGATAAATAATGGCGGCGGCGGGATTTTTGGTTATCTACCGCAGGCAGGATTGGTGGATTTTGAGCGTGCCTGGCTGACCCCTACCGGCCTGGATTTTTCTTTGGCCGCCAGAATGTACGGGCTGAATTACCGGCTGGTAAAAAACGCGGACGGTTTCGATGCGGCATTTGCAGACGCGCTGGCTCACGATGGGCCGGACATGATCGAGGTGCAGGTTGACCGCGAAGGCAGCGCCACCCTCCACCGCGCTTATTGGGCAGCGGCGGGCGCCTTGTTCATTAAAAATTGATTCATATCAAGGTCGTCGATAGGGAAATACTGGAATATGATTCCATCGACCGTGCGGAATAACATGGCGACGGTGGGGAATTCGCTTTATTTTTTGTAAATTTTAGGGGGGTTTGACGATGAGAAAAAACATTGCTGTATCCGCGTTAACGCTAGCGGTTGCTGCCGCCTTTGGAGCCGTTACGGCGTATGCCCAAGACAAAGAAGGGCACAAAGACCAAGTCCAGCAGACGTATCATGAGGCCGGAGGCTCGCCGCTGGCTGACGTGGCGATGCACCAGGACATCAACCCCAAGGCGCCGAAGATGACGCAGGCGGAATTCGAAAAAGGGAAAAAGATATTCTTCGAGCGCTGCGCAGGCTGCCATGGCGTGTTGCGTAAAGGCGCGACCGGAAAACCCCTGACACCGGATATCACTCTGGCCAAGGGTACCGACTATCTGAAAGCTTTCATCAAATTCGGTTCCCCCGCCGGGATGCCGAACTGGGGTACCTCCGGCGTTCTCAACGACGACGAGGTCGACATGATGGCGCGTTACGTGCAGCAAACGCCGCCTTCCCCTCCGGAGTACGGCCTGAAGGAAATGGAAGCTTCCTGGAAGGTGATCGTTCCGGTGGACAAGCGCCCCAAGAAGAAGATGAACAATCTCAACCTCAGCAACCTGTTCTCCGTTACCTTGCGCGACGCGGGTGAAATCGCGCTGATCGACGGCGACACCAAGAAGATCGTGACCATTCTGAAAACGGGCTATGCTGTCCATATTTCCCGGATGTCCGCATCCGGCCGCTACCTGTTCGTGATCGGCCGCGACGCCAGGGTCAACCTGATCGACCTGTGGATGGAAAAACCCGAAACGGTCGCCGAAATCAAGGTCGGCCTCGAAGCGCGGTCAGTAGAGAGTTCCAAGTTCAAGGGTTTCGAAGACAAATACGCCATTGCCGGCACCTACTGGCCGCCCCAGTTCGTGATCATGGATGGGAATACCCTCAAGCCGCTGAAAATCGTCTCTACGCGCGGCATGACGGTGGACGCCCAGGAATACCATCCCGAGCCGCGCGTGGCCGCAATCGTCGCTTCCCATTTCCATCCCGAGTTTGTCGTCAACGTCAAGGAAACCGGGCAGGTCTACATTGTCAACTACTCAGACCTGAACAACCTCAAGATCACCATGATCGGCGCGGCGCGTTTCCTGCATGACGGCGGCTTCGAATCGACCCAACGCTACTTCATGGATGCTGCGAACGCTTCCAACAAGATCGCGGTAATCGACACCAAGGAAGATAAGCTGACCAAGCTGATTGAGGTCGGTAAAACCCCCCACCCGGGGCGTGGAGCGAATTTCGTCGATCCTAAGTTTGGACCGGTCTGGGCCACCACCGACCTCGGCGATGATTCCATTTCCGTGATCGGCACCGACCCCGTGAAGCACCCGCAATCCGCCTGGAAGGTCGTCCGTACCTTGAAAGGTCAGGGCGGCGGTTCGCTGTTCATCAAGACCAATCCCCACTCGAAGAATCTGTGGGTGGATACCCCGCTTAATCCCGATCCCAAGATCAGCCAGTCGATCGCTGTGTTCGATGTCGACCATCTGGAGAAGGGCTATCAGGTCCTACCAATCGCAGAGTGGGCCGGCCTGGGCAAAGGGGCTAAGCGAGTCGTTGAACCTGAGTACAACAAGGCGGGCAACGAGGTATGGTTCTCCGTATGGAGTGGCAAGGCAGAGGAGTCTGCGATCGTAGTGGTGGATGACAAGACCCGCAAGCTCAAGGCAGTGATCAAGGATAAGAGGCTGATTACGCCGACCGGCAAGTTCAACGTTAATAACACACAGCACGACGTTTATTAATTTCATCCAGCAAAGCCAGGGGGAGCGCGAGCTCCCCCTGTTTGTTTATGGCCAAAGTATTTTAGAAATCAATAATATGATGAACTTCTTCTGATAATGGAATTATTCTGAAACGCATCATATAATCGGCTCTCAGTTCGTATCGCCCCCGAATGACCGGGGTTGGCGGTACCTCGATTAAAAAAAACCACGCCGGGCCTGTTGTTTTCACGCAATCCTTGGATTGGGGTGAACAAGTCCGCGACGTCAACTTGGGGGAATAAGGTAATGATGAAGAAAAATAAAAGTTACGCATTGTTGGCGTCTGCCATGCTATTCGGCCTTTCTTTTGCTGCGGGCGCCTGGGCGGCCGATGCCGACAAGCTGGTTGACAACTGTGTCAGCTGCCACGGCAAGGGCGGCGCCAGCACCGAATTGGATGTGCCGATCATCGGCGGATATTCCGAAGTTTATCTTGCCTCCAGCTTGACTGCATACAAGGAGCAGAAAAGGCCTTGCCCTGAAACGAAATATCGCGCAGGCAGCAAAAAAGGGACGAAGACCGATATGTGCCAAATGGCCAAAGATCTGAGCGATGCCGACATCAAGCAGATTGCCAAGTATTTCGGGCAACAGAAATTTGTTCGCGCCGCCCAGAAGTCGGACCCGACCTTGGCCAGCAAAGGCAAGGAGATCCACAAGCATAGCTGCGAAAAATGCCACTCCGAAGGGGGGTCGGTCGCCGACGACGATGCCGGCATCCTGGCGGGGCAGCATATGGCCTACATCGATGAGTCGTTCAAGGAATTCGGTTCCGGCAAGCGTCCGATGCATAAAAAGATGAAGCCGAAATTCGAGAAGCTCGACAAGGCGGATATGGAAGCGCTGGCCAATTACTACGGTAGCTTCAAGTAGAGCGGGTTTTTGTTCGTTAACGGCCTCCGTGCCGGGAAAAATCAGAGAGTGATAAAACCATGTCGAACCTGATTGAAGAAAAAAAATCCGGCGGTTTCTGGCGGGTGCTGCGTAGCCCGAGCACCCGTTATTCGCTGCTGACGTTATTGGGCGGGGGATTCGTCGCCGGCATCATTTTCTGGGGTGGCTTCAATACCGCTCTGGAGGCGACCAATAAACTGGAGTTCTGCATTTCGTGCCACGAAATGAGAGATACCGTCTTCCAGGAATACAAGAAAACCATCCATTATTCCAACCGCACCGGCGTGCGTGCTGTCTGCTCCGATTGCCATGTACCGAAGGATCTGGTCCACAAGTTGCAGCGCAAGATCCAGGCGAGCGAGGAAGTGTGGGGTAAAATTACCGGATTCATCGATACCCCGGCAAAATTCGAGGCTCACCGGAAGGAACTGGCCGAGCATGAGCGGGCGCGTATGCGGGCCTCCGGTTCCCAGGAATGCCGCAATTGCCACAACTACGACGGCATGAACCAAGATAAGCAGGACAAGATCGCATGGAAGAAGCACGCGATGGCAGCGAAGCCTGGTTCCGGCAAATCCTGCATCGACTGTCACCAAGGCATCGCTCATAAATTGCCCAAGGGCGAAGGCGACGATGATTAAAGCGCCGGTTTTGCGGCGATTACTGGCAAGTTTGGGGGTGCCTGCGGGCGCCCCTGTTTTTTGGCGTATACCGGATGAACCTGTCGAATAAACTTTTGCAAATGGCCGCTTGCGGCCTGTTGTTTGCCGCGATATTTTCCCCCTGTCTGGCGTGGGCAGACCCATCTGGCGTTAGCGTGGTGGCTCCCACCCCAGCGCGCCAGGCCGAACTTCTAAATATGGTTCGTCAGGACTGTGGCTCCTGCCATGGCATCACCCTTGCAGGTGGGCTCGGCTTGCCGCTTACTCCCGCTGCGCTCAAGGGCAAGTCTCCCGAGGCATTGGCGGAAACTATTCTGCATGGGCGTGTCGGCACCCCGATGCCGCCGTGGAACCCGTTTATGACCGAGGCCGAAGCTGGTTGGATCGTCCAAATGCTGATGAAAGGATTGCCCCGAGATGTGCCATAAATCAATTTTCTTCTTTCTTTTCTCCCCCCTGTTGTTGGCGGGTTGCGCCTCGACGCCGTTGCGCGGCACCGGCGACCTGGGCGTCATCATCGAACGCGCCACCGGCAGTGTTCAGGTGGTGGAAACGACGCACCGCACGCGGTTGGGGCAGGTTTCCGGGTTGGGCGATTTGTCCCACGCTTCGGTCAGTTATTCGCGCGACGAGCGCTACGCTTACGTGTTCGGCCGCGACGGCGGGCTGACCAAGGTGGATTTGCTCGAAATGCGTATCGTCAAGCGCGTGATGCAATCCGGCAATAGCATCGGCGGTGCGATTTCCCAGGATGGCAAACTGGTGGCGGTGGCTAATTACACACCGGGCGGGGTCAAGATTTTCGATAGTACAACGCTCGAACAGGTGGCAGATATTCCGGCCATCGACCAGGCCGGCAAATTGTCCAAGGTGGTTGGGCTGGTGGATGCGCCAGGCAACCGGTTTGTGTTCAGCCTTTATGATTCCGGCGAGATCTGGGTCGCTGAGCTGCGCGACCCTGCCAAGCCGGTGCTGCACAAATTCAGGAATATTGGCAAGGAGCCTTATGATGGCATGATTACCGCCGATGGCCGCTATTATGTGGCCGGGCTGTTTGGCGAGGATGGGCTGGCATTGCTCGATTTGTGGAATCTGAAAGCCGGCGTCAGGCGTGTGCTGAACGGCTATGGCAAGGGCGAACAAAAGCTGCCGGTTTACAAGATGCCGCACCTGGAAGGATGGGCGGCGACCGGTAACGAGCTGCTGGTGCCGGCGGTGGGACGGCACGAGGTATTGGTGATCGACCAGAATAAATGGACAGAGGCTGGGCGCATCCCGGTTTATGGGCAGCCGGTTTTCGTGGTGGCGCGCCCCGATGACCGCCAGGTCTGGGTGAATTTCGCCTTCCCGGATAACGGCACGGTGCAGGTGATCGACATCGCGAGCCGCACCATCGTGAAAACGCTCAAGCCCGGCAAGGCGGTGCTGCACATGGAATTCACCCCGCGCGGGGAACAGGTCTGGGTGTCGGCGCGTGACGATAACCGGATTGAAATTTACGATCCGGAAACCTTCGAGAAGATCGGTGAATTGCCGGCCGTCAAACCCAGCGGAATATTTTTTACTCCGCGTGCCCATCGCACTGGCCAGTGAACTGAACCGGCAAAAATAAACTTGATCCAGAGCAAGGTTCATTGACCGCGGGTGAGGCACACTGGCAAGCAACCAGAGGCCATGCCATGACAGAATTCGAACTTCATTTGCTCAACGATTTCCAACGCGATTTTCCGTTGGTACCGGCGCCTTTCGGCGTAATCGCCGGGCGTTTAGGCGTGAGCGAAGCCCAGGTGCTGGATGCGTTTGCGCGGCTTCAGACGCAGGGTGCGGTCAGCCGGGTTGGCGCGGTATTCAGGCCGCACAGCATCGGCGCCAGTTCCCTTGCCGCGATTGCGGTTCCTGCCGCCAAACTGGAAGAAGTGGCGCAACTGATCAGCAGCTACACCGAAGTCAATCACAATTACGAACGAGAGCATCATTACAATCTGTGGTTTGTCGTGGCCGCCGCCGAGGAAACCCGGTTGCGCGAGGTGCTGGCCGAGATCGGGCAGCGCGCCGGCTATCCGGTGCTGCATTTGCCGATGCTTGAGGACTACCATATCGACCTCGGCTTCGACCTGATGCAGGAGGCGCATCAAGGGCAGCGCACTGCACCGGCAACAGGCCAATGCACGAGCAATCGGGACGTGCTGCACCGGGCGGTTGCCGTGGCAGTGCCACAGGCATTCGAAACCGCGCTGATCGGTGCCATTCAGCAAGGGTTGCCGCTGGTGCCGCGCCCCTTCGCAGAGATCGGCGCCGGCATCGGTCTCTCAGAGAACGAGGTGATTGCCGGCCTGGGGCAACTGCTGGAGCAGGGAGTTATCAAGCGCATGGGGGTAGTGGTGCGCCATCGCGAGCTTGGCTACCGTGCCAACGCAATGGTGGTGTGGGACATCCCCGACGACCGGGTTGGTGCGCTGGGGCAGTGCATCGGCAAGTTCGATTTCGTTACTCTTTGTTATCGGCGGCCGCGGCGCTTGCCGGCCTGGCGCTACAATCTGTTCTGCATGATCCATGGCCACGACCGTGACGAGGTGTTGAGCCACGTGGCGCAACTGAAGGAACAATGCGGCCTTAATGATACCTCCCACGAAGTGCTGTTCAGCAGGCGCCGTTTCAAGCAGTGCGGCGCGCGCTATGTGGCAGATGGCGCACCGGACCGGGTGCCTTGCACAGCGGCGCCGGCGGGGGGTTGAAAGGTGTGGCTTGATGGATGAGCTTGACCGGACTATCGTCAACGGATTACAGGGCGGGTTCCCGATCGGCGACCATCCCTTCGCCGAGGTTGCGGCGCGCTTCGGCATTGCCGAACAGGAGCTGATTGCGCGTATCGACAGCCTCCTGCAGCGGAAAATGTTATCCCGTTTCGGCCCGATGTATCATGCCGAGCGCATGGGCGGCAGTCTGAGTCTGGCGGCGATGAAAATTCCGGTGGAAGATTTTGAACGCGTGGCGGACATCGTCAGCGCGATGCCGGAAGTCGCGCATAATTACGCGAGAGACCACCAGTTCAACATGTGGTTCGTGCTGGCCACCGAAACGCCCCAGGCCCATGTGGATGTGCTGAAAAAAATCGAGCTTGAAACCGGTTACCCTGTCTATGATATGCCGAAGATCAAAGAGTATTTTGTCGGGCTGCACTTCAAGGTATGAGACCTGAACCCTTGATCGACGACATCGACCGGCGGATTATCCGCGCCACCCAGTCCGGCTTGCCATTGGAGCCGCAGCCTTACCATGCAGTCGCCCGCGAGGCGGGGGTTTCTCCGGAAGAAGTGATGGCGCGCATGCAGCGCATGCTTGAAACCGGCATGATCCGCCGCATTGGCGTGGTGCCAAATCATTATGCCCTGGGCTACAGGGCAAACGGCATGACAGTGTGGGATGTGCCGGATGACGAGGTGGATGAACTGGGGAAAAAGATCGGCGCCCTGAAATTTGTCAGCCACTGTTACCAGCGTCCGCGTTATTTGCCGGAATGGCCTTACAATTTCTTTGCCATGGTGCACGGCCGCGACCGCGGCGAAGTGGAGCGGCAGGCGCGGCAGATCGCCGAATTGCTCGGCGCCGCAGATCGAGGCCACGATATTCTTTACAGTACCCGTATCCTGAAAAAAACCGGATTGCGGATAAGCGGGTGAGGAGTAATGAGTCAAGAGTGATGAGTGAAGGGCGGCTTGTATCCATCGCCCCTTACTCATTACCCATTACCAGGGGTTAATAGTGTTCCGTATTTCCCAATTCATGCAAGAGATTGCCCACCCGACTCCGCTCGGGCCGAAGCGCAATCCGCCCGGACCGGTGGTGATCTGGAACCTGATCCGGCGCTGCAACCTGACCTGCAAGCACTGCTACTCGATTTCGGCGGACAAGGATTTTCCCGGAGAACTGTCGACCGAAGAGGTGTTCACCGTGATGGACGATCTCAAGCGCTTCCGTGTGCCGGTGCTGATCCTGTCGGGCGGCGAGCCGCTGCTGCGGCCGGATATTTTCGAGATTGCGCACCGCGCCAAGGAGATGGGATTTTATGTCGGCCTGTCGAGCAACGGCACCCTGATCGACGAAACCAATATCGAAAAAATCGCGGCGGTGGGTTTCGATTATGTCGGTGTCAGCCTGGATGGCATTGCGCAAACCCATGACAAGTTCCGCCGCATGGATGGCGCGTTCGACGCCTCGATGCGCGGTATCCGTCTGTGCAAGGCGCGCGGCATCAAGGTCGGCATCCGCTTCACCCTGACCCAGGATAACGCCCACGACTTGCCGGGATTGCTGCACTTGATGGAAGAAGAGGGGCTGGACAAGTTTTACCTGTCCCATCTCAACTATGCCGGGCGCGGCAACAAGAACCGCAAGGACGACGTGTTCCACCAAGCCACCCGGGCAGCGATGGATCTGCTGTTCAATGCCTGCTGGCGCGACCAGCAGGCGGGAAAACGCAAGGAATTCGTCAGCGGCAACAATGATGCCGACGGCGTCTATCTGTTGTTCTGGGTGAAGCGAAATTTCCCGCATCTGGAACAGCATGTCCGCGCCAGGCTGGTGCAGTGGGGCGGCAACTCTTCGGGGGTGAATGTCGCCAATATCGATAATCTGGGCAACGTCCACCCCGACACCATGTGGTGGAACTATACGTTGGGCAATATACGCGAGCGGAATTTTTCTGAAATCTGGATGGACACCTCCGACCCAATCATGGCCGGATTGAAGGCGCAGCCGCGCAAGGTCGGCGGGCGTTGTGGGCAGTGCCGATATTTCGATATCTGTGGCGGCAATACCCGGGTGCGCGCCTGGCAGGTGAGCGGCGATCCATGGGCGGAAGACCCGGCGTGCTATCTGGATGATGAGGAAATCGGCATCGCTGTTGATGCGGTCACTGAAAGTTGAAAATGATCAAGAAATCCTTGTTTTTCTGTGTCTCTGTGGTCGGCGTGCTCTTGGCGTTTGAAGTTTTTGCCGGCCAATCCGTCGAGAAAGTCTATGCTGACAATTGCGCTTTGTGCCACGGCGTCGACCGTCTGGGTGGTACCGGGCCGGCGCTGTTGCCGGAGAACCTGGAACGCCTGCGCAGGACAGAAGCGATCAAGGTGATCGCCGAAGGGCGTATGGCGAGCCAAATGGCAGGCTTCTCGGGCAAGCTTAACGAGGAGGATATTAAGGCGCTGGTGAACCTTATCTATACGCCACCCGCGAAGGAGCCGGTATGGGGCATCAACGAGATTCGCACTTCACGGATTGAGTACTTTGCCCCCGGCAGCCTGCCGGACAAACCGGTCTTCAAGGCCGATCCCTTGAACCTTTTCGTGGTGGTGGAAACCGGCGATCATCATGCCACCATTCTCGACGGCGACAAAATGGAGCCGATCACCCGCTTCCCCACCCGTTTCGCCCTGCACGGCGGGCCGAAGTTCTCCCCGGACGGACGCTTTGTCTACTTCGCATCCCGCGACGGATGGATTTCCAAGTACGACATTTACAATCTGAAGATGGTGGCCGAGATCCGTGCCGGCATCAATACCCGAAACCTGGCAATTTCCGGAGACGGGAAATACGTGCTGGTCGGCAACTACCTGCCCCACACCCTGGTGCTGCTTGATGCGAACGATCTCAGGGTGGCGCGCATCATCCCGGCCGTAGGGGAAAACGGCCAGAGCTCGCGCGTGTCGGCGGTTTACCAGGCAGAGCCGCGCGGTAGTTTTATCGTCGCGCTGAAGGACGTGCCGGAAGTGTGGGAAATCCGCTACGACGCTCCTGCCAAGCCGCAAGGGAGCTGGCGGCGCGATTATGATCCGGCCAACAAGGACATGGTGGTCGATACACGCGAGTTCCCCATTCGCCGCATCCGGGTTGCCGATTACCTGGATGACTTCTTCTTCGATCAATCCTACAAGCACCTGATCGGCTCGGCGCGCGACGGCAAGAAAGGTCAGGTGATCGATCTGGATTCCGGCAAAAAAGTGGCCGATCTGGACCTGCCCGGCATGCCGCATCTCGGCTCCGGCATTACCTGGGAGTATCAGGGCCACCCGGTGATGGCGACGCCCAACCTGAAGGAGAGTGTGGTGACCGTGATCGATATGAAGACCTGGAAGACGGTGAAGCATATCAAAACCCCGGGACCGGGCTTCTTCATGCGAAGCCACGAGAATACGCCCTACGCCTGGACCGACAGCTTCGCTTCCAACAACCCAGCCAGCCGCGACGCGATGACCTTGATCGACAAACGCACCCTTGAAATAGTGAAGGTACTGCGGCCCGAGCCGGGCAAGATCGCCGCCCACGTGGAATTCACCCGCGATGGTAAATACGCGCTGGTGAGTATCTGGGAGAAGGATGGCGCGCTGATCGTCTACGATGCGGCCACGCTGCAAGTGGTCAAGCGCCTGCCGATGAGCAAGCCGTCCGGCAAGTACAACGTCTACAACAAGATTACCCGCTCGGCTGGGACCAGCCACTAAAGGCCGCATCTGCCATGGCAGATGCGGTGCTTACTGCTGGCCGTAAGCGCGCAGCTTGTCCATGTCCAGAATGGTCACGTCCTTGCCTTTGACACTGATCATGCCGGAGGCGGACAGGTCATGCAGGATGCGGGAAAAGGTTTCCGGGGAGATGTTGAGGCGTGAGGCGATCACTGTTTTGCTGGCAGGCAGGTTGACGTGAATGTCGGTGCAGTTATCGGGGATGTCACAGTCATGCTGCAGCAGGTAGCCGATGACCCGCTGGGTACAGGAACGCAGGGAATAGGCCTCGACATCGCCGATCAGGCTGTGCAGCCTGGAGCTTAAGCCGGCCAGCATTTTCCGGCAGAATACCGGGTCGCGTTCAATGCCTTCGAACACGGCTGACCGGGAAATGTGCAGCAGCGCCGAATCGGCAATTGCCTGGGCATAAACCGGATAGGGCATGTCCATAAACATCACGGCTTCACCGAAGGTTTTGCCGGGGCCGACCAGGTGCACCACTTTTTCCACCCCCTGCGGCGAGGAGAACGCCAGCTTCAGTTGGCCGTGGACTACCACATAGAAGCCACGGGAGGGGTCTCCGCGTTGAAATACCATTTCACCGCGGGAGGCATGAGACTCCCTGGTGTTCTGTGCAATCCGGTCAATTTCTTCCGGACCCATTTCCTTGAACAGGGGCAGGGTCGCCAAGATCGCGTGAACTTTGATGTTGCTCAAATCACTTTCTCCAAACGGCAGTATTATTTTTCCGAGAATGCATGCGCGAAAATGGTACCCATTTGTGCCTTGGAATGCAAAGACATTTAATCCACGTCAAGGCTGGCCCGTTTGTTTTTGCGCGCGCCGTGCCAAATGCCATGACCGCATTCATAATATTTATTAAAACAGTTTGTTAACAGCCGCCGTCATCTTTAGCTTTTTTCCCAGTGGTTGTAACATGCCTCTGCTGCGGAAGCAATTTTATGCAGCAAACTCGCGCCGCCATAAAGAGGGCGCGGATAAAATTGGTATTTCGAATAACCCAAAAAAGAAGGGGGAGCAATGAAACTCAAATTGTTGGATATTGCCATGCTTGCCGGGGGGGTGTTCGTTAGCACGTCGTTGTGGGCATCTGGCGCAACCCCTGCTGCGATGTTATCCAATACCTGTAATGGTTGCCATGGCACCAACGGCGTCAGCGCCGGTCCGAGCAGCCCGACCATTGCCGGGCAGCCTGCGGCGTATATCGAAGATGCCATGAAGCAGTTCAAAAGCGGCGAACGTTCTTCCTCCATTATGGGAAGACTGGCCAGGGCTTATTCTGACGACGATTATAAAGCCATGGCTGCATACTTCAGTGAGAAGAAATTTGTACGCACCAGGCAGGCAACCGATGCGGCGAAGGTCGCCAAGGGTAAGCAGGTGCATGAGCGGAACTGCGAAAAATGCCACGAGGATAACGGACGCAAGCCCGATGATGGCGGCGTGCTTGCAGGCCAGTGGAGCGAGTATCTGCAGATCAGCATGAACGAATTCCAGGCGAAGAAGCGTCCGATGCCGAAGAAAATGGCGGCAAAACTCGAGGGCCTGAGCAAGGATGATGTCGATGCCCTGGTTCAGTTCTACGCTAGCCAGCAATAACGGGAACTGGAGGATAACAACATGATTGTGAATCGCAGAAATTTCATGAAGCTGGTAGGTGTTGCCACGGGCGTTGGCTTGGCGGGTGTTCCCTATATTTCGAGCGCGGCTGAAATGATGCCGAAGAGAGGCCGCCGTGTGGTGGTGGTCGGTGCCGGTTTTGGCGGCAGCATCGTCGCCAAGTACATCCGCATGGCCGATCCAACCATCGAAGTGGTGCTGATCGACCGCGACAAGAAATTTGTTTCCTGCCCGTTCAGCAATCTGGTGATCGGCGGTATCCGCACGCTGGAAGAAAATACCATTACGCACGACAAGCTCGCCACCAACTATGGCGTCAAGCTGGTTTACGATGAAGTCACCGCGATCGACACCGCCGCCAAAAAAGTGGTTGTTTCCGGCGGCACCATCGCTTATGACCGTCTGGTGCTTTCTCCCGGCATCGACTTCCGTTTCGAGGAAATCGAGGGCTATGACCCGGCCAGGACACCGGAAATCATGCCTCACGCCTGGAAGGCCGGCCCGCAGACCCTGCTGCTGAAAAAGCAGCTGGAATCAATGAGGGACGGCGGCACCGTGGTGTTGACCATTCCTCCGATCCCGTTCCGTTGTCCGCCCGGACCTTACGAGCGCATCAATATGATCGCGTTCTACCTGAAGAACCACAAGCCCAAGTCCAGGATCATCGCCTGGGATGCCAACGAAGACATCGTGTCCAAGGGCAAGTTGTTCCGCAAGGGCTGGGCCAGGCACTACGAGGGGATGATCGATTACCATAACGGTCACAAGCTCGCCAAAGTCGACATGAATGCGATGACGGTGGACAACGGTGTCGAGACCCTTCATGGCGACGTGATCAACGTCATTCCGCCGCAAAAGGCGGGGATGATCGCGTACAAGGCTGGCGTAGTGGGTGAGGACAAGAAATGGTGCCCGGTTAACCAGACCACCTTCGAATCCACCCTCGTCAAGGACGTGCATGTCATCGGCGACGCCTGCATCGCCTCGCCGATGCCGAAGTCCGGTTATTCGGCCAACTCGCAGGCCAAGGTGTGCGCGCTTAACGTCGTGCAGTTGATGAACGGCGAGGATCTGATCCCGCCATCACATGTCAACGTGTGCTACAGCTATATCACCGACAAGGAAGCAGTATCGGTTTCCGCCGTATACAAGGAAGCGGGCGGCAAGACCATCGCCGTGCCGAATTCGGGCGGCGTGTCGCCGGATTTGTCCGAGCTCGAGGCGATTTACGCCAGAAGCTGGATCAAGAACATCCTGGCCGAGATGTCGTCCTGAGAAGCAAGGCAGCAAGAAAAAGGCTTCGTTTTCACGGGGCTTTTTACGCCCGCCGCACCGAGAAAGTTTCGAACATCGAGCCAATGCGGGCGCACAGGTTGTCGTCGTCCAGCAATGCCTGGGCGGAAAAGGCGCTGATCACCCCATCGGCGCACCCTTGAGGGCGGAATTCCTGCAGGACGTATTGCCGCGCGCCCATCGCCTGAAGCTCGTTCGCCAACTGCAGCAACGAATCCGGGGTGTGATACAGGGGATGCACGGTGGTGCGGAATTCATGGGGAACGCCGCTTGCCAGCAGCAGCCGGGCGCTTTCCCATGCCTTGTCGCCGCTGTTCGGCGCACCGGTTACCTTGGTGTAATCTTCTGCGGTGGCTTTGATGTCCATGCCCACCCAGTCCAGTCGTGGTAGCAGATCTTTCAGGCGCGATGGGTAGGTGCCGCCGGTGTGCAAGCCGATCCTGAAGCCAAGTTCCTTGACTTCATTGATGGCGGCATCGATTCCATCCTGCAAGGTCGGCTCACCGCCGCTGAAAACCACCGCATCCAGCAATCCCTGACGGCGGCGCAGGAAGGCCGTTACGTCTGACCAGTCGAGCATTTCTGCGCTCTGGCGGGGGATGAGGTGGGGGTTATGGCAATAGCCGCAGCGCCAGGGGCAGCCCTGGCAAAACACCACTGCGGCCAGGCAGCCGGGAAAGTCCATACTGGTCAGCGGCGTCAAGCCGCCGATTTGCATACGGTCTTTCATTCGCTGGTGGTTTCCGGCGGATAGAAAGTCGGAGTGCCACTTGTGGCCAGGGTAGACAAGAGAGAGAAGGGAACTGCGGAAGGTCCGGGCAAAGCGCTTTGGAGTCTTCCGCCGTTGATCGAAACGGCTTTCAGGCTGCTAGCTTGGCGCTGCACTCAGTGAAGTGCTTGCGATCAAAGTGTTCGCCCTTTTTGCCGATGTTGAACGAGGCTACCGGCCGATGGTAACCCATCACGCGGGTCCACACTTCGCACGGCTGGCGCTCCGCATCAGTCAGAACGATACCGTCGATTTTAAGGTTGGTCTGGTTGGACAGGTCGGTCATGGTCATCTCCTTTGATAATATTATAGGTGGGAATCAGGCTGTTGCTTGCTTCCTGCGCTTTTCGGCCAGAAGTTCCTGGTCGCATTTCGGGCAGAATTTATTTTCGCCTTCAAGATACCCGTGTTTCGGGCAAATCGAGAAAGTCGGCGTGATGGTGATATAGGGCTGGCTGAACCGTTCCAGCGCGCGGCGCACCAGCGTCTTGCAGGCTTCCGCGCTGGTGATGCGCTCGGACATGTAAAGGTGCAACACCGTGCCGCCCGTATACTTGCGCTGCAGTTCCTCCTGTCGTTCCAGCGCCTCGAACGGGTCGTCGGTGAAACCGACCGGCAACTGCGAGGAGTTGGTGTAGTAGGGCATGTCTTTGGGGCCGGCCTGGATGATGTCGGCGAAGCGCTTGCGGTCTTCCTTGGCAAAGCGGTAGGTGGTGCCTTCCGCCGGCGTGGCCTCCAGGTTGTACATGTGGCCGGTTTCTTCCTGGAAGGCGAGCATCCTGGCGCGCACGTGGTCGAGCAGGCGCACCGCAAGCTGGTGGCCGAACTCGGTGGTGATATCGTGTTCGTCATGGGTGAAGTTGCGCACCATCTCATTGATACCATTGACCCCCAGGGTGGAGAAATGGTTCCGCAGTGTACCGAGGTAGCGCTTGGTGTAGGGGAACAGGCCCGCATCCATGTGGCGCTGGATCACCTTGCGCTTGATCTCCAGGCTGTTCTTGCCGATCTCCATCAGCTCGCCGAGGCGGTTGAGCAAGGCCTCTTCGTTGCCGGCGTAGAGGTAGCCGAGGCGCGCGCAGTTGATCGTGACCACGCCGACCGAGCCGGTTTGCTCGGCACTGCCGAACAGGCCGTTGCCGCGCTTGAGCAGTTCGCGCAGGTCGAGCTGCAGGCGGCAGCACATCGAGCGGATCATGTTCGGCTTGAGTTCCGAATTGATGAAATTCTGGAAGTAAGGCAGGCCGTACTTTGCCGTCATCTCGAACAGCAGCGTGGCGTTCTCGGATTCCCACGGGAAATCCGGCGTCATGTTGTAGGTCGGAATGGGGAAGGTGAACACCCGTCCCTTGGCATCGCCGGTGGTCATCACCTCGATGTAGGCGCGGTTGATCATGTCCATCTCGACCTGCAGGTCGCCGTAGGTGAAAGGCATTTCCACGCCGCCGACCACCGGGATCTGTTCGCGCAGGTCTTCCGGGCAGACCCAGTCGAAGGTCAGGTTGGTGAACGGTGTCTGGGTGCCCCAGCGCGACGGCACGTTGAGGTTGTAGATCAGCTCCTGGATGTACTGCTTGACATAGGCGTAAGGCAGGTTGTCCTTGCGGATGAACGCCGCCATGTAGGTGTCGAAGGAACTGAACGCCTGCGCGCCGGCCCACTCGTTCTGTAGCGTGCCGAGAAAGTTGACGATCTGCCCCACGGCGGAGGACATGTGTTTGGGCGGGCCGGCCTCGACCTTGCCCGGCACGCCGTTGAGGCCTTCGTGCAGCAGGGTGCGCAACGACCAGCCGGCGCAGTAGCCCGCCAGCATGTCGAGATCGTGCACGTGGATGTCGCCCTCTCGGTGCGCCACGCCCACTTCCGGCGGGTAGACATGGTTGAGCCAGTAGTTGGCCACCACCTTGCCCGATACGTTCAGGATCAGGCCGCCCAGGCTGTAGCCCTGGTTGGCGTTGGCATTGACGCGCCAGTCCATCTGGTTGAGATATTCGTTGATCGAGCTTTCCACGTCCACCACCGTCTTGCGGTCCTGGCGCAGCTTGGTGTGCTGTTCGCGGTAGACGATGTAGGCGCGGGCGGTCTTGAGATGGTTGGCGGTGATCAGCACCTGCTCGACCGCGTCCTGGATTTTCTCGATGTGGGGCGGTTCGGTGCGGAACTTGTGAACCAGCACCTTGACGACCTGAGCAGTGAGCAGCATTGCTTCGGTGGCGTCGAATTCACCGTTGGCGGCACCCGCGCGCTGGATGGCGGAGCGGATTTTTTCCGAATCGAAAGGCGCCAGTGTGCCGTCGCGTTTGATGACGCCCTTGGAGAGGGAGATTAGACTGATGTTACCGCTTTCCGGTTGGCTGGTCGCCATTGTTTCCTCCTGAATTATTTTTTGGGATACCTTGTTCCGCACCGAGCTCGGATGGACACTTTTCAGCTCGGTTGATAAAAATCATTAACCACAACATGTTGTGGTATGAATGCAAAGTTACCCTCTCTGTAGTGGTGCGTCAAGCGGGAAAGCCGGTTTCCTTGTTGCAAAAGGAATGAAGATTTTGTAACTATTAAGATAAGACTATGCAGAGAATGCAGCGGCATGCCGGAGATTTTCGGTCACGAGGGAAAAAGTTTCCCACCGAATCTTCACGGCAAATTCAAACCATTTGAAGGAATTAATGGCTGGCGGCGAGCAGGCGAGCTGCGACCTTTTCTACCAGCTTGCCGGGTAGCAGAAAAGAAAAGTCCAGCTTGGGCAGTTCCACCGCATCGAGGGTGTTTTTGGCAATCAATCCGAGCTCGGTGTCGCCTTCCACGACCAGCCGGCGGCTGAAGAACAGCGTGTCCGGGTCTTCCTTGCGCATGCCGAGCATCAGGAAATCATGGGCAGTGGCGCTGATGGTCAGGTCTGGTGTTTTATCCGCCTTGCAGGCGACGAAGCCGGTAGAGTTGATGGTGAAGAAAAAACCGATTTCCGCATCGATGACGCGGATGCTGACCAGCTTGCCATGCAGCGGTTCCAGCAGTTCCGGCTTGATAATGCGCCCCAGCGCCATATTCAGCGCCTGGCTGAAAAGCAGCGAATGGGGATATTTCGGCAGCAGAGAGAGTGCCGCGCCAAGCGGTTTGGGAAATTTGAATGCGGGCAGATTCATGGCGGGGACTCTTTCATCGATACTGGGTTGGATACTATTTTATCCGTTTTAATCGCGTAGGCCAACGCCCGGCTCCAGGCTTAAAGCTCAGGGCAGATGTCCCCTGCACGTGCATGGTGGTACCAGGTTTCAAGCCGTTGCGCCGCTTCGCCGTCGGCTGGCGACCAAGGCGCATAGTTGGCCTCGGCGATCGGTACATACGGCCCCTGCTTCACCTCGAACACCACCGTGCCCGTTGTCAGCGAAGCGACCGCGTGCCAGGCGTTGGCGGGTATTTCCACGGCCGCGACTTCTTTTCCTGTCGTCAATTCGATGCGTTCCTGTACCTGCCCCTTGTCGTCGAACATCAGCAACGCCACTGCGCCGCGCAGCACCAGAAGGATTTCCCAGGTTTCCGGATCGGAGTGGCGGTGCGGCCGGACATAGGTGCCGGGCTCCATGGCGATGCACAGCCGTTGAACCGGGTCGTCCAGTTCCGGGTGCAGGTTGTGATGCGCCCGCATTCGGGGCGAAGTGATGGCCTGGCCGGTGAGGGTATCCAGCAGTGGGTGGTCGATCCGTTTCATGTGTTCCATCGTGGTTTGGCAGGGGAGCTGAGCGGTATAGCGTGCGGGGCTAAGCGGCATCCTCTGCGGAGGCGAGATAGCTCTGTTCGATCCCCGGCTTGCCGTGCCAATAGCCGTCGCAGGGCTGGTCGAACATCAGCCTGGTCATCTGCTGCGCGGCGGCCTGCGCGGTGATTTTGCCGTCCAGCGTGTCGCGGTACAGTTTGAGAATTTTGTCGGTGTGGAACGCCTGCGGGCTGACGCGTATCACGTCCACGCCGGTTGTGCGCATCGAGTCGAGTTCGCCGATCAGGTTGTAGATGCTGGCGGACATGGTCTGGATGCCGTTCAGGGCGAGGAAGGGCTGGCCTTCGCGGGTTTTCAGGGTGAGGCCGTTGGCGAAGTCCATGCAGCGGAACTGGCAGTCGTCCTTGGGCAGATTGTAGTGGCGGGCGGTGAAGCAGCGCGCCGAGAAGGCCAGCGGCAGGCGGCCGTAGGCGAATACTTCGGTTTCCATCCCGGTCGGACGCGCGGCCTGCATGTGGACGAGCGCCTCGCGCGACATTTCCACCGGCATGACCCAGCGCTTGGCGCCGAGTTCGGCCAGGAGATTCAGCGTCTGCGGATTGTAGGTGTTGATGTGCGGGCCGGCGACGAAGGGGAGTTTGGCGGCGGAAAGCTGGTGTACCGCGCCCATGTCGTTGGCTTCCACCACGAACTTGCCGTTGCCGGTGATCCTGCGCAGGGTCTTCAGATCGGATTCGGATTCGATCAGCGCCAGGGTGGAGAGCACGACTTTCTTGCCGGCGGCTGCGAGCTTGTCGGCAAGCTCAAGCCAGTCTTCGGTGCGCAGGGTGTGGCGGCGCGAGCAGACGGCCTCGCCGAGGTAGACGATATCCACCGGCGAAGCGGCGATTTCGTCATAGAAACGGAAGGTGGTGTCGCGTTCCCAGTAGAAGAGGATGGGGCCTAGGGCTAATTTCATGTTGGACTCATTTTAATGACTGAACTTAACCGCAGAGGCGCAGAGACGCGGAGAAAACCTTCGAATAGTTGGTTTTTCTCAGCGTCTCTGCGCCTCCGCGGTGAAAAGTATTTTACTTCCACGGGCGATTGTATGCGCCCAAGGTGTTCTGCTGGCCTTCGGCGACGTTGTTGAGCTGTGCCATCCATGCCGGGTTGACCGTGTAGCTTTGCGGCGCGCGCTTGGCGGAATCGATGGCGGCGCGCCACACTTTGGTGACTTGCTCGACATAGGCCGGGCTGCGCTGGCGGCCTTCGATCTTGATCGCGGCGATGCCCATGTCGAGCATTTCCGGCAGCATCTCCAGGGTGTTGAGGCTGGTTGGTTCCTCGATGGCGTAGTAGGTCTCGTTGTTGACCTCGAAGCGGCCCTTGCACAGCGTCGGGTAGCCGGCGTTCTCGTCCTTGCCGTAGCGGTCGAGCAGAATGCCGTTGAGGCGCGATTCAAGGCCGGTGGGGGTCTGTTCCCAGCGTACCGCCTTGGCCGGCGAGCATACGCCGCAAGTGTTGGGCGATTCGCCGGTGGCGTAGGAAGACAGGGCGCAGCGCCCCTCGACCATGACGCACAGGCCGCCGAAGCCGAACAGCTCGATTTCGACCGGGGTGTTCTTCACCACCTGCTCGACCTGGGCCAGCGACAGCACGCGCGGGATGACGGCGCGCTGGATGCCGAAATGCTCATGGTAAAAGTTGATCGCTTCGTAATTCGTCGCCGAGCCCTGCACCGACAGGTGCAGGCGCAGGCCCGGGTAGTTCTTTGCCGCGTAGCGCATCAGGCCGGGGTCGGCCAGGATGACGGCGTCGATGCCCAGCTCGACGGCGTTATCCACTGCGGCCTGCCAGCGCTCCCACTTGTCGGACTGGGGGAAGGTGTTGAGGGCGAGCAGCACCTTGGCGCCCTTGGCATGGGCGTAGCGCACTCCCTCGCGGGCGCTGGTCTGGTCGAAATTCAGGCCGGGGAAGGCGCGGGCGTTGGTGTTGTCCTTGAAACCCATGTAGACGCAGTCGGCGCCATGGTCGACGGCGACCTTCAGGGCGGGCAGGTTGCCCGCCGGGCAAACCAGTTCGAGAGCAGCTTTAGGCGACATATCTTAATTTTTCCCCGGTTGCGGAGCGGGCGAGCTCGTGGCTGGTTGCGGAGCGGGCCAACGTGCCCTGGCGGCTGTTCCGCCCTCTGAGTTCCCGCTCGATTCCATTCAGTACATCCCATTTTTTCGAGCACCAGTCGGGAGCAAGCAGGATGTCCCTGGATGCGGTGCCGGTAACGCGATGGTAGACAATTTCTTCCGGCGTTCGTTCAATCAGGTCGGCGGCGATACGGGTGTAGTCTTCCTGGCTGAGCGGCTGATATGCGCCGCGCCGCCACTCGTTGGCCAGCGCGGTGTGCTTGACGACGTGCAGTGGATGCAGCTTGAGACCGTCCACGCCGTGTTCCAGCACGGTATCGAGGCTGGCGTGATAGTGCGCCTCGGTTTCGCCGGGCAGGCCGACGATCAGGTGGGCGCAGACCGGGATTCCGCGCTGGCGCGCCGCGGTTACGGTGGCGATGTACTCCGCCAGGCCGTGGCCGCGGTTGACCCGGTTCAGGGTTTCGTCGAAGGCCGATTGCAGGCCGAGTTCAAGCACCACTTCGAGGCCGTGCTCGCAGTATCCGGCGAGCAGGTCGAGCACTTCCGGCGGCACGCAATCGGGGCGGGTGCCGATGGACAGCCCGATCATGCCCGGCGCGGCCAGCGCTTCCTCGTACATGGCGCGCAGGCGCTCAACCTTGCCGTAGGTGTTGGTATAGGCCTGAAAATAGGCAATGAATTTTGTCGCCCGCGTGCGCTTGAGGATCGAGTTCCTGCCCGAGTCCAGTTGTTCCTGCAAGGTGGGCGGCTTGCGGCCGTTCGGGCTGAAAGACTCGTTGTTGCAGAAGGTGCAGCCGCCAATGCCCTTGCTGCCGTCGCGGTTGGGGCAGGTCAGGCCGGCGTCGAGCGCGATCTTGTGCACGCGCTCGCCATGGCGTCGCAGCAGGAGTTGCCCATAGGTGTTGATGCGGTCGGAAAGAACCATCTGGCGTCAGAGTTGCTATCGGATAAAAAAACAGAATTTCAGGATCGGCAAGGTCGGTTAGGCTAGCATGTCATGCCCAAATCTTCAACAAAAGAAACAACCCTCTTGCAGGCTGAGGTCCGGAGCCGGACCATCGTGATGGTCAGTCTGATGGCCGGTCGCTGCCGGCCGATTCAGAGTGATTGCTTGAGCGCCATGATTGCCTGGTTGCGCAGGGTTCTCAGCAGGTTCAGCTCGGCATCCTGGATGCGGATGTCGCCGGCCTGTTCCTTGTCGGCATAGATCAGCGCTACCGGCATGTTTTTGATGTTGAGCGGGAACAGCACGAAGGTCTGGGCGGCGATGTTTCTGCGATACCAGTCCGGGATGTGCGGCTTGATTTTCGGGTCGTTGATGTCGGAAATCAGGATGTCCACGTTCTTGGACAGGGCGGCATGGAAGACGTCCGGCGTGTAATTGAGAGGTATCCTGAAATTTTTGGCGGTCTGGGCGATATCCAGGCCGAAGCCGAAGCGCCCCTGCATGACGTTCTGCTTGCCATCCTTGATGCATAGCATTACGCGCTGGAAGCCCATGCCGCGGTACATGGTTTCCAGGATCATGCGCAGGATGTCGTTGAGTGAGCAACCATCCATCACCAGTGAATTGCTGATGTCCTGAATGCCGGCGGTGAGGCGTATGTGGGCGCTGACTGGCTCCGCGCCGCTTTCCTCCATATCCTGCGGTGCTGCGGGCCTCGATTTGGATTCCTGCGCCGTGGTGAGTACCACCGTGCCCAGATCCAGTGCGGCGCCATCTCCGGTCTTCGCCCCGTCTTCGGGGTGGCCCGCCCAGACCGCGAGCTGCTTGCCGAACTGGCTCTGCGTCAGACTCACCCGCACCGTGCTGGCATATTGGGTAATCTCTTCGAGGGATTTGCCCAGCGTTTGGGGTAGCTGCTTTTCCGCAATCGGCATATGGTCGCCGAAGCGCCCGGCGAGTTTCCTGATTTCCCTGAACCTGTTCTCGTGCGGGGTATTGGCGATGACCACGCACAGTTCGCTGGAGAAGCCGGAAATGATCCGTAACTGCTCCATCGGGGACCTCGGACGGGGGACGGAATTGGGCGGCAGCTTGCGCATGCTGTGCACGATCTGTTCCGGGAATCCCCAGGTCTTGGCAATGCCGATACCCAGGTTCTGGTAGGAAATACCGAGCACCTGGTTGGAGGCGACATCTTCGCTGCATTCCTTCTGCGCCATGATTTTGATTACGGCGTTGGCTTCTTCCGGAAAGTAGAACATCGCCAGTAGCCGTCCGAGATTGTGGAACATGGCGCAAATAAAGGCCTCTTCCGGATCTTTCGCCCCCTGGCTGGCGGAAATTCTTTTGGCCAGAATGGCGCTGAACAGGGCGCGGACGAACTCGTCCTTCAACTGCGCTGCATGGGATTTGTTCTGCAGGTGCTCGAACAGGATCAGGGTGATGGCGATGTTGCGCACCGCGTCGAAGCCCAGAATGATCACGGCGCGCGAAATGGTGCTGATGGTGCCGCCGCCGTACGATTTGTAGAAGGCGGCGTTGACCAGTTTCAGGATCTTGTTGGTGAGGGCGACATCCTTCAGGATCGAATTGGCGAGTTTGCTGGCGCTTTCCATTTCGGAGGAAGTGATGCGGTTGATGGCGCTGACCGACTCCGACAGCGCGGGGAAATCGCTCTTGTGGCGCATCCGCCGCAGCAGGAAATCCAGGGTGCTCTGTTTCGACTCCCCGGAAGGAAGAGGTCCTTCTTCATCGGCCAGCAAATAGGCGTGCAGTGCATTTCCCATTTCCTCGGCGCTGGCGTAGCGATCCAGCGGATTGAACGCGAGCGCCTTGAGGATGATGTCGGCAAGCTTCTCATCGATGAGAACATCGCCGTCCGCGGGCAGCGTAATGGGACTGGAGGCGATGCGCTGCATCGCCTCGTGGATATCGTCGCCGCGCACGGCTTTATGGCCGACGATCATTTCGTAGAGAATCAGGCCGGCGGCGAAAATGTCGCTTTTCTCGCTGATCGCCCCGCTATTGATATACTCCGGCGCCATATAGGCCGGCGTACCCATCAGGGCACTTTTCTCGCCGGGGTCGTCGACATGCTCGGCAATGCCGAAATCCATCACCATGGGCTGTCCGTTGCGGGGAATAAGGATGTTGGAGGGCTTGAGATCGCGGTGGATGATGCCGTTCCGGTGTGCGTGTGCGATGGCATTCAGCACCGGGCCGATGATGTCGAGCGCCTCGCTGGCGGGCAGCGCCTTCTTTTTTCGCAGCAGGTCCGCCAGGGACTGGCCTTCGATATATTCGAACACCAGATAGGGGTCGCCTGCATATTCCCCGGCTTCGAAAATGGGGACGATGTTGGGATGGCGCAACTGGCTGACGGTGCGCGATTCCCGGATCAGCGCCTGAACCTCGTCCTGCCGGTCCGCCATTTCGGCAAGATGCAGGGTCTTGATCGCCACCTCACGCTGCAGGTTCGGGTCATAGGCGAGATAGACCAGACTTCGCGCACCCCTGCCCAGAATTCGGGTTATCTCGAATCTGTCGATGTTTTTCAAGTCTTGTTCCATACGGTTTTTCGAACTAGGTTCTGGCGGGGTATGAAATTTACTGAAACAGGCCCTAAGCCGGCGCGGTTGAGGCCGGTCAGGTGTGGCACAGCGGCTTGTCGTCCGGGTTTTCCACGTTGCGGGCGATGGTGGTGGCGAGTTCGTGGATTTCCGCGATGCTCAGGCAGCCCATCAGCCGCCCCATTATGGCCGGTTCGATGCGGATGGTGCAGGGGCGCCCGCCGGCAAGAGTGATGCAGATCGCGGCGGCGTGCTTTTGGCCGGGTTCGGCTTCGCCCGTCAGGTCGGCCTGCTCTTCCAGCAACTGGTCGTAAAGTGTCTCCAGGCTGTCGGCCACGCTGTCATCCAGGTCTTCCGGCACGGCCACGATGATTCCCATACCGTCCTGTTTTTGCTGGCAGGGCACGTCGAGTTGCCGGGCGAATTCGATGAAGCGGGCGCACAGGGTTTCGTCGAAAAAGATGTATTCCATCATGTGCAGGATTTTCCTTCCGGTCTTCAGAACGACTGCCGGATTGCCAGAATCGCCTGGTTACGCAGGGTTCTGAGCAGGCTCAGCTCGTTCTCGGGCATGACGATGTCGCCAGCCCGTTCCTTGTCTGCATAGATCAGTGCCACCGGTACGTTCTTGATGTTGAGCGGGAACAGCACGAAGGTCTGGGAGGCGATGGTCTTGCGGTACCAGTCCGGAATGTGCGGCTTGATTTTCGGGTCGTTGATGTCGGAAATCAGGATATCTACACCCTTGGATGTGGCGGCATGGAATACGTCCGCTGAATAGCTCAACGGAAATTTGAAATTTTTCGCGATCTGGTTGATGTCCGCACCGAAGCCGAAACGTCCCTGCATGGTGTTCTGTTTGCCATCCTTGATGCACAACAGGACATGCTGGAATCCCATGCTTCGATACATGGTTTCCAGAATCATGCGCAGGATGTCGTTCAGTGAACAGCTGTCCACCAGGGAATTGCTGATGTCCTGGATGCCGGCAGTGAGGATGGCTCGCGCATCGCTGGCGTTCGGTTTGTTTTCGGCCGGTTCCAGCAGGGTTGCCTGGGCCAGTATTACACCTTCCGTTATGTCACCCTGCGGTTCTGCGCCGGCTTCCGCCCTGGCGTCCTCCGGCTTGACGGTTCGTCCGGTCCAGAGGGCGACCTGCTTGCCGAACTGGCTCTGCTGCAAGCTTGTCCGAACGGTGGCGGCGTATTGGGTGATTTCGTCGAGGGAATTTTCCAGCATCTGGGGCAGACGTTTTTCCGCAATCGGCATCTGGTCGCCGAAGCGCACGGCGAGTTTCCTGGTTGCCTTGAGCCTGTCCACGTGCGGGGTATCGGCGATGCTGTCGCACAATTCGCTGGAGAAGCCGGCGATGATGCGCAGTTTATCCATGGGGTTTTTGGGCGGACGAACTGCATCGGATCCCAGTTTGCGCATGCTGTTGGATATCTGTTCCGGAAACCCCCAGATCTTGGCAATGCCTATGCCCATATCTTCATAGGAAATGCCGAGCACCTGGGTGGAGGCGATATCCTCGCTGCATTCCTTCTGTGCCATGATTTTGGTTACGGCGTTGGCTTCTTCCGGGAAGTAGAACATTGACAGCAACCGGCCCAGATTGTGGAACAAGGCGCAGACGAAGGCCTCTTCCGGATCCTTCATTCCTTCCCTGGCCGCGATATTTCTGGCCAGAATGGCGCTGAACAGGGTGCGGAGGAATTCGTCCTTCAACTGTGCCGCATGGGATTTGTTCTGCAGGTGCTCGAACAGGATCAGAGTGATGGCGATGTTGCGCACCGCGTCGAAGCCCAGAATGATCACGGCGCGCGAAATGGTGCTGATGGTGCCGCCGCCGTACGATTTGTAGAAGGCGGTGTTGACCATTTTCAATATCTTGTAGGTGAGCGCGAAATCCTTCAGGATCGAATTGGAAAGTTTATTGATGCTCTCCATTTCGGAAGAGGTGATGCGGTTGATGGCGCTGACCGACTCCGACAGCGCGGGGAAATCGCTCTTGTGGCGCATCCGCCGCAGCAGGAAATCCAGGGTGCTTTGCTTCGATCCCTCGGAAGGATGCGCACCTTGTTGTTCCTCGGCCATCAGGTAGGCATGCAGCGCATCGCGCATTTCCTGGGCGCTGGCGTAGCGGTCCAGCGGGTTTCGCGCCAGCGCCTTGAGGATGATGTCACCCAGCTTTTCGTCAATGGCGGTTTCGCTGCCGGGGGGCAGCTCGATAGCATCCGAAGCGATATGGTTCATTATCTGATAGATATCCCTGCCCGGCACCGCCTTGCGTCCGGCGGCGATTTCGCAGAGGATCAGGCCGGCGGCAAAAATGTCGTTTTTCTCGCTGACGGCCTTCGACTGGATGTATTCCGGCGCCATGTAGGCCGGCGTGCCGGACAGGCCGGAATCTTCCGCGGGGTCGTCGGAAATGCGGGCGGCGATGCCGAAATCCATTACCCGCGGGACGCCTTCCGGGCCGATCAGGATGTTCGAGGGCTTCAGATCGCGGTGGATGATGCCGTGCTGGTGCGCATGGGCGATGGCCTCCAGCACGGATATCATGATTTCAACAGCTTCGCTGGCGGGCAGCGCCTTTTTCTTTCGCAATAATTCGGCCAGGGTCTGGCCTTCGACATATTCGAATACCAGGTAGGGGTCGCCTTCGTGTTCCCCGGCCTCGAAAATAGGGACGATGTTGGGATGGCGCAACTGGCTGACGGTGCGCGATTCCTGGATCAGCGCCTGAACCTTGTCCTGCCGGTCTGCCACCCCGGAAAAATGCAGGGTCTTGATCGCCACTTCGCGTTGCAGGTTCGGGTCATAAGCCAGATAGACCAGGCTTTGCGCGCCCCTGCCCAGAATTCGGGTTATCTCGAATCGACCGATATTTTTTATGGCTTGATCCACGTGTCTTTTTCTGAATACGCTCGCTGTCCGGTTCCGGTGGGGGCAATTATGCCTGGGTGGCGCTTGAATATAGCGCTATTGTGCAATAGATACTAAAGATTGTTAATAGTCAGGTGCGGCCAGCAGGACGAACCGGGTTAAAATAACGCTTTGACAGTAGATTCAGGTTCGTCTTATGTCCCAAGTTTACGCCACCTGGCGCGCATTTTCCGCCGCGCCCCACCGCATGATGTTCCTGGCCGGCGCCGCGCAGGGGGTGGTTGCCATCGTCTGGTGGCTGGTCGAGTTGCTTGGCCGCTACACTTCCGTCTGGCTGCCGCCGGCCTGGGAGATCCCATCTACCTGGGCACACGGCTTCCTGATGATTTACGGGTTCTTCCCGTTCTTCATCTTCGGTTTTCTGATGACCACCTATCCCAGTTGGATGAACGGCGCCAAGGTGCCGCCGCGCCGTTATGTACCGGCCTCCTTGCTGCTGGCGGGGGGCGTGCTGCTGTTTTACTTCGGCCTGCTGGCGGGCAAGCCGCTGCTGATCGCCGGAGTCATGCTGATGCTCGGTGGTTGGGGCATCGCGCTTTATGCCCTGTTTCACGTGCTGATCACCTCGCGCCACTCCGACAAGCTGCACCCGAAAATTACCAGCGCCGCCCTGACGGCTGGCTGGCTCGGCATGCTGGCTTACCTGTGGTGGCTGATCACCGGCAATGCGCTGTTCGTGGTGTTCGCCTTCAAGGCCGGGATATGGTTCTTCCTGCTGCCGATATTCTTCACCGTCGGCCACCGCATGATCCCGTTTTTTTCCAGCCGGGTGCTGAACAACTACCGGATCGTCCGGCCCCAAAACGCATTGTGGGTCATGCTGGTGTGCAGCTACGGCCACGGCGTGCTGGAGATTTTCGGCGGCAACGCCTGGCTGTGGCTGTTCGATCTGCCGCTGCTGGCGCAGGCGTTCTACCTGAGCTGGCACTGGCAGTTGCGCCGCAGCCTCGAAGTGCGCCTGCTGGCGGTATTGCACATCGCCTTCGCCTGGCTTTCCGTTGCGCTGGCGTTGTATGTGGTGCAGAGCCTGGCGCTGCTGGCGGATCGCCCGATTCTCGGCTTCGCCCCGCTCCACGCCCTGACCATCGGCCTGTTCGCCTCGATGGTGCTGGGCATGGCCTCGCGCGTTACGCTCGGTCACTCCGGCGGCGAGCTCAAGGCGGACGGCGTCACCTGGGGATTGTTCCTGGGGTTCCAGTTCGCCGCGCTGGCGCGCATCGGCGGCGACCTGCCGCTGGCCGGCGGCGCGGCCGGGCACTTCTACCTGCTGGCAGCGGCGATCTGGCTGGCCTGTTTTGCACCCTGGTTCGTCAAGTATGCGCCCAAGTTTTGGCGGCCTCGGTCGGATGGGCAGCCGGGATAGCGGGCTAGCGCACCGAAGTTTGATTCCATGCGAGTCACTCGAAGTATCGCCGCCTAATAATGCGGTGGCGTTTCGTTCGGGGCATTGTTCCCTTCGCCCACCGCTTCCGACAGCCCTTTGACATGGTCGATCAGGGCAGCGCAGATGGCCTCCAGTTGCTCCACCCTTTTCTGCTGTTCGCAGATCACCTTGTTCAACTCCTCGACGGCGTCTTCCTGCTGGGTGAGTTTGATCTCGATATTGACCAGGCGGTTGTCGGTCATGGCGTTCAAAGTCCCGCCTGTCCGCCAATCAGATCGGCCAGGGTGTAAAGATCGAGGGTGGCGAGAAAACTCTGTGTCGCTTCGCCCAGTGCATCTTTCAGCGTGCATCCCGGTGCGAGGATGCAGGCGCAGGTCTCGGGTGCGAAGCACTCGACTATGGCCATGTTCTCTTCCATGCTGCGTACCACGTCGCCTACCCCGATTCGTTCGGGCGGGCGCGCCAGCTTGATGCCGCCGCCTTTGCCGCGCAGGGTGTCGATATAGCCGTTGGCGCCGAGCTGGTGCACGACTTTCATCAGGTGGTTGCGCGAGATGCCGTAATGGGCGGCGATTTCGCCGATGGTGGCGAGCTTGTCCTGCCGGCTCCCGAGGTAGAGCAGCACTCTTAGTGAATAATCGGTATAGCGCGTCAGGTGCATGGGGCGGTTCCGGAAAGGCGTTATGGGGTTTGTTTCCCCGGTTGCCGCGAACAGCGCTGTCAGCGCGTCAACTGGGCATAAAGCAGCGGCAGCTGTTTCGGCAGTTCAGAGGGTTTCCGGATTACAACATAACCGCCGATGCCGAACAAGTGGGGCAGGTAGCTGCCGGCTTTTTCGTCGATGGTGACGCAGAACGGGCGCAGGCCCATCTGGCGCGCTTCGACCAGGGCGACGCGGGTATCCTCGATGCCGTAGCGGCCTTCGTACTGATCGAGGTCGTTGGGTTTGCCGTCGGTGAGGATGAACAGAATGCGTTGCGTGGCGGGTTGCTTCGACAGCAACTGGCTGGCGTGGCGGATGGCGGCGCCCATGCGGGTGTAGTAGCCGGGCTTGATGGCATTGATGCGGCCGCGCACGCTGGCGTTGTATTTTTCCTTGAATTCCTTGAGTACGTGGAAGCGCACGTTATCGCGCTTGAGCGAGGAGAAGCCGTACAGGCTGAAGCGGTCGCCGGTGGCGGACAGCGCCTCGGCGAACAGGAACAGGCTGTCGCGGATGACGTCGATGACGCGGGCGGAATCGCTGACCCAGGCATCGGTCGAGAGCGACAGATCGGCCAGCATCAGGCAGGCCAGGTCGCGGTCGCGGTAGTGGTGGGCGCGGTACAGGCCGCGCTCGGCGGCTTGGCCGGTCATGCGGTCGGCGGTGAACTGGACGCAGGCGTCGAGGTCGGGCTCGGTGCCGTCGAACTGGCCCCTGACCCATACCCGGGCCGGGGTCAGTGCCTCGAACTGGCTGCGGATGCGGCGCGCGGTGGCGGCAAGGTGGTGCGGCAGCGGGCAGGGTTCGGCTTGGCGCGCGACCATCGGTTGCAGGCGGCAATGGTCGGGTTGCAGGATCTGTTTCCTGTAATGCCATTCCGGCAGCAGGATGCCGGCGCCGAGCGGCTGGTCGTCCTGCGCGGCGGAGGGCAGGTCGAGATCGAACCTGAGGCGCGAGGCGACGCTCTTGCCGTCCTGCGCCACGCTCAGGTGATCGAGGTCGTCCTTCGCCTGGTCGGCGCCGAAATCGCCGTCTTCCTCGGTCGGGCGGTTGGCCTTGACGTACTCGGACCAACTGAAAATGCTTTCGGCGCGGAAGAACATCATCAGCGGATTCTTGCCGTCGGGCATGTCCACCCGCTCGGCTTGGAGGCGGCGCGTGTCGCTGTTCTTCTTGCTGTTGCCGTCGCCTTCCTGCTGCGGTTCGCCGGTGTCTTTTGTCGAGGCGGCGGCGGGTGTGGCGCGCGGCGGGTTCGGGTGCAGCCACAGGTGCACCGGATGAGGCTGCCTGCCGGCGCGAGGCAGGCGATCGACGCTACCGGGGTCGGCTAGCGCGGCACGGATCGCCTGTTCCAGCGCGGCTTCCTCGCCGGTCATGCGGCCGGGGTCTGGGCGCAACGCCAGCGTGGCTTGCAGCAGGCGCTGGTAGCGCGGCCGGATGCCGGGGAAGCGCTCGAACACCGTCAGGGTCGAGCGCTGGTTGCGCACGACCCAGGACGCGCCGGCGGGTTCTTCCACCGCCGCCAGGGCGATCAGCCACAGGTAGAGGTCGCGGTTGAGGCTGCGCTGCGGCAGCAGGTCGAGTACGGCGGGCAGGCGCAGGGTGTCCCGGTCGAGCCAGGTCAGTTCGGCTTTTTCGCCGCTGCCGGCGATGCGGGCGAGCAGGCTGCGGCGCGCGCCATGCTCGGTTGCCGTGCTGGCCTTGACGTCCAGGCCGCTGTCGCCGCCCAGGGCGCGGAAGAAGATGCCGGCGGTCTTGCTCATGCTGACCAGCGTCACCGCTTCCTGCGGATAGCGCTTGTCCGCCGCGCGGGTGATGATTTTGTGCCAAAAGGCGCCGACTGTTTCTTCCATTTAAATGCTTTCACCATCGGCCGGTTTCCTGGCTTCGAAACAATGCTCGAAAATTTCGTCGTGGTGACCGAAGTCGCGCGTCGACTTGTCCAGCGCGCATTCCTTGTCCACCCATTTCAGCAGCGTGCCCTGGGGATTGCCGGTATTCACCTTGGTGCAGGCATCGACGCACTGGTTGCATTGGGTGCAGGTGAACATGTGGCGCTTGGTCGAGCGCGGCTTGATCCGCATCGGGCAAACGTTGTCGCAGGCGGCGTTGCAATCGACGCAGGCTTCGGCGCGCTTGCGGTCGAAGCCGATCACCAGCGCCTTGCGGTTGGCCATCCAGGCCAGCGACTGGAACAGGCCGATGGCGCAGCCGAAACGGCAGAACAGGTGGCGCGCGAACGTGAATTCGATGAAGAAAAGAAGGGTGCCGATGCCGATGAATCGCGCCTGATTGCCGGTCAGCGTACCGTTCCACAAATTACCGTAAATTTCCGCCGGGGGCAGCATATAGGTCAGCAGCGCGGTCGCCCAGCTGAAGGCGAAGACCAGTGCCAGCGCCACTACCACCAGCCAGTACCAGGGGTTGGGCCGGGTAACGCTGCCGTCGGCGTTGCGTTCGGGCAGGGCGTGCTGATCCCAGATGCTTTGCTTGCCGATGGCGCGGCGCAGCACGCCGTTGATGGTTTCCACCACGGAAAAATGGGGGCACAGCCAGCCGCAGTAGAGGCGCCCGTATTTATACGATACCCAGACGCCGGTGGCGATGACGCCGAGGATCGGCAATCCGCCGCGCAGGATGATGTTGAATGCGGCCTCGACCGGGCCGATGCGGTGCGCCAGGAAATCGTCCAGCCCCAGCGTCCAGTTCATGCCGAGAAAATAGAAATGCTTGACGTCGAGGTCGAAGCGGAACAGGTCGAATACCGGCGCGAACAGGAACAGGATGAAGAAGCCGGCCTGGAATAACAGGCGCATTCGTTGAGTCGGCATCATGCAACTGCTTCCCTGTCGCAGATCAGTCGCACTGGCGGCCCAACAGCGGGAATACATATTTCTGACCCGCCATGGCCTTGGCCAGCCCCAGCACACCGAGCAGCACCATGGTGGAGTGGCAGGTGGTGAAATAGATGATGACGATCACCCAGGTGTTGGGCGCAGAATAGCCGCCGAGCAGGATGATGGCGGCGTTGGCGATCACCAGCAGCGCGCCCGCCCACAGGCTGGCGCTGATGGCCTGACGCAGGTGGCAGACGGCGAGCGCCGGCATGTCGGGACTGCGCTTGAAATACAGCCAGAGCAGGGCGGCGAAGGCCAGCCCCGGCGCAATCAGCAAGTTGCTCAGGTAGAGAACTTCAGCCCAAACCGCGAGGGTTTGGCCGGGGGGTTCCGCGTTATCTTCCGAAACTGGCATGGACGATCTCCATCAGGGCGTCGGCGGTTTCAACGTCGTCGGTCAGGGTTTCGACCATTGCCGCGCGACAGGCGTCCACCGGGTCGAAGCCGCTCTTGATCAGCGTTGCGGCATAGACCAGCAGGCGGGTGCTGGCGGCCTCCTCCAGGTCGTGCTCCTTGAGCGCGCGCAGGGCGTTGGCGAGATTCACCAGACGTTTCGACAGCATCGGGTCGATGTTGGTTTCGCCGATCAGGATTTCCTGCTCCAGCGCGCTGTCCGGGAAATCGAAGCGCAGCGAGACGAAGCGCTGGCGCGTGCTCGGCTTCATCCCTTTCAGAAAATTCTGGTAGCCGGGATTGTACGACACCACCAGCATGAATTCGGGCGGGGCCTGCAGGATTTCGCCGGTGCGCTCGATCGGCAGGATGCGCCGGTCGTCGGACAGCGGGTGCAGCACCACCGTGGTGTCCTTGCGCGCTTCGACCACCTCGTCCAGGTAGCAGATGCCGCCTTCGCGCACCGCGCGCGACAGCGGGCCGTCGCTCCAGTAGGTGACGCCGTCGCCGATCAGGTGGCGGCCGACCAGGTCGGCGGCGGTCAGGTCGTCGTGGCAGGCAACGGTGTACAGCGGCCGATTGAGCTTGGCGGCCATGTGCGCGACAAAACGGGTCTTGCCGCAGCCGGTCGGCCCCTTGATCAGCAGCGGCAACTGGTTGCGGTAGGCGTGCCCGAACAGCTCGATTTCGTTGCTGTGAGGTTTGTAAAATGGCGCGGTGCTCATGAGAGGGTTCTTTCCTTGACTGATGATCGGCGTGAGGGCAATTCTACTGGAGTCCCATCAGGTATGCAGATGCAATCATGCCGCCGACGATCACCAGCCATGAGCCCATGATGATCCGCCACATCGGGCTGGTCTTGCGCAGTCCCATGAAATAGCTGGCGATCATCTGGCTTTTGAGCAGGGTGATGGCCAGCACCAGCAGCATGATGTTCTTGCCGCCGAGACCGGCTTCGCCGATGGAGTAGGTGACCAGCGTCAGCGTGACCAGCGCCAGCCAGACGCGGGTGCAGGGACGGACGAAACGGGGTTGGGGTGGGGTATTCATGTTTGCCCTATCTTATGACATAAACCAGCGGAAAAAGGATGATCCAGACCAGATCCACCATGTGCCAGTAGGAGGCGCCGGTTTCAACGCCGGTATGGTTTTCCGGGGTATAGCCGCCGCGCCTTGCTTTCAGCATTACCGCTGCCAGGATCACCATGCCGAGGATCACGTGCATGAAATGGAAAATGGTGAGCGACAGGTAGAACATGTAGAAGGTATTGGTGCTCAGCGAAATCCCCGCCGCGAACTTGGCGTGGAACTCGAACAGCTTGACCACGAGAAATATGCCGCCGAAGCCGATGGCGCCGGCCAGCCAGTTGGCGCATTCGCGCGAGAAGCCTTGCTTGATCGCCGCGACGGCGCGCACCACGAAATAGCTGCTGGTGATCAGCACCAGGGCGTTGATCGCGCCGGATTCGCGGTTAAGCAAGAGTTGCGATTGATTGAACAGCGCGACGTGGTGGGCTCGGGAAAAGGCAAAGGAGCCGAAAAATACGCCGAAAGCCAGCAGTTCGGCAAAAATGAACAGCCAGATCGCCAGGTCGCCCGGCGGTGTGCCCGGCTGGTGGGTGTGCAGGGTAATGCTTGGAGTGGACATATTAGAGTGAGTCGCCCATGGATATTAGTGTATGAAAACAGTCGGGTATATGGCGCTAAAAAAGGGAGGGGCGAACCCCTCCCGTTCAAGCTTTAAGCGGCTTCCTTGGTTTCACCCCCAACGAAGAAACTGGTGATGTAGACAATCAAGCCAATCAGGAAGATCACGCCGGAGATTTCGCGCAGCCAGTAAAACAGCGTTATCTGATCCTGTGCAGCCATGAAGCCGAGCGGCGTGGCGGATATGCGTTGCAGCCATACCTGCAGGATGCCGGCGGCGGTCAGGAACAGGGTGATGAACACGATGGCGACGGTCATCAGCCAGAACGACCACATTTCCACCACCTGGGACTTCTCGCTGTTGGCGGCGCGTCCGCGCAGCACCGGCATGGCGTAGGAGATGATGGCCAGCACCACCATCACATAGGCGCCGTAGAACGCGATGTGACCGTGGGCAGCGGTGATCTGCGTGCCGTGAGTGTAGAAGTTCACCGGTGCCAGGGTGTGCAGGAAGCCCCACACGCCGGCGCCGAGGAAGGCCATCACGCCCGTGCCGAGTGCCCACAGCGTCGCAGCCTTGTTGGGGTGCTCGCGGCGGCGGCGGTTCACCATGTTGAACGCGAATACGGTCATCATGAAGAAGGGGATGGGCTCCAGCGCGGAGAACACCGAACCGAACCACTGCCAGTATTCAGGCGTGCCGATCCAGTAGTAGTGGTGGCCGGTACCGATGATGCCGGTAATCAGGGTCATGGCGATGATCATGTACAGCCATTTTTCGATCACTTCGCGGTCGACGCCGGTCACCTTGATCAGCACGAAGGCCAGCAGCGAGCCGAGGATCAGTTCCCACACGCCTTCCACCCAGAGATGCACGGTCCACCACCAGAAGTACTTGTCCATCACCAGGTTGGAAGGGTTGTAGAAGGAGAACAGGAAGAACACGGCCAGGCCCCACAAGCCCATCAACAGAACCAGGCTGATCGAGGTCTTGCGGCCTTTCAGGATGGTCAGGGTGATGTTGAAGAGGAAGGCCAATGCCACCACCACGATACCCAGCTTGGTCGGCAGCGGCTGTTCAAGGAACTCGCGACCCATGGTCGGCCACAGGTCGTTGAAGGTCATCTTGGCCAGACCGGCATAAGGCACCAGCAGGTAGCCGACGATGGTCAGCGCGCCGGCGACCAGGAAAATCCAGAACATGAGCCAGGCCAGCTTGGGACTGAACAGCTCGGATTCCGTTTCCTCCGGGATGATGTAGTACGCAGCGCCCATGAAACCGAACAGCAGCCACACGATCAGCAGGTTGGTATGCACCATGCGGGCAACGTTAAAGGGGATGGCGGGAAACAGGAAATCCCCCATCACGTATTGCAGGCCCATGATCAGTCCGAACAGAATCTGTCCGACGAAAAGGCCAATGGCAGCGATGAAGTAGGGCTTCGCTACCGCCTGAGATTTATATTGCATAATTTTCCTCCTAAAGCCTTAATGAAATCGGTATGGTCAAAATCAACCTTCGATATTTGGCGGCCAATTTGAAGTATTGATTTCGCCCGTCCATTTCAGGAATGCCACCATGTCGTCCAGTTGCTGGTCGGTCAGGTTGAATTGCGGCATTTGGCGGCGGTTTCCCGGTGTGCCTTCGGCGGGGCGGGTCTTGATCCATGCCTTGATGAATTCGCCGCCGCGGCGTTTGTAAACGTTGCCGAGTTCTGGCGCATAGTAGGCGCCTTCACCCAGAAGGGTGTGGCAACCGATGCAGTCGTTATTTTCCCAGACCATTTTGCCGCGTTGAACTGCGGGGGTGATGTTTTCGCGGTGGTCCCGTTTCGGCAGGACCTGCATGGTGTCGAAAGTCAGGGCGACGAGGAGCAGGAAGAAGAATGTCGATCCCCCGAAGAAAATGTTTCTCGCCATTGACTTGGTAAATGCTTGGCTCATGTTTACCTCCTAAAATTAATCCAAAAAACCTTTTTTGCTTCTTTTTTTACTCAACCATACGCTGCGCATCCCTTGATTTGCATGGCCCTCCCCACTGAGTGTTTCTATGGACTGTTGCGGCTTCTGCTTCGTTATCTTGCTGGGATTGAAGGACGGAACTGCCACTCTCCAAATACGGCAGCGTGTAATTTAGTGGATCGCGATGGGCCACACCTTGATTTGGGTCAAGGATTCAGTGCGCGACTTAAACAAGAATGAGGCACTTTAAAATTCCGCAGACTTTCACGCTGATTTGCCAACGGCGATTTCGTTCGGTGGCAGGTAGTGCTTTGATTCGGCATGGCTACGGGATTCAGCCATTTCTGATTTTGCTATAATCCGCTGTTTTTCTGCGCTCCCTTATTTTCGCAACGACAGGATTTTCATGGAAACCATCAGCAGTTATATGACCAGCGATCATCACCGCTGCGACGAGCTATTCGCGCAAGCGGAAGCGGATGCCTCTGGTCAGGATTGGGCGATTACCGCCGCCGGCCTGCGCGCCTTTCTCGAGTCCATGCAGCACCATTTCAAAATGGAAGAAGAAGTGCTGTTCCCCGCATTCGAGCAGCGCACCGGCATGAGCATGGGGCCGACCCAGGTGATGCGGATGGAGCATGTGCAGATGCGCGAGTTGTTCGACGCCATGGCGGATGCGGTGAAGCAGCAGGACCGGGATGAATTCCTCGGACAGGCGGAAACGCTGCTGGTGATGATGCAGCAGCACAACATGAAGGAAGAGCAGATGCTCTACCACATGGCCGACCGGGCCCTGGCGGACGAAATGGAAGAGATGCTGCAGAACATGCGCGCCGTTGGCGCCTAGCGGGTAGCAGCATGAGCCGGGAGCATATATTGGATGTACGCGGGCTGGAGCCCCCCGAGCCGCTGGAAAGGGCGCTGGACGCGGCGGCGGCGCTGCAGCCGGGCGAGCGCTTGCGCATGATCCATAGTCGCGAACCCTGCTTGCTGTATCCGCTTTTGGCAAAGCGAGGCTTTCAGCATTTGGCCGAGGCCAAAGCCGAAGACCATCATGAGATCCTGATCTGGCGCAGGGGGGATGCCGAGGCTGCGCCGTTCGGCTTGACCCAATGAGCCTGCCGTCGGGCCTGTCGTTTGCCCAGGCACCGCCGATCACGGTGCCGTTCCGGTTCTTTCTGAGCGCCCCCTTGTTTGCCCTGCTGGCAGCCCTGCTCGCCTTGTGGTTCGGTCCTTCCCTGATGGACAGCCGCTGGCAGCCATCGGTGCTGGCGCTGACACATTTGATGACGCTGGGTTTTCTCACCATGGCGATGGTCGGTGCCATGATGCAGATGCTGCCGGTGATAGCCGGTTCGCCGGTCGCGCACGCGGTTGGCGTGGCGCGTACGGTGCATCTGCTGCTGGTCCCCGGCGTCTTGTTTCTGGCCGGTGGTTTTCTGTGGGGTTGGCCCTGGCCGATGCGGCTGGCCATGGCGCTGCTCGGTGGCGGCCTGCTGGTGTTTGCAATCGCGGTGGGCGTAAGCCTGATGCGAGCGGCATCCGACAATCCGACCGTGATCGGGATGCGATTTGCGCTGGCGGCGCTGGCGGCGACAGCCACCCTTGGATTGATTCTGGTCAGCAATTTCAGTTGGAAATGGTGGCTGGTCGGCTGGATGCGGGTGACCAACCTTCATCTGACCTGGGGATTGCTGGGCTGGGTCGGGTTGCTGGTGATCGGTGTTTCCTATCAGGTGGTGCCGATGTTCCAGTTGACTCCGGCTTACCCCAAATTGCTGACACGCTGGTTGGCGCGGGCGCTGTTTGCGCTGTTGCTGTTGTGGTCAGCCCTTTGGCTGTTGCCGGAAGCCAAGGCGCAGGAACAGGCGGCCCTCGCGGTAGGGCTGGCCGCCGTGGCAGTCCTTGCGGCGTTTGCGCTGGCGACTCTGCGTCTGCAGTCGCAGCGGCGCCGCAAACAGTCGGATGTGACTTTGCTGTTCTGGCGCTTTGGCATGGCCAGCCTGCTGCTGGCGCTGGTGTTGGGTGTCGCCGGGCAGGCTATGCGGGTCGCGGGCAACGCGCCGGGCGAAAATTTCATGGCAGCGTTCCTGTTTATCGCGGGTTTCGCGGTGTCGGTGGTCAACGGCATGCTGTACAAGATCGTGCCGTTCCTGATCTGGTTTCACCTGCAAAGCCTGTTGATGGGCGTGGCGAAGGTGCCGAACATGAGGCAGATCATGCCGGAGCCGGGAATGCGCCGGCAGATGTGGCTGCATTTTCTGGCTGTGCCCTTGCTGAGTTTGTCCGCGCTGTGGCCGCCGCTGATTTACCCGGCGGCATTGCTGTTCGGCGCTTCCATGGTGTTGCTTGAATTCAACCTGATGTCCGCATTCCGGGTTTACCGGAAACACGCTAAACTTGCGCCAAAGACCGACCCGCAAATAACTTGAGGAAAATCCGTGCATAGTCCTTTCTTGCTCGAAAACGAGCGCGTCTACCAGGCATGGCGCAGCCGGAAACTGGAAAATTATCCGACCCGTGTGGCGCAGTTGATCGTCGAGGTCAATGATCCGCGCAATCTGACCCAGGTTGAATACGAGGCTATTCTGGCGTGTTGCCGCAAGACCAATATGGCGGTGTATGCGGGCAAGACCGGCGCCGACCCGGACAAGGATATTCCGCGGCTGCTGGGAAAACGTCTCGGTCTGGAACGCCTCGACCGCAACGTGCTGGCGGATGACGATGGCCTGACCTCGCTCAAAGTGGTGGAGAGCTCGCCGCGCCAGGGATTCATTCCCTACACCAACCGGCCGATAAAGTGGCACACCGACGGCTACTACAATCCGGCGCACCGGCAAATATGGGCCTTGCAGTTGCACTGCGTGCAAAGCGCCGCGAGCGGCGGCGAGAATGCCCTGATGGACCACGAAATCGCCTACTTGCTGATGCGCGACGAAAATCCCGACTTCATTCGCGCGCTGATGCAGCCGGATGCCATGACCATCCCGGCGCGGGTCGAGGAGGATGGCGTGGCGCGGCCGGACGAAGCCGGCCCGGTATTTTCGGTTCGCCCGGAAACCGGCGACCTGCACATGCGCTACACTGCCCGCACCCGCAGTATCATCTGGAAGCAGGATGCGATGACTTTGGCGGCGGTGGCGTTTCTGGAAAAATTGCTCGACAGCGACTTGCCCTATATTTACCGCGCTCGGCTGGAACCGGGGATGGGGCTTGTCGGTAACAATGTGCTGCATGACCGGGCCGGTTTCGGCGACGATGAGTCGCATCACCGGCTGTTGTATCGTGCGCGTTACTACGACCGGATTGCCGGCACTTCAGTGGGCGAAGTATATGGTTTGTAGATAAGGGCTGAGTTGTGAGATGTGCCGAAGGCGCGAAGGTTTTCAACAAAGTTGAATCTTTCTCGCCCTCGGTTTTTTACGGCGAAATGCTTTTGGATCAGGCGGAAAACACCGGTTTCCTGCCGGTCAGGAAATATTCCAGTATCTCTCGCACCGGGCGGATGGCAGTGCCGAACGGCAGGCTTTCCGAGCCACGGAAAAACAGCCCCTTGTTGACGTCGCCGCGCAATGCGGCGGCAAGCTGCGAGTCGATGCAGAACTGACCGGCCTTGGCGACGCCGTCACGCAATCCGCATTCCGACAGGCAGTCGAGTACGGCAGCGCATTTCGAGCGAACCGGGTCGGCAAAAGACATCAGTTTGATTTCGCGCCTTAAATAATTTTTCAGCCATGGCGTCAATACGGCGCGGGCGGGCAGACCGGCTGCGCTCATGAAGGTGACGATGTCCTCGGGTTTGGCCTCGGCCAGCACCTTCTTGAAATTGGGGTGGGCATCGCTTTCCTCGCTCACTGCGAACGGCGTGCCGATCTGCACCGCGCTGGCGCCGAGTTTCAGCAGGTCACGCACCTTTTCGAAGGTGTTGATACCGCCGGCCGGGATCAGCGGGATACGTTCGCGTTCGATGCCGAAATCCTTGAACAGCTTGAACACGCCTTCCAGTACGCCGGGGAAATCGAAGCGCGGGTCGGTCAGGTCCTCCGGCTTGGGCGCGCCGAGGTGGCCGCCGGCATAGCGTGGGTGCTCGATGACGATGGCGTCGGGCAACTTTTGCTTGCGCATCCATTTTTTCAGCACTACGTTGATGCCGCGTACGTCCGAGAGGATCGGGATCAGCGCGACCTTGGGGAAACCCTCCGCCATTTCCGGCAGGTCGAACGGCAGGCCGGCACCCATCACGATCGCATCGGCGCCGCTCTCGCAAGCCTGGCGTACCAGTTGCGGATGCTCGGTGACCGCCTTCATGACGTTGACGGCAATCATGCCGTTGCCCTGGGCGATTTCCTTGGCGCTTTTGATCTCGCGGTCGAGCGCGGTCAGATTGGCCCGGTCCATCGCATCCTTGGTTTTCGGATTGATCGACTGCTCCATCAGGTCGGGATGGTGGCGGCGCAGGTCGATGCTGGCGATGGTGCCAACTGCCCCTTCCCTGGCCACGGTGCCAGCCAGGCGGTGCGCCGAAATGCCGACGCCCATGCCGCCCTGCACGATAGGGAGCATCTCTTTGCCCTTGATTTTGAGCAAGGGGAAATCAGTGTGCAACATCGTTAAAACTTCCTTCAGTGAAACCAGTCTGTGGTTGGAAAGCAGTGCAGTGTTTGAGTTAGGCTTAACGGCCTAAAAAATATTGATTTTTTGTTAATTTTACCCTAATCCGCGCCATCGCGGTTAAGCATTATTTTGGTCGTGGATGCCAGTAGCAGGAGGAATGCGGCGAGTGCCGCCATTGCCGGCAACCATCCCCCGCGCCAGCCGGTGCCGAGCAGGAAGCCGCCGACGACGAACAGCGCGCCGCGGAGTCCGCCGGCAAATCCCAGCCGCTGCCGGATTCGAGCGTGCCAGGCGGCTTGCGGGCCGGGTCGTGCCCATACCGGCAGCAACTGGCTGGCTGCGCCAGACACCAGCGGAAACAAAAAGGCGAGGATGAATGCATGGGCGGTATCCGTCGTTTTCAGGACGCCGCCCGCGTGCAGCGCGCCGAAAATCAGGGCGGTTGCGAACCCGGCCAGCGCTGCGGCGAGCGAAGGGGCGGCGCCGTGGAGCTGGCGAATTTCACGAAAGTAGAGAACGAACCATGCCCTGCCCAGATGGAACAGGGGAGCTGCCCACAAAAACGTCCCCAGCCAGGACAGGGGCTTGAACCATGCAGCGCCGACGGCGGTCAGCAGCGTGCCGCCCACCGCCCATTTCAGATCCTGGCGTAGCCTGGATGCGGCCAGCGGATCGGGGCGTCCGACAGCGGTGGGCAGCAGCACTTGAAGGGTGGCGATGGCGGTCAGGCCGACGAATCCCAGCGTGTTGAGATGCAGATGCAGGCGCTTCAGTGCCAGGCGCTGTTCCGGCCAGATGGCCATCGCCGCTACTGCAGCCAGCGCCAGCATCAGGCAGAAAATCGCGGCGAGATACCAGTGCAAACAGGGATGCGGTTTGGCCAGCGGGGCCGATGCGCGCTTGATGATCCAGCCGGAAAATGCGGCGGCTACAGCCAGGACGAGCAGCGCGGCGAAATAATAGAGCTGGCTTGCCGTAGCGAAGGAGAAAACGGCCAGTGCGCCTGCGACCGATGCCAGCAGTGGAAATGTTTTCACGCCGGCATGGGGCGAGGCGCTGCGTGTCAGCACCGGCACGAAATGAACCATTGCGCCGAAGATCAGGGGCATGACGCCCACCGCCAGGGCGAGGTGGATATGGGTGGACGGGGGTAGCGGCAGTGCCCAGGGCAGGATAGCGGCGGCGGCAAAGCTCGCCGCCGCTATCAGCACCAGTACGACCAGCATGGGGGGCGAATTATTTGCGCGTAAAGTCAATGACGATCCCGCCCGGTTCGCGGGCGACATAATCGATTTCAACCCCGTCGCCGTAGCGCTCCATCAATTGCGCGAGCAGCGGCAGAGGGTCGTGATCGTTGACGAAGCGCATGGTTTCGCCGGGGTGCAGGGAATCCAGCGCGCCGAAGATGGCGGCATGGCGGAAGCGCTTGGCAACGCCGCGTGCGTCAAACGGATAGCGCATGTCGGGGGAGATGATGTTGGCGCAGTTGTGGTTCATTTCTGGTTCCTTGATAAAAATTAATCGGGAGATAAAGTCCGACTATTTTAATAAGATATATAGGAAATGCAAGTTCAATTTTATGGCATTAGTTGACCATAAGTGACGCGGGGGATTCCAGCCAGGTCATTGCTTGAGGAAACTTGCGAGAACCCTGCCTGTACCAGCAGTTGCCGGCAGGCTTCGGCCTGATCGTAGCCGTGCTCGAACAGCAGCCAGCCGGACGGGTCGAGATGCGCCGGGGCGTCCCGCACGATGACGCGGATATCGTCGAGGCCGTCATTGCCCGCCGCCAGCGCGGCAGCGGGCTCAAAACGCAAGTCGCCCTGCGCCAGATGAGGGTCGGTTGCGGCAATGTAGGGCGGGTTGGATACGATCAGGTCGAATTTTTCTTCAGCCAGCGCGCCATACCAGTCGCTTTGGGCGAAGCGGAGGTTGCCGGCGCCGAGTCGCCGTGCATTTTCCCGTGCAATTTCCAATGCAGCGGCGGATTGATCGACCGCCAGCACCACTGCCTCGGGGCGGTGGAGCGCCACGGCGATAGCCACCGCGCCGCTGCCTGTGCCCAGGTCCAACACCCGGCACGGCTGCCCGGGAGGCAGGCGTGCCAAGGCCAGTTCAACCAGAAGTTCGGTTTCCGGTCGGGGGATCAGCACGTCTGGCGTGACTTTGAAATTGAGGCTGAAGAATTCGCGCTCGCCGAGAATGTAGGCGATCGGTTCGCCCTTGCCTCGGCGTTCGAGCAGCGCGGCAAAGGCGGCGGCCTGTTCGGGTAAAAGCGGGTCGCGGTCGTGGCCGGCGAGATAAGCGCGCGGCTGATCGATGGCGCGGCAGAGCAGGACTTGCGCTTCCAGGCGGGCTTCCGCCAACGGCAACGCCAATGCTTCGGCGAGTATGGCAGTACTTTGCCGCAGGGTGTCGTTCAGGGTGGCGGCCATCGCAGTTGCAAGCAGTCTCAGTGCTCTTCGCCCAGCGTGGCCAGAAGCTCGGCCTGGTGCTCCGCCATCAGTGCGCCGACCAGTTCGTCGAGGTCGCCGTCCATGATCTGCTCGATCTTGTACAGGGTGAGATTGATGCGGTGGTCGGTGACCCGCCCCTGCGGGAAGTTGTAGGTGCGGATGCGCTCGGAGCGGTCGCCGCTGCCGATCAGGGATTTGCGCGTGGCGGCTTCCCTGGATTGCTGCGCGCGCACTTGTGCGTCCATGATGCGCGCCGCCAGTACCGACATGGCCTGCGCCTTGTTTTTGTGCTGCGAACGGTCGTCCTGGCATTCCACCACGATGCCGGTGGGCAGGTGAGTGATGCGCACCGCCGAGTCGGTCTTGTTGATGTGCTGGCCGCCGGCGCCCGATGCGCGGTAGGTGTCGATGCGCAGGTCGGCCGGGTTCAGCGCCACCTCGGCGACCTCGTCCGCTTCCGGCAGGATGGCGACGGTGCAGGCGGAGGTGTGGATGCGGCCCTGGGTTTCGGTTTCCGGCACTCGTTGCACGCGGTGGCCGCCTGATTCGAACTTGAGCTTGGAATAAGCGCCCTGACCGATGATCTTGGCGATGATTTCCTTGTAGCCGCCCATCTCGCCCAGGCTTTCCGACAAAATCTCGATTTGCCAGCGCTGGCGCTCGGCATAGCGCGCGTACATGCGGAACAGGTTGCCGGCGAACAGCGCCGACTCGTCTCCGCCGGTGCCGGCGCGGATCTCCAGGAAAATATTGCGCTCGTCGTTGGGATCTTTGGGCAGCAGCAGTTTCTGCAGATCGATCTCGATCTGTGCCAGCCTGTCCCTGGCATTCTGTGCCTCTTCCTCGGCGAACTCTTTCATTTCCGGGTCGGACAGCATATCCAGCGCAGTTTTCAGATCCTGCTCGGCCTGCTGGAAGCCATGGTAGAGCTCGACCACCGGCGTGATCTCGGCGTGTTCGCGCGTCAGCTTGCGGTAGTTGTCCATATCCGAGGTCGCCCCCGTGCTGGACAGCAACTGGGTCAGCTCGACCAGGCGTTCGGCGAGCTGGTCGAGTTTGGATTGAATCGATGGCTTCATTCGGGATGGATGTTATACAGTCGGCGCAGCAGCGCCTCGAGCTGGGCGAGGTCTTCGCCGGCGGCATGGCTGAGGGCGTGGCTCGGGCTGTGCAGGAGCTTGTTGGCCAGCGCCCGGCTCATCTGCTCGACCACCACGCGCGGGTCCTCTCCCTTGGCGAGCAGGCGCTCGGCGCGCTCCAGTTCGTGGCGGCGCAGCCGTTCGGCATGGTCGCGCAGGCCGCGAATGGTGGGCACGACGCTGCGCGTTTCCATCCAGTGCATGAAATCACCGACCTGGATTTCGATGATCGCCTCCGCCTCCTCGGCGGCTAACTGGCGGTTGCCGATGCCGGCCTCGATGACTTGCGCGAGATCGTCCACGGTGTAGAGGAACACGTCGCCCAGTTCGCCCACTTCGGCTTCGATGTCGCGCGGTACCGCGAGATCGACCATGAACATCGGGCGGTGCTTGCGTTGTTTGATGACGCGCTCGACCAGCCCCTTGCCCAGAATCGGCAGCGGGCTGGCGGTAGAAGTGATGATGATATCCTGGGCGGCAAGGTAATCCGGCAGTTCGTTCAGGGCGATGGCGCTGCCGCCCAGGCGCAAAGCCAGCGCCTGGGCACGCTCGACGGTGCGGTTGGCGACGGTGATGTGCCTGGGGTGCTGCGCCGCGAAATGGTTCGCACACAGCTCGATCATTTCGCCCGCGCCGATGAACAGCACATTCTGTTCGCCGATCGAAGGGAAAATGCGCTCCGCCAGGCGCACCGAAGCGGCGGCCATGGAAACGCTGTTCGCGCCGATCTCGGTCTGGGTGCGCACTTCCTTGGCGACCGAGAAGGTGCGCTGGAAAAGCTTGTGCAGCAGCGAACCAAGCGTCCCGGCACGTTCGGCGGTCGTTACCGCCTGCTTCATCTGGCCGAGAATCTGTGTTTCGCCCAGCACCATCGAGTCGAGTCCGCTGGCGACGCGGAAAGCATGCTTGACCGCCTCGTTTTGCGGCAGGATATAAAGGTGCGGCTCGATCACCTGACTTTTTATCTGATGGTAATCCGCCAGCCATTCCACCGTTTGTTGGGGGTCGCTGGTATTGCAGTAGATCTCGGTGCGGTTGCAGGTGGAAAGGATCGCCGCTTCTTTTACCGGGCCATGTCCAACCAGATCCTGCAGGGCTTGTTCCAGGGTTTCAGTGTGGAAAGCGACCTGTTCCCGCACCGAAAGCGGGGCGGTTTGATGGTTGATACCGAGAGTGAATAATTGCATGGATCAATTGTGCACTTTTCGCCGTGGGCTTGGCAAGGAGCGGCGCAAACCTGAATGCGGTGCGCCGAAAATGGAGACACTCCGTTTGCGGAAATTTTGGTGGCCCGGGGCGGAATCGAACCACCGACACAAGGATTTTCAATCCTCTGCTCTACCGACTGAGCTACCGGGCCATGTTCATTAATTTAGCGAGAACTCGTTTTGGCGTAATGACGCAAAGACCAAACCGGCTAAAATCGAAGCTCGCTATTAGAGCCTTAAAACGGGGATTAGTCAAGATGCAATGTGCTTGCTTCAAGCATTCGCCGGCATTTGAAAACGTTATTTTGCGAAGAGGAGTGCGCCCAGGCTAAAAACGCCTCCCGCAATGACCATTCCCATCCCGGTAAACGCCCTTTTAATCGCTATGGCGGGTTCCGTGCCGGGGTCAATGGCAAGCAAAACGTAGCCCGCCAGGATCAGCGCAACGCCGGCAAGGCCGATGATTCCCCTGTAGGGGACGCGGCTGGCTGGACGGGGTTTGCTCATCGCTGTGCAATCAGGGCAGCTTCTGGGCCGCGACCATGCGGTTGAACAGGATATTGGGTGAAACCCAGGTGACAATATCGTCGAAAGCGGCCGTGGGCGTTTTACTGATGAAATTATTGTTGGCCATGGCTGTCCCGAGGGTTGTCAACTGGTTGTCCAGTTCGTCCGGATCGGCGCCAGCGGGTAGTTGCGTTCCCAGGCTGGTGTAGGCGCCGTTGCCATTTTTGCCGTGGGAAATCACCACGACGGGAACGTTACTGGAAACGGTGCTGCCTCCCCCCGTGCTGAGTACGGTCATGGTGCCCTGTGAGCAGAGAGCGAAGGCGGTGTAAAGAGGGTTGGTGGGCGGTGCGCATCCGCCGCCAAAAGTGGTCTGACCGGTTGCGCCACGAGCGAATTCCACTGTTACGCGGTAGGTGTAGCGCCTACCCCATGAGTCAGTTTCGGCGACACCCAGAGTCGCCCATGGCACTACGCCGACACCATTTACGTTGGTGCAAGTCAGCGCGGCGCCTGCGCCGGTAGTGGCTTCCAGGCCAGCGCCAGCAGAGCCTGTCGGCGTAGTTGCCAGTGCCGGGCATGGAAATCGACCGTTGGCGACCGCAAATCCGATCAGCGCCTGGTTGATCTCATCCAGCGCCTTTTGCGTTTCGCTGATGCGGCGTCCCTCGATTTGCGCTGAGAGGGGCATCAGCAGTCCGCCGAGTAATAATCCGAGGATGACCAGCACGATGGCCATTTCGACCAAGGTGAAACCGGATGATTGTCGTTGCGCCTGTTTCATAAATGATATCCGTAATGGTTTGTTTCTGCCTACTGCCAGCGTAAATCCAGATTCTGGATGTTAACGCCTTGCCCGCCGCCTCCGGAGCCGAATCCGGCCGTGAAGCCGAAATAGACGGTGTTCATTGACGAATCCAGCGAGATACAGCGGCTTATCGTGGGTGTTGAGGAAAAATCAGCGGCGGTGTCGCTGCACGAGGTGCAGTCCGTCCATGCCTTGATTTGCGTATAGGCGCCGCCTGTTGCTGTCGTTGTACAGGCACTGTCGCTGTATCCGGTATGTAATTCAATCCGCTGGTTGTGCGTCGATGGGCTGGGGGATTCCTCGAACTTGTCGAGGGCGCCTGGCCAGTAACACCCCTGCGCGGTGCCGTTGCAGGCTGTGGTGACATTACCGTTTGTCGCGGTATGGGTGATGCTGCCATTTGCCATGATGGCAGTGTGATTCCCAGCCGGATCGTTATCGCTGGCTTTGTGATAGACATCGGTTTCCAGGAACAGGCTGAAAGGAAGCATGCTGGCAGGAACTACCCCCATGGTGCTCTGGCTGCCGCAAGTCGTTGAGGTGGGCGCTCCGGCATCGCCTTCCAGGAACGAGAAGGTAAAGCCGTAGCCGAGATCGACTCCGCCGCTGGGGTCAGGGTTTATGAACGTGAAGGTGTAGTAGGTGCGCAAGGTTTTTCCGCTCAATGAAATCGCCTCTGGAAACCAGGCACACCCCCCGCTGCTACCGCCAGCAACTTGGATGGACATCGTCTGGGTGGCGGAATTCACGGTAACGCCGGCACCGGCGATGGCAGTGGCGAATTTGGCGAAGTCGGTGGGATTGGCGAAGGCGACATGGGTGCCGCCGCTCGATCCGGTAATGCAGGCCACTACATCCGCCGAGGGGGTGGTTGCGGTGTATGCTGAAATACCGGAGTAAGCGGTGCCACCGGGAAACGAGGTGGCGTTGGCGCCTTCCAGGTACATGGTGGCGTCGGTTTTCTCGGTGGACAGGGCGCGCGTTTGAGCGACAAGCGGGGCGACTGTCCTGGTCGTGCGTTCGCCGCCGAAGATCAGCACCGCAGCGCAAGGGTTCGGGCTCGGGGTGCCGTTAATGGTGATGGCGGTTGGCGTGGGCAGCTTGGCATAAAGCAGGTTATCCGCCCAGTTGTTCAGGATGTTGATTTTCTTCGTGCCGACTGCCGGGCAGGCGGTAATGACGTTGTCGATGCCCTTGTTGCCGGAAGACGCGACCGGAAGAGCGGCGGGGTCAAGGTTGTTCAGGCAGGCGGCAAGATCGCCCATTATGGTGTCGATATCGCTCTTGAAGTCGCTGCGCAGCTTGATGCGGCGAAAGATGTCGTCGGCGCTGATGGTGATGAAATGGTCGTTGTAGTTTATCGGAATGGACTGTGTGGTAACCGCCTTATTGCTGGTATTGGCTGCCAGTGCGTTATTTGTCGAGCCAGGGAAGTAGTTGAGAATGCTGTTGATTGCGTTGGCGGCCGTGTAGGTGTCCAGGTAATTCCGAACGTCATAATTGCCGCCGCAATTGGCTACACCGGCTGCCAGGGGTGAGCGGTCCTGGCCCGGCAGGACCGGGCCGGGTGAAAAGACGATGGCAACCGTGTTGGGTAGCGTGACGGTGGTGCCATCCTCTGCCGTGATGTCGAATTGGCCGAGCGTGTCCCAGTTGAGAACCGCTGTCGTAGGGTTGTTTTTGTAGCGCCCGGAAATGGCGTACCACAAGCATTCCCCGCTGCTGTCCCGCAACGCGGAGAGGCCTAATGTTTTCCAGGGAAGTTTGCCAATAAGACTGTAGTCGGCGAGGTTTCCCGTTACGATGCCGGCAGCCTCACCTTCCAAATTGTTGGCAGGCCCCATGTCCGGCAGCGGCAGGTAGCCGAATACGTCGTTGGGATGTCCGTTGTCCCGATAGGTCACCGCATACCCGATCAAGGCATCCTTGGCCTGCGCCAGCACATCGGCGGTAATCTTGTCGCGCGCGATCTGCGGGTTGGATTTCAGCACCCCGACCAGCAAAATCACGGCGATGCCAATGATTACCAGAAGGGCAAACAGCGCCCCCCCTTTTTGCCCGATAAGGGCGCGCCGATGTGGGCTGATTTCCCGGTATGGGTGTGGCAGAAATCTCATGGACCTGTGCCAGCTTTTTTTTCTTGTTTGGGCGCGGCTTCGTATATTTCACGAATCTGCCCGCTCCCCGTTTCCAGGGTTTGTCCCACGCGCATGCTAATGGGTTTGGATGAGCCGGACGGGCGCAGGGTCACCTTGCCGCCGGCGGGCTGTTTGCCGATCACGGCGATCCCGCTTGTTGTTTCATGGTCATTTTGCGGGGTGTTGTTGATCCAAACCGTACTTTTGCCGCTGCTTCGTGCTACCAGACCGTTCACCGTGATGGAATCCCCTCCCATGTTCAACCCGACGCTCTTGTTGCGCTGGGCATCGAGCGCGGCGCGCTCCTGGGGGGTATAGAAAAACCGGCCGGCCACATCGGCGCGCGGCGAGTTCGCCGCGAGGAGAAAACCAGCCGTCATAAGTGCCTGCCAGAATCGTGCGCGTTTCATTTCGGCTCTTGTCCTCGCCCGGTGGCATAAAGAGGCATCTGAATTGTAGGCCATGATTCGTTTTTCATCTACTTGCCGGGTGGCACGGGCATCGGCGACTGGCCGGCGTTTTCCACCGTCAGCCAGTCCACGGCG